>Ga0316620_10000840_pt1 | contig 12694 bp, 4 predicted proteins | sample OWC_Aug_M1_C1_D5_FD_207651 | JGI IMG/M metagenome (GOLD analysis project Ga0316620, IMG submission 207651) | Wetland soil microbial communities from Old Woman Creek delta, Ohio, United States - OWC_Aug_M1_C1_D5_B | ecosystem: Environmental > Terrestrial > Soil > Wetlands | place: USA: Ohio... | reverse complement strand
ATGCTCGAGGACCGTCTGTTCTACGCCAGCATGCCGACCCTCGGCAACATGTACAGCTGCTCGCCGCCCAACTCCGACGGCTGCACCGGCTCCAGCCTGTACAACACCATGATGGCCCTCGACGACGACGGCGACGGCACCGCCAACGGCACCCCGCACGCGGCCGCCATCTTCGCCGCCCTCGCCCGGCACAACATTGCCTGCGGTGCCGCTGGCGATCCCCAGAACCAGAACCACAGCTCCTGCCCCGAGCTCCTCGTCACCACTCTCACTGCGGAGCCAGGCTCGAACTCGACCATCCTGTCTTGGGGCCCGGTGACCAACGCCACCCGCTACCTGATCTACCGCAACGAGATCAGCTGCGACTCCGGCTTCGTCAAGGTCGGCGAGGAGGCGGCGCCGACCACCACCTTCACCGACACCACCGTGGTCAACGGCATCGAGTACTACTACCGCTTCCAGGGCGCCACCGCCTCGGACGGGTGCGTGAGCGCGATGAGCGCCTGCGCCACGGTCACTCCCCTACCCTGCGCCGGCTCGGTCCGGCTCGACAGCCCCACCTACAGCTGCAGCGACCTCATCGCCATCCAGCTCGTGGACAGCGACCTGACCGGCGCCGGAACCCAGGACGTCACCGTGTGGTCCAGCTCCGAGACCACCCCGGAGACGCTGCAGCTCCTCGAGACCCCGGCGGCATCGGGCACCTTCGCCGGCTCCCTCGCCACCACCACTTCCACGACCCACGGTGACGGCGCCGTGGGGGTGAGTCACGGTGACGCCATCACCGTCCGCTACGCCGACCTCTCCTACTGCGGGCCGCCCCAGGAGGTGGATGCCCTGGCCACGGCCGACTGTGTGGCGCCGTCGATCTCCGGGGTCCAGGCCCTCAACGTGACCGGCTTCAGCGCCGACATCGCGTGGGACACCGACGAGGCCTCCGACAGCCTGGTGGTCTACGAGAACGCCACCCCTCCGGCCGCCAACTCGACGGGCAGCGCGGCCTTCGTCACCAGCCACAGCGTCCACCTCAGCGGGCTCGAGGAGTGCACCCTCTACTACTTCTACGTCACCTCGGCCGACCCGGCCGGCAACTCGGTGACCGACACCAACGGCGGCAGCTACTTCAGCTTCACCACCGGCAAGAACGTCAACCCCACCTACCCGGCCACCGACACCCCGGTCGCCATCCCGGACGACAACCCTGTAGGCGCCACCTCGGTCATTACCGTGGCCGACGACAAGCCGGTCGTCGACGTCAACGTGACCGTCGACATCACCCACACCTACGACGGCGACATCGAGATCTCGCTGATCGGACCCAACGCCGTGGAGATCATGCTCTGCGACAACCGCGGCGACGGCGGGGCGAACTTCGTCGGCACGGTCTTCGACGACGAGGCGTCGACGCCGATTTCGAACGGCTCGGCGCCCTTCACCGGATCGTTCCGGCCCGAGCAGCCATTGACCGCCTTCGACGGGCTCGTCGCCCAGGGCGACTGGACGCTCAAGGTGGTGGACAACTCCGGCTGGGACAGCGGGACCATCGACGGCTGGAGCTTGACCCTGCTCTTCCCGGCCGAGTCCTGCCCCACCTCGGCGGGCTGGATCGACATCGAGCGCTCCGTGTACGGCTGCTCCGCCACGATCGAGGTCACGGTCCAGGACGTGGACCTGCTCGGCAGCGGCGGCCTCGTCGTCGATCTCTCCAGCGACACCGAGCCTAGCCCCGAGGCGATGGCCCTGGCCGAGACCCCGGCCAGCTCGGGGATCTTCGTCGGCACCTTCGCCACCACCGGCGATCCTGCCTCCAGTGGCGACGGCTTGCTCAGCCTGTCGACTGGCGACACCATCACCGCCCGCTACATCGACGCCGACGACGGCCAGGGCGGGACCAACGTGGAGCAGACCGACACCGCCACCGCCGACTGCCAGGGGCCGAGCATCTACGTCGTGCACGTGAGCGACGTGTCCGGCAACAGCGCCGAGATCGACTGGTGGACCGACGAGCCCGCGGACAGCACCGTGATCTACGACCTGGTCAAACCGCCGACTGCCCTCAGTGCCCACGAAGGCGAGCTGGTCAACACCCACGCCGTGCCGCTCACCGGCCTTTCCGAGTGCACCCGCTACTACTTCTACGTCTTGTCCAGCGACCAGCACCAGAACACCGCCCGGCACGACAACTTCGGCGCCTACTTCACCTTCGCCACGCTCGCCAACAACCAGCCCGACTACCCTGCCACCGATACGCCCGTGCCCATCTCGGACTACGCCACCGCCACCTCGACCATCAGCGTGCCGGATGACAAGGCGATCGTCGACGTCAACGTCCTCCTCGACATCACCCACACCTATGACGGAGACATCGAGATCTCCCTGGTCGGGCCGAGCGCGAACCGCGTCCTGCTCTGCAGCCACCGTGGCTCGGGTGGTGACAACTTCATCGACACGGTGTTCGACGACGAGGCGACGACGCCGATCGGCAGCGGCTCGCCGCCGTTCACCGGCTCGTTCCGACCCGAACAGCCCCTCTCAGCCCTCGACGGCCTGATCGCTCAGGGCAACTGGAGGCTCGAGGTCTACGACAGCGGCGGCGGCGACATCGGCACCATCGACGGCTGGACCCTGATGCTGACCTACGAGGCCTCGTGGTGCGGCGGCGAACCCCTGTTCGCCGACGGCTTCGAGTCCGGGGACACCTCGGCCTGGTCGGTGACCGTGCCGTAGAGGCCGCACGGAGCGAGACGGTGGAGGAGCACTCCCGGCGCACCGTGCCAGGCACTCCAGGTGGGGCGCGCTCGAGCGAGGTGCGCCCAGCCGGCCCGATGTCGCGCCGCCACGGCTCAGCCGAGGGACCGACGTCACTCGCTCCGGCCGAGGACCTCGCTGGCACGGCTCCTCAGCCGCTCCCTCGCGTCCTCCACCTCGCGCAACGCGTCCCTCAGCTTCTCCAGCTCGTCGGCGCGCACCTTGAGCCCCTCGCGAATGAACAGGGCTGCGGCCTCGGACCGGCTCTTGACAGCGCCCGTCGCCACCCACGCGTCGAGGTCCCCGAGCGTCCCCCCATCGACCCGGACCATGACCACGTGGTCGCGTTGGGTCTGGCCCATCTCGTCCACGCTCTGATGGAGGTCAGGCGCCACACAGACCACCTTGACCCGGGCCGCCTGTCCGTCCGAGCAGCAGAAGTCGACGCCCTCCGGAAGGTCCACGTCGACCCCCCGCTCCTTGAGGCTCTGGCGCAGACGTTCCCAGATGCCCGACAGATCGATGTTGATGTCCTTGTCCATGGCTGGTTCCTCCCCATGTGCGTTCGTAATTCCATTACGAAGCTAGCGTAACAGGGTTTCATGCGCTCGGGAAGGAACCTCGGGGAGCGGTCTGACCCTGGCGCCGATCGGACGCACGGCCGGCCCCGACCACATTGCCGTGGGCGTCGACCGGCTGCTATCATCGGGTGGAACCGACACACTTGCCAGCGGAGGCGTCGTGCACACCAAGGCCCTCGTCGTCGCGTCGCTCGTCTGCCTGCTCCCCTTCACCCTACCCGCCCAGGAGAGCCCGGTCCCATTCCCGGCCGGCGCGCCGGCGGCGTTCGAGTTCAGCTTCTCCAACCCGGGCGCGCGCAGCCTCGGTCTCGGCGGCGCGTTCGTGGCCCTGGCCGACGACGCCACCGCGGCCTTCGCCAACCCGGCCGGCCTGGCTCGCCTCGAGGCGCCCGAGGTCTCGATCGAGGGCCGCTACTGGCGCTACTCCACCCCCTACATCGAGGGCGGCCGGCTGTCGGGCGAACCCACGGGCACGCTCCTCGACACGCGTTCGGAAATCTACTGGGGCGACTCCGACGAGGAGGTGACCGACGTCTCCTTCGCCTCCTTCGTCTACCCCAAGGACCGCTGGTCGCTGGCCCTCTACCACCACCGGCAGATCGACTACCAGGCGCGTTTCCAGACCAACGGGTTGTTCGGTGAGCAGGCTCTGCCCCCCTTCACGCCCCGCCACCCCGACTACCGCTACCGCAACGACTCGCTCATCCGTGGCAACGGCGTCTCGCTCGGCTTCCAGGTCTTCGAAGGGCTCAGCGTGGGCGTCGGCGCGGTCCACTTCGACGCCGAGCTGACCAACTACTCCGAGTTCCACCTCCCGGCGGCACCTCTGCCCGAGGACGTCTACGGTCCGAGCGCGTTCTCACCCGCGACCGTCTTCGAAGCGTTCAGCATGAACACCGACGACACCGACTGGGGCTTCAACGCCGGCGTCCTCTGGCAACCCTCGGAGCTGTGGGGCCTCGGCGCCTTCTACCGCGACGGTGCCGACTTCGACGTCAGCGTGAGCGTGGTCAGCGGGCCGGCCCTGCCCGGGCCGCCGCCCGGCACCGTGCTCTACGCCGTGGACATCGAGCCCATGGAGTTCCCCGACGTGTACGGCCTGGGTGTGGCCTACCAGTCGGCCGGCGGCGCGGCCACGGCCGGCCTCGAGTGGGACCACGTCGGGTACTCCTCGATCCTCGACAGCTTCGAGCGGTACGTGGGCTCGACCGGGGCGAACCTCGACGATGCGGACGAGTACCACTTCGGCTTCGAGTACGCCCTGCTCGAGGCGCAGCCGGTGATTGCGCTGCGCGCCGGGGCCTGGCTCGACCCGGACCATCGTATCCGCGGTCGTGGCGACTCCGACCGGGAGTACCTGGGCGCCCTGTTCCCTCGCGGCGACGACGAGTGGCACTGGTCGGCGGGCGTGGGGGCGGCCTTCGAGCACGTTCAGGTGGACCTGGCCGCCGACCTCTCGGACCAGGTGGACACGGTCTCGCTGTCGGCCATCTATACCTTCTGAGCTGGCGCCGCGCGGTTGCGAAGGCTCACAGTGCCGGCTCCACGTGGGCCCGATGCGTGGCCGTGCCCGTCGGCGTCATCCGTTGCCGTGGTCGACGCGTCATCGACGCTTCGCGCGTCCGGTAGCGGTAACGAGCTCGGGCTCGACCAGAGCCGTCGCGAGAAGGCGGATCCGGGCGATCGGCCAGCCTGATCACCCCACGGTGGCCGACCACGACGAGCTATCTCCGGACTCGAAGTCGTCGCAAAACACCGGCGGCTCCAGTCCATCGACGTCGGCGGCGCCGTTGTTCTCGACCACCGGATCCGAGACCCCCGTCGGTGGGGCTACCGTCACCGTGTTGGTCAGCTGGCCGGAAGCGCCGGACACGACCGTGCCCGTGGCGGTGTAGACGAGCATGCTGCCGCTCGGGAGGGACACCGTGTCGTTAATGTTGCCGGCGCCGTCGGGCATACAGCTGGCGCCTGCAGAGGCGCTGCACGACCAGGTGACTCCCGCGATTTCCGCCGGGAAGAGGTCGGTCACGGTCGCCCCCGAGACGCCGCTCGGCCCCTTGTTGACGACCCTGATGTTGTAGGTCACAGGGCTTCCGGGCAGGACGTAGCACGCGCCGTCGGTCTTCCTCACCTCGAGGTCGGCGCTCGCCCCACCGCCAGCCGCGCACACCACTTGGCCCCAGTCCTTGGCCACACCGCAGGAGTTGACGGCCCGGATGAAGTAGGTGTGGTCGGCGGCGTCGCCCGGGCCGTGGTTGAGCGCGGAGGAGCCCCACGAGATGCCGTCCACCACCCGGCTCCCGTCCCGCCACAGCTCGTACTTGCGCAGCGACTGGTTCTCGCCGCCGTCGCCCCAGACCGTATCGGTGCCGGCGTAGTTGTCGATGTCGGGGGCGGCCCACGTGATGTCCACGGTGCCGTCGCCGTGGTCGGCGCAGCCGGTGGCCGGGGTCGTGGGCGAGTTGCCGCGTTCGGACCCGTCCCACCCAGTTGTCCTCGTCGGCGTTCTCGCGACGGTCGGTCCAGATGGCGTAGGCAACGCCGTTGACGGCGTCATTCCAGGTGTAGTCGCCCCACTGCATCCAGGTGTTGCCGCCGCAGCCCTGAGCCTCGCAGGTGGGCTGCGCGGTCACCTGCAGCAGCTCCCACTCAGCAGCGGAGTCGGCGCCGGTCACCGAGCGCAGGATCACATAGTGCACCTCGTCGCGCCGAGGCGCGATGCCGCCCGCGCCGGAGTTGGTGCGGTAGTACGAAAGGTAGACCGCACCGTCGGCCTGGTCGACACTGATCGACGGGTAAAACTCGTCGGTGTAGTCGTCGGTCAGGGCATCGGTGATGTTGTAGGTGTTCCAGCTCCAGCTGGTCGGGCTGTCGGGGTTGTCGGGAGTTCCCACGGCCACGAAGACGTCGTCGTTGCAGGTCGTGTTGCCGTTACATCCCGGCGGTGAGCAGGCGGTGTTGAGGTCGTTCCAGGTCAGGTAGATGCGGTTGCGGAACGGCGACCCCTGGACGCGGTCGTTGTCGCCCTGCACGTAGTGGTAGACGGTCCGCTCGCAGGTCGACGGGATGCCCCAATCGAAGTTGTCGTAGTTGTAGTCGGCGACCGACGACGACGAGCCCCAGCTGGTGCCGCAGTTGTCGGTGTACATGGCCTTCACGCCCGAGCTGTACTGGTTGTAGAAGTTGAACGCCCGCCCCGTGGTCGCGACCACGATCGCCGAGCCGATGGTGCTGGAAAGACCGCTGCCGCGGCTCTTCCAGGACTGGCAGTAGGGTGCGCTCGAGCCGCTCGAGGCGCGCACGTACTGGGTCCCCGAGTGGTAACCCACGTAGACCGTGTTGGCGCAGCTCGAGGCGCCCCAGGGGTCGAGGTCGATGGCGTGGTCCTGACGGTCGTAGTTGCCGGTGGACTCGACGTCGGCGCACGCGGTCCAGGTGTCGCCGTTGTCCACCGAGTAGTCCATGTGGACCTCACAGAGCGAGCCGCAGTCGGTGAGGAACGAGTGGTAGAGGTAGTCGGTGCTGCCGATCCGGCTGTAGTACGACACCGGGTCACAGGCGTACGAGCCGGCTGGCGTCACCGTGTCGTAGGTCCAGGTCGCCCCGTAGTTGGACGAGCGGTAGACCTCGTTCGCGCTGCCCACGCTGGGGTTGGCGGTACCGACGACGTAGCGGTCGTCCATGGGGTTGACCACGATGTTGGTCTCGTTGTCGTCGCTCGAGTCGTTGTTGGGCTTGGTCTCCCAGTCCAGGGTCACGGCTTCGGGCTCGTCCCAACCTTCGAGGATCGCCGCGCAGTCGGGCAGGGTCCCGTGCTCGGCGTAGTAGCGGCGCAGGAAGTGCGGAATCTCCCTCGGGTACTGGATGGGGCCCGTGACCGGCATGTCCCAACCCTCGTCCTCCCCGATCTGGCGCAGCATCAGGCGCTCGGCGATGCTGATCGACTTCTGGTCGTCGAAGTCGTCCTCGGGCAGGCCGTAGAGGCGGGCGTCGATGCGCTCCACGTACTTGTGGTGCTCGAGCAGCTGCCTGACCTCGGCGATGTCCTGGCGGAACTTGCACTCGTGGTAACGCTCGAGGACCGGGTCGAGCTCCTTGCCCAGGTCGGCTTTCGCCCGGCGCAGCTCGACGGCCTCGGCGTCCACGGCTGCCGCCGCCCGGTCGCGACCGGCGATCCGGTATCGTCCAGCCAGAGTGGCCAACGCCAGGTGGCGGTACCGGTTTGCTTCGGGCAGACCGCGAAGGACCCTCTCCGCGGCCTCGACGGCGCCGCGGCGAGCCTCGAGCTCGGCCAGGGCGAGCTGGGCCAGGTCGAAGCTCGCGGCCTCGCGCTCGACCTCCAGCTCCTGCTCGAGCAAGGTCGCGAACGTCTCCAGGCCCGAGGTCCGGATCGTGCGCAGGGTCTCCAGGCGGACCCACGCATCCCCTCGGTCCAGGAGCGCGGCGAACGCCGGCTCGGCGGCGGCCCCCAGCCGGGCCAGGGCCCACAGCCCGGCGCGCACCACCCGCGGCTGGTCGGTGGTCAGGATGACGTCGACGATCGCTTGTGCGGCACCGGGAGTCACGACCTCGGCGAGGACTGACAGCCGGTCGAGCTGGGCGCCGGTATCGAGACCGTCAAGGCTCGAGGCAAGCAGCTCGGCGTCGATCATGGAGCGCAGTGGCGCCTGGGTCCGCCAGTTGGCGAAAAGCGGGTCGTCGAGCCAGGCCAACCGGTCGGCGCCGCCGGCCCACGCCTCGCGCAAGAGCGTGACGGCCTCCTCCGGCCGCTGACTGGCGAGGGCGACCGCGGCCGCGGCCTCGAGCAGCCCGAGGTCCGACGGATGGTCCTCACGCGCGCCGTCGAGCACGCGCCAGGCCCGGTCGGTCCAGCCCATGGCGAGGAAGAACCGGGCCGCCTCGAGCGCGACCTCGGGGCTCGCGAAGAGGGCGCTCGCCCGCTCGAGCACGGTGCGCGCCTCGAGCGGCTGCAAAGCCTCGCGGTAGGAGCGGGCCAGCTCCAGGTATGCGTCCTGGCCCGCATCGCTGGCGGCCAGCCTGGCAAGGACCTCGGCCGCAGGATCGACCTGCATCGGTCGCATGGCGCCGCTGGCGAGGCGGAAGGCCGCAGCCGGTACCTCGACCGAGCTCGCCGTCACGCTCTGGCTCTCCGCCGCCTGGCCCGCGCCCGCAAGTGCCACTGCCGCCATGACCAGAACCCACGTCGCCTGAATCTTGGATCGCAGCGCCGTCATGCCCCCTCCAATCTCCCTGCACAATGGCAGAGACCCTCTCTGGCCGCAAGATCCCGGATCGACTGCCGACAACGGTCGCCGAGCTACAGCTTCTTCCCGGCCGCGAGCAGGGCCTCGCGCAGGGCTCCGCAGTCGGGGAAGCGATCCTCAGGGCGCTTCTCGAGGCAGCGCAGGATGATCAACGCCAGCTCCTCGGGAACTCCGGGCACGATGCTGCGCGGGTCGGGCGCCGGCTCTTGGGTGTGGCGGACGAGGATTCCGACCGCGGTCTCGGCGCGGAACGGCGCGTGACCGGTGGCCATTTCGAAGAGGATGAGGCCGAGGCCGTAGAGGTCGGATCGGGCGTCGAGCGGGGCCGCCGAAGCCTGCTCCGGTGAGGCGTACTTGGGAGTGCCCACGAACATGTCGGCGCGGGTCACACCCGGCTCGCCGATCAGCCGGGCCAGCCCGAAGTCGGCGATCAGCGGCTCGACGCCGTGGCGCATCAGCACGTTCTCCGGCTTGAGGTCACGGTGCAGCACGTTGTGGCCGTGGGCCGCCTCCAGGGCCGAGGCGAGCAGGGCTCCCACGCGCGTGACCTCGGCCGCCGGCAGCGGCGCGCGTTCGCGAATGACCTCCTTGAGGGTCGGACCGTCGACCCACTGCATGGTCAGGAACACCCTCCCCTGGTAGCCGCCCAAGTGGTACACGCGGAGGATGTTGGGGTGGCTGAGGTCGCGCGACAGGAGCACCTCCTTGCGCAGGCGCTCGAGCAACCGCTCGTCCCCGACCAGCTCTGGCTTGAGCATCTTGATGGCGATCTGGGCCCCCAGCAGGTCGTCGCGCGCCCGGTAAACCACGCCATGCGCGCCGACGCCGATCTGCTCGATAATGCTGTAGCGGCCCTCGATGCTGCGGTCGCCCGAGAGCGAGGCGAAGCTGGGGGTGGACGGCATCTCGGCCGTCGCCTCCTGCACCCGCTCGATCTCGCGAGCCGACGAGTCTGCCTTGACCCGGATCTCCTCCACCCAGCGGCGGAAGAAGTAGCTCGCGAGCACGCACTTGCGTTCCCTGCCGCGCCGGATGTAGCCCAGGTTCTCGAGCCGCAGCAGGCTCCGCGATAGGTCGCTCTCGACGCCCTCCTGCGCCAGCTGGTCGACCAAGGAGTGGCTCGAGGCGGCCGAGTGGGCGGCAATGACGGCGAGGATCCGGCGCTCGTCGTCCTCCAGCATGTCGACGTCGACCGCGAAGAAGTGGCTCACCATGCGATCACTGGCAACCTCCTCGCAGGCCTCGTCGAGATTCCCGCACTCCACCACCCGCTTGGCCAGCAGCTGGAGCAGGAAGGGGTGGTTGTCGCAGCGGCTCAGGATCTCATCCACCACGCCCTCCGGCAGCGCGGGCCGCGCCTCGGGGGCCAGCTTGTCCTGGCGCACCAGGGCGCGGGCCGAGTCGTCGCTGAGCCGCGGCAGGTAGAACGGAGGAGTGAAGCCATGGAGAAACGGCGAGGTGTCCTCCCTGGTTTCGGACAGGGCCCACAACCTGATGCTGGAGGCGAGCACGCAGTGCACGTCCTCGGACGACTGCAGGGCGCGACGCAGGGAACGCACCAGCTTGGGCTCGGCATGCTGGAGCCGGATCAGCTCCTCCACCTCGTCGCACAGGGCGAGGAGCCTGAGATCGGCCACACGCAGTGCCCGTCGCAGGCGTCGCATGGACTCGAAGAGGTCATCGGTCTGCAGCTCCTCGGGATCGATGCCCAGCCTCTCCAACCGGTCCTCGGCGTCGAGCAGGGCGTCGCTCCACGACTCACGCAGCCCGTCGTGATCCTCGGCCCCCTGGAAGTCCCAGAACACTGCGAAGTAGCGCGGGTGGACGGCCTCGTCGGTCAAGTACTCGAGCTGCTTGAGCACCGAGGTCTTGCCTGAGCGGCGCGTCCCCACCAGCCAGAGCGAGCGGCGGTGGCCGCCGAGCACCTCGGCGATGAGCTCGTCGCGGCCGTAGAAACGCTCCCCCCGCACCCAGTTGCCGACCACATATGGAATCGTCAGTGGGGGCACGGCTCAGCTCTCCTGGGGAGCGCCGACGGCCTCGAGGTCGGCCATGGTGATGCGGCGGCGGCCCTGCTCGTGAACGCGGTTGACCAGGGCCATGCACACCTTCTGGATGAGGTAGGGTCTCCTGCGGGCCACCTCGACCACGGCCTCCGCGACCCCGGGCTCGAGCTCCAGGATGCCCCGGATCGGCTCCTCGACCAGCTGCCGCGCCACCTCGTCGTCAAAGGGCGGCACCTGGACCTCCTCGAAGAAGTTGTACCAGGGGCTGCCCTCCCGGTCCCACTGCTTCTTGATCTGGACGCCAGAGACCACCGCCACCAGGTTCTCGGAAAACGTCTTCATGAACAGGCTGCGCAGCCTCTGGTTGACGCGCGGGTCGTAGTCGTTGAGCTCGTCCACCTCGTCGATCTGGAGGACCAAGCGCGGGCGCTTGGAGCCGCGAGCCTCGAGCGCCCTGAGGACCGCCCGGATGTCGCGCACCAGGTCGCGGTAGCCATACTCGCCGGCCAGCCGGTGCGCGCCCGAGCCCAGGTTCGGCACCAGAGGACCGAGCTCGGCAAAAAGCTCGTCGGCGATGGTGGCGAAGAACTGCTCCTCCGGAATGCCCTGGAGATCGACGTACACCGGGAAGAACTCGAGCTCCGGGTCGTCCACGGCCTTGAGCTGGCGGGTGAGTTGGTGCTGGAGTGAGGTCTTGCCGATGCGGCGCTCGCCATAGAGGAGGATGCTGTTGTTGGGCAGCGTCCGCAGGACGCGACCGATCAGCTCCTGGCGGCCGAAGAAGAGGTCCGAGTCGAACACCGGAGCGCCGGCGACATAGGGGTTGAAGCGGCGGCGGCGCAGGCGGCGGCGCCGCGTCTCGCGGACCAGGAAGACCAGGCCGGGCACGATCAGAGCCGCCAGCACCACGGCGGCCGCGAAGCCCAGGCTGCGGTAGAGGGGCACCGCGTAGCGTACCTCGTAGGCCGAGGCCGCAGTCAGCTGCTCGGAGTCGGTCGCCACCAGCCGCAGCACGTTGGGACCGGGAGCGAGCCGTGCCTGGACCTGGAAGTAGGTCAGGTGCTGGCCCCCACGCTGCTCGCTCCGGGCTTCCACCGGGAGCGTTTCTCCGCCCACCTCGCCCCGGTAGAAGACGATCTCAACAGGCGTCTCGTCCAGCACCAACCCATTGAGGCGAAACTTCGGCGCGCGCACCAGCTCGGCCAGCGAGCCGTCCTCCTGCTCGAAGCGAGAGTCGTTGAAGCTGATCGCTGGCGGCAGGTTCTCCCGCGGCGCGCCGCCGAGGAGGTCCTGGTTGATGCGGACGTAGGCCCGCAGGGTCAAGTCCAGGGCGGCCTGGTTGCCGGGCTCGAGGGCGAGCACCCGGTTGGCCAGGGCGAGCGCCCTCTCCGGGAGGCCGGCGGCAAACGCCGCCACTGCCTCGGACAGCTGCTCCTCGACCGCGGTCCCCACTGCAGCCGCCTGCTGCTTGGCCGCCGCGGCCCCCAGCAGGTCCTGCTGCAGCGCGACGGCCTCGGCGTTGGTTGGCTCCACTGCCAGCACCGACTCCAGCGCGGTCAGTGCTTGCTCGAGGTTCCCGGCGGCGACCAGGGCGTGCGCCCGCCGCAAGCCCTCGCTCGCGTACTGAGGTTGCTCGGCCGTGGCGCGCTCGCGCTCGATCCGCCGACGCAATCCGGCCTGTGCCGCCTCGAGCAGGTGCTCCACCTCCGGATCGGGCCGCAGTGAGAGAGCCTGACGAAAGACGCTCGCCGCCTCCTGGTGTTCCTCGGCAGCGAGCAGGCGCTCGCCCTCCTCCCGCAGCTTCTCCGCGCGTTGACGAACCTCCTGCAGCCGCCCCTGCTCGGCCACCTTGGCCTGCAGCCGGTGCAGGGCCGCGAGCAACTCCGGGTCGTCGGCGGCCACGGCCAGGCCGCTGCCGAGGGCCTCGATGGCCCGGTCGAGGCGTCCGCCCTGCTCGAAGGCCTGGGCTTCGTCGAGGCTCGATCGCACGATTGCCCCGATCTGCTGCCGAGCTCTGTCGGCGAGGTCCTGCTTGGCCGCCAGAGCAAGGGCGCGGACCCGCTCGAGCTCGGCGAGGTCGGCCTGGGCGCGGGCG
>Ga0316620_10000839_pt1 | contig 12695 bp, 12 predicted proteins | sample OWC_Aug_M1_C1_D5_FD_207651 | JGI IMG/M metagenome (GOLD analysis project Ga0316620, IMG submission 207651) | Wetland soil microbial communities from Old Woman Creek delta, Ohio, United States - OWC_Aug_M1_C1_D5_B | ecosystem: Environmental > Terrestrial > Soil > Wetlands | place: USA: Ohio... | reverse complement strand
ACCCGGTCTCGATCATGGTCGATGTCTTTGGCACCGGCGCGGTGCCCGAGCAGGTCCTGGTCGACGCGGTGCGCAAGGTCTTCCCGCTGACGCCGCGGGGCATCATCGAGTACCTCGACCTGCTGCGACCGATCTACAAGAAGACGGCTGCCTACGGTCACTTCGGGCGCAACGATCCCGACTTTACCTGGGAGCGCACGCATCGCGTCGACGACCTGCGCGCCGCGTGCAAGGCATAGCGGCGCGCGGCTCGCATCGCTGGACGCTCGGCTGCTGGAGCGGCGCGGGCTTCGAGAGAGTGAGAGTCAGGGGCGAACGCGAACGCCTCGCGGCCGCGGGGGGTGGCTCCGGGACACGACCGCCTCCGATCTCCTTCACCATGCGTCGTGAGGCGTCGGAGTCGGGCACGCCCGAGCGTGAGGTGGAGCGGCGGAGCGCCCTTGGCACGAGGTTTGCTGTCAATCGACTGGGTCGCACTGCTGTGGTGATTCCGACAACCCCCGGCCTGCGTGACCGCCATCCGTGGCAGGAGGCGGCCAATCTGACCTGTGTGCGGCGCGCGACGACGCCATGGGGTGGCGCATGCTAGGGGAGACCGTGTTCGGCGAGCGGGGCTCGCTGCGGCGTCGCTACGCTGTAGCGACCATCATTTTCGGCTTGATGGTGCTGGGCATCATCCTCCTCTTCGGGCACCTCATCTCGCAGTCGCTGTCCCGGCAGTACATCCACGACGTGCTCGTGGCCGGGCGCGAGGACGCAGAGCGGATCGCCGAGCATCTGGAACCCCAGGGCGAAGGCCAGCTGCAGGTGGCGAGCACGCGGCGTGAGGAGCTGGTGCGGACGCTGGCCGGCCTGGCTCAACGACGCATTCTGGAGTCGGTGGAGGTGACCGACGCCAGCGGCGAGGTCGTGTTCACCTCGGACTTCAGGTCCCAGGAAGCGTTGCCGAAGGAGATGGTCTCGCACCTTGAGCTGAGCGGCGAGATGAGCGGACAGGGGGTGCGCGAGACCGAGACCACCTACCAGATCTCGGCACCCATCGGTGAGGTGGGTCAGGTGGTGCTCAACGTGAGCAAGGGACGGCTCGCCAGCCGCGCGGTCCGGCTCCGTCAGGAGCTGCTCCAGCAGACCGTGGCTGTAGCCGCGCTGACGCTCGGCACCCTGGTGATTGCGTTTGTGTTCAACTGGACGCTCATCCAGCGCGCCCGTCGCCTCGAGGACGAGCGACGCGAGGCCGAGGAGTTGGCGGCCCTGGGCAGTCTTGCCGCCAACCTCGCGCACGAGATCCGCAACCCCTTGAACTCCATCACCCTCAATCTGGAGCTCCTGGAAGAGGACCTCGACAGGGCGGACTCGAGGGCGCTGGCATCGCTGTCGAGCACGCGTCAGGAGGTCAGCCGGCTGGCCCGCCTGGTCAGCGACTTCCTGACTTACGCGCGTCCCACACCGCCGGAGCTGGAGCGCGTGCGGGTGGCCATCCTCCTCATCCAGGTGGCGGAGTTCCTTCGCGGCGAAGCCCGGAGTCAGGGCGTCAACCTGCGGGTCGCACCTGGTTTGCCCGAGGTTGAGGTATTGGGGGACGGCGGTCAACTTCGACAGGTCCTGCTCAACCTCGTGCTCAACGGGATCCAGGCCGTGGCCGGCCTGGACGTGGAGCGCCGGGTCGTCGAGGTGGCGGCCACTGCCGGCGCCGAGCACGCCCAGCTGATCGTACGGGACCGGGGAGAGGGAATTCCGGCGGACCAGCTCGAGAGGGTGAGGAAGGCGTTCGTCACCCGCAGGCGCGGCGGCACCGGCCTCGGGCTGGCCATCGCCGAGCGCATCGTGCGTTCCCATGGCGGCCGGGTCGAGCTCAGGAACCTCGAGCCAGGTGGGTTCGAGGCGGTGGTCGTGTTGCCGATCGCACCCGGCGATGGCAAGATAGGCGCGGCCTCGGCCGAGCCCGCCGCGCGCGGGGGGAACGGCCGGCGGCTGACAGGAACCGGATGAGAGGGAGGTACTGATGAAGGCAGCTCTTCGAGGCGCTAGCGTCGTGGTCCTGCTCTGGATCGCGGCCTCGCCCGCGCTGGCCTCGTTCCAAGCGTCGGACCTGATTTATGTCCCGGTGGCAGCCCACAACGAGGGCGTCGAGGGGAGCCTGTGGCAGACCGACCTCTACATCACCAACGTCGAGGACGTGGCGGTCGATGTCGCCATCTTCTTCTTCCCGTCGGGTTTGCTCAACAACGCGTCCTACCTGTCACGCTCCCACGGGCTGGCGGGCCGCAGCGATCAGGGGTTCGCCTACGTCAACGAGGCCCTGGCCGACATTCCGGCCGGCGGTAGCGTGCTCCTCGTGGACGTTGTCGGCGAGTACTGGTTCGCGGATCTCGAGTCTCTGGCCACCCTGGGCGGGATGGTCGTCTTCGCCTACGAAGCCGGATCCCTCGACGCGACCGGCAACCGCGTGCCGCGCAACGTGGTCGTCCACTCGCGCACGTCCAACTTGACCACCATCTATGTTCCCGACCCCCACCTGGAGGGGGCGTTCACGGAGCAGCCCACCTCCTACGCCCAGACCGTGCACGGCGTTCCGTGGTACGACCTGGCCGACCCGTCGGCAATCGACGAGGAGCTGGGCTTGGACTTCACCTACCAGGTCCTGCTCGGCGCAACGGAGAGCGAGGCTCTGCGCTTCAACCTGGGGATCTTCAACGCCTCGGACCCGCAGACCAGCATCACGGTCAAGGTCCAGCCGTTCCAGGCTGACGGGACGCCGTTCCTGACCGAGGACGAGAGCGAGATCGCGCTCAGCGTGACCCTGCCGCCCCTGGCCCACATCCAGTACAACCGGATCCTCACCAGGACGCTCGAGATCGACGAGACCGAGCTGGCCTCGTTCCGCGTGTCGTTTGTGAGCTGGACCACGAGCTCACCCGAGCCGAAACCGGCGTTCACGTGCTATGGCTCGGTGGTCGACGCGCTCAGCAACGACCCGACGACGGTGCAGCCCTCGTTCGAGGCTCCGTACGACGTGGACTGCGTATGGTCGGTCTTCGACGACGAGGGCGGCCAGCCAGCCCCGGGCCGCTCGACCCCCGGCAGCTGCAAGCGCGGCGAGCCCGGACCACGCCGAACGCGACCGCTGGCGATGCCCGGGCGCTAGGGGCGAGCTCTCCCTGTACGGGGCCTCCGCGCGACGCTGTAACCCGTGCTCGGGAGCTCGATTGACAACCTCTCGGCCTGTGGTAGCATCAACCGCCCGAGCTGTGGGCGAGTTCGTGAGAAAGGAGTGAGGCATGGCCGATCCTGATGACAGAGTCGCGGGGAACGTGCCCGGCAAGTACTACGTGGACTCCAGCTGCATCGACTGCGATGTTTGCCGCGAGACCGCGCCCAACAACTTCAAGGCCAATGAGGATGAGGGCTACTCTCTCGTCTACAAGCAGCCCGAAGGCGACGAGGAGCAGGCCCAGTGCAAGGAGGCCAAGGAGTCGTGCCCGGTCGAGGCCATCGGCGACGACGGCGAGTGACCGTCCCGGGCGTTTCGTGAGCAGTAGGGCTGGTGCCGCGCGCCGGCCTTGTTTTTTCTGCCTGAGTGAGCACGAGCTGGGGACGGGGCCGACGTGGCGACCGGCGCGGGCAGGCGGCACGGACGCCTCGTCCTGGGTTATCATCCCTGCCGGCTCCTGAGACCAGAGGCGGCGGAGCCGACAGGGGGAGTCATGCGCGTCCTCTCGGGAGTCCAGCCGTCCGGCATCCTTCACATCGGCAACTACTTCGGCGCCATCCGGCAGTTCATTCGGCTGCAGGAGGAGCACGAGTGCTACTTCTTTCTGGCTGACTTGCACGCTCTCACCACGGTGCAGGATCCGGAGCGGATGCAGGCCCTCAGCCGGGACCTGGCCATGTCCTTCCTCGCCCTGGGCCTCGATCCCAGCCGGAGCGTGCTCTACCGCCAGTCCGACCTGTCCGAGGTCACCGAGCTGGCGTGGTACCTGTCCACGGTCACGTCCATGGGGCTTCTCCAACGTTGCCACTCTTTCAAGGACAAGGTCTCACAAGGTGCAGTGCCGAGCCACGGTCTGTTCGCGTACCCGGTGCTGATGGCAGCCGACATCCTCATCGTCGAGTCCAAGCTGGTCCCGGTCGGCAAGGACCAGAAGCAGCACCTGGAGGTGACGCGCGACATCGTCAGTGCCTTCCACTCGGTCTACGGTGACGGGGTGTTGACGCTGCCCGAAGCGCTGATCCTCGACGAGGTGGCGGTGGTGCCCGGGCTGGACGGCCGGAAGATGAGCAAGTCATACGGCAACACCATCGATCTATTCGGTCCGGAAAAGACGATTCGCAAGCGACTCATGTCCGTGGTCACGGACTCGACCCCGGTCGAAGAGCCCAAGCCCAAGGCGGGGAGCTCGCTCTACCAGCTGCTCAAGATCTTCGCTCCGGAGAGTGAGCGTTCCGCGGTGGAGGGCTGGTTTGACGAGGGAGGGACCGGGTACGGCGAGATGAAGAAGCGGCTCTTTGGCTTCTATATGGACACCTTCGGCGCGGCCCGGCGCCGGTTCGATGAGCTCACGCAAGACCCGACCGAGGTCGATCGGGTGCTGAGGGTAGGCGTTGAGCGAGCGCGCTCTGCTGCCGGTCGGCTCATGGACAACGTGCGCCGTGCCGTCGGCGTGCGATGACGACGATGCCGGCGCGGTCTCGACGCAGCTCGTTGCAGGTCGACCGGCGGCAGCCAGTGTCTGAAGGGTCGCGCTGCGTGCCAATCACCCGGCTGCTGCGTTGGCCTTCATCCGTGCTCGCGCGTCTCACGGGCTCGGACGAGCCGATAGTCCTCACCCGACACGGGCGTCCGGCGGCGGTGCTTGTCAGCGCCGCGGCCTACGCCCGGGCGGCCCGGGACCGGCAGGTCCTGCGCATGCTGGCCCTGGGTGAGATGGAGGCAGCTGCCGGGGTGGGCGAGGATCTCGACCGCGTGCTCGACGACGCCGACGCGCTGCTGGAGGAGAACTGAAGGTCTGCTTCACGCCGTCCGCCAGGAGGCGGTTCCTGGAGACGGTGGTCAGGCTGCGTCAAGGGGACCGGAACCGAGCCGCGCTCTTCGTCGACCGCTCCGGGGCCAGGCTGCGTGAGCTCGAGGACAACCCGAACGCCGGGGCTGAGGTCCGCCTCGGTGGGCGGACGGACGGTGCAACGGCAGAGGTGTATCGGTTCTTCTATCGCGTGCGCGACGGCAACCTGTGGATCCTCGGCATGTGCTCCACCGGAGAGTAGGCTCAATCCCAGCCGTCTGAGTCGATGGGACGCAGAGCGACCGCCGCGCGCATGGCCTCCCTGGGCGGCAACCTGCCGGTGAAGGCTGCGAACTGGGCGTAGCCCTGATGCGCGAGGACTTCGCGGCCGTCCACCAGGGGAACGCCACGCGCGGCGGCCATTTCGGCCAGCGGCGTCGGCCAGTCCCCGTAGACCAGGTCCACGACAAGCGCTGCCTGGCGGACTTCCGCTGGGGTAAAGGGGATGTTGTCACCGGGGTGACTGCCGAGCGGGGTGGCGTTGACCAGGATCTCGGCCGGTCTGGGCAGCTCGCCGGCAGCGCACCAATCGACGCCCAGTTCGTCGGCCACGCGGCGGGTCTGGCCGGGCTCGCGTCCGCGCAGCCGGACCGCGGCGCCGGCCATCTGGAGACCGACGGCCGCGCCGCGGGCGGCGCCGCCCGTACCCTGGACCAGCGCGCTGCGACCCCGCGGGTCGATGCCGGTGATGCGGGCCGCCGCGACTACGCCGTCGCCGTCGGTGTTGTCGGCGAGCACCTGCCGCGGTCTGAGCACCAGCGTGTTGGCCGCCGCCGCGGCCCGCGCCCGTGGTGCCTGCACGGTGGCCGCACGCGCCGCAGCCGCCTTGTAGGGTGTAGTCACCGCCCATCCGCCGACGTCGAGCCCGACCCGGCTGAACAGCCCCTCGCCCGAGGGGACGAACAGCTGCGCCAGCTCGTCCTCGCTGGGAACGCTCACCGGCAGGAAGAGGTAGTGCAGACCAGTGGCATGGTAGGCGGCCGCATGCATGGCCGGGCTCAAGCTGCGGCTGACGTCGCTGCCGACTACCCCGAACAACCTCTGCGGCGGACCGTCAAGGTGGCCGATGACGGCCTGCAGCCGAGCGGCGGTGAGCTGACCCGGTGCGGCCGGCGCGGCGTCCGACCAGGCCACGAATGTGAGGGGCGGACCGAGCAGCGGAGCGAGGTGTCGGCTGGCAATGCCCACCGTGCCAGTGGCCATGGCGATGAGCCTGCGCGCGCCCTGGGGACCGGTATTGAATCGGCGGTGAAGCGCGAGAACCTGCTCAAGGTCGTCCAAAGTGGTCGCTGCCGGGACTACCTTGACCCAGCGCGCCGGAGTCGCCAGCAACCGCTCGCAGACCTGGCGCAGGTCCGGGCTCGGTCCGCTGGCCTGATGCCAGGACAGGATCACCCGCTCGGGGTCGAGCCCCAGCTGGCGCATCAGCTCACGGTCCCGGTCGAGCTCGAGGTCGAGCAACGCTGCGCCCGCCTCGTAGGCGGCGCTGAGGCGTGAGCGCCGCTGCACCGGATCGCTCGGCCCGGATCCGCCCTCTTGGTCCGAGCGCAGGGTGAAGAGGATCGGCAGCGGGCATGCCGCCACGGCGCTGCGAGGCGCCAAGTCAGGGAACAGATCAGCCCGCAGCTCGACCACCGCCGCGCCTGCCGGCGGCCGCGACAACGCCGCCAGTGGGTTGCCGCAGGCGTCTGGCGTGAGGCTCGCAATCAGCTCCATGGCGAGACGATAGCTCATCCCGTCGCTGGCGGTGCGCGGCGCCGCTCGCACAGAGAAAGGAGTGGCTCCCTTGCGGGAGCCGGGGGAAGGAGGAGGTCGAGGGTGTTTGTCGGTTGGCGGCTCTGGCGCGCTCGCGGTCACTGAGGTGTACGGGTGAGCGGGTCAAGGTGTTGAGCCGATCGCTGGGCCCGTCGCCGGGCGCCCCGAGCAGCGTGATGGGCAGAACAGACCTGAGAATCCCGGGTCGACGCCTCACTTCGCGCCTTGGAGACCGGCCTGTCAGTCGTGCTTCACGACGGGTCATGCTCGGACCCGGGTTGCAGCTTGAGGTAGGCGAAGCGCGCGCCTGAGAGTCGCTGACGACCCTCTGCCAGTCACCGGCAAAGCCGTGCAGGGACAGCAGCCTGTGACATGAGGCCACCAGGGTCTGCGGGCCGGTGGCGGCGAGCAGGGGGTAGGCCACGGTCAGACAGGCGACTGCAGCGATCAGCTGGCGGCGAGCGGCCATAGCCCCCGCGACCAGCCTGGGGACAGCGAGAGACAGCGCGAGGGCCGCGGTCGCAGTTGCTGACAGAGTCATGTCGGGACGGGGAGCAATTCCAGGCCGAGGCCGAGAGCGACCAGGAGCAGAGAGCCGGACCCGGTGGGCGACGACTGCGCGCTTCGCGGTGGCGTGGGTCCCATCCGTCAGCCAGGCCGCCGCTACCAGCGCGACTGGCGGGAGCGGGGGGAGAGGAAAGAGCACGGTCTTGGTGGAAACAAGGGTCAAGATGCCGAGCGTGGTCAGGGGGTAGAGCGCGAGCAGCCGCATGCCAGGCGCTGATCGGAGTTCCCGGTAAAGCAGCCAGGGCACGGCCGGGATCATGGCCGGTGACCACAGCAGGAGGGTGAGCGGCGTCGTGGCCGGGTAGGACCACCAGGGCTCGGCATGGGAGAAGGTGCCCACGATGCGGTCCGCGAACCACGATCCGTCCCAGCCGGCTCGTTCCACTCCGCCCGGGGGACTGTCCCGCCGGCGACCCACCCTCGGGCGAGAGGATTGCTGGTCGATCCGCGCCCGGATGAAACCCCGGATGATGTGCTCCGTCCTGGTTCGGGTTACCATCTGCGCATGATGCAGCATGTGCGCTTGGTCGCGAACTGGCTTCACGCCGGGCTGCTGGCCGTCACGCCGTGGCTGGCCACGTGGCGGCCGGGGTGGGCCGCTGTGACCGTGGCCGGCTTCCTCTCCCTGCGCCCGGTAGTGCGTCGGTCGCGGGCCGCCGAGCCTTGGGCGAGCGCGGGTGCGGCACTCTCAGCGGCGGGGTGCCTGACCGTGTCCGGGGGCTTTGGCGCGGTCGCAGGATGGTTGGGCCTGGCCGTGCTGGTGCTGGCCGTTGCCACGTTTCTCCCCCGCCGGCTCGGCGCCCGTCCGGACGCGGCCGATCTCTTGGCCTTGGCCGGCTGGGGCGGGGCTTTCGCCCTGCGCCCGGACCTGATGGCCGCGGCCGCAGGCGGTTGGCTGGCGCCGGCCGTCCTGCTGGTGGCGGCCCGGGACGCGGCCAAACCCGTCGCGCGCAGGCACCTCGACGGCAGCCCTGACCCGTTGCCGCCGTCGCGCGAGGTGCGGGGTACGCTCAGCCTGCGCTCAGTTGTCGTCCGCGGTAACGAGGGGCTGGCGCTGACCGTTCCGCTCGACCTCGACCTGCGGGCTGGGGAGTCGCTGGCCGTGATCTGCGACGTTGCCGCTCAAGTGTGGGCGCTGGGCGCCGTGGTGAGCGGTCGCGCCGCCCCCCTCCAGGGCGAGATGCTGGTCGATGGCGCGCCCTGGCCCGCCGGCGAGCGCCTGGCAGCCGTGGTGGCGCCTGGGGAGAGCTTCCTGGCCAGCAGCCTAGAGGACAACCTGACCGCCCTCTGCGACGAGCCGGTAGACGTGGACGCGATGGTGGCCGTCCGCGAGGCCTGCTCGCTGCAGGAGGTGGAGGTCGAGCTCGACGGCCGGGAGCTGGCCAGAGACGGTGCGCCCCTGTCCCCCTTCCACCGGTTGCTGGTGTTGGCGGCGCGGGTCATTCCTTCGCACTATCGGGTGCTGTGCGTGGTCGATCCCATGGCGTGGGTGAATGCGGTGCGAGGAGAGGTGTGGCGAGCGGCGGTGGTGCGTGCCTCGGTCGGTCGCACCGCGGTCTGGATCACCGCCGACCGGGAGCTAGCCTCGCGCGCCGACCAGGTCCTCGAGCTGCGCAGCGGGTCGCTGCGACCGTTGCCTTGAGCGGTGCTTGAGCCGGCGGGTCGGTGAACCCTGGGGACCAACGTCGGAGGCTCGCTTGCGGTCAGCGGACCGAGCGTGCTTCGCGGGCGTGGGGCGCGCGGGAGCAGAGCAGGGGGAACATCAGGGTCGAGGTGTGCGGCAAGGGCCGGACCGGTATGATGGGCAGGAGAGCCCGGACGTGTGCGGGCTTCGCGGGAGGTTCGGATGGGCAGCTTCCTCGGCGGATCGGCGCCGGCCATGGCTCGGCAGGTGGCAGACGGCTACACCCTGTTGTCCCCAGTCATCCTCAAGCGACTCGCGGACGATCAGCTGCAGATGCTCGAGTTCGAGCTCGACAAACGGCTCCGCGACTCGCGTGCAGATCAGGTTGAGCTTGAGGACCAGAAGGCGATCCAGGAGAGGAATCGCCGCATCTCTCGCATCGAGAACTCGTTGCGAGTCCTGCGCGGGACCATGCAGCTGAGGAAGCGTAAGCGGGTCTGAGCGCCAGACCGGACACCGCGGCCCTCTGCTCATCGGCGTGACCATCATCTGGGCCTACCTGGCCGTTCCCCAGGCCAACGCCGGCAGCGCTCGGGACAACTCCAAGAAGCGGGTCAAGGAGCAGGCCCGCCGCGAGTGGGGAGAGCCCTCCGACCAGGCGGCCAGGGCCGCGGTCAGCGGCGACGTGGCCGGCGACTCGTTCAAGGGCAGCGCCGTCCGCTGCCAACGACAGCGCCGGGGAGCAGGGGGCGGCGGGGGGCGAGGTGGATCCGGACAAGGGAGCTGCCACTGACCGAGGTTGGGACGAAACCTGAATCCTTCAGACAGGGAGGTGAGGTTCGCGGACGATCCTGGCCGTTTCCCTTGTAATCTTGGAGGATATGTCACATCTTGACATCCTGCAGCTGATCATAGTAGTATCCAGCCAATGAGCGCTCAGGAGCACGCTCCATGCGCTCGAGCGATTCGACCGGAAGCAGCCTGCCCCATAGAGTCTCTTCTCTGCTTGCCCACCAAAACTCATCCTCCAAATCTAAGCCTGCCAAGAAAACCCCCGAAACGGGCGCCCGGCGAGTCACGCCCGACGAGATTGTGAAAATGGATCTCAGAATACTCGCGCCCCGTCGGTCCTACCTCAGCAGATCCTGGGCAGATCCATGCCGGACAGGTCATCCATCGGCCGCAAGCCGCCGATGCGGGTCTCGAGGACCACGGGCACGCCGTGAGGCCGGACCTGGTCGACGCGACCGATGACGGAGGCGCCCTCGCCCTGGGGGTGGGTGCGCATCGCCCTGACCGCGGCCTCGGCCTGGTCCGCGGGAACCCAGGCGAGCAGCCGGCCCTCGCATGCCAGGCTCAGGACCTCAAGGCCGAGCAGATCGCACACGGCCCGCACCGGGGGGCGAACCGGCAGGGCGCTCTCGAATAGCCTGAGGCCGAGACCGCTGCGCGCTGCTACCTCGTGGCAGACCGAGAGCACGCCGCCGCGGGTAGGGTCATGGAGGCTGTGCACGGCGATTCCGGCCGCGAAGACGGACTCCACCAGCGCGCTCAGCGGTGCGCAGTCCGAGCAGAGCCGGGGGGCGTCCAGCTCATGACGGCTGGCGAGGACGGTGGCGCCGTGGTCGCCGATCGGGCCAGAGACCACGATGGCGTCGTCCGGGCAGATTCGGTGGTCGCCGACATCACGCCCGGGCGGGACCACACCCAAGCCGGCCGTGGTCACGAACAGACGGTCGCCCTTGCCCTTCGGCACCACCTTGGTATCGCCCGCGACCACGGTCACGCCGGTCTCCCGGGAGGCGCGCGCCGCACCCTCGACGCAGGTCTCCAGCAGCGCTCCCTCGAGTCCCTCCTCGAGGATCAGGGCCCAGGTCAGCCAGAGCGGGCGCGCGCCGGCCATGGCCAGGTCGTTGACCGTCCCGCACACGCTGAGATAGCCGATGTCTCCGCCTGGAAACCGGGGTGGGTCGACCACGAAGGCGTCGGTGGTGAGGGCCGGTCGACCCGGCGGCAGCTCGGGCAGCACGGCAGCGTCGGCGAGCGGTGCGAGGTAGGGGTTGAGGAGGGCAGGTAGGAACGACCCCGCGATCAGGTCGCGAGTGAGACGGCCCCCAGAGCCGTGCGCCAGCAGCACGCACTCGAGCCTGCGAGTCATTCGCTCGATCCCTCCCGCCACTCGTGGCGGAACCATGCAGCGCAGGATCCTTCCGAGGACACCATGCAGGCCCCGACTGGAGCGTCGGGGGTGCACATGGCGCCGAACAAAGCGCACTGGTTTGGGTCGACGACCCCGCGCAAGACGTCTCCGCAGCGACAACCTTGAGGTTCCGTCGGTGGCGGTAGCTCGACCGGAATGCGACTGGCGTCGCGGTGGACCCAGGCGGGACGCAGGGCGAGGCCCGAGCCCGGGATCTGGCCGAAGCCGCGCCAGCCGGTATCGGCCGGCTCGAAGAACCTCTCCACCAGCGCCCAGGCAGTGGGATTGCCCGCGGGCGTGACCGCCCGGCTGTAGAGGTTGACTACCTGCGGCCGGCCACGCTCGACCTGGAGGGCAAGCTCGAGCACGCCGCGGAGCACGTCGGTGGGCGTGAAGCCCACGACCACGCCGGAGAGCCCGAAGTCCGCGGCCAGGAACCGGAACGCGTGCCAGCCGGTGACGACCGAGACGTGGCCGGGGAGGAGGAAACCGTCCACGCGGACGTCGGGATCGTCGGCGAGCGCCCGCAGGGGCGGCGGCATGATCTTGTTGCCGGGCAGGACCAGGAAGTTGTTGAGGGCGCTGTCCTCCGCCTCGGCCAAGGCGGCGGCGATCGTCGGCACCGTGGTCTCGAAGCCGACGGCGAGCAGCACGATGCGGTGGTCGGGCCGGGATCGCGCCAGGCGCACCGCGTCCCGGGGGGAGTAGACCACCGCCACGTGAGCGCCCCGGGCACGGGCAGCCTCCAAGTCCATCGTGCTCGAGGGAACACGCATGAGGTCGCCGAAGGTGCACACGGTGACGTCGGGGAGAAAGGCCAAGGCAAGAGCCCGGTCGAGGTAGCCGACCGGGGTCACGCAGACCGGGCAGCCTGGGCCGGAAATGAGGCGAATGCTCGCGGGCAGCAGGCGCCTCAGCCCGGCCGCGGCCACCACCTGGGTGTGGGTGCCACACACCTCCATGAAGGTGGTTGGCCGGGCGAGCTGCTCGGCCACATGGCGGATGGCGTCGAGGAGGCCGGCCACTGCCCGGGCATCGGCGAAGAGCGGGTCGTCGGTCACCGGGCATCCACGGCGTCGGCAAGCTCGCGCAGCAGGGTGAGGGTCTCTGCCGCCGCTTCAGCGTCGACGGCTCCGATGGCGTAGCCGGCGTGAATGAGGAGGTGCTCTCCGATCTCGGCCTCGGGCAACAGCATCAGGGAGATCGCGCGGCGCACCCCATCGACTTCGACCACGCCCTCGATCCCGTCACGCTCCACCAGCTGCATGGGGATGGCTAGACACATGGCTTCTCCACGACTGACGGCGGCGGCGACCCGATGCGGATCTTACACGAGTGCGCGCATGGAGGCTCATTCGCCGGGTCGCGCCGGCTCGCTCCACAGCTCGTAGACGAAGTCAGCGAGCTCGGCACTCGTGCCGTCCGGACCGGCCGAGAGCTCCACGGACAAATCGAGTCCCTCGGAGCAGTCGGCCGGCGCGCGACCCAG
>Ga0316620_10000837_pt1 | contig 12702 bp, 8 predicted proteins | sample OWC_Aug_M1_C1_D5_FD_207651 | JGI IMG/M metagenome (GOLD analysis project Ga0316620, IMG submission 207651) | Wetland soil microbial communities from Old Woman Creek delta, Ohio, United States - OWC_Aug_M1_C1_D5_B | ecosystem: Environmental > Terrestrial > Soil > Wetlands | place: USA: Ohio... | reverse complement strand
AATTGCACAACCTGATTTCCCAGTAGCAACACGGATGACGTCAGCCTACAAAGTCTCAAACTTCTGGTGGCATTCCCCTGTTTGGATGTTCGGTGCTGAATGCCTACACCGTGAATGGTCTAACGATTACACGCAGTACAACATAGTCACTGATTACTATGACGTCTTCCCCGGTTCTCTTGTTGATTTCCTCGAGTGGAAGTCGATATCTCCTAATGACTACGACGGAGATGGTCTCAACGAGACTGAGGAGTCAGCCTTCGGAACATTCTGGACTGAATATGATAGTGACGCTGACGGTCTCGATGACGAGTATGAGATTGAACAGGGCTATAACCCACTATGGTACGATACTGATTTCGATGGAGTCACAGACTGGTTTGAGCATGCATATGGGACGAATGTCACAAATAGCGACTCAGATGGGGACGGACTTGATGACTATCAGGAGATCTCTGGCTGGGTCATCAGCTTCAACTACTTGGATAACATATCATTGCCGTTCCAGATGCCTGTGACATCGGATCCGAACAACAACGATACTGATGAGGATGGAATTGGAGACCTCACAGAGTATCAGAGCAACACGAATCCACGATCAAATGACACCAATGCTGATGGTGAACCCGACCTCTCATATGCGCAGTTCGTTTCAGAGGCAGTCTATAAGACATACACCGATTGGACAATGGAGGGTGAGAACGCCATAGTAGGGGGTATTTGTGTAGATGAGTATGGATATGTCTATGCCAGCGGAACCCTAGATCCTATCAGCACTAACAGTACAATAAGGAAGTACGACTCATTCTTAATGCAGGTCACTCTTCCATCAGATTCTGTTTTCATCAATATGACCTGTTTCCCCTCCTACTACGGAGTAGGTTCGCTGAGAGTAGATGAGGCTAACGATTGGCTCTACGCCCAGGTCAATACCCAACCCTGGAGATTCAACTTGAACGGCACATCGACGAATCCCGGGTCTTGGACCCCAATTAGTGATAACAGTATCCATGATGTTGACTTTGATGTCAGCGGAAACATCTACGCGGCGCGGTGGAACATGTTCTCAGGAATCGCAGGCGTTAGGAAGTACAGTTCAAATGGGACGATCTTGGCGACTTGGGGCACTATAGGGCCAGCAATTGACCAGTATGATGGGATAGAGGCAATAGCTGTTGACGACAAGTACGGCTTCATCTATCTCTGTGATCAGCAGTGGGACTACGGCAAGACGGATAGGGTCGTCAAACTGCGACTATCCGACGGTGCATACGTCGGAACCCTGTCACAGGGCTATGACTCAGTCCTAGATGTTGACGTTGATGCGGATGGTTCTGTCTACGTTCTTGGCGAGACCCCTGATGGTACGTCTGTTCAGAAGTTCTATCCAAACGGCGATGAGGATGAGGCTTTTCGATTCTTCGGGAATGAGACCCGTAACTTCATGGCATCTAGCGGATACTACAGACAGCTAGCCGTTGCTCCTGACAAGAGCATCTATGTCTTGGATTGGACAATCATAGGTACGACCTCAACATCAAGAATCTGGAAGTTCTCACAGACTGTCATGCTAGCTTCCGAATCACTACCCGACACGAATCCGGACTGGGACAATGATGGCCTGAACAATACTCAGGAGGTCGATGGTTGGAACATCACTGTCAATTTCGCTCATGGCGAAGAAACTTTCCGAGTGACAAGCAGTCCTGTGATGAATGACTCTGACCAAGATGGCCTGGGGGATCTCATGGAGTTCACTCTTGGCTCCAATCCGAACTCAACTGACACAGACCTGGATAGCGTCCAGGACCACAAGGAGTGGTGGCTATTCACGTATCCCGAACTTGAGTATGTTCCACCCACACCGTCCTTTGCCGTTTCGCCATCGACAGTCCATGCGAACTACATGAACTTGCAGCCTGGAGGGCCTTCATTGACCAATTGGGACACTGACGGAGACCTTCTACGAGACGGCATCGAGCTCGCCTTCGGTAGTTCGCCGGTCAACCCAGACTTGGATGGAGACGGACTGTCTGACCTCATTGAGTTCCTGTACAACTCAAATCCGAATAGTAATGACACGGATGATGATGGTGCCGATGACTATCAAGAGTTGGCTGGCAACTCAAGCCTGCTGTCAGCTGACTCAGACAATGACTTCATGTTTGATGGGGCCGAGTATGGTCTAGGGACGAATGCAACAAGCATTGATTTTGATGCGGATGATATTCCAGATGGATACGAGCTGCTCTATGGGACCAATCCACTAAACGAGGATTGTGACGGTGATGGCATCTCTGATGGCATGGAACTCACACTCTGGTTGGATCCATGGAGCAACGATAGCGATGGTGATGGCGTTGACGACGGAACAGAGCTCTCGGTAGGCAGCAGTCCTTGGAACGAAGACTCAGACTACGATGGAGTCCCAGACGGTGAAGACAGTGATACGCTCACTGAATGGGAGGGACCAATCATCTTGGTCCTAGAACCAGATGCATCTAATGACACACTTGAGTTCGCGACACTGCTCGGAGCCTACGTCGAGGTCGTTGTCGTCTCTGCTGACGAGCTCGTCGGCAACTACGGCGACACTCCATACATCGTACTTGTAGGGCGTCCTGATCCTGATAGCTCCTCAGTTGCGGGACTCATCTACGACCTTCTGGCTGATACTGGAGGTACCCTGACAGAGATGATGGCCGAAGGGTCACACGGCGTGGCCCTGCGATATGGAGTCTGGACTGACACTCAGACGATAGCGATGCTATCCTCAGCGGTCCTAGAAGATGCTTTCATAGTCCTTCAGATAATGCGTTGGAAGAATGTCACAATCCTACCTGAGTTCGTGCAGATTGAGTATCAGGGGGTAGAAGCAGAATACAATGGAACAATCGCCTATGCGGTTGTTGTGAATGACATTGACTCTCTGCGTGCGATTGATTCCAGTCTAGCCTTCTATCTCAGCGGAGCTGCTCGCCTCAGTATACAGATGACCAAGTACAATACGACAACAACGCCTCACGTACTCACCTATGCCACAGGACTGCGTGGAAGTGATGTGTCACTTGGAGTCTACTTGGACGTGTCACTGGCACTGTACGGAAACACAACCAACGCGTTCGAGTCGGCATTGGTTCAGGTCTATTACAGGGAATCAGATCTGGACCAGAACCGAGATGGTGTCATCGGGGAAATCGGAGACATCAATGAGACCTCAATCTGTCTCTACTGGTATGACGACACATCTGACTCGTGGGTCAGACTGACCAACGACTTGGACTGGCTATTGGGTACTGGTGTGAATACCAGTGATGTTGAGATATACGGAGAGAGCTATGCAGGCTACGTATGGGCTAACGTCACGCGACTCTCGCTGTTTGGACTGGCGGGCGAACTCTATTCTGTCGAGGTGCCGCTGGCGTACTACGCATTCGTCATAGTAGCGGCTACTGCCGCAATAGTAGGCGTGATGTTCGTACTTCGAAGAAAGATGCAATATCCAAAGAGAGCTGAAGCCGAGGCCTCGCTTGACGCTCCACCCGGAGGATGACTACTGTCGTAGATGGTTCAGGCTCGATGGATTGTCGGCATTGGAGATCAGTAGTCTGCGGAAGCCTGCAGGCTCTCTCGACCTGATGTCCTCAGATTAAGCAGCACAGATTCGTGGACACTGTATCCCATCTGCTGTCTCTCGTACTTGACCACTGTTTCCAGCGCATACATCAACCGCGGGTACCGTGCCTGTACGTCCAGTTCGGCTCTCGCCTCCGCTCTCCCCAGTCTTGAGGAGAGGGGTATGAGGGAGAGAAGCAAAGCGGCCACAATTACGGCAAAGGCTACAAGCAGAGCGATAAAGAAGTCAAGTTTCAGGACCATGGCAGCCCCAGCTGACAGCAGGACTGCTGCCAACAAAGAAACGGCCATGATGCGCAAGTAACCCCTGTTCTGCATCATGATGGCCCTCGACACATCGATTTGGTATGCTGCGTAGGCCAAGAGGTCTGGGCCGCTCTTCAGACTCTCAGTGGCGGTGTGCGGAATCAGAAACAACCTTCCAGAGTCACTGTCGCGAACAACGAGTTCGGTGGCGCTGGCGTCTGTCCGAAACTTCCTCTTGATTACGCGAACCGAGGCATACTCAGGTGTTGCTCGCAACAGATCCTCAAGCTCTCTACTCTGGTCGTCCGGCTCAAGGGGCTCTGTCCCCAAAAAGAGGCCATAGTCAGTGGCGGACAGAGCACTGGGGAAGGGCGCAGTGACCGAAGCCTCTCGCCCCTTTGGCCCCCGTAAAGGGCTCCGGCCGGGTCCGAACAAAAGTCCGAAGGGGACGACCCCGAAGACCGCTGTCTCCGCGTCCACTCTTGAGATCCCGTACTCCTTTTCTATGGTCTTCGAAGGGCCGCGCCTCAAATAGGAAGCAGCAACCCCGATCAGGAGCACTACAGTGGTGAGAAAAAGAATCTGTGCCGGAAGCACCGCGGGCATCTGAGCCCCGTCCAACAAGAAGCCGACTACCGTGCTGAGAGCAATGATTCCTATGAAATGAACGCCGCCCACAACTAGTGAGTGCACACCACCGCTCTTCTGCATCAGTTTGAGTTCGTCGGCGAGAAGGGCCTCGGCTTCCTCGGGCTTCCCCACTAGCTTCTCGATTGCCTTCTGGGAAACGAGGAATGCTGAGAACACGAAGTTGGACTCGCCAACAGACACAGCACACTCATCATCGCTAAGCCAGAACTCCGGTCGGACCTCTACACCGACACGGTCTCTCGCACGAAGCATGATGGACTCGAGGTCCGTACTGCTGGCTAAGCGGCGGTGCCGCGCTCGTCGTCTGCGCAGGAAGAGCAGATTGACAATGAGCAGGAGTGGAATATAGAAGGGAAGGATAAGGAACGCATCGAACTCCAGTTCAAGACCAACGAACAAGAAGAAAGCGAAAAGGAATGCGAGAGAGGCCGCAATGATTGGGACGACGCACGTACTTGGACCACTGAAACCCCGTAATTCTCGCTTGACATTCTCCGGCGGTCTCCGTGGGTAGCTACCTTCCAGTCCTACTCACCTCACACTGCTTTGAGCAATATGAGTCATAAGGTTGCTGGGCCAAACCGTAGGAAAGCGACAGTCATTTCAGATGCCTGTTTGTTCCTCGCGAGAAGTGTATTCTGATCCATCTGTCGATGACGACATGCTATCCGTTAAGGCGGCTGAACAAGCTGTCCGCAAGACGACGTCGGTAGCTCACCTTCACTCCGTTCGCTCCACGGCCAACCAACACCGCCGTGCTATCTACGCAGGGGTTTTTCAGGAATCGTTCAGTCCGCCCTCCAAACCTCATTGCACTGTGAATTGTCTCCGCCTCGACGTTCTCTACACAATCTAGGAGGCTTGTTTCACGGACAATCCTGTCAGAGAGGATAAAAGTGAGAAACGGACGAACTACCTCATGCCCTCAGCGCTGCGCCTAGGTGACTCACTATTCTCAAGGGTCAACACCTCTGCGGATTTCACGCGCCTCCTCAAGGACAACTTGCCAGAGTCCGATTCACTCATCGTCAAAGCAGACTGGGTTGGGATCGAAGAGGGTTCGTCGATAGACATTGAAGCCCTCCAATGCATTGTAGACGCCGCTCAGGGTAACGTCATCGTCACAGAAGGTCACTTGCTCCACCGGTCGATGGAGCTGGAACCGAAAGGCCTGAAACTCATCGCAGACGGAAAGGAGGTAGACTGGCACTGGCTCATCAGCACCAACAAGGGCTGGAGATGGCTCATCAGGAACCCTGACTGGAGCTGGTTCAAGGACGGACCTCACTGGAAACACATAATGAAGGAAGAACGGCACTTCTTGGAGAAGTACGGCTACCTCGACTTCTTCAGGGAGAACGGTGTTGAATACGTCAACGCAACCGACGAGGTCTGGGCGGGGAGGGTCGTCGACGAACGGACCGTGAGAGAGGCAGTCGAGTCCAGATTTCCGCCTGTCTTCACTGACACGCTGTACAGCATCGTTCCAAAGAAGCTGTTCCGGTACCATGACTCGCCCCTCGTTAGCCTGAGCAAGCGCAAGGACTACCAGAGCTTCACGATGAAGAACCTGTTTGGTCTCATACCTGATCCCGTGAGGGCATGGTGGCACGGCGGTCGCACAGTCAATTCGGCCAATGCTAGGCTCAACAAGAGCGTACTCGACATGAACAAGGTCTACGGAGCCCTCTTTGAACTCGTCGGACTATTCCAAGCTCGTCACGGCGATGAATCAAGTCCGTTCACTCGGGACGTCGGTGTAGGCAGAGGCCTTGCCCAGTTGGATGCAATACTGAATCGTGTGACGGGCTACGACCAAGAGCAAGCGGCCTATATCTCATCCGGGAACAACATGTTCGGGACCTTTGACGATGCGCTACTCAAGAAGGCTGAGTCGCGTCTGAAGGACTGGTTTCCAGCTCCCGAGAAAGAGGTGTTCTTCAGCAAGTCTTAGGTAGCTTCCCCATGAGTGGGTTGTGGCTCATGTCGTGAGGAAAGGATAAAACAGAGCCAAGCTCGACACATCTCGTGACTCAAATGACGAGCGCACGATACCCCGACTGCATCAAGAAACTCCCAAGTGTCAAGGTCCCATTCCGAGGGGTGAAGGGATGGGTTTCTCAAGGCAAGAACTCACAGGTAGTATTCTTCGAGATCGAGGCAGGCGGAGTCGTCTCGCCACACGCACACTGTGAGCAGTTCGGATTCGTCTTGGAGGGCGAGATGGCGCTCACCGTTGACGGGAAAACTAGGGTCTACAAGAAGGGCGACTCTTATCACATCCCGGAGGGTGTCGTCCATCAGGCAGAGTTCAAGACGTTCGTGCGTGCAGTCGACTTCTTCGCTGACCCAAACCGGTACCAGACTGAAACGAGCTAGTCACTAGATCATCTTGGCTATCTCAATTCCAATGCTCGTGAACTTGCTCTCAGCGTCATCTTCGAGAGGACCTTCCTTACCCTTGACAATGGCGGATGCCCGTTCTTTGATGATTTCTGCACCAAGTTTCACAAGGCGTTCCTCGATGTGCTTTGCTCCACTCCCAGCGAGTCGACTCCTCATCTTCGTGTCGAAAGCAAACGCCTTCTTCCCCTTGAGACCAGACTCGCCAATCTTGTCAAGGAACTTCTTCATCGGGTCAGACGCGTTGAACGCGTGTGTGGGAGCACCAACGAGGATCACATCATATCCAGTCAGTTTGCCGGCATCAGCTTCGCTGACTCGAAGCACCGTGGCCTTGATCAGACCGGACTTCTCCAGTCCCTGTGCCAATGCACGCGCAACCTTCTCCGTATTCCCGTACAGCGAATCACAGATGACAATCGCGTTCTTCATAATCTCACATTCTTCATGCCATATGCAGCTTCACTGACCACGCAACCTCGCCGCACATTTGGATACTAAGAACCTCTCATCGCGGATTACCTCACTTGAATGTAAGCGTTGCTATTTGCAGCCATGAGCCGTCCCTTGTCCCAAAAAAAAGCCGGGAGCCATGTCTGAATCCGGCGCTGCGCTGACCTCGTCGGTGTCATCCTTCGCCCGTCAGAACGAATAATAGCCCGTTCCGTCCACAGACTCAACGCTTTCAGGACGGTGTTCGCAGGAACTAGAGAAGCAGAGAGCCGACATTGAATCCCATGACATCCACATTCACTTGAATGCACTCATTGACCCAGATATCACAGTGCTCTTCGCCGCCCTGAGGGTGTACCATGTATGGGAGGTCACGAGAACGCGCAGGCTATACCTCGCCGCGCTTGCGGCAACGCTGTTACTCTTTCCCATTTTCACGCTGATACCATCAATCACGGCAAGTGCCGCCGTGTCGCGTCTGGAAACGTTGGATGGGGCGGTGAATGCAGGATTTGGGGAAACAGAACAGAGCAACATAGAACTGAATGTGATGCATTTCACACCGTCAGCATCAATCGGAAACGGAATCTACTACGTGGCCCGCAGAGGTGCCGACGCAATCGCATACTTCGCAGAGTCCGAGGTTCACTATGTTGGTGGCGACACACTCATCCGCCTCGATTTTCCGGGGAGTGTGGGTGTCGTCCCCATCGGCGAGGAGCCGACGGGCTCAGTTACGAGCTACATGCTTGGCAATGACCCAAGCAAGTGGAGAACAGGGCTGAGGGACTGCGCAGTAATCAGATACGCCGACCTCTACCTCGGCATCGATCTCGTCTACAGAATCCTCGATGGAAATATCAAGTACGAGTTCGTTGTCGCACCCGGCGCGGACCCATCGTTGATACAGATGAGATACCCTGACGCAGACCTCGTCGAAGTGTGTGACGACTCCGTTGCTGTATCGAGAAACGGGTTCAAGGTTTTTGATGCCGGGCTGATGGTCCTCCAAGAGAGTGGCAAGCTCGTGGTCGGTGAGTGCTCCTTCCGAACACATGACGAGGACACCGTGGGATTCTCCATTGGTCGATACGACTCCTCTCGCGAACTCATTGTCGATCCGGTGCTTCTTACCTACAGTACTTTCTTCGGGGGGTACGGTGAGGACTCCGGGCGTGCAATTGCTGTCGAGAACGGCTTCGTCTACTTCGCTGGCTACACAATGAACCCCACCATGTTTCCAATCATCAACGCGTATGACCCGGAGTACAACTCTGGCTATGACTGTTTCGTGGCCAAACTGGCCAATAGTGGTCAGTCACTGGTGTACAGCACCTTCCTCGGGGGCTCACAGGCGGACTACGCCTACGGCATCGCTGTGGAGGACGGCTTCGCCTATGTTACGGGTCGCACGGATTCCTCCGACTTCCCGACAGTAAATGCATACGACTCAAGCTTCAGCAGTGTGGACTGCTTCTTGACCAAGCTTGCGGCCGATGGCTCAGCTTTGGTGTACAGCACCTTCCTCGGAGGGACAAGCTACGAGATGTGCTACGGAATAGCTGTTGAGAACGGTTCCGCCTACGTCGCAGGCCGGACACGTTCCTCCGACTTCCCGATGGTCAACGCATTTGACCCGGTCTACGGAGCGGGTGATGACTGCTTCGTCACCAAGGTTGAGGCTGACGGCCAGTCCTTGGAGTACAGTACCTACATCGGAGGAAACTCCGATGACTACGCTTATGGAATTGCTGCGGAGAACGGATTTGCCTATATCACGGGGTACACTTGGTCTTCAGATTTTCCGACTGCCAATGCATTCAACTCGACCTTCAATGGAGCGACTGACTGCTTTGTGACAAAGCTCGCGGCCAATGGTTCGACTCTCCTCTATAGCACCTTCCTCGGAGGAGGACTTGGTCAAACCGGCTATGGAATTGCAGTGGAAAACGGCTCCGCCTATGTCACGGGCTGGACAGGCTCACCTGACTTTCCGGCCGTTAATGCATTCGACTCGACCTACAACGGGGACTACGACTGCTTTGTGACAAAGCTGGCAGCCGACGGCCAGTCGCTTGCCTACAGTACGTTCCTCGGAGGCTCAAGTGATGAAACTGCATTCGGAATTGCAGTGGAGAACGGCTTCGCCTATGTCTTTGGCAGCACTCGTTCGTTTGGCTTCCCAACTGCACATGCAGTCGATTCGACGATCAACGGACTTATCATGCCGTACGACTGTTTCGTGACCAAGTTCACTCCTGACGGCCGATTCTTGGTCTACAGCACCTTCCTTGGAGGAACGAATGACGATCGCGGAAACGGCATTGCAGTCGAGAATGGATCGGCCTACGTCATCGGTGAAACGCTTTCTCCCGACTTCCCTGTGCTCAATGCATACGAATGGACCCATAAAGACGACTATGATTGCTTTGTAGCGGTCATTTCCGGTGACACCGACAGTGACACGGACGGACTCTGGGACTGGGAGGAAACAACGATTGGGACGGACCCATTCTGCATCGACTCAGACAATGACAACTTCCTCGATGGGTATGAGGTTACCTTTGGCTCTGACCCGCTGGACCCGATGTCCTACCCTGCAATGCCGCAGGTATGGTATGATGCCATTTACGAGGACCTCGACGGCAATACGACACTGATCCAGTACCTTATCGGATGGTCCAACGGAAACTCGACTCTGCTTCAGACGGTGATGCAGCAGCTGGATGACAATGCGACCTTGCTCGAGCAGGTCATCTCTTGGCTGGACGGAAATCACACCGCCATCGAAGCGTTGTTCACCTTCGTCGACGGCAATGCGACTCTCCTGATCCAGACGGTGAACGCAGTCAATGCGAACACTGACCAGCTCACATTGCTCGCAGCCCTCGTGACTCACAATGCCGAAGCACTCAGTGCGCTCAATGCCACTCACATTGGGGACATCGACCAGATCCGAGCGATAATGGACATGCTCGGAGCAACCATCGGAGACACCGACTACGACGGGCTGGACGACCTCTACGAAACAGCACTCGGCACTGATATACAATGCATAGACACCGACTGCGATAACCTCAACGATGCCTATGAAGTGAAGATAGGCACTGACCCTACGGACGATGACAGTGACAACGACGGCTACTATGATGGCGCAGAGGTGTTGGCCGGGACGGACCCTCTCGACTCCCTAGACCATCCTGGCGGCAGCACGACAATAACGACTACCACGACAGCGACCGCCACTCAGCCGCCCATGGGCCTTGAGCTCGTCATCATCGCCGGAGGAGTGGGCTGCATCGGAATCGTCGCACTGCTGGTGATTATGAGAAGGAGGGCAGGCACGAAGTAGAGCTCGTAAGACTCACCCTTGGGGTGCCTGTCAGCGTAGTCTTCGGACTCTACCCTGCTTGGCGTGCATCCATGCTCCAATCCGTCGAGGCACCACGGCACGAGTAGGCAATCAAATGCAGGTCTTCTCGTCATGCTGCGGCAAGCGAGAGGGCCTGCAACCCACTCTGTTGGGATGGATATCCTTGAAATAGTGTTTATGACCCATCCAACGTAGAGGAGAATCACAGTGGAAAGACAGACCTACCGCAGGGTGCTGCTGGTCGTTTCATTTGTTCTCTTCCAGAGTCTCTTGTTATTCCATCTCTTCTTCTCTCCAGTGCTCGTCATCTTCGCCGCATCTCAAGGAATCGTCAACGGCAGCCTCGTGATATTCACACTCCTATTCCTATCGTCACTTTTTCTTGGCCGCGGTTTTTGCGGATGGGTCTGTCCAGGATCGGGGCTGAACGAACTCTGCGCCGCTGCAACGAACAAGAAAGCACCGGGCGGTAGATTGCAGAAAGCCAAATACGTGATCTCCGGCGTGTGGCTCTCTGCAATCGCCTTGCTTGCCATCAGGGCAGGAGGGTTCCACTCAGTCGACTTGTTCTATGGAACGGGGAGTTCAACAATCACTCAGGAACTCATCATGTTCTTCGGCGTGATAGCTCTCATCGTACCGGCGGCTTTCATTGTTGGAACGAGAGCAAACTGCAACTACATATGCTGGCTGGCCCCCATCATGATCGCAGGGACAGCCATCCGAAATCGAGTTGGATGGCCCGCCCTTCATCTCAAAGCAAAGGCGGAGCTCTGCGAGCAGTGTGGAACGTGCAGCGCTGCCTGCCCAATGAATCTAGATGTGATGGATAGGGTCCTAAGAGGGAATCTCTATCATAAGGAGTGCATCATGTGCGGCAGCTGCATCGACGCATGCCCGCAAGGAGCTATCAGTTATTCAGCGTGAACTTGTGACTCTGTGCATTGAGTTCGAGACCGCAGTGGCCCCTGATTCCTTGCTCCATCAAATCAGTCTCTTCTTCAAGAAGTACTTGCGGTGCCCCTTTGGGTAGTCTTCAAGTGTGGCAAACACGTCGTATCCGAGCCGTTCATAGAAGGGCCTTGCCTCAAAGCTATATGTATCCAAGTGGGCGTCCGTGCATCCCATGCTGACTGCCTGCTCCTCGGCCATGTGCATCAACTTCGTCCCGTAGCCCTTTCCCCTGATTGACTTGTCCACCCAGAGAAGTGAGATGTACAACCAACCTCCAAAGACCTGCCCGACAATCCCTCCGAGAATCTCGCCCTCGCTGTTTCGCACGAAGATGTTCACGGGACGACCCAGCTCCGCGATGCCTGTCTTCTCAACGATGTTGCTGCCTAGTCCAGAGTAGATTACAGACAGCCCCTTCCGGGCGGCCTCCGCATCCTGCCTGTCCTGACAAAGATGCGTCGAGAATGTATAGATATCCATGCACGGGTAGATTGCGAGTGCCCCTTTTCACGATTCTCTACTGCGCATCCCAATTCCTTCCTGACAGAAGGAACGAACTTACACGGAGAACCCCCGTAGATTCGTGATGATAAGAAACATGAAACGAAATCGCCGAAGCCACGGCGGCCAGTGGGCGTCCTAGATCTGGTCGAGTCCGTGGCTTCGTTTGGAGCAACTGCGAACCGGCCACGCTGGAAGATAACAGCCCCGATACTATCTTCACCGGTCGTGATGGTCGTGGTCGTCGTGACGGTCGTGCTCGTCATGGCTGTCTGAGCGGCGATCAGAGGATCTGCCATGCCGCTTTCCTTCGTGGACGCCATGCGTCTTGACCGTAAGAAAGATCTCTTGCGCGGCCGCACTGATGTTCCCTGAAGCGTTCGGCTTGCCAATCGATATCATCTTCTCGCTTGTCCAGGGCTCGTTCTTATCCAGTCGAAGAACAAGTGTGTCGGGCTTGCCGAATCCGCTTTCGGCCTGGATTA
>Ga0316620_10000836_pt1 | contig 12703 bp, 8 predicted proteins | sample OWC_Aug_M1_C1_D5_FD_207651 | JGI IMG/M metagenome (GOLD analysis project Ga0316620, IMG submission 207651) | Wetland soil microbial communities from Old Woman Creek delta, Ohio, United States - OWC_Aug_M1_C1_D5_B | ecosystem: Environmental > Terrestrial > Soil > Wetlands | place: USA: Ohio... | reverse complement strand
CTGCCCTGGTCCCACCTCCTGACCGCGCTGGTGGTGCTCATCCCGATCGTCATCGCCCTGCTCCCGAGCGGTCCGCGAGGACGCGCGGTGCGGGGGATCGCCCGCCATCCCCTGGGCGACCCCAAGTTCTTCTTCTTCATCTTCGCCCTGATCCCGGTCCAGACCCTGTTCACCTACAACTGGCTGGTCCTGCCCCAGTACATCAACCGCGCCTACGCGGGCTGGATCGGCGAGAAGTTCGAGCTCGCCGCCAACCTCAACCCGATCCTGATCTTCATCGCCGTCCCGATCATCGCCGCCATCTCGCGCAAGGCCAAGGTCTACAACATGATGATCTTCGGGACGATGATCATGGCGGCGCCCGCGTTCCTGCTCGCCCTCGGGCCCCACTGGTGGACCCTCTTCCCCTACATCTTCATCATGACCATCGGCGAGGCCATGTGGCAGCCACGCTTCCTGCAGTACGCGGCGGAGATCGCGCCCGAGGGCCGGACCGGGATCTACATGGGCGTGGCGCAGTTCCCCTGGTTCCTGACCAAGGTCCTCGCCCCCCTGCTCCTCACCGGCTGGATGATGGACCGCTACTGCCCGGCCCAGGGCGAGCAGAACACACGGTTCATGTGGTTCATCTTCGCCTGCATCGCCATGATGTCGACGGTCCTCCTGATCCTGGCCAAGGGCTGGCTCGGGAAGGACTTCAAGACCAAGTCCGACAACTGATCGCCGCCAGTGGCTGCCCGCCGGGGAAACCTGTGGCGCCCCTCCGGACACCCCTGTCCCAAGATATTCACGTTTCGTTTTCGCCCCCCGCAGCTTCTGTCGGGGAACCGTGATTCCCCGGACAGGCTGAGATGGAGTACCGTGGAACCATCGCAGCCGAGGCGCGGAGGAAGATCATGAAAGCGAACCCACTCACCCGTGCCTTCGTCGTCGGCCTCATGGCGGTCGCACCCTGGGCGTCCGCTGACCGCTATGCCGCCGAGCCGGATCTCATCGAGGTCATGTTCGCGGATGATGCCCGCGTCCGCATCCGCGGCGGGCAGCTGGTCGACCTGACCAGCAACGCCCTGGCCGGCCTCGACCGGGCCCTTGGCGGCCTGCAATGGGTCCAGTGGCACCGTCTCGGACCGGTCCCGGAGGCGGTGCTTGACGCCATTCACGAGCGCGCGGAGCGCGGCCTCCAGGGCCGGGTCTACAACCTCAACAACATCTATCGGCTGCGCGTGCCGCCGGGCCACGACCTGTGGCAGCTGGCCGCCGCCATCGAGGCCCTGCCCGGCGTGCACTGGGCTCGCCCGGTGCCCCTTCCGTTCCCGCCGCCGCTGCCGCCGGACCACCAGTCGGGCCAGGGGTACCTCAACCCGGCGTCCTCGACGCCGGTCGGCGTCGACGCGCTTTACGCCTGGACCCAGCCCGGCGGAGACGGCACCGGAATCACCGTCTGCGACCTCGAGTACAGCTGGAACTACAACCACGCCGACGTGACCGAGCTTGCCGGCTCCCAGATCAACAGCAACGTGGCCGACCCCTTCAGTGATACCAATCACGGTACCGCTGCGACCGGGGTGGTCGCCGCGGACAGCAACGGTTGGGGGATCACGGGCATTGCCCACGGCGCCAACCTCCTCACCTGCGGCACCTACTACGGCTCGCCCGCACCGGCCTGGGACGTGGCCGGCGCCCTGGCCGTGGCCATCGCCAACCTGTCCGCGGGCGACGTCATCCTGCTCGAGCAGCAGTGGGACTACACCGGGTCTGCGGGCTACGTTCCCATCGAGTGGTGGGGCGACTACTCGCCTAGCCCCCAGACCAGCAACCCGGTCTACGCGGCCATCGTCAACGCCGTCGGCAACGGCATCCACGTCGTCGAGGCCGGGGGCAATGGCTCCTACGACACCGACACCATGACCTGGTACGGCGACTCGGGCGCGATCGTGGTCGGCGCCGGCGGCGCCTACCCCGGCGGCACGTACACCGAAGGCGACCTGCAGCGGATCTCCTTCTCGGACTATGGCGAGCGCTTTGACCTCCACGGCTGGGGCGAAGACGTGTGGACCACCGGCTACGGCGACCTCTACTCGGCAGAGGGGATCGACTACTACTACACGGCGGTGTTTGCCGGCACCAGCAGCGCCTCGGCCATGATCGCCGGGGTTGCCGCCAGCTTCTCCGGCTACTGCTCGACCAGCACCATCGCCTCGCCGCCGCCACCGTCCTTTCTGCGCACCATGCTGGTCACCACCGGTACGCCCCAGCTCATGCCGCCAGCCGGCAACATCGGCCCCCGCCCCGACCTGCGCGACGCGATTGCTGCGGTGCAGGGGCTGTTCTTCCTCGACGGCTTCGAGACCGGCGACACCTCCGCCTGGTCGGCGGTCCTCCCCTAGCCTGCCCAACCGTTGCTCCCGACGGTGGCGGCCGCCGTGCGACGCCCGCTCGGCCAGCTTGAGCGTCTCGACCTGGCCGCCACCTCGGACCAGGCCGTCCATGGATCGGTCCAAACCTCAGGGACTGGAGGTTGAGCCTCGGTGTCACCCGATCCCAGGGCGCGTCGTGGGCCCGCCCCGAACCGCTGCGAAGGCGGCGAGTTTCCAGTGTTGACACCGCGCCCGGTCGTTGCTAGATTGACGCTCCGCGTGAGCGGGAGTAACTCAGTGGTAGAGTGCAACCTTGCCAAGGTTGACGTCGCGGGTTCAAATCCCGTCTCCCGCTCCACTCAACCCGCCTGATTTCCCCCTCTGGACCACACCTCTCGCCGCGTCCGTTTCAGGCGCCTCTGCGCTCGTCACTGCGCGACGAAGCTGCCGCGTTCGATTCGCCCTGCGTTCTTGACGCTCAAGAGCGCAGTCGGCTAGACTCGGGCTCCCTGGCGACGTAGCCAAGTGGTAAGGCAGGGGCCTGCAAAGCCCTCACTCGGCGGTTCGAATCCGCCCGTCGCCTCCACCCTCAGATTCGCAGCTCAACGAGAAACGGCACGCGACCGCGTGCCGTTCTCTTTGAGCCGTGATACCAGCTACTTCTTCTTCTTCTTCTTCTTCGTCTTCTCCAGGGCGCTCATCAGCTGCTGCCCGAAGCCGGTCATGGCCGGGGCTTCGCTGGTGCCGGCGTCCATGTGCTGGATGTACTCGTTGCGCTCCATCTCGCGCTTGTAGGCCTTGAGCGAGAGGCTGATGCGTCGCCGCTCCTGATCGACCGACAGGACCTTGGTGTTGAGCCTCGCCCCAGGGGCAAAGGCGGTCCGGGGGTCGACGTCGCGCTCGAAGCCCATCTCGGAGACCGGGATCAGGGCGCTGACGCCGGGCTCGAGCTCGACGAAGACGCCGAAGTCGGCACCGTTCTCGACCACCCCTTCGACCACCTGGCCCTCCTGGTAGCGCATGCCGATGCGCTCCCACGGGTCGTGGTCGGGCAGGTTGCGCAGGGTGAGCGCGATGCGCTGGGCCTCGACATCGACGTCACGCACCCAGCCAGTGATCAGCTTGCCGACCTCGAGCTCGGGGTCGTCGAGTTCCATCCCCGGTGGGAGCTGACTGACGTGGAGCAGGCCGTCGATGCCGGGCTCCAGCTCCACGAAGACGCCGAAGCCGGCCTTGCGCACGACGGTTCCCTGGAACGGCCCGCGGGCGGGGAACTTGTCGTTCACGTCGTCCCAGGGGTTCTTCTCCAGCTGCTTGATGCTGAGGGAGATGCGCTCCTTGGCGCGGTCGATCTCGAGGATCTTGACCTGAACCGCCTGGCCGACGTTCACCGCCTCCCGAGGATCGCGGATCCGGCGGTGGCTCATCTCGGTCACGTGGACCAGCCCGTCCACGCCCCCGAGGTCCACGAAGGCGCCGAAGTCGGTCACCGACCGCACTTTGCCCTCGACCACGGCCCCCGCCTCCAGCCGCTCCCAGGCCGCGGCCCGCAGCTTGGCCCGTTGGTCGCGCAGGTGTGCGGCTCGCGACACAACCAGCTTGCGCTCCTCGGAGTCGAACTCGAGAACCTTGAACTCGTAGCTCTGGCCGAGGTGGCGATCGAGGTCCTCGCAGTGCCCCTCCTCGATCTGGGAGATCGGGCAGAATCCGCGCACGCCGGCGATGTTGACGTCGAAGCCGCCCTTACGCCGGCCCACGACCTTGCCCTCGACCGGCTCGCCTGATTCGACGGCCTGGTTGAGCTTGTCCTTGCAGCGTCGCTCCAGTGCCAGACGGCGGGAGACCCGGATCTCGTCGCCAACTGAAACCACCACCACCTCGACCGGGTCGCCCGGGCCGAGCTCGTCGAGCTCGGAGCGTTCGAGCACCGCCTCGGACTTGCCGCTCACGTCGATCAGGACCACGTCGCCGTGAATCGCCGCGATGGTGCCCTGGATCACGTCCCCGAGGATCAGCTCCTCGGCACCCAGGCTCTCCTGCAGGGCTGCTTCGAACTCGCTGAGCTTGTTGGTTTCTTCGGTCATTCTCGGCCTCACATCGTGCTTCGCGGGGGCTTTCCTCCGCGCACGCACACGGGGGCGCAGGATACCACAGCGCAGCCGCCGTCAAATCGCGGCTATGCCTGCCAGACCACCTTGCCGCCGACGATGGTGGCGACGGCGCCGCCGCGCAGCTTGAACCCGGTAAAGGGCGTGTTGCGGGAGCGCGAGGCGAAGCGGGCCGGGTCGACCGCGCGCCGGACGCGCAGGTCGAGAATCGTCACGTCCGCCGGTGAGCCCGGCTTGAGAGTCCCGCCGGGCAGCCCGAAGACCTCGGCCGGCCCGCAGGACATCAACCGCACCAGCTGCATGATGCCGATCACCTTGCCGTGGACCAGCCGGTCGAGGGCGACGCTGACCGCGGTCTCGAGGCCCACGATGCCGAAGGGGGCATCCGCGAAGTCGAGGTCCTTCTCGTCCTGATGGTGGGGCGCGTGATCCGTGGCGATGGCATCCACCGTGCCGTCGTAGATGCCCTCCAGGACCGCGTCCACGTCGGCCTTGGGCCGCAGCGGCGGGTTCATCTTCCAGTTCGGATCGTAGTTCGACTCGGCCACGCTCTCGTCGCTGAGCAGGAGGTGGTGGGGCGTCACCTCGCAGGTCACGGCGATGCCCTTGCCCTTGCCGGCGCGCACCAGCCTGATGGTCCCCGCGGTGGACGCGTGGCAGACGTGGAGGCGTCCGCCGGTCAGCTCGGCCAGCATGAGGTCGCGGGCGACCATGACCTCCTCGGCCACGCCCGGGATCCCCTTCAGCCCGATGCGGGTCGCGACCGGGCCCTCGTGCATGCAGCCGCCTGCGGCCAGGCACGGGTCCTCCTCGTGCGCTGCCACCGGGATGCCGAAGCTGCGCGAGTACTCGAGGGCGCGCCGCATGAGCAGCGCGTCGCGCACCGGATGGCCGTCGTCGGACACCGCCACCACGCCCTCGCGGACCATTTCGCCGATCTCGGCCAGCTCCTCGCCGCGCAGCCCCTTGGAGACGGCGCCGACGGGGAAGACCCGGGCTAGCCCGGCCGCCCTGGCGCGCTCGGCGATGAAACGCGTGACCGCCGGGTCGTCGTTGACCGGGTTGGTGTTGGGCATGCAGCAGACCGCGGTGAACCCGCCCGCCACCGCGGCCTGGCTGCCACTGGCGATGGTCTCCTTGTACTCGAAACCGGGCTCGCGCAAGTGGACGTGGAGATCGATGAAGCCCGGTGCCACGACCAAGCCGGCGGCATCCATGACCTCGGCGTCGGACGGCGGGTCGATGCGCTCGCTCAGGCTGGCGATCTTGCCGTCCGCGATGAGGACGTCCATGCCCTGGTCGAGGCGCTGGGACGGGTCCACCACACGACCGTTACGAATGAGCAGCCGACTCACCACGACCTCCCGCCAGCAGGTAGAGAATCGCCATTCGAATCGCGACCCCGTTGGTCACCTGCTCGAGGATGACCGACTGGGCGCCGTCCGCCACGCTGGAGTCGATCTCCACCCCGCGGTTCATGGGACCGGGGTGCATGACCAGCGCGTGCTTGGCGGCCAGCTTGAGGCGCTCGGGCGTGAGCGCGAAGAAGTCGAAGTACTCGCGTGCCGACGGGAGGTTGACGTTGCTCTGCCGCTCGCGCTGGATGCGCAGCATCATGGCCACGTCGGCGCCCTCGAGCGCGGGCTCGATGCGGAGGAAAGTCTTTACGCCCAGCTCCTCGACCCCGAGCGGCAGCATCGAGGCGGGCGCGGCGAAGCGCACCTCGGCCCCCATCCGGGTGAGCAGGAAGGCGTTGGAGCGCGCCACCCGCGAGTGCCGGATGTCGCCGGCGATGACCACCTTGAGACCGTCCAGCCGCCCGAAGTGGCGGCGCATGGTGAAGGCGTCGAGCAGGCCCTGGGTGGGGTGCTCGTTGATGCCGTCGCCGGCGTTGATGATCGACGCTGGCACGACCTTGGCGAGGCGGTGGGGGGCGCCTGAGTTGGGGTGGCGGATGACGATGAAGTCGGGCGCCATGGCCATCAGATTGCGGGCCGTGTCGACCAGGGTCTCGCCCTTGCTCACCGACGAGGTCGAGGCCGAGAAGTTGAGGGTGTCCGCCGACAGCCGCTTCTCCGCCACCTCGAAGGAGAAGCGGGTCCGCGTCGAGGGCTCCATGAACAGGTTGACGACCGTGCTGCCGCGCAGCGTGGGCACCTTCTTGATCGGTCTTCGGGCCACCTCGAGCAGCTCCTCGGCGGTGTCCAGGATGAGCTGGATCTCGCCCGCCGTGAGCCCGGAGATACCAACCAGGTCCTTGCTCGACAGGGCCGACGCCGGCTCAACCGACATGCGCGACCTCCTTCCCGATCCACACGCCCGAGGCCCCGTCCACCTCTTCGATTTTCACCTGGACGTCCTCGTCGCGGGCCGTCTGTACGACCTTGCCGACCACGTCGGCCGCGATCGGCAGCTCGCGATGGCCGCGATCGACGAGAACCGCCAGGCGCACTGCCTTGGGCCGCCCGTAGTCGACCAGGGTCTCGATGGCGGCCCGCACCGTCCGCCCGGTGAAGAGCACGTCGTCCACCAGGTAGATGACCTGGCCGTCGATAGATGCCGGAAGGAAGGTCTCCTTGAGCAGGGGTTGCTTGTGCGCCGGCCGCCACGGCCCCACGTCGTCCCTGTACAGGGTGATGTCCAGTCGACCCACCACCACCTCAACACCGCAGGTCTCGGAGATCCTCTTCGCGAGCTGGCGGGCGAGCGGGACCCCGCGGGTGTGGATGCCCACCAGCATGATCCGGTCACCGTCCCGCTCCACGATCTCCGCCGCCATCCGGATCAGCGTCCGTTCCAGGCCGGCCTCGTCGAGCACCAGCTGCGGATTCACCATCGACCTCCCACCTGGCCCACACTCCACGACAAAAAAAAGCTCCCCAATCGGGAAGGCAGGTCATCGCTCTGCGGCCAAGAGCCCAGCATTGTGGTCATGGTACCACACGGGCCACGAGCCCGTTGTCGTTGCCGTTCCCGAGCCCGGTCATCGTGACCGTCACCGTTATCGGAGATTCCTCCGTCGGCAACCGCAACGGCAACGGGCTCGGGCTCGCATCCTCGGCGTGCTGATGGAAACACCTCAACCCGCGCTATTCTCTCCGTCATGACCGTTTCCGGGTCCCCGTCCGAGCCCGGCGTCCTCGCCCGGGACCGGCTGATGATCCTGGCCGCGGCCCTGCTCTTCTCGACCGGCGGCGCGGCCATCAAGGCATGCACCCTCAACGCCTGGCAAGTGGCCAGCTTCCGCTCCGGGGTCGCCTTCCTCGCCCTCGCGCTCATGCTCCCGTCGGCACGCCGCGGCTTCAACCTGCGCACCCTGGCCGTGGGCGCGGCCTACGCCACAACCATGATCCTCTTCGTCCTCGCCAACAAGCTGACCACCGCCGCCAACACCATCTTCCTGCAGAGTACGGCGCCCCTCTACATCCTGCTCCTCGGACCATGGCTATTGGGCGAACACATCCGCCGCCGTGACCTCATCTTCACCGCCGCGATGGCTGGCGGCATGAGCCTGCTCCTCCTCGGCCAGCCGCCCGCCGCCGTCACCGCGCCCGAACCGCTCCGCGGGAACCTGGTCGCCCTCGCCTCCGGCGTCGCCTGGGCCCTGACCATCCTCGGACTGCGTTGGCTGGGACGCGACGGCTCCGGCGACGCCGAGAGCTCGGTGGCCGCCGTCGTCACCGGCAACGTCCTCGCCCTCCTGTTCGCGCTGCCGCTGGCCCTGCCTGTGGCTGCCTCCCGCCCCGCCGACTGGCTGACCATCGCCTTCCTGGGCGTGTTCCAGATCGCCCTGGCCTACGTCTTCCTGACCCGCGGGGTGCGGCGCGTTGGTGCGCTCGAGGCCTCGCTGCTGCTGCTCGTCGAGCCGGTGCTCAACCCGGTCTGGGCCTGGCTCGCCCACGGCGAGGCTCCGGGCCCGTGGGCCCTCGCCGGCGGCGCCGTCATCCTCGGCGCGACCACACTCAAGACCTGGCTCGAACGGTAGGGCGAACGATGCCGTTCCCCGGCCCGAGCCCGAGCCCGTCATCGTTATCGTTGCCGTCACCGTTGCCGAACCCACCCGCCCGCGGCAACGGCAACGGGCTCGGACTCGAAGAGCGGAGCAGTTGCCGGGCGCGGCCATGCTAACGACAGCCAGGGAGGACCGTTCCAGTGGTTGACGAGAGAGGTGAGGAGGAACGCGTGCACGCCGTCCTAGCCCAACCGGAACCCCCGGCAGCCCACCTGGAGTGGCTCGAGGCGACCTACCGCGAGCACTCACGGACCGTGCTCCGCGCGGCCTACCGCGTCACCGGCAGCGCCAGCGACGCCGAGGACGTGCTGCAGACGGTCTTCCTGCGCCTGGTGCGACGGGAAACCCTCCCGAACCTGTCGGGGGGCGCCGCTCCCTACCTGCGACGGGCCGCGGTCAACGCCGCCATCGACCTGGTCGAGTCGCGGCGCGCCCGGCGCAGCGACCCCCTGGACACGGTCCCGCCGGCGGCAACCAGAGACCGGACGGCCGGCCCTGACCGCCGCCATCTCGCCCGGGAGCTCGGCCGCGAGCTGCGCCGGGCCGTGGCTACGCTCGGCGGCCGCAGCGCCGAGATGTTCGTGCTGCGCTACTTCGAAGACCTCGACAACCGCGACATCGCTGAAATGTACGACACCAGCCCGGGCACCGTGGCCGTGACCCTGCATCGAGCCCGGACCCAGCTCAAGGCTGCGCTCGGGTCGTACCTGGGAGATGCGTCATGAGCGACCAGACAAACAACGGCGACACCCTGCTCGACCGCGCGGCGGCCGAGATCCGCGACCAGGCCCTGGCGGCCTCAACCGAGGACGCCATCACCGCCCGGGTGTGGGAGCGCATCGTGGCCGATGCCGGCGCCCGTCCCCTGCACGGCTGCCCCGACTTCCAGGCCCTGATCTCGGGGCTGGTGGCCGGCACCCTGCCTGCGGCCCGGGCACTCCTGGTCGAGGACCACACCCGCGAGTGCATCGCCTGTCGGCGGCTGTTGATGGCCGAGCGCAGCGGCTCGGCCGCGGTGGCCGCAGTCCGGCCGGCGACCCGCGAACGCTGGCATCTCCCGGTCTCCATGCGCTGGGCCGCCGCGGCCGCGCTCGTGCTTGGCGTCGGCCTCGTCGCCGGTCGCGCGGTGCGTGATCAGCGGGCCGAGAGCCGGCTGACGGCCACGGTCGCGACGGTCGACGGCGCCCTCCAGCTTGTCACCGGGCAGGGGCTCGAGACGCTGAGCCCGGGCGACGTTGTCCGCGCGCGGACCCCGATCCGTACCGCCGACGGCGCCCACGCCATGCTCCGGCTCGCCGACGGCTCGCTCGTCGAGCTCGACCAGCGCTCCCAGGTGGGCTTCCGCGCCAGCCGGCGCGGCACGCGCATCGAGCTCGAGCGGGGCAACATCATCGTCCAGGCCGCGCCCCAGCGCGACGGTCGCCTGTGGGTTTCCACCAAAGACTGTCTGGTGGGCGTGCGCGGCACCATCTTCTCGGTCAACCACGGCCTCAAGGGCTCCCGGGTGTCGGTCATCGAGGGCGAGGTCGAGGTCCGCCAGGGGCCGGAAAGCTCGCTTCTCTACCCCGGAGACCAGGTCACCACCGACGCCCGGCTACGCGCCGTGCCGGTGGAGGACGAGATCGCCTGGAGCCGCAACGCCGAGCAGCACGTGGCCCTGATGCGCGAGCTCCGCGGCTTGCACACCGCCCTCAGCCAGGCCGTCACCCTGCCCGAGGAGCGCACCTCGACCCGGCTCCTCGAGCTGTGCCCAGCCGACACTCTGCTCTACGCCGCCCTGCCCAACCTGACCGAGGGGCTGGCCACGGCCCGGACGGTGCTCGAGCAGCAGCTCGCCACCAGCGCCACCCTGCGCGCGTGGTGGGACGAGAACGTGGCCGCCAATGGCGTCGACCGTCAGATCGACGAGCTCCTCGACAGGCTGCAGCCCCTCGGCGACGCGGTCGGGGACGAGGTAGTGGTGGCCGTGCCGGCGACGGTCATGGCCGGAGAGGGCGCGCCCCTGGTGCTGGCGACCCTGATCGACCCGGCCGCCTTTTCGTCGCTTCTGGCAGCCGAGATCGAGCGCGTCAACGCCGAGGCGGGCCGCACCGTGCTGGCGCTGGTCGACGACCCGTGGACGCCCGCGCCGCCGGAAGCCGAATGGCTGCTGTGGGTCCATGCCGACCTCTTCGCGGCCGCGACCGAGCTCGGCCAGATCCAGGTCCTGGCAGGGATCGCCGGCGACCCCTCGTCCAACCCCTTCCGCAGCACTCAGCTCCACGGTCGGCTCGCGGAGGCCTACGCCAACGGCGTGGGCTGGCTCTTCGGCCTCGACGTGGCCACGGCGCTCAACACTGCCGGCAGCGCCCACGGTGGCGACCTCGAGCTCCTGCGCCAGCTCGGCCTGCTCGACGCCAGCACGCTGGTGGTCGAGCGCCACTCCGAGGGTGAGCGGACCGCGACCGAGGCCGTCCTCCAGTTCGACGGACCGCGCCGCGGCGTGGCCGCCTGGCTGGCCGAGCCGGCGCCCATGGCCAGCCTCGAGTTCGTGTCCTCCAGCGCCTCCCTGGCCACTGCCGTGGTGGCCAAGGACCCGGCCGTCATGTTCGACGAGCTGGTCGCCCTGCTCGCCGTGACCAACCCCCAGCTGGTGCAGCGGCTGGAGTCCTTCGCGGCCGAGCACGGGATCGACCTGCGCGCCGACCTGGCCTCGCCGCTCGGCGGCGAGGCGGCCCTGGCCGTGGACGGACCCCTGCTGCCGACTCCGGCCTGGAAGCTGATCGTCGAGGTCTACGACCCGACGGCGCTCGAACGGTCCATCGGGTGGGCCGTGGACGAGATCAACCGCGCGCTCGCGGCCGCGGGTCGCCAGGGGCTGGAGTACGACGTCCTGCCCGAGGACGACGCGACCTACCACCGCATCCGCCACCTCGAGACCGGGTACGAGATCCACTTCCTGATCGTCGACCGCTTCCTGGTCGCGACCCCCTCGCGCCAGCTCCTCGACCTCGCCCTCCAGCACCGCGCCAGCGGCACCACCCTGCCCCGCTCGGCCGCCTTCCGCGAGCTGCTGCCGGCCAACGGCTACGTCGACTGCTCGGGCCTCAGCTACCGCAACTTGAGCGGCCTGGCCGAGGCCCTGCCCGCGGCCGGTCTGGCCGGGCTCGACGGCGAGGCCCTGGCCCTGCTCTCCGAGATGAGCCAGCCCAGCCTGTACTGCGCCTATGGCGAGCCCGACCGCATCGTGGTCGCCGGAAGCGGGGGCGGGCTGTTGGCCGCGGTCGCCCCGCTCCTCGGCCTTCAGGACTGGCAGCAGGCAGCGCCGGGCGTCGGCACGGCCGTCGCAGAAGGTCTATCATCACCGGGATGACAAGCTCTGCGGCCGTCATCGAGCTCGACGGGCTGTCGGTGAGCCTGGGCGGGCGTCCCATCCTCAGCGACCTGCGCACGTCGCTCACCGGACGCGCCATCGGCCTGCTCGGGCCCAACGGGGCCGGCAAGACCACGCTCCTGCGCACCCTGCTCGGCTTCTACCCTGCGTCCGCCGGCACGGCCCGCGTGCTCGGTCACGACCTCAACGGTTCCTCCAAGGCGATCCGCGCCCTCATCGGCTACATGCCCGAGAGCGATGCCCACATCGCCGGCCTGACCGCGGTCCGCTTCGTGCGACTGATGGGCGAGCTCAGCGGCCTGCCCGCCGACCTGGCCCTGGAGCGGGCCCACGACGCGCTCTTCTACGTCGGCCTGGGCGAGGCGCGCTACCGCCGGCTGGGCACCTTCTCCACCGGCATGAAGCAGAAGGTCAAGCTCGCCCAGGCCCTGGTCCACGGTCCGCCTCTCCTCTTCCTCGACGAGCCCACCAACGGCCTCGACCCACCGGCGCGCAAGCGCATGCTCGAGCTGGTGTGCGAGATTCGCGACCAGGGCGAGACCCAGATCGTGCTCTCCTCCCACCTCCTGCACGACGTCGAGCTGGTGTGCGACGAGGTGATGATTCTCAAGCAGGGCCGCGTCGCCGAGCGCTGCGACCTGGAGCGGGAGCGGCTGGCCAACCGCTCCTTCGTCGAGCTCGAGCTGCTCCGTCCGAGCGAGGCATTTGCCGCGGCCGCGGCCGAGCTCGGTTGCGAGATGGCCCTCATCGACGGCACGCGCATGAAGCTGGTCCTGCCCGACGCTGTCGGCGTGCGCGATCTCTACCTCCTCGCCGACCGCCACGGGGTCGGGTTCCGACGCCTGGACTGCAA
>Ga0316620_10000835_pt1 | contig 12705 bp, 13 predicted proteins | sample OWC_Aug_M1_C1_D5_FD_207651 | JGI IMG/M metagenome (GOLD analysis project Ga0316620, IMG submission 207651) | Wetland soil microbial communities from Old Woman Creek delta, Ohio, United States - OWC_Aug_M1_C1_D5_B | ecosystem: Environmental > Terrestrial > Soil > Wetlands | place: USA: Ohio... | reverse complement strand
AACGTCCGCTTCCCTCGGGTCGGCGCGGCCGGTCGGCGCCAACCCGGGCCCCTGGTTCAAGCGCATGTCGCATGTTCAGCTGCCGGGCTGGTCGGAGGTATATCTCTCGATTTTGACCTTGACGGCGCCGTTGTCACCGATTGCCAACTCGTGCGCTGCACGTTCGGAGAGATCGATGATACGGCCAGCGACATAAGGTCCGCGATCGTTGATCCTGACTTTGACCATCCTTCCGTTGGCAAGATTGGTGACGCGCACGACGGAACCAAACGGTAATGTCTTGTGCGCAGCGGTCATCGCCTGCATGTCGAAGATTTCGCCGTTCGCGGTCTGGTGGCCGTCATGGGTTTTGCCATACCAGGAAGCAATGCCGAGCTGTGTGAAACTTGGCTGTTCCGATTGCGGGGCCGGGACAGGCACGGCCGCCGGCTCGGGCGGCGGCTTTGGTGCGGCCGCGCAGGCTGTCAGCCCCAGCGCCACGATCATGGTCACCATAAAACGCCAGCGTCGCCGCATCGCCGGTCTCCCGTGCGTCAATCTGCACTATAGCCGATGGGCGGCCGGCGCAGGTAGACCTGCGATAACTTGCCCGATCAGCCCGCTATATTGCAGACCGGTCACGCAACTCGGGGTCTGCGGGTTCGGATTCTGGCAGGCGGAGGTGTTGGCGAAGGAGATCCAGATCGCGCTGGTCGGATTGCTAAAGGAACAGCGGGTTATTCGGCTGCCTGGCGGCATGCGGCGCAACGGCGACACAGGCATCGGACACATTGATGATCGCTGCTGCGCGCGCAGCCGACCGCCAGGCCGGGCGTTGCGGCGGCAGCTGGTGCCGCGAGGGCCTTGACGACATTCGGCCGACTGATCGTCGCAATCTACCGCGACGGCTGTCACACGCCGGCATAGGTGGTTTTTCGGCAGGATGGTTAAAGGTGCAAGCTAAAGGAATGCCGATACGGGCTAACGGTCTCGTTTCGCGTGGCGCGTCTCTTGCCGCGATTTGGCCGATGCAACCGGTCCTTGTTGCGGTTAGCATGCCGGTCTTGACCGGCGGAAAACAGTAATCGTGTCTCGGCCGGAATTTGAAAACAGGGAGGAGCCGAGGGACATGATTTACGAACTGCGGATCTATCATTGCATTCCCGGCCGTCTACCGGCGCTGCTCAAGCGCTTCGAAACCATGACTCTGGAGCTTTGGAAGAAGCACGGCATCCGCCAGGCGGGTTTCTGGACCGTCGCGATCGGGGACTCGAATCAGGACCTTTATTACCTGCTGCAGTGGGAGTCGCTGGCGGAACGGGAGGCGAAATGGGCGGCATTCGCTGGCGATCCGGAATGGCACGCCAAGCGGGCGGAGAGCGAACGCGACGGCCAGATCATCGCTTCGATCAGCAATACGATTTTGCAGCCGACGGGGTTCTCGGCGGTCAAGTAGCGGCCCCCTGCAATCCAAGGCGGCTCGCCCCGCAGCGAGCCGCCGCCTGCGGACGAGGGGAAAATTCACCCGCGGTCAGCTTTGGGTCGGCGGCGAGGCCCGATCAACCGAATGGTCTCGCCAAACCCGCCCATGCATCGTCCGGTTGTCGGCGGACCGGCCGCCGATAGCCGCAGCTGTGGCGCGAAACGGTGCGCCCTACGCGGCCCGCTCCCAGATGCCGGACGAACCCGGCAGCCAGCGGAAGCCCTGGCTATCAAGCCAGGCTTTCATCTCCGACCGCGGCAGCGAAGCGACTGGCGTCTCGGTTCGGACATCGATGGCCTTTACTTCGACGCACCGTGCGAAGGTGACCTGGTCTTCGTAGGTTTTGAACTGAAGCACCACTGCTTTTGTCATGTACCGCCTCCTCTAATCCACAATAGTGAGGATGACAAAACTGGTGCAACGGCGGTGCCAGACGGCTAAGTCTTTGAAAACCTGAAGCGTAACTGGTTAAGATTATTAATTTGTGTAATATTTTCCTGACAGTGCCATGACTAGCGTAAATTAATCTTTACAAGAGATTAACGTTCTCTACGAGTATTTACCATAATCTGTCTGAAACTGGCACATCGCCATTGCCAGGCCGCAGCGCAGTCTGCTGCCTTCCGGCGATCTCGGCGCCGCATTCAGTGCATAGCAGGTCAATGTAGCCGGCATTGATGCGGGGCCAGGCTTCTGTTAAATGATCTGTAAGCATATAATGTGTAACCCTTACCACTTTTGGGGACGCAGCATGCCGCAAGGTTCCGGCGAACAGACCCTGGGTTTCGTCATTCATGATGTGGCACGGCTGCTGCGTCGGCGCTTCGAACAACGTGCCAAGGCACAGGACCTGGGCCTGACCCGGGCACAATGTGCGGTGCTGGCCCGCCTGTCGCGACAGCAGGGCAGCAGTCAGGTGGCACTGGCCCAGATCCTGGATATCGAACCGATCACTTTGGTGCCGATCCTGGATCGGCTGGAGGCAGCCGGCCTGATATCGCGAAAGCCCGATCCGCGGGATCGGCGCGCCAATATTCTTGAACTGACCGAGGCAGCGCGTCCGGCCCTGGCGCGGATCCTGCGGGTTGCCCAGGACGTCTTCGCCGAAGCCCAGGCCGGCATTGCCCCCGCAGAGGCCCAGCGGTTGCTGGAACTGCTCGATCAAATCAAGGACAACCTGTCGAACCAGACCGAAGATGTGTCGGTGCGGCCGGCTGCTGTGGGGCGGAGATAGGCGATGGCCGAGAATAGAACCGTTCTGCTCCGCCCGGCGGCGCCCGAACCGGCGACAGCGCCGTCTCAGGAGCACAAGCCGCGCCGTCGCGCGCCACGCCACTATACCCGCTGGACGCTGTTGGCGCTCGGGCCGATCGCGGTGATTCTCGGCGCCGGCTTCGCTTACCTGAGCGGTGGCCGCTACGTCGACACGGACGATGCCTACGTGAAGACCGACATCGTGTCGATCAATGCGCAGGCCTCGGGCCAGTTGGTGGCAATCCATGTGCATGACAATCAGGCGGTGAAGACCGGCGAGTTGCTGTTCGAACTGGATCCGAAAAGCTACCAGATCGCGGTCAAGCAGGCGGAAGCCAATATGGCGGCGATCGCCGATCAGATCGCAGTGCTGCGCGCGAGCTACTTGGAGAAGCAGGCGGCCCTGCAGCAGGCACAAGCCACCGCCGCCTTCCAGCAGCGCGAATATGAACGGCAGAGCCGGCTCAGCCGCAGCGGGGTGGCTTCGGAGCAGAAGCTCGATCAGACCCGCCATGATCTCGAACAGGCACAGCAGCAGATCGGCGTGATCCGGCAACAGCTCGCCGGCATCCGCGCCCAGCTCGGCGGCAGCGAAAGCGCGCCGAAACAGGATCTGGCGCAGTACCAGGTGGCCATGCAACGGGTCGAGGACGCCAAGCTGGCGCTTGCCCGCACCAAGGTTTTCGCACCGGCCGACGGGGTCGTCGCCAACGTGAAGATCCGCCCCGGCGACTATGTCAACGCGGGCACGCCGGTATTCAGCCTGGCCGAAGTGGGCCATGTCTGGATCGAAGCCAACTTCAAGGAGACGGAACTGACCTATGTTGCGGCCGGCCAGCCGGCAACCGTGACGGTCGATACGTTTCCCGGCACGATCTGGCGGGGCAATGTGGCAAGCCTGAGCCCGGCGAGCGGCGGCGAATTTTCGGTGCTGCCGGCACAGAATGCCTCGGGCAATTGGGTCAAGGTGGTGCAACGCATTCCGGTGCGGATTGTGTTCGAGAATGCCAACGTGCAGCCCCAGCTGCGTGCCGGCATGAGCGTCTCGATTTCCATCGACACCAGTCACCGCCGCACCCTCGCGGGACTTTGGGCCGACTTCAAGAAATTGCTCGGCCTGGGGTGAGAGCGGTGGCGGCCAGTTCTGCATTGGCACCAAGACTGGCGCTGATCACCTTCGGCGTCATGCTGGCTACCATCATGCAGGCGCTCGATACGACCATCGCCAATGTGGCGCTGCCGCATATGCAGGGCAGTTTCGCCGCCAGCCAGGATCAGATTGCCTGGGTGCTGACGTCCTACATCGTCGCTGCCGCGATCATGACGCCGCCGACCGGCTGGATCAGCAACCGGTTCGGCCGCAAACGCTACTTCCTGTTTTCGGTCGCCGGATTCACCATCGCCTCGGCGCTGTGCGGATTGGCGACGTCGCTCACCGGCATGGTGATCTTTCGTCTGTTGCAAGGGGTCTTCGGCGCCGCCCTGGTGCCCTTGTCGCAGGCGACGCTGCTCGACGCCTATCCACGCGAACGTCACGGCCCGGCGATGGCGATCTGGGGCATGGGCATCATGGTGGGCCCGATTCTCGGGCCGACGCTGGGCGGCTGGCTGACCGAGCATTACTCCTGGCGCTGGGTCTTCTACATCAATCTGCCGATCGGCATACTGGCGTTCCTCATCGTCTCCGCCTCCGTGCAGGAAACGGTGAAACGCCGGGGCTTGAACTTCGATTTCTTCGGTTTCGCCCTGATCAGCCTGACCCTCGGCGCCTTGCAGATGTTTCTCGATCGCGGCGAGCAGAAGGACTGGTTCGGCTCGACCGAGATCATTGTCGAGGCGGTGCTGGCCGGCCTCTTTCTCTATATGTTCGTGGTCCATAGCCTGACCGCGAAGAATCCGTTCATCAATCCGCAGGTCTTCACCGACCGCAATCTCACGGTCAGCATGTTCTTCATGGCGGCGGTGGGCGCCGTGCTGTACGGCTCGACCGCGCTGACGCCGCCGTTTCTGCAGAACCTGTTGAACTATCCGGTGGTGACCACCGGTTTGGTGATGGGACCGCGCGGTATCGGCACCATGTTCGCGATGATGATCGTCGGCCGCACCATCAACCGGGTCGACGTGCGGCTGATGCTGACCTTCGGCTTCGGATTGCTGGCCTATTCGCTTTGGTGGATGGTGGGTTTCTCGCTCAATGTGCCGATCTGGGAGATCGTGGTGAGCGGCCTGCTCCAGGGCTTCGGACTCGGTTTCGTGTTCGTGCCGATGACCACGATCGCATTCTCGACATTGAGACCCGAGTTGCGGAACGAAGGGACCGGCATCTACAATCTGATGCGCAATATCGGCGCCAGCGCCGGTATTTCCGCGCTGACCGCGCTGCTGATTCAGAACATTCAGGTCAATCATTCGTCGCTCGCCGCCCATGTCACGCCGTTCAATCGCGCGCTGCAGGATCCGGCGCTGCACTCATTCTGGAATTTGCACAGCGCCAGCGGATTGGCGGCGCTCAATGCCGAGGTCGGCCGGCAGGCGGCAATGATCGCCTATATCGACGATTTCAAGGCCCTGATGCTCTTGACCCTGGCCATGTTGCCGCTGATCTGGCTGTTGTCGCCGGCCAGAAAGGCGCCGGGCCTGAAACCGGTTCCGGTCGACTAGGGACGTTCGAGGGTCAACTGCGGCGTTCGTCGGCGGCGATGGCGGAATCGTGCCACGGCACGATCAGGCGGCGGAGCGCGGTGATGATCAGATAGAGCGCCAGCCCGATGATGGTCAGCAGCAGGATCACGGCAAACAGCGTATCGACCTGCAGGGCGTTCAACGTCGATACCGCGAGCGACCCCAAGCCGTCGCTGCCGCCGAGATACTCGCCGACTACCGCGCCGATGGTGGCCAGCACGATGCCGACTTCCATGCCGGTCAGGATATAGGGAAGCGAACTCGGCAGTTCCAGCATGCGGAATCGGGCCCAGCCGCCGGCGTTCAGGCTGTCCATGACATCGTGATGTCCGCGCTCCACCGATTTCACGCCGAGCACCGTGTTGGTCAGGATGGGGAACGAGGCCAGCACCGCCGCAATGACCACCTTCGACGTGGCGCCGAACCCGAACCACAGGATGAAGAGCGGAATCAGCGCGACCTTGGGGACCACCTGGCTGGCGACGATCAGCGGATTCAAGGCGCGTTCGAGCCAGGCGATCTTGCCGAGCAGGGTACCGAGCCCAACGCCGAACAGTACGGCGAAGGCGAAACCCCCAAGCGTCTCCTCGACGGTGATGCGCGTATGGCGGAATGTGCTCGGCTCACGCAGCAGGTCCAACAAGGCGAACCAGACCTGGCTCGGCGGCGGCAGAATGAAGGGTGATATCTTCAGTGCCCGCACATAGATTTCCCAAACCAGGAAGAAGCCGACCAGGATCAGCGGAGCCACCAGCCAGGTGAGAAGCCGCCGGCGGTTCACGGCGCGGTCCCCAGTCGGTGCCGCAGATCCTTGACGATCTCCTGAAAGCCGATAGTGGCCTGGAGATCGAGCGAGCGCGGACGCGGAAAGTCCACTTCGGTAATGCTGTCGATGCGTCCCGGTCTGGGCGTCAGCAGAACCACGCGATTGCCCAGGAACACGGCCTCGGTGATCGAATGCGTGACCAGCACGATGGTGCAGGCCCGTTCGGTCCAGATGCGCTGGATTTCCAGGTTCATCTGATCCCGGGTCAAGGCGTCGAGCGAGCCGAAGGGCTCGTCCATCAACAGGATGCGGGGGTCGTAGCTCAGGGCGCGGGCGATGGCAACGCGTTGACGCATGCCGCCGGAAAGTTCGCGCGGCAGTCGCTTCTCGAATCCATTGACGCCGACCAGTTCGCAGAGCGCCCGGGCCTTGGCCAGCCGGTCACGCTTCGCCATCCCGCGCAGGCGCAGCGGCAGGGCGATATTCTGCTCGGCATTGAACCAGGGAAACAGGTTGGCATCCTGGAACACCACGCCAAGTTCCTGCACCACGTTACGATTGCGTTGCTCGCCGGACCAGAGATCCTGGCCGTATATCTGCATTGAACCTGCGCTCGGCCGCAACAGCCCGGCGATGATGCGGAGCAAGGTCGACTTGCCGCAGCCCGATGGTCCGAGCAACACCACAAATTCGTTGTGGCGGACTGACAGGTTGATGTCCGACAGCGCCAATACGTCGCTGCCCTTGGCGAGATAGCGTTTCTCGACGCTATCGAGCCGGATATCGGGTATTTCCGGCCGGGCCTCTGGTCGGTGCATTTCTGCCGTCTCCGGTGCCGCGGTCACAGATCGGCTCCCTGGCCGCGGATCGCCTGCATCGCCTGCGCCTGGTCGATCACCCGGGCGAAGCAGAAGGCCATGGCTTCCAGCGAGGCCTCATGCCGGCGCTGATCGAAATCGCCGCAGGCTTCCTTCACCACAAAAGTGGCATAGTCGCGCTGGCCGGCGTCGCGTACCGTCGATTCGACGCACATCGAGGTGGTGACCCCGCCGACGATAAGCGAGTTGATGCCGCGGGCGTTGAGCAGCACTTCGAGCGGGGTCCCGAGGAACGCGGACATGCGGGGCTTGTCGATGACGTCGTCGCTTGGGTCCACCTTGATGTCAGGGATGAGCTCGACGTCAGGCGTGCCGCGCTTCAGGCCGCCGGCGGCGGCCAGACCCGGCCGCAGATCGCGCATCAGGACGCCGCCATCGGCATAGTCGGGCCGCAGCACCATGCGGACCCAGATAACCGGAATGCCGGCGGTGCGCGCCGCATCGGCAAGAGCGATGCAGTTGGTCGCCGCGGCGCGGCAGGCGCCGACGTCGCGGCCCTGACGGCCAACCGAGCCGTCCGGCAGACAAAAGGCGCGCTGCAGATCGATGGCGAGAACCGCGGCGCGCCGGGTATCGAGAAGCATCAGGCGCGGGCCTTGTCGATGAAGCTGTTGGTGTAGTACACCTCGGCCGTGCCCGCCGGTATCATTCCGGCCTTTGCCATCAGGTCGACCCCGGTCTGCCATTTTTCCGGAATGTGCCGCAAGCGGTTGCTGGCGCCGGCTTCATCCCAGAGTTCCAATTCCGCCTTCAACGCCTCGGTCGCCACCTTCAAGTCTTTCATTTCGCTGATTTCAAAGCCTTTCATAAGGTCGAAAGTCTGCTTGAAATCCTTGTCGGCGGTGATTGCGGCAATCGAATGCAGCAGCGCACGGAGGAATTTGACCATGGTTTCCGGCTGCTTTTCCGCATCCTCGCGCGAGGTGACGTAAACCTGGCCCGGGATTGGCGCATGCTCGTCGGTATTCCAGGAATGAATCGGCTGCTTGGCAAGCCGCAGCGCTACCACGCTGCCGACGCTGATGATGTAGCAGTCGATGCGGCCTTGCTCAATCAGGCCGAAGGCTCCCGGCGAATTGCCGACCACCTGCCGGGGTACGCTCTTCGGATCGATGCCGCTGTTGACCAGCATGATATCGAGGAGATTCTCGACGGCGCCGCCTTGGGAAATGATGCCGATGGTCTTGCCGACCATGTCTTTGGGGTTCCGGATTTCCTTGCCCACCTTGCTGACCACATGGAACGGCGACCCCTGGTCGATGACGCCGATCGAAACCAGCGGCGCCTTGGCGTTCGCCACCGCCTTGATCAGGTCAACGCCGCCGGTGCGGGACAGCAGGGCCTGGCCGGACAACACCTGCTGCACCGCCATGGCGGCGCCGCGGCCGCCGTAGATGGTGACGTCGAGCCCCTCTTTCTCAAAATAGCCGCCAGCCTTTGCCACCAGGGTCGGTGCGTAGCCAACCAGGAAGCCGAACGGGGTGACAAAAGTGAGCGAGATCGGCGCGGCGCCGGCGGTGCGGCTGGCAACCTGCAAGGTCAGGCCGGCGGTAGCAAGAGCGGCAGCGCTGCCGGCCGTGCGGCGCAGGAACTCGCGGCGAGGAATCCGGTTCGGATCGAATGGTCGGCTCATGATGTGGTACCCCCGAAGTTTCCAATGAATCTACTATGCTTATAGTGCGGTTTTGACACGAATGTGCCAACTCATTGCATTACGTGCGTCAGTACCAGCCTGTTCCCCGCAACGTTGTAGCGCGCCGTCCTGCCGGTTGGAACCCGCGGCTTTTGTCGCTCGTCGAGTTGTGAGGCTCCTGGCCTTGGGCTAGGGTCGCGGTGCGGCAAGGGTCGACGGAGCGGTTGGAGAGGATATGGATTTCTCGATCACTGAGGAACAGCGGTTGATCCTGGACTCGGTCGATCGATTCATGGCCCGGCACCTGCCGCCGGACGAGGTGCGACGGCGCGACCGCGACCATATCCCGCCCTACGATCTGCTGCCGATCATGGGCGAACTCGGGCTGATCGGCCTTGCCGTACCGGCGGAATACGGCGGCCTCGGCCAGGATTGGATCGCAGTCGCCCTGGTGCAGGAGCGGCTCGGACGGCTCGGCTACATGGCGGCCTCGATCTTCAATCGGGTGGTCGGCTTCGGCGCCATGTCGCTGCTGACGTTTGGCAGTGAGCGGCAGAAACGCGAATTGCTGCCAGAGATCGTCAAGGGGCGGGTGCTTTGCGTGCTGGCCCTGACCGAGCCGGAAGCCGGCACCGATGCGGCGGCAATCACGACCAGAGCGAACAGAGTTGCTGGCGGCTGGGCGATCAGCGGGCGCAAGGTCTGGATCAGCGACGCGGGCGGCGCCGACTATTTGCTGGTTGCGGCGCGCAGCCAGGCAGGCAGCCGCGGCGCCGAGGGCATTTCCACCTTTCTGGTGCCGCGGCGCGCCGCCGGCATAGCCATGACGGAATTGCCGAAACTCGGCAACAACGCCATGCCGAGTTGGGATATCGGCTTCGACAACGTCGTTGTGGAACCGGACGCGCTGCTCGGCGAGGAGGGGCAGGGCTTCCGCAATCTGATGTCGACCTTGCATTATTCCAGAGCCAGCATGGCGGCGACGGTGACCGGCTGCGCCAGCGCGGCGCTCGACCTGGCCTTGCAGCATGCCAAGGAGCGTCGGCAATTTGGCCGGCCGATCGGCCAGTTCCAGGCACTGCGACATCGCCTCGCCGACATGCAGATGCGGGTCGATCAGGCGCGCTTTCTGACCTATCACCTGGCTTGGCTGATTGCCACCGGCCAGCCGAACCGGCGCCAGGCGGCGCAGGCCAAAGTGGTGGCGACCGAGTGCCTGCAGTTCGTCGCCCGGCACGGATTGCAGATCCTGGCCAGCGCCGGCTATGCGGCGGAAAGCGACATGCAGCGCTACTGGCGCGACGCCGGGCTCTATACCTTCGGCGAAGGCAGCAACGAAATACAGCGCGACCTGATCGCGCGTGAACTGGGTTTGTAGAAATCGGGGAAAGCAATGAGTGAGCAGCAGGCGGTAAAGGCGATCGATGCAGTGGCGAACATCTGGACCAAGGAATCCCGTCGCTACCTGCCGGAAGGCCGTGGCGCCTTCTACCAGGACAAGATGCATGTCGACGGCCAGACCTTCGAGGGGATCCCGCTCGACGAAATGCTGCGCCGGATGGATGCGGCTGGCATCGAAAGAGCCTTTCTGATCGCGCCGAAGGTCGGTCGCCTCGGCCATCGGGCAACATATCATCTGCCCTATGAAGTGGTGGTTGATGCGATCAAGCAGCATCCAGACCGTTTCTACGGTCTGGCCGGCATCGATCCGACCGAAGGTATGGCCGGTGTGCGGCAGTTCGAACGCGCCATCAATGACTATGGGTTCGTTGGCGGGCATACCTATCCGCACTGGTTCGAGCTGGCGCCGGATCACGCCCGCTACTACCCGTTCTATGCCAAATGCGTCGAACTCGACGTGCCGATCCAGCTGCAGGTCGGCCAGTCGATGATCTACGCCCCGGACTACCCCTGCCGCAGCGTGGCGCGGCCGATCACGCTCGATAGCGTCGCCTGCGATTTCCCGGACCTTAAGCTGATCGGCATCCATATCGGCATCCCCTGGACCGAGGAGATGATCGCCATGGCCTGGAAGCACAAGAACATCTATATCGGTTCCGACGCCCATAGCCCGAAGTATTGGCCGCAATCCTTCGTGCATTTCATCAACACCTTCGGCCAGGACAAGGTGATCTTTGGCACCGACTTCCCGATTTTGGGCTTCGAACGCACACGTCAGGAGATCGAGGCGCTGGGGCTTCGCCCGACGGCGCTGAAGAAGATGCTGCGCGACAACGTTATCCGGGTCTACAAGCTCCCGCTCACCGCATGATGAATCTTGCTGATGGGTTGGCGCTGCAGGCGCGTGCCCGGCCGGACCACCCTGCCATCATCGCCGGCGAGCGGACGCTGCTTTATCGCGATCTTGATCCGCTGGTCCGGCGCACCGCCGCGCATATCGGCGATCTCGGCATCCGGGCGGGCGATATCGTCGGCGTTGCACTGCGCGATACGCTGGAGCATTTGGTGCTGCTCTACGGGCTGGCACGCATGGGCGCGATCATGCTGCCGATCGACTGCCGCTGGACGGTCGAAGAGAAAACCCGCCTCGCCAGCTTCTTCAGGGCCAGGCTGGTGCTGCTCGAGGCCGTTGACCAAACGCTGCCCGGACAGAACAATCTGGCAGTCGACGAGGCTTGGCACGCCGCGGTGGCGGCAGCGCCGGCGGACCGGCCATACGCCTCCGACGGCGCCGCGCCGCTTCTGCTGTCGCTGTCATCGGGCACCACTGGCATCCCCAAGGGACCGGTCATGACCCACTACCAGTTCCTGCGCCGGTTCTGGACCCACTGGATCAATCTCAATCTCAACAGTCACGACCGTTACGTCTCGGCGACACCCTTGTATTTCGGCGGCGGACGCACCTTCGCCATGTCGCAGCTGTTCTGCGGCGGCACCGTGATCATGTTCCCGCCGCCCTATTCACCGGAGGATCTGGTGGCAGAAGTCGGCCGCCGTGCGGCCAGCAGCATCTTTCTGGTGCCGACCCTGTTGCGTCGACTGCTGCAGGCCGATCTGGCGCCACGCGGCCCGCTCTGGCATTTGCGAACGCTGCTCTCCAGCGGCTCTGCCTTGCATCCGGACGAGCGCCGGATCATTCGCGAGCGGCTTTGCCCGAATTTCTACGAATACTACGCCTCGACCGAAGGCGGCGGCGTCACCTTGCTGACGCCGGAAGACCAGAAGCGCTACGATGATTCGGTCGGGCGGCCGGTTTTCGCGGTCGAGGTTGAAATCGTCGACGACGAGCATCGGCCGCTGCCTTGCGGCGAAGCCGGGCGGCTGCGCTACCGCGGCCCGGCGGTGGCGACCGGGTTCTACAATGATCCGGAGGGATCGGCGGAGGCGTTTCATGACGGCTGGTTCTATCCCGGCGATCTGGCGACGATGAACGAATCCGGCTATGTGTTCCTGAAGGGCCGGCGCAAGGATATGATCATCCGGGGCGGGGTGAATATCTATCCGACCGAGATCGAGGCCGTGCTGCTCGGCCATGATGCGGTCGCGGAAGCGGCGGTGGTGGGCTGGCCGGCGCCGGACCTGGGCGAGGAGGTTGCCGCCTTCGTGCTGACCAATCGGGCCGTGGAGGAAGTCGAATTGATCGCCGTCTGCCGCGCCAGTCTGGCATCCTACAAGGTGCCGCGCCGCATCTTCTTCCTCGACGAGATGCCGAAGAACAGCGCCGGCAAGATCGTCAAACCCGCATTGGCAGCGCGCCTGCCGGAGAACAAATAGATGCATGGATTGCGGCCCGGGGCGCTGGCCACCTGTCTGATGGCACTGCTCGGCTGTGGCGATAAGGTGAAGATCTATCAGGCGGACCAGATTGGCCCCTATTCGCCGCAGCTGGTGAGTTTTGCAGCCAAGAGCGGCGCCATGGCCGCAGAGATCCATGGCGACGTATTCGGCACGCCGACAGATCCGGAAGCGATCGCCGCCAGCCTGCGCCTGCCTGGCTGGATCACCAAGGCAATAGTCACCACCCGTCCAGGTCCGGAAGTGGCGAGCAACATCCGGCTGGTGTTGCTGT
>Ga0316620_10000834_pt1 | contig 12710 bp, 10 predicted proteins | sample OWC_Aug_M1_C1_D5_FD_207651 | JGI IMG/M metagenome (GOLD analysis project Ga0316620, IMG submission 207651) | Wetland soil microbial communities from Old Woman Creek delta, Ohio, United States - OWC_Aug_M1_C1_D5_B | ecosystem: Environmental > Terrestrial > Soil > Wetlands | place: USA: Ohio... | reverse complement strand
CCGCTGGCGCCCCCGGCGTGGCGCCCGACCGACGCCCTGCGTCCGGTCGCCGTCGCGGCGCCGCCAGCTGCGGCCCAGGCCGAGCGCCCCGCGCGCACGGCGCGCCAACGCGCCCGCGAGCCGCGGCCGTTGCCGGCCGTTGGACTCACCCCGGAACGGCTTGCGCGTCTGCAGGTGGAGCGCGAGCGCCAGGCCGCCCGGTGGAGGCGTGAGGATCAGCGCCGGGCCCAACTGGAAGAGCGAGTCGCGCGGAGAGATGCTGGGCGCCGAGCCGGACCAACCCCGCCCCGGCAGTAGGGCACCGGTGGGACAGACAGCTAGCCCGGCAACCTAAATGGTTGCCGGGCTTGTTTTTGCGCGAGGTGCGGCCACTCAGACGACGGTGCCGTTCGCTTGACGAAGCCGTTGACCTACGGTAGGTTAGCCCCAACATCCGCCAACAGGGATCGTCCCACGATGCGCGTTGGCGGCGGTTGTCGCCTAACCAACAGTAACGATTGGAGTTAGCCGTGACGACCGAGCTATCGAGCACCACCATCACCAACATCCTGGAAGCCGTTCCAGGCATCAAGACGGTACTTCGCAGCCCCGCCGCCGACGCGATGGTGAACCTCACCCGAGCCGCCGCGGGAATCAGCGTCTTCGACCTCAAGGACGCGCGTGAGTTGATGCGGTTCGCGTTTCGCCGCGGCCTGATCAACAACGAGGAGCACGATCGCGTGCTGGCCGAGGTGGAGGGTGCGGCACAGGCCCGGCAGACCCGGCTTGCCGCCCGGAAGGCCGCTCGGGACGACAAGGTCCGCGGGAGGCCGAAGACCAGGGCCACGAAGTCGAAGGGGGCGAGGCCCAAGGCTGCCCACGGTAGGAAGGCCCAGCCGAAGGTCAAGGCATTCAAGCCGCGACCGAAGGCCGCACGTCCCAAGCACCGGGTAGCCCCGAAGAAGAAGCCCGCGCCGAAGAAGCCGAAGCGGATGAAGAAGCCGAAGGCGGCCAAGGCAAGGAAGCACCGCTAACCGACGCGCGGCACCACCTCGACACGCTCGCGGAAGCCCTAGTCGGGTCACGGCCGCGGGTGGGGGGTGCCGCGCGTCGGACGCACTCTACCATCCCGGCCCTCCCTGCGCGAACCGGAAACGCTGAGCGGTGTATCGTTCCATTGCCGTCGGCGTGCGCGACGGGTGTGACGCCCATCACATGTCCCGCAGTGCCTCTGAACTGGCGCCTCGCTGGGGCCCCGGTTACTAGTTGAGGATGAGGGACTACTGGAGGCTTCGATGACCCACGTCCGCCTCGCGGTCGCTACGCTTGCCATGCTCGCGGGAGCGTCGTTGCCGCTCGCGGCCCAGAACCTGGGCGATTTGGACGGGGATGGCGTTCCGAACGTGCAGGACCGTTGCCCGAACACTCCTCGGGGCGCGCGCGTGGACGCCAGCGGCTGCCCCGTCACCGGAACGCCCGCGGCTCCGGCCGGGCAGCCGCAGGCGACGCCGACGACCCCAGGCGCCGCGGCCCAGCCAGGAGCTGCCGCGACGCCGTCGGGGAAGCAGCCGCGGCCCACTCCGACGCTCGTTCGGTCGCCCGGAGCCGCCCCCTCGGGGAACCAGCCCGCGGGCCAGCCGTCGGCCCCGACGCAGACCCCCGCCCCCGCGGTCCAGGCCCAACCGGGGGCAGCGCTGGTCACTCCTCAGGCGGCGGTCACGCCGCCCGCCGCGGCGCCTGCGGCAACGGGTGCCTTCACGGCCGGCCTGGCGATGCAGCCGTTCTCGGGAACGACGAGTGACGAGCGACTGGAGTTCGGGAGGACGCTGGCCCGGAACCTCGACTCGACCATCGCAACGATGGTCGGGATCTTCCGGAACACCACCGGTCAGCCGACGCCGGGCGCCTCGGCGCCGAATGTGCTCTCGGGCCGCGAGCGGGAGCGCTGGGCCCGCTGTCGCGACCTCCACTTCGACCTGACGACTTACGAGCCGGCGGTCGGCAGCTTCCTGGAGGGGCTGGAGGATGCCCCTGCCATCGAGCGCGCGGCGACGGCGCTGGACAGCGCCCTCTCGGCTCTCGACGCCACGTCCGAGTGCGACAACGTGTCGAGCATGATCACCGCACCGGACCGGTGGGATCCGTGGTCGCAGCAGTACTCCACCGCCGCCCGGCGCTTCTACTCCAACTGGTACGCGCAGGTTCGCGGGATCCACGAGCGCGACCGTGCGTTCGTGATCGCGCTGAACACCGTACTGCCCACGGGGCGGAGGCTGCCGGTGCCGCCCGGCCTGCCGCGCAACCCGCCGTACGCGGGCGCGTCAGTTCGCTGACGTGTCTCGCCCGGGGCCGCCCACCGCGGCCCCGGGCCCACACCCACCATCCCGCCGCCGGATCCACTGGCCATGACCGCTCTTCTGCTCGCGTCCGTGCTGTTGCTCCAGCAGGGCCCCGCCGCGCCACGGCAGACCGACAGCGCCGAGGTCAACGCATCCCGGGAGACGATAAGCGCGATAGGACTCGCCGTCGCCGAGGTGCGCAGCGGAAGTGACGTGCTCCGGAGGGCGGCGTTCAACGATCCCGATGCCGTAGTGGTGGAGAGGGCTCGGCTGCTGCAGTTGCGGTGCGAGGAGCTGACGACGGCGGCGCGGGCGGCACCGGCACGCATCTGCCGCACGTGCTTCGGCAGGGCGCAGCCGGCGATCGAGCGCTATCGCGCGAGCCTGGCGGGCGCGGTGCAGACGGGCACGCGGTGCACCAACACGCTCAGGGCACAGCTACGCGAGCGGCAGTCCGCCGCGGCGGTCAAGCGCGGCATCCGCCCGTTCGGCCAGCTGATAATCGCGGGGCTGCGGCCCTACGAGGACGCCATCCACGGCGTGCGGGTCGCGCTCGGCCTGGAGGTCCCCATCCAGCAGGCGGCGCCGCCCCGGCGGCGGCCCGGCTAGCGCCCCAGCCGCCTCGCTCCGGCCGCCCGGAACTCCGACGTCGGGTTCCAGGTCGGCTGCTCCGCCGCGTTCCCGATGGCGAGCGCCAGGCGCACGACCACACGCGCCTGCTGGAGCGCGCCGTCCACGGTGTACCAGGGCAGGATCTCGTCGTCCGGCTGGTGGTACCGCAGCCGGTTGTACTCCTCGCGCTGGCTCCGCGCCCACTCCGGCGGGCGCCCCACGAAGTCGTCTCCGCCTCCGATGCTCAGCCCCGGGACGCCGACCCTGGCCAGCGGGAAGTGGTCCGAACGGAAGAAGCTCCCTGAGCGGAGCGCGTCGGCGTTCACGGTCACGCGCAGGCCCTCGGCGCGCGCGGCCCGCTGGAAGTCCCGGCCGAGCGAGGACTGGTCGGCGCCGACCGTCGAGATGTCCCGCGTCAGGCCGTAGAGGTTCATCCCGTCCAGGTTCAGGATCGCGGCCACGCCGCCGATCGGCACCGGAGGGTTCTCGGCGAAGGCCTGGCTGCCGAGCAGGCCCTTCTCCTCGGCCGTGAAGGCCACGAACAGCAGCGAGCGCCGCGGGCGCACCCCGGTGCGCACGAACGCGTCGGCGATCGCCAGCATCGTCGCGATCCCCGACGCGTTGTCCAGCGCGCCGTTCATGATGGAGTCGCCGTTCACCGGTCGGCCGATGCCGTGGTGGTCCCAGTGCCCGCCGATGACGACGACCTCGTCCCGCAGCGCGGGGTCGGCCCCGCTCAGGCGCGCCACCACGTTCGCGGTGGGCGCGCGGCGCACCGTCGAGCCGACCGACACGCTCAGCGTGAGGCCGGTGTTGACGGGACGGAAGTCGCGCCGCGCCGCTGCGGCCATCAACTGGGACAGGTCGAGGCCGCGGTCGCGCAGGAGGTCCGCCGCAGCCGCTTGGGTGATCCACCCCGCCCATTGGAGCGGCGTATTGGGCTTGAGGAGGCGCACCTGGTCGCCGGTCCACGAATTGACGACGGTCTGCCAGCCGTAGGTCGCCATCGTGTCGTTGTGGACGAGCAGCACACCGCGCACCCCCCGCCGCGCGGCCTCCTCGAGCTTGTAGGTCCAGCGGCCGTAGTAAGTGAGCGTCCTCCCCCGAAAGATCGTCGTGTCCCGCAGGCCGGGGTCGTTCACCAGGACCATCAGGATCTTCCCGGTGAGGTCGACGCCCTTGAAGTCGTCCCACTGCCACTCCGGCGCCGAGATGCCGAAGCCCGCGAAGACGAGGTCGCCGGTCTGCTCCTGAGACGTGAACTCCGGACGAGCGCCGGGATTCGGCTCCTGCGTCGGCACCTGCTCCGACCACGCCACGAAGTCGTCGCGGAAGCGGAGCGTACGCGGTGCTGGACCCCCGCTGGCCTGCAACGTTGCGGTGGGGGTCAGCGTCACGATCGGCACCCGCTGGACGTAGGTCCCGCTGTCTCCCGCGGGTTCGAGCCCGAGCGCCATGAACTGCGAAGCGATGTACTGGATGGAGAGGTCGCCGCCCCGCGAGCTGGACGCGCGCCCCTCGAGGAGATCGTCGGAGAGGAAGCGCAGCGGGCCCCAGACTTGGTCGGCGCGGAGTGCCGCGCCGACGCGCGCCGCCTGAGTTCCCTGCTGTTGGGCCTCGAGGGCGAGGGGAGCGATCGCGGCCAAGGCCGCCAGGAGCACCAGGTGTCGAGCGGGAGAGGGCGTCATCGTCTTCCATCGGTGGATGGGCGCCCGAGTCTAGCGGCCGGTGGAGGCGGGGGCAAGCGACGGACATCCACACGGGCGTGGATACACATCTCGACATTCTGGGGAAACCCCGCGGAACTCGTTGCCGTTGTGGCTCTTCTCGTCCACAGCCGGCGCACATTTGAATCGTGTAACCCGAAGCAACTCCGGCACTTGCGCGATTACTGGCGGCGCTTAGATTGGCTTCCGTCGCAGGCGGGGAAGGGGTCGGGTCAGCCCGGCCAACGCCCGCAGGCGGGCTCGAGCGCGAGCTTGGGGGAGGACGCCGAGGCAACAAAGGGCTCAGGCGGCCGGTGATCCCAGGGCAGCCCAGCGACTCGGGCAGGCAAGGGTATCGCGACCCTTGCCCACCCTGCGGTGGCGCAGCGGGGTGCGGAACGGGAGGCCGGTCAGCGATCCGGCCGGAACCGAAGCGCTCGGAGCAGTGAACCGCGTGGCGAGGCCACGCTGCGTGGGGATGGAAGCCGGAGCTTCCGTGCGGGCCCTACCGGGAACCTGATCAAGACAACCGGTGGCCTGGGGAAGAAAAACGAAGGAGCGATCCTTCGGCTCCGGGTAGCTGCTTCGGCGACGGCCCGATGGGGGAGACCTCATCGGGCCGTCGTGCGTCTGTGACCCTGCTCTGCGGTCGCGCTCGCTCAGCTCCGCGCCGTTCCGACCCCGGAGCGGACCCGGGGCGGACGCGGCGCCGGCCCGCTCACGAAGCCCCCGGCGCTCGATAGACCTTCCGTTCGAGCGTCCACACCCGTTTGGACACGACGTCGCCCGGAGCGAAGTTGGCGTCGTCGCGGATGGCGTCCGCCATGTTGGTCGTAGCGGCCGACGCCTGGTCCGCCTCGTGGAGGACTTCCGCCTCGACGGTCATCGGGCGGACGGGACTGCCGAACTCGAGCTCGCCGTGGTGCGAGAGGACGAGATGCAGGAGCAGCCACGCCTCGCGCTCGTCGAGCGGCGGGTCCAGCTCGTCGAGTCGGGCGTCGAGCATCAGGGCGCCTTGCACCACGTGTCCGACGAGGAACCCCGGCTCGGTCATCTCGAATACGCCCTGCCAGCGGTACGCCTCCGTCTTGCCGACGTCGTGCAGCAGCACTCCCGCCAGGACCAGGTCCGGGTCGGCGCCGCACGTCTTCGCGATGGTGCGCGCGATCGCGCCCACCTCCACCGTGTGCTGGAGCAGGCCGCCGAGGCGGGCGTGGTGGTTGCCGGTCGAGCCGGGGCACTGCTCGTACGTGCGGCGGAAGTCCGGGTCCTCGTAGAACGCGTCCACCGCGCGCTTCCACGGCCCAGCCCGCATCTCCTGGCGCCACTTGTCCACGGTCGTCCAGTACTTCGCCACGTCGCCGACCGATGGCACGAGCCGGGCGAGGTCCACGTCCGCGGGCGGCACCGCCTCGATGGCGATGACGCGCAGCTGGCGCGTGCCGCGGTAGTCGGAGACGTCGGCGGTGACGCTGACGGCGTCGCCCCGGCGCAGCCCCTCCACGCGGTGCAGCTCCGACGACCAGAAGGGCGAGGTCGGCATCCGGCCGGTCGAGTTCGCGAGCGTGAGGATGACGTACTTGCTGCCGTCGTTCTGGCTCTTGGTCTCCACCTCCCATACCAGGAAGGTGTCCTGCACGCGGGCGCCGACGGCGATCGCGGAGAGGTCGAGGGGCGAGTCGGGCATGTCCAACCAGGTGTCGGGTGTCAGGTGTCGGGTGTGAGGTGGTGTGGCACCTCGTCGGGTCAGGCCTGGGCCGCAGCGCTCTTCGCCTGCTGGAAGGCCATGCCCTTGAGGATGGTGAGGCGCTTGGTCATCGGCGGGTGAGTGCCGAAGAGGTCGGCCATCCGGCCTTCCTTCGCGTTCACCTTCCGGCCGAGCGGGTCGGCGATGCACAGGTGCGCGGTTCCGCGCTTCATCGCCTTCGTCGGGCCGGCGGAGGACTCGATCTTCTCGAGGGCCGAGGCGAGCGCGCCGGGGTTGCGGGTCAGCTCCGCCGCGCTGGCATCGGCGAGGTACTCCCGGTTGCGCGAGATGGCCATCGCCATCAGCCGTGCGACGAGGGGCGCCAGGATCAGTGAGATGAGCCAGAGCACGAGGATGACGAGGACGAGGGCCCCGCCGCCTCCGCCGCGCCTCCCGCCGCCGCGCCCTCCGCCAGAGAACATCCTGCTGCCGCCACCGCCGCCTCCGGCGATCATCCTCCCGCCGCCGCGGCCGAAGAACCGCCCCATCACGTCGGAGAGGATGACGATGACGCCGACCATCGCGGCCACCATCGTCATCAGGCGCACGTCCAGGTTGCGGACGTGCGCCATCTCGTGGCCGACGACGCCCTGCAGTTCCTCACGGTTCAGCGAGGTGAGGAGGCCGGACGTCACGGCGATGGACGCGTCGTGCGGACCGTGGCCGGTGGCGAAGGCGTTGGGGTCGGGATCGTCGACCACATAGGTCTTGGGCCTCGGCAGGCCCGCCGCCACGGCCATCTCCTCCACGACGTTGACGAACTGCCTCTCCTCGTGCGTCTCGGGCGTGACGATCTCGTGGCCGACGACGGACCAGAGCACGCGCTTGGGTCCACGAACCCACGAGTTCCAGGCGACCAGCGCCCCGATGGCCGTGACGACGATCCCGAGCCAGGGCACCGTGTAGTGCGCCTGGCCGTAGTAGTCCCGCGACTGCAGGTACAGCACGAGGTCGCCGCCGAACCCGAGCCAGGCGAAGAAGAGCACGAAGACGACCATCAGGATGGCCGTCTGGCGCCGGTTCCGCGCCTGCTGCTCGAAGAGGTTCAGCGTCTCGCTCACGCTTGCGGCTTGGGCTTCAGCGAGAGGTCCACCTGCGGCACGGCGCGCTCAGCCTGGTCCTCGATCTCCCACAGCTCGGCGACTTGCGCCTTGGCCATCCCCGCGACCAGGTTGGTCGGGAACTGCTGCTGCTTGGTGTTGTACTTCGTCGCCACGTCGTTGTAGAGCTGCCGCGCGAACGCGATCCGGTTCTCGGTGGTGGCGAGCTCCTCCTGGAGGTCGCGGACGTTCTGCGACGACTTGAGGTCGGGGTACTGCTCCATCACCACGAACAGCTTGCCGAGCGCGCCGGACAGGGCCCCCTCGGCCGCCGCCGTCTCCTTCACCCCGCCACCGCCGGCCATCGCCTTGGAGCGGGCGTCCACCACCGCCTGGAGGGTCTCCTTCTCGAACTCCATCGACCCCTTGACCGTGTTCACGAGGTTGGGGATGAGGTCGTGCCGCCGCTTGAGCTGCACGTCGATCTGCTTCCAGGCGTTGATCGTCTGGTTCTTGAGCGCGATCAGGCCGTTGTAGGCGCCGATGAGCCAGAACACGAGCACGACGACGACGATCAGCAGGAGCCATGACATGGGTGGCGTTCCTTGGAGGGTTGCGGCGAATGTGGGGACCCGGGCGGCCGCTGGCAAGGGCGGCGCCGGAGCGGTATGGTAGGGCCATGACCAGCGTGTCGGGCCACCGGCGCGCCGGCGCCCCGCAACGTGTTGCGGTCGCCCTGCTGTGCGCCTGTGCCTCCGTGCCCCTGTGCCCTCGGTTGTCGGCGCAGCGTCCGCCGGACCTGACGGTCGTGGCGACGCCCGCGTTCCGGCCGACCGCGGTCCTGCTCCCCCACCTGCACTTCCGGGTGGCGGTGGACTCCGCGGCCGGCGGCCTCGTGCTCCGGGATCTGACGGTCAACCCCGTCACCTTCGCCGGGGCCGTGCGGATCCAGGGCCTGCGACTGGGGGCGCAGCCCGCGAGAGCGCCGTTCGCCGACAGCGCGCGGTTCGGAGGTGACGGCCAGGTCACGCTGCTCGTGGCCGACAGCGCCGGCCCGATCACGGTGCAGGTGGTCGGTTCGGTGGGCGCACCCGGTGGCCGCCTGGTCATCACGGCGCGCGGCTGGCCCTTCGACCGGGCGTTCCTCGTCGACATCGCGCAGGCCGACCTGTACGAGCACCGGTGGCGGGGGGTGGGCTACGGGGTCCGCGACCGCATCCGGGTGGACGACCGGCGCGGCGTCGCGTTCCTCACGGACAGCACGGTGCGGAACGCGGTGGTCGCCATCGGCGCTGGGCCGGCGACGCGAGCTGGCATCCGGGTGGACGCCAGCCCGCTCGTGCTCGAGCGGCGCTTCGGGGAGGAGATCGGGCGCGAGCGGCGGACGGTCGGTCGCCTGCTGATCCTGCTCGATCCGGAGCGCGACCTGCAGGGCGGGGCGCGCGCGGAGCTGCGGTTCGCGACCGGCGCCAGCGAGGAGGAGGCGGAGCGGAACCTGGCCCTGGTGGCGGCGGTGTCGCCGGCCGTCGCGGCCGCCGGACCACGCGTCTCCACGCCGGCACCCGGCGTGGACCTCCTGCTCGGGCACGTCCTGGCGGCCGCCCGCCTGATGCTGGACTACGATCGCATCGACGGGCTGCGGCACACGCCCGCCGGGGCGTACACCTTTCTCGCCGCCTTCGACCGCGACGGCTGGTACGGGGCGACGACCGCTCTCCAGCTCGGCGACGCCGATGCGGTGTGCTCGGAGTACCGGCTCTTCACGCGCCACGCCGACGCCTCGGGCGCGCAGCGGCACGAGGTCTGGAACCGCCTCGGCGCGGACGGGCCATACGTCTGGGCGGACGAGTGGGGCCCCCGGTGGATGGGGGACAAGGACGCGTACCAGATCCTCAAGGGCTACGCCTGCTACCGTGCGACGCGGGACACGGCGTGGCTGAGCGCCGAGTTGCCGAACCTGCGTCGCATCGCCCAGTACGTGCTGGCGACGGACCGCGACGGCGACGGCCTCGTCGAGGGGATGAGCTACGCGACCTATTCGGAGATGTCGCCGCTGTCCCCACAGGACGAGCCGTACCACGCCGAAGACCCGTACGTCAACTCGCTCACGGCGTATGCCCTCGACCGCCTGGCGGAACTGGAGGAGGACGCCGCACGCACCGGGGCACCGGGGCACCGGCGCACCCGGGATTCCAGCGCGGCTGGGTGGCGCTCCGCGGCGGGGCGCATCAGGGCGGCGATGCCGGCGCTGTGGCGGCCCGCGATGCGGTGGTACGCCTACCACGCGCTTCCGGACGGCTCGCGGAGCTGGGACCACTACCACCTCCAGCCGGTGGACGCGCTCGTCTTCGACGGGGTGGCGGACAGCTCCACGCAGGCGGCGATGGTGGCGCAGGTGCTGTTGCCGCGGTGGTGGGACGGCGGCGGCCGAGGCTTCTTCGCGGTGCCCAACGACGACCCCTGGCACGACATGCGGAGCTACTGGCGGGGCTGGGGATGGCACATCCTCGACTTCAAGGCTCTCGAGGCCATCCTGCGGTTCGCCTCCACCGGGGCCCATCGTGCGGCGGCGTGGCGGCTGCTGGTCGAGGAGGCCGACCGGATCGGCCGCGTGAACTACGGGCGTCCGGGCGAGCGGGGAGACAACAACGGGCTGTTCCAGTTCTCGGCGGGCGCCTACCTGGATCTCCTCGCGCGGGGGCTGTTCGGAGTGGACGAGCACCTGGACGAGATCGTGGTCGCGCCGCACGTGGACGGCATCGCGGACGACTTCACGTGGCGGCTCGACGGGTGGCGAGTGACGAACGACAGCCTGGCGATCGCCTACCGGCCGACGGACCGCGCGGCCACGGTGCGCCTGGGAGCGCTGCACGCGGCCCGCCTGTCGCTGCGCTTCCCCTGGCTGGCGCCCGCCTCGTGCGTCACGATGCGCCGCGGCGCCGGACCCGCCGAGCGGCTGCCGCTCGTCGCGCGCACGGACGGCTCGGCCTACGTGCTCGTGCGGGGCTTCTACGAGCCGGCGGAGATCAGGGTCGCCGCTGAGTCCTGCGGCGGAAGCTGAGGAGCGCGGGGAGCCAGATCCAGACCAGCAGGGCGAGCGCGTGCGCGGGTGACGCCGTGCGAAGCAGGACGACGAGGTTCACCGGCACGGCGACCACCGACTCCAGCGGCCGCGCCGGGAGCCAGCGGCGCCGAACGACGAAGCGGTTCGCGTCCGCACCACCCGAACGCCACCTCTCGACCAGCGCGGCGACGAGCGCCGTCGCATCCATCCCGCGCCATCCAGGCAGCGTCACCACGTTCCACACCGAGGCCGACGACCCGAGGCCGTGCATATCGGTCGCGCCGAAGAGGACCAGGCCGTCACGGCTGCTGCGCGCCACGATCTCGGCGCGCAGGCCGGGTGGGAAGTCCATCGCGCGCGGTGACGTGGTCCACAGCTCGAAGCCGCCGACGCCCCACGCCACCAGCGAGTCGACGCCGGGCCCCCAGCGGTAGCGCCAGTACTCCGGCAGACTCGCGACGAGGAACGGCCGGCCCGCGCCGACGCTGTCGCCAGGCAGGGGCGTGCCGGCGGCCAGCGCCCGCGCAAGCGCTCCGGTGGCCTCCCACGACCCCCGGTACCGCTCGTTGGGGATTTCGGCTGCCGTGCCAAGCGCCAGCAGGTGCAGGCCGCTCAGGGACAGCTCGATGCCCGGCAGGAGCCGCGGCGTGCCGGGCGCCGGCGCGGCGAGCCACCCCCGGATCGCGACGCCGGTGTTGTGGTCGGTGACGAAGGCGGCGTCGAAGCCGGCGCGCGCGTGCCAGGCCGCGTTCGCTGCGGCGTCGAAGCCGCGCCTCCCGTCGTGGGATGCCGCAGTGTGCGAATGCACGTCGTAGACGAGCGCATCCGGCTCCGCGCCCACCAGCCGGGCGATGGGCCTCGGCGCGTACACGCCCCACGCCACGAAGCCCGCGACGGCCAGCACGAACAGCAGTGCGGCGCGCAGTTCACCGAGAGCACGCGCCCCGAGCCCTCGACCGGCGCTCCGCCGCCAGCGGAGCGCCCGTGCCGCCGCCCACACGACCACAAGCCAGGCCACGAAGCCCTTCAACTCCCTCGCGGGGCTGCCGTTCAGCCAGTCGGCGATGAGTGTGAGCGGGGCGAGGGCGACATGGGAGAAGGGGTGGACGAGCCGGAGACCGGCGGGAGCGGCGCCGGACACGACATCGACGAGAGGCGAAAGAGGGAACGCCTGCGCGACCACGACGCCCGCCGAGACAACGAGCGGCCAGCGCCAGCCTGCCGGCTTCACCCTTACTGGCCGGACTCCTCGGCCGCAGCGCGTACCGCGCGCGCCAGCGCGTCGACGAGGCGTTGGCGGTGAGCGTCGCTGCGGGCGGCGGGATGATCGGCGCGGACGTCGAGTTCGAGTCCCTCGCCGAGATCGAACCTGAGCCACGCACCGGTGGGAGCGCCGGCGAGCGAGGCGACGTCGCCGGCGGGCCTGCGCCCGTTGCCGGCCGGCGCCCAGTGATGCATCGCCCGCCGCACGCGGCCGCGCGGCGCCACGCGCGACTGGAGGCTGAGCTCCTCGAGCGAAGGAAGGGCGCCGAGGGCGGACGCGACGCGCTTCTCCAGGACGTCCCCGGGCGACTCCGCGAGTTCCTTCGCGATGCCGGTGAGCGTCGCGCCCTCCATCTGCCGCAGCTTGATGGCGAACAACTGGAGCAGATGCCGGTAGCCGTACGTCGCGGCCGTCCCGCGCCCCTCGGGAGGGCTCATCAACTGGCGCGCCACGTAGAAGCGAATGGTCCGATCGGACGGGCGGCTCTGGGCGGCGGCGTTGATCGGCGTGACGCCAGACGCGTCGAGCACCGCACCCGCCAGGGCGGCGAGGTCGCGGATGTTCCAGGGCGCGAGCTTGGCGTACTCGCGGAGGGTAAGCAGCGGATCACCCATGCTGAGCGTCTGGTAACGTATCAGTGCCACGACACTCTGCAAGGAGGGGGTCTAGCGCGGCGGCTTGACGCGCCGGAGCGGTCGGCGTACTGTCGCCGGGCTCGCATTGCAGTGAGCCAGTTCTCACACCGGAGTGACCAGATGCGAAGTCCTCTCGTGTCACGCACCGGGTCCGTCCTGCTCGCCACCCTCGCACTCGCGGCCGGTCCGGTCGCCGCCCAGGACGGTCCCTGGGCGCTGACCAACGCGCGCATCCTCACGGTGACGCGCGGAGTCATCGAGCGCGGCACGATCGTGATCCGCGACGGTCTCATCGCCGCGGTGGGCGCGGACGTGACTGCCCCA
>Ga0316620_10000832_pt1 | contig 12719 bp, 10 predicted proteins | sample OWC_Aug_M1_C1_D5_FD_207651 | JGI IMG/M metagenome (GOLD analysis project Ga0316620, IMG submission 207651) | Wetland soil microbial communities from Old Woman Creek delta, Ohio, United States - OWC_Aug_M1_C1_D5_B | ecosystem: Environmental > Terrestrial > Soil > Wetlands | place: USA: Ohio... | reverse complement strand
CAGGAAGAGCATCGGAACGAGCGGGATCGCCGTGAACGTCGCGAGCAGGAACCACGCGAGGAGAGCGGCCCCGCCGACGGCGACGTAATTGAACGCCCACGTCGCGAGCAGGAAGTACCCCGGCTCCCGCTCGTAGCGGTAACGGCAGCGCGGGCAGCCGTCGAGCGGGGTCAGCCACTGGCGGAGGGAGCGGACGCGCCGCGGCGGCGCGAAGATCGGGTGCTCCCCGCAGACGGGGCACCGGAGCCGCAGCGCCCGACGGAAGTAGGCGGCGGCGTTTTCGGCCGTGAACGGCCCGCGGACCGGGAGCGCGGCGGGGGGCTCGTCTTCGGGCACTTCCGGACATCCTAATCCGGGATGCGGAACGGCCCTCCGCCGCCGGCCACCCGTCCTGAACAAATCGGCCCCCTTTCCGTAATAGCGGGCAGCACAAGGAGGTTCGATGCTTCGATTCTTGACGTTGACCCTCGTGGGCGCCCTCGTCGCCGCGGCGGCGTTCGGCGCGGAGGCCCCGCCCACTTCGCTCGAGGCCCGACGCAAGGCGCTCGACGACCTGCTCGCGGAGCAGTGGGAGTACACGCTGTCGACCAATCCCGAGTTCGCGTCGATCCTCGGGGACAAGCGCTGGAACGACAAGTCGAGCGACAACTCGCTCGCCGCGATCGAGAAGGACCTCGCGAAGTCGGCCGAATTCCTCCAGCGGTTCGAAGCGGTCGACACGACCGGTTTCCCGGAGCAGGAGCAGCTCAACAAGACGCTCATGGTCCGGCAGCTGAAGGAAGGCCTCGAGGGGGCGAAGTTCAAGGGGTGGGAGATGCCGGTCACGCAGATCTCGGGCATCCACATCCAGGCGCCCCAGTTCGTCAACTACCTGCCGTTCGACACGACGAAGGACTACGACGACTACCTGACGCGACTGAAGAACCTCCCGAAGCAGATCGACGACACGATGGACAACATGCGCCGGGGGATGGCCGACGGCCTGATGCCGCCGAAGTTCCTCCTCGAGAAGGTCGTTCCGCAGGCCGAGACGATCGCGAAGGCCGATCCGGAGAAGTCTCCGTTCGCCCAGTGCCTGACGAAGTTTCCCAAGACGGTCTCCGCGGAGGACCAGAAGAGGATCCACGACTCCCTCGTCGCGATCATCAAGAGCTCGATCGAGCCCGAGTACGTGAAATTCGCGGCGTTCGTCAAGGACCAGTACGCGCCGAAGGGGCGCACGGAAGTCGGCGTGTGGTCCCTTCCCGACGGAGCGGCGCGCTACGCCTTCCGCGTCAAGGAATCGACGACGACCGAGATGACCCCCGAGGAGATCCACCAGCTCGGCCTCCGCGAGGTCGCGCGGATCGAAGCAGAGATGGAGAAGATCGCCAAGTCGCTCGGCTACGCCGACCGGAAGGCGTTCGACGCCGCGATCGAGAAGGACCCGAAGCTCCACGCCCATTCCCGCCAGGAGATCGTGGATCTCTACACGAAGTACATCGACCGGATGTGGGCGAAACTGCCGCAGATGTTCGGCCGCCTGCCGAAGGCGAAGGTCGTGGTCAAGCCGACCGAGCCGTTCCGCGAGGCGACCGCGTCGGGCGCCGAGTACAACACCGGCACCCCGGACGGCTCCCGCCCCGGCGTCGTCAACGTCAACACGGGCGAATTCCAGAAGCGGACGCTCATCAACATCGAGACGACCGCGTACCACGAGGGGGTCCCGGGCCACCACATGCAGCTCTCGATCGCGCAGGAGCTGCCGACGATCCCGCCGTTCCGCCAGCAGGGAGGCAACACCGCCTACATCGAAGGGTGGGCTCTGTACTCCGAGGACCTCGGGCGCGACGCCGGCTTCTTCCAGGACCCGTACCAGCTCTACGGCCACTACCAGGACGAGATGCTGCGGGCGATCCGGCTCGTCGTCGACACCGGCCTCCATTACAAGAAGTGGTCGCGCCAGCAGGTCGTCGATTTCTTCCACGCACACTCGGGGACCGACGAGGTCGAAGTCCAGAGCGAGACCGACCGCTACATCTCCTGGCCGGCGCAGGCGCTCGGCTACAAGATCGGACAGCTCGCGATCCTCGCGCTCCGGGAAAAAGCGAAGAAGGCGCTCGGCGAGAAGTTCGACATCCGTCAGTTCCACGACGAGGTGCTCGGCGCGGGCGCGCTGCCGATGGACGTGCTCCAGGCGCGCATCGACGCGTGGATCGCGGCGAAGAAGGCCGCGTGAAATGACCGCGGCCAGGAAGGCCGCGTGAAATGATCGCGGCCAAGAAGGCCGCGTGAAATGATCGCGGCCAAGAAGGCCGCGTGAAATGACCGCGGCCGGGGACGCGGCCGCCGCATCGAAGAAAGCCCCCGGCAAACCCCGGGGGCTTTTTCCTGTCCGTTAGTCCGCCAGACGGCGGGCGAGAGCGGCTTCCTCGGCCTTCCCGGCGGCCTCGAGCTCCCCCGCCGCGGCCTCCAGGGCGCGGCGGGCCTCGTCGCGCCGGCCGAGCGCGGCGAGCGTCACGCCGAGCTGGAACCGGGTGGAGGCCGCGCCGGCGGCGAGCCCCTGCCGCCGCCGGAGATCGAGGGCCTCCTCCAGGGCGGCGCGGCTGCGCTCGAGCTCCGCGGACGCGCTTCCGGGAGCGCGTTCCGCGAGCTTGCGCCGCGCGATCCCGAGATGATGGAGCGTGACCGCGCGCGCGATCTCCCGCTCCCCGCTCCGGAAGACGAGCGCCTCCTCGAAGCAGGCCGCCGCGCGGGAGAGCTCGGCGGCCGATTCCCCCAGCGCCGCGAGCGCGCTCCCGCGGTTGTGGAGCGCCCGGGCGCGGCGGTCTTCGTCGCCGCTCCATGCCTCGAGGGCCAGCGCGAAGCACGCCTCCGCCCGCGCGAGGTTCGCGGCCGGTCCGGCCGTCCCGAAGAACGCGCCGAGGTTGTTGAAGAATCGGCCGCGCTCTTCCCCGAGTCCGCCGTCGAGCTCGGGGACCAGGGCCCAGAGATCGTCGGCCAGCGCGCGGCAAAGGTTCGCCTCGCCCCGGCCGGCGAGCGCGTTCTGGGCGGCATACCACTCCCGGTAGGCGGCCGAGGCGTCTTCGCGGAAGGCCTCGCGGAGGCCGGCGCGGACTTTCGCCTGCTGCTCGGGAGTCACGGCGGATTCCACCCTATTCGAGCAGTTTCTCGTCGCCCGGCCGGCCGTGGTTCCAGTAGTCGAGGCGCATCGTCTTCCGGAGCTCGAGCGCGCTCCCGTCGGCGCGCTTCCACGAGCGGAGGACGTGCGGCGAGCTCTTCTCGAACGCGAACCGGTCGACGCCGGCCGCCCCGGCGACCTCGATCCGGATCGTCCCGTCGGCCGCGGGCGCCAGCACGCGGATCGTCGCGTCGGCGAACGCGGGGCTCCCCACCTTCGACCCGATGATCGACGGAAGGATCTTCACCCGGTACTCCGCCGGGTCGAACCGGCGGAGGCATCGGAGCTTCATCGGAAGCTCGTCGGCGAAGATCCCGCCCGCGGGGAGGGGGACCCGCCGCTCGCCGTCGGCCTCGCCGTCCCAGTAGGTGTGGAACAGCAGGCGGAGGAAGCCTCCTTCGAGCCACCCCTCCTTGAACGCGTTGCCGCAGGAGTCGTTCGACGAGAGCGACACCTTCACGACGGCTCCCGTCGCCCGGTCCCAGAACGTCGACTGCATCTGGTGGTAGGCGTACACGCCCGTCGGGACGTCGATCACCTGGTTCATCTTGATCACGTCGACCGCGCCGGGGCGGTCCGACTTGACCCGGGTCTTCGGATCGAACGGCTCCTTGACGATCAGGTGGACGACGCGGGCGGGCCGCGGGAGACCCTCGCGGACCTCGGTCGCCGCGTAGACGTCGTACTCGGCGCGCCCGTCGTCCCAGAGCCGATTCCGGAAGAGATCGGGCGCGAAGACGTCCGCTCCGCGCGCGCGCGCGGCCGCGAGCAGCGCGGCGATTGCGAGGATCCGCCTCATGCGCCCATCTTACGCGATGCGATCCCGGCGTCCGCGCCCGCGAGACCCGGGCGCCGGGCCGCCCGGCGGGCGCCGGCCGTAGAATCCCTTCCATGGCGGAAGCTCCGAAGTCGCCCGGCGGCGAGGTCCTCGAGGAGAAGAAAGCCGACGTCCGCAAGACGCCTCTCTACCGCGTGCTCCTCCACAACGACGACTACACGACGATGCCGTTCGTCGTCGAGATCCTCGAGACGATCTTCCACAAGTCCCCGGCCGAGGCCCACCGGATCATGATGCACGTCCACGTCCGCGGACACGGCGTCTGCGGCGTGTACCCCTTCGAGATCGCCGAGACGAAAGTCGACCTCGTCCATCGGCGCGCGCGGGAGAACGAGTTTCCGCTCCGAGCGTCCCTCGAAGAGGAGTAACGGCGCGCCGAGGCCGGCCGGCCCGGTCGAGCGCCACCAAAGCGAGCCGAGATGGCCGGCGGGCCCGAGCGAGCGTCCACGACGGCAGTGATGAGGATGAATCAGGACGGCGATTCCTTCGCTTGGGATGATCGTTTTGCGCCGGCGAACGGACACGGCGCGGAAGGAGAAACACCCATGGCGATGGTCATCCTGGACACCTGCATCGATTGCGGCAAATGCGAGCCCGAGTGCCCGAACGACGCGATCACGCAGGGCGACGGAATCTACCTGATCAATGCGGACCTCTGCACGGAATGCGTCGGCCATGCCGACGAGCCCACCTGCGCGCAACTGTGCCCGGTCGACGGCACGATTGTGACGGACCCCGCACACACGGAGTCGCGAGAAGCGCTTCAGGCGAAGTTCGAAGCGATCCACGCCGGCGCATAACTCCATAACAGCGTCTCCGCTCGTTCCCGGCGAAGCGCAGGATCGTGATAACCGGCGTTAGCCGCCGCCACTAGAGTTTCGGGATCCGCGATAGAGGAGGATCCATGCAAACCGGAACTCTGAGATGGCTCGTGAAGGCCGCCGGTCTCGCCGTCGTGTTCGGCGCGATCTCGGCGGCGACGTGGGCGGGTGACGGAAACTACAGGAGTCGCATCAAGGCAGGAGACCTGCCGCCGAGCGTCGACAGGGATCAGGCCGAATCCCCCGAAGGGCGTATCGAGTGGATGAAGGCGAAGATGGGCGGCGAGCTCACGCCGGAGCTCCGCTCGATGATCCTCGCCGAGGCGAAGCGTCTCCGCAGCCCGGGATTCTCGCCCGTCGGCGGCACGTGGACGTCGCTCGGCCCGACGAACATCACGCGCTGGCAGAACGGCGTCAACAAGGCGACCGACGTCAGCGGGCGGATGCGGACGATTCTTCCGGATCCCCGTCCCGCGAAGGCGAACACGGTCTATCTCCTCACGTCCGGGGGCGGGTTGTGGAAGACCACGAACTTCGGCGCGCAGAAGCCGACGTGGACCCCGAAGACGGACGGGATCTACGCGACCTCCGGGGGGTTCGCGGCTTTCGGCCGGACCCCGGACGTCATCTACCTCGGCTCCGGCGATCCGTTCGACCTCGGCGTCGGCGGCATCATGTACAAGTCGACCGACGGCGCGGACACCTGGTCGGCGCCGATCGTGCTCCCCGGCGCCCAGCGCATCCTCGACGTCAAGGTGGACACGTCGGTGGGCTCGACCACGGCCGACGATATCGTCCTCGTCGGTACGGACGTGGGGCTCTATCGATCGACGGACGGCGGGGCGAGCTACAGCTACGTCTCGGTCGATCCGTTCCTCGAAGGAATCTTCAACTTCCCCGGCGCCGGACACGAGGACTGGAGCTTCGCGAAGACCAGCGCGGGCTGGCTCGCCTCGCAGGCCTACTGGCAGATCACGCCGAACTTCTTCGAGCAGACCGTCCTGTACTACTCGACCGATCGAGGCGCGACCTGGGATTACGTCGCGGACGGCGAGCTGACGTCCGGAAACGAGGGACGCACGACGCTCACCTCCGGAGGCCCCGGCGGCAACGTCGTCTACGCACTGTCGGCGACCGACGGCGGAGACCAGCAGGACGTCTTCAGGTCGACCGACGGCGGGCAGAACTTCACGGCGCTCGGCATGAGCTCGATCGTCCCGACGAATCCGAACGTCTTCAATCCGAACATGGACCTGATGCACGGCCAGGGCTGGTACAACCAGATGATCCTCGCCGACCCGTCGGACGCGACGGGGAACACCCTCTACGCCGGCGGCAACTACAGCTCGGCGGTTTCCCGCGACGGCGGCGCCACCTGGACGCTCCTGACGAGCTGGCTCGGGCAATATTCGAACAAGCCCCCGGGACCGCGCGACCAGCCGGCCGATCCGATCATCCTCCCTTACGCCCATGCGGACTTCCACGCCGCGGCCGTGTCCACGGCGGGCGCCAAGAGGATCTTCTTCGGCAACGACGGGGGGATCTTCTACAGCGACGACGACGGAAAGTCGTGGAACGACCAGGCCAACCAGGGGCTGGTGACGGCCTTGATCTACACCCTCTCGGCGGGCACCGTGCACCCGGCGGACACCCTGATCGGGCTGCAGGACAACGGCACGCTCTTCCGCGTCAACGGCGGGACCTTCACCGGCTCGATCGGCGGCGACGGCTTCGGCACCGGATGGAGCCAGGCCAACAACGACATCTCGATGGGAAGCCTGTACTTCCTCGACATCAAGCGCTGGAGACACAACCCGCCGACCACCCAGGACAAGTACGATTCGCTGCTCAACACCTCGAACCTGGCCGGCGGATCGCCCGATTATCCGTGGTACTTCGATTCGTATTTCGTCACCCCGATCGCGACGCCGACGGCCGCGGCCGATTCGACGGGACACGTCTTCTTCACGAACACGGCCCACTACCTCCTGAAGACGGCGGACGGCGGCGACAGCTGGAGCGCCGTCTGGAGCTCGCCCGATCTGCCGGATCCGAATTTCACCGGACGGCAGATCCGCAGCGTCAGCCACGGCGTCGGTCTCTCGTCCAACGACCTGAACTTCATCGGGCTCGCCTGCACCAGCGGGCACTTCGTCTACACGCACGACGGGGGCGGCACGTGGACGGACGTCGACGTCGCGGCCGCCGGCGTCCCGACGTGGCCCGGTTTCAACGCCACCGCCGGATGGAGCTCCGACCATACGAAGGCGTATCTCGCCTCCGAGGCGGCCTTTGCCGCTCCGCACGTCGCGGTCAGCGCCGACGGAGGCGCGACGTGGAGCGACGCGACCGGCGACCTCCCGCAGCTTCCGATCGAGAAGATCGTCGTCGACCCCGGTGACCCGACGGGCCAGACCGTGTATGCCGCCAACTGGATCGGCGTCTACCGGACGACCGACGGCGGATCGCACTGGGATGCGGTCGGCGGCGGCCTCCCGCTCTCGATCGTCTCGGACATGTATTTCTCCCCGACCGGAAAGTTCCTCCGCATCTCGAGCTACGGCCGGGGCGTCTGGGAGCTTCCGCTCGACTGATCTCTCATGCCGGTCTTCGCATCGGGGCCGCCGACGGGGCGGCCCCGGCTTTTCCGCGCGGGCGCTCCGGTGCGCACGCCGCGGCACCTTATGATTCCCCGATGAAGCACATGGGCCTCGTTCTCGGCGCTCTCGTCGTCCTTGCGCCCGCCGCGGCGCGCGCCGGCGCGGCCTTCACGGCCACGACGAAGGTCGAAACCTCCCCGCGCCGGCCCCTCCCGCTCGGCAATTCGACCGTCCGGGGGTGGGTGGACGGAGACCGCGGGAAGATCGAGCTGGCCGGCAGCGCGAATCGGGTCACGCCCGGAGGGGACGTGCTCCTCACGACCGACGGGGGGAAGACGATTCGACATTTCGACCTCGAGCGCAAGGAGTGCCATCCCTGGACGCGTCCGGCCCCGAGAGAGTCGCGGGTCGGGCCCGGCTCCCCCGTCTCGACGTCGTTCGAGAACGTTCGCGTCGAGAAGACGCTCGACGAACCGGGGCCCGTGATCGCGGGGCTCTCGACCCGTCATGTCCGCCTGAAGAGCGAGTACGACACCGTCGTCACGGGACAGGGAAGCGCGCACCGCTCCCGCACCGCGGCGACCGACGACCTGTGGATCGCGGAAAAGCTTCGCGACCCCGGGTTCTCGATCTGGCTGACAACCGGAAGCCCCGGCGCCGAGGGCGGAGACCTCGGCGCGAAGCTCGACGCGGTCCTGGCGAACGTCTCCGGCGTGCCCGTCAAGCGGGTGAGCGTCGCGACCGTCGCCTTCGACGGCGGAAAGCCGGTGACGACGACGACCACCGTCGAGGTGAGCCGGCTGCGTCGCGAGAAAATCGCCCCCTCGACGTTCGCTCCGCCTCTCGACTGCGCGAAACGGACGGACCGGCGGCGCTGACGATCGGCCCCGGGGCGGGACGGCGCGCGCCGGCCGCCCGGACGTAGAATCGATCCGGCATGTTGTCCGCCGCGGTCGAGATGGTCCTGACCGTCGCCTTTCGGGAGGCGCAGAGCCGGCGGCACGCCCACCTGACGCTGGAGCACCTTCTCTACGCGATCGTCCACGATCCGGCGGGCGAGGAGATCCTCGCGGGCTGCGGGGCCGACCCGGCGCGCCTGCGGGCCGAGGTCAAGCGCCACCTCGAGGAGGGCGTCGAGACGCTGCCGAAGGGCGTCTCCGCGGCGGAGCCGGTGCAGACGCTCGCGTTCCGCCGCGTCCTCCAGATCGCGATCCTCCACGTCCAGAACTCCGGGCGCGAGGAGGGGGTCAGCGTGGGAGACCTCCTCGCGGCGATCCTCGGCCAGCCGAAGACCCAGGCCGCGAAGATGCTCGCCGCGCAGGGCGTCACCCGGCTCGACGTGCTGAACTACGTCTCCCACGGCATCACGAAGATGCCGCCCGCGGAAGTCCCCGACGTCGGCGGCGCCGAGCCGGTCCCCGCCGGCGAGCGGGAGGCTCCGTCGCCGAAGGACCCGCTCGCGGCGTTCACGGTCAACCTCACCGAGCGCGCCCGCCGGGGAGAGCTGGACCCGCTCGTGGGTCGGGCCGACGAGCTCGAGCGCGCGATGGAGGTCCTCGCCCGGCGCCGGAAGAACAACCCCGTCTTCGTCGGAGAAGCGGGCGTCGGCAAGACCGCCCTCGTGGAAGGCCTCGCGCAGCGGCTGCTCGGGCCGGACGTCCCTCCGCTCCTGCGGGACGCGGAGATCTTCGCCCTCGACGGCGGGGCGCTGCTCGCCGGCACGCGGTATCGCGGCGACTTCGAGGAGCGGTTCAAGGCGCTCATGGCGGCGCTCGCGAAGAAGCCGAAGCCCGTCCTCTTCATCGACGAGCTCCACACGATGGTCGGAGCGGGGGCCACGACCGGCGGGACGATGGACCTCGCCAACCTCGTCAAGCCGGTGCTGACCGAGGGGAAGCTCCGGCTGATCGGCTCGACGACGCACGAGGAGTTCAAGCACGTCGAGAAGGACCGCGCGCTCGCCCGCCGACTGCAGAAGATCGCGGTCGACGAGCCGTCGTTCGAGGACGCGCGGAAGATCCTGCGCGGGCTCCGCCCGCGCTACGAGGAGCACCACCGCGTGACCTACACCGAGGAGGCGCTCGACGCCGCCGTGCGGCTCGCGTCCCGGCACCTGCGCGACTCGAAGCTCCCCGACAGCGCGGTCGACGTGATGGACGAAGCGGGCGCGGCGTTCCGCCTCCGCTCGGGCGACCGCCCGGGAACGGTCGGCGAGGCGGACGTCGAGCGCGTCGTCGCGCGCATGGCCCGGATTCCGGCGCAGCAGGTCACCGTCTCGGAGAAGGACCGGCTGCGCGGCCTCGAGCCGGCGCTCGAATCGGTCGTCTTCGGCCAGGAAGAGGCGGTCCGCGCCGTCGCGAAGGCGATCAAGCGGTCCCGGGCCGGTCTCGGGCACCCCGATCACCCGGCGGGGAGCTTCCTGTTCACGGGGCCGACGGGGGTCGGCAAGACCGAGCTCGCCCGGCAGCTCGCCCGCCAGCTCGACAGCGAGTTCGTGCGCTTCGACATGAGCGAGTTCATGGAGAAGCACGCCGTCGCGCGCCTGATCGGCGCGCCTCCCGGGTACGTCGGGTTCGAGCAGGGAGGCCTGCTCGTCGACGCGATCCGGTCGCACCCGTACAGCGTCGTCCTGCTCGACGAGATCGAGAAGGCGCATCCCGACCTCTTCAACATCCTGCTCCAGGTGATGGACCACGCGACCCTCACGGACAACAACGGCCGGAAGGCCGACTTCCGCCAGGTGGTGCTGATCATGACCTCGAACGCGGGGTCGCGCGAGGCGGCGGCCGGCGCGATCGGCTTCTCGTCGGACGCCCGGAAGGACGCCCCGCACCGGACGAAGGAGGCGATCGACCGCCTCTTCGCGCCCGAGTTCCGCAACCGTCTCGACGCGATCGTCACGTTCCAGCCCCTGACGCCCGCGGTCATGGAGACGATCGTGGACAAGTTCGTCCGCGAGCTCGAGGGCCAGCTCGCCGAACGCAAGATCGCGATCGCCCTGACCCCCGAAGCCCGCGCGTACCTGGCGAAGAAGGGCTACGACCCCGCGTTCGGCGCGCGGCCGCTCTCGCGGGTGCTCCAGGCCGAGGTGCGCGACCCGCTGACCGACGAGATCCTCTTCGGGAGCCTGGAGAAGGGCGGGAAGGTCACGATCGGAGAAACGGGCGGAAAGCTGACGTTCTCGGTGGCCGCGCCCTGACTTCCTAGCTCCCCGCGTCCGGCTCGTCGAATCTCCACTTCCCCCGCCTCGTCGGCTTCGCGAGCGCCCGGCGCAGCGCCGCGAGATACCTCTCCCGCGGCCACTCCCCCGCGCCGAACCGGTCCAGGTGCTCCGTGTAGACCTGGCAGTCGACGAGGCCGATTCCCCACGTCGCGAGCTGCCGGACGAGGACGACGAACGCGATTTTCGAGGCGTCGGGCTTCAACGCGAACATCGATTCTCCGAAGAACGCCGCTCCCAGCGAGACGCCGTAGAGGCCGCCGGCGAGCGCCGCGCCGTCCCACGCCTCGCACGAGTGGGCGAAGCCGCGCCGGTGGAGCTCGACGTAGGCGTCGGCCATCTCCGCCGTGATCCAGGTTCCCGGCCCTTCCGGGCGCCGCGCCGCCGCGCACCCCTCGATCACCTCCCGGAACGCGGTGTCGAGCGTGAGGCGGTAGGGCGCCTTCCGCATCCGCTTCTCGAGGCTCCGCGGGACGTGGAGACGGCGCGCCTCGAGCACCATGCGCGGGTCGGGCGAGTGCCAGAGGATCGGCTGTCCCTCGTCGTACCAGGGGAAGATCCCCGAGGAATACGCGAGGAGGAGGCGTTCGGGACGGAGATCGCCTCCCACGGCGAGGAGCCCGTCTTCGGCGAGCGACGGCGGCGGAAAGACGAGGCGGTCGTCGAGCCGGAAGACGGGCACCTCCCGATTATCGCGCGCGCCTCACGATCGCGGTGCGGCGGGCGCGGGACCCGGCAGGGCGGCGATCGCCGGGCGCCCGGTCCGCCCCGATCGCCACAGGCCCCAGAGAGCCGCGGCGAATGCCGCGTTGGCGGCGAGCCCGAGAACCCCGACCTCCGGCCCCCAGAGCCAGACGTCCGCGATCCCGAGCTTTCCCGCGTGCGTCGAGAAGCCGAAGAGGACGTACGCGCCCCCGTTCCAGAGTCCGTGGGCGAAGCTCGAGACGACGACCGACCCGGAGATCGCGCGGAGCAGCCCCCAGATCGCCCCCATCACCGCCGCATTGACGAGGAAGAGAGGGATGTGGCGGGCCGGGAGGTCGAACCCGGTCTTCAGCGACACGGCGGAGATGTGCCACGCGGCGAACGCGAGGCTCGTTTCGACGAGCACTCTCGCGGGAGATTCGCCCGCTCTCTCGAGCGCCGACCACAGCCACCCGCGGAAGAAGCCTTCTTCCGTCAGGAGGGCGACCAGGAACGTCGCCGCGGAAACCCGGACGCACACGAACGCGACCCGCGACGCCGGCGTCACCGCGGGATGCACCGCTCCGAACGCCGCGGCGAGGGCGGTGAGGAGTCCCATGACGAGCACCGGATGCAGGATCGCGAGGCCGTAGTCCCGCGCGCCGCCGGAGACGAAGCCGACCGCGCGCCGGGGCGCCCGGTCGATCGCCCAGAAGATCGCCATCAGAGGCAGGAGCGGGAGCGCGCTGAACGCAGAGAGCCCGTTGGCGTCCATCGTGGTCGTGACGGCGATCGCGAGCGCGACCGCGATCCCGGGGAGCGTCCAGGACGAGCGGTTCATGGCCGGTCTCCTTCGCCGACCGCGTGCGCGGCGATCCGCCGCACGGTCTCCGGATCGCCGATCGGCTTGCGGCGCCCCCAGAATCGGACGAAACGGCCCTCCCCCACCGCTTTCACCCACGCGTTCGCCCGGCCGGCCGGATCGCGGGCGAGCGTCACCGTCACGTCCGAGGGATCGACGGGCGACGACGCGATCGACGTCGGCGGGAGGCCCCACGCGCGGCCCTCGGCGGTCGGAATCGCCGCCATGTCCTCGATCGACTCGACTCCGGGGGAATCCGGCCCGACGCCGATCACCCGGCGCGTGCGCGCCGGCTCGAACCCCGTCCGCTTGCCGGTCGCTTCGTCGAGCTTCAGCGCGAACGGCTGGATCCCGACCCAGACGACCTGCCCCCCCGCGCGAAGGTAACGCTCGACGAGCGAGGGCGACGCGTCCGGGTCCGCGATCGACCCGGGAGGCTCGTCGGACGCGAAGACGACGACCGACGGGACGCGATCCTCGGTGCGGTCCGAAAGGAAGCGCGGAAGCTCTACGGCATCGAGGAGCTGGAACCCG
>Ga0316620_10000831_pt1 | contig 12721 bp, 14 predicted proteins | sample OWC_Aug_M1_C1_D5_FD_207651 | JGI IMG/M metagenome (GOLD analysis project Ga0316620, IMG submission 207651) | Wetland soil microbial communities from Old Woman Creek delta, Ohio, United States - OWC_Aug_M1_C1_D5_B | ecosystem: Environmental > Terrestrial > Soil > Wetlands | place: USA: Ohio... | reverse complement strand
ATCGAAGAGGTGAAACGGCAGATCGAGGAATTGGTCGGGCTTGACTCTTCCGGCGCAATACCCGCGAGTGCCAAGGCAGGGATAGGCACAAAAGAAATTCTCGAATCGATCGTAAAGAATATCCCGGCGCCTGCGGGGAACCCTGATGCGCCGCTCAGGGCACTCCTGTTTGATTCCTGGTATGACACCTATCAAGGCGTGGTCATTCTCGTTCGGGTGGTCGACGGGATTGTTCGGCCGAAGCAGAAGATCAAACTTTTCTCGAACTCCGCGGTATATGAAGTGCAGTCGGTAGGGATCTTTACTCCCAAGATGCAGCCTACGTTGGAACTGTCCCAGGGCGATGTAGGGTGCATCATCGCCGGCATCAAGAAGGTTTCGGACGCCAAGATCGGCGACACGATCATGGATGCCGACCGGCCGGCTGATGCGCCGCTCCCGGGATATAAAGATGTGAAGCCAATGGTCTTTGCGGGCATTTATCCCGTGGACAGCGACGGCTACGCGGACCTGCGCGATGCACTGGAAAAACTGCGGCTGAACGACGCTTCGTTCACCTATGAGCCGGAAACGTCGCTGGCCCTCGGATTCGGCTTCCGGTGCGGCTTTCTGGGCCTTCTCCACATGGACATTGTGAAGGAACGGCTTGAGCGGGAGTTCAAGCTTGCGCTCATACCCACGGCGCCGACGGTGGTATACCGCGTGACCAAGAATGACGGCGCTGTTGTGATGGTGGATAATCCCGCCAAACTACCGAATATCCAGGATATCCAGCGTATCGAGGAGCCCATGATCGTGGCCTCGCTCATCACGCCGGAGCAGTATGTGGGATCGCTCATTGCCCTGTGTCAGGAACGAAGAGGAACGCAGAAAGAGATCACCTATATCACGAAAGATCGGGTCCTGCTGATCTACGATCTGCCGCTGAACGAGATCGTGATGGATTTCTACGACAAACTGAAGTCCCTCACCAAAGGCTACGCATCACTCGATTATGAGCTCTCCGGCTATGTAGAGTCAGACCTCGTGAAGCTCGATATGCTTTTGAACGGGGAACCCGTGGATGCGCTGTCACTCATCAGCCATCGGGACAAGGCCGCGATCCGCGGCAGGCAGCTTGCGGAAAAGCTCAAGGAAGTGATCCCGCGTCAACTGTACGAGGTGGTGATCCAAGCGACGATCGGGGCCAAGATCATCGCGCGCGAAACGGTCAGGGCGCTCCGCAAGGACGTGACGGCGAAGTGCTACGGCGGTGACATTACCAGAAAGCGGAAACTTCTCGAGAAACAGAAGGAAGGCAAGAAGCGCATGAAACAGGTCGGCAGCGTGGAGCTTCCGCAGGAGGCGTTCCTGGCCGTTCTCAAGGTGGGGGAGTAAATTTACAGTCCGTTGTGCTTTGCGCAATGGCTACGGAGGCATGATTGATGTCGGGAACACAGCCGGAAGCAGGTACCAAGAGATCATTTTACAAGGAATGGATCGAGCCTTTTTTGATCGCAGCCGTCGTTGCTTTGTTCATCAGGCAATTTGTGGTGGAGGCATTCAAGATACCGTCCGGCTCCATGATTCCCACGCTCACCATCGGAGATCACCTTCTTGTGAACAAGTTCGTCTATGGTCCGCGAATTCCCTTTACGGACACCAGGATCTTTACCTGGAAAGAGCCGAAACGGGGAGATATCATTGTTTTCAAGTATCCCGAGAACGAAGACAAAAATTTCATCAAGCGCGTGGTGGGTTTGCCCGGCGACAAGATCGAGATTAAAAACGGCAGGCTCTTTATCAATGACGAGTTGGTACCCATTGCACCGGTCGGGGCCTCGGACGGAAAGCAGGACGGTGCGGGGTATCCCTATTACGATAAACCGAAACTGTATGACGAACAACTCGGAACGGTGAAGCATCATATTCAGTATCTCCGCGATCAATCGGGCTATAATTTCGGCCCCAAAATCGTGCCTCCGGATTCAGTGTTTGTTATGGGCGACAACCGTGACAACAGCCAGGACAGCAGGTTCTGGGGATATGTGAAACGCAACAAGATCCTCGGCAGGGCGTTGATCATTTACTGGTCATGGGACGGCGACGATCGGTGGGTGCGATGGGAGCGGATAGGTTCTCTGATCAGATAGGTGCAAGGAGGATGATGAAATGCAAATTCCTTTAAACGAAAAAGGTGCCAGTAAATTCAAAGTATATCTTTTTCTTATTTTTTTATTCCTCGTTGTTCACGTCGGTTTCAAAGTTGTGCCGATGTACATGGATGCTGAGCGATTGAAGGACGAAATGTCGATGAAAGCCGGCTTGGCGCAGTTCCTCAACGACGAGGAAATCCGGTCAGATCTTGTCCGCAAGGCCAAGGATCTCGATTTACCCCTTACTGCTGAGAGTTTTATTCTTCAAAGAGATGAGGATCGGCGCAGGATGAAGGTCGGTACCCAATGGGACGTGGAAGTAAGTTTTCTGTGGGGCGCATACATAAGGACGTTCCATTTCGAACCTGTGGTTGATGAGAACTTCATGAACGTCAAACTGTGAGGTGCGTGCGCTCTGTTTGACAATTACGAGCCGGTAGCGTAGTATTGTTTCCCGGGGACAGGACGGTGTAGGGTGATACGCAGCATGACGGGGTACGGCCGGAAGGAAGTGACCGGAGCCGGCATTCATGGTTCCATAGAAGTCCGGTCGGTGAACAACCGCTATCTCGATATCCAGGTGAAGACCCCGAGGTCTCTTGCCGCACTGGAGCCGCGCGTCAAAAAGACGGTACAAGACCGCTTCTCCAGGGGACGGTTCGATGTCTTTATCACCCGAAACGGCGAGCAGGAGAGGACCGGCAGGCTTACTCATGACGAAGCGCTGGCGGCCCAGTATATCGGCATCCTGAGAGACCTCAAGGCGCGCTTCAGCCTCGCCGGCGAGGTGGACCTCTCACTGGTGGCGGGTTTGCAGGGCCTTATCGCCGTCACTGAGGAAAAGGAGGATATCGAAGCAATATGGCAGTTGCTGGATGAAGGGCTTGGACAGGCGCTCGACGAACTCGACGGCATGCGGGCTGCAGAAGGACAGGCGCTGGTCAAGGACATGCTCCGGCGGCTCGATATCCTCGCATCGCTCATGAAGGATGTACAGATGCTTTCGCCCCTCAGCGTTGAGAGTGCACGGAAGAGAATGGCTGAAACGCTGACCCGGCTCCTGAACGAACGGCCTGACCCGGTCAGGCTGGCCCAGGAGATAGCTATTCTTGCCGAACGCACCGACGTGACGGAAGAATTGACGCGTTTGAGCAGCCACATATCGCAATTCCATACCATGCTTGCAGGGGCGACCGGGGAGCCGGTCGGCAGAAAACTCGATTTTCTTCTGCAGGAGATGGGACGGGAAGCGAATACCATATCGTCCAAGGCCATGGACGCGCAGATATCGTATCATGTGGTGAACATTAAGGCCGAACTCGAGAAGATCAGGGAGCAGACCCAAAATATCGAATGAAACTATGGTCAAAAACCTCGTTAATATCGGATACGGTAACATGGTGATGATCGCGAAGGTTGTTGCGGTCCTCTCGCCGGAGTCTGCGCCCATGCGCCGCCTTAAAGAAGAGGCCAAGGAACGCAAAATGCTTCTTGATGCAACGCAAGGGCGCAAGACGCGGGCCATGATCATCACCGACAGCGACCATGTCATTCTTTCCGCTGTTCAGGTCGAAACGCTCATGCAGCGCTTCGAGGGCCGGGGTGATGAATGAACAAGAGGGACGGACTGCTCTTCGTGGTATCGGCCCCTTCCGGCGCGGGCAAAACAACCCTGTGCCGTGCGGTCACCGACTCGCTGGAGAACCTGAGGCATTCGATCTCGTATACGACACGCAAGCCCAGAGCGGGCGAGATTGACGGCAGAGATTACTACTTTGTCGCCGCGGACCGGTTCCGGGACATGATCCAGGCAGGCGATTTTGCAGAATGGGCAGAGGTCCATTCCAATTTTTACGGTACGTCTCGACGGGTGCTGGACGGTATGCGCGGCGAAGGAATTGACGTTATCCTGGACATCGATACCCAAGGCGCCAGGCAGATCAAAACAAAATACGAAGGACAGGCGGTCTTCATTTTCATCATGCCGCCTTCGTTCGGGATCCTCGAAGAACGACTTCGCAACCGCAAGTCCGACCACGAGGACGAGATTAGAAAGAGAATGCAGCGGGCCCGGGAAGAGATCAGAGATTATAGTATGTACGACTATGTCCTTGTGAACCGGGATTTCGAGCGCGCTCTTATCGAACTGCGGTCGATCATTACCGCGGAGCGCAGACGCACCCGGCTGGTCGATCATACTTGGATAGAGGAATTTTTTAATACTGCATAAAACTCAAGTTCCCTTAGGAGGTGAACCATGCAACAGCCACAGGCACAGGATATTATCTCCCTGCCGATCGAGCTCAACGACAGGATCTCCGACACTAAATTTCGGCTGGTCCATATTTCCGCACAGCGTGTGCGGCAATTGTCGTCGGGAGCGCCGATGCTTGTTTCCACGAGGTCAATCAAGGACACAACCATTGCTCTCGAGGAGAGCCTGATCGGGAAGTTCAAGGTCGTCGTGGGAGAGGAAGCCAAGAAGGCGAAAGAGGAGTTCCGGAAGCGCGAAGAGCGGGCGCGCATGGAAGAGCAGCTCTCAGCCAAGGAAGAGGAAATCCGCAAGGAACTGAGCGCGTACTTGTCGGAGTCCCAGAACGAGGAAGGCGCTGATGAGCCTTCGTTGACGGATGTCGGCGACGAAGAGGCAGACACCGAAGAACCCGCGAAGGGCGATGAATCGGACGAGCCGGGAGAATAACAGGGGTGGAAGAACGCCTGGGGAAGCTTGACGGGAAGCATATTTTGCTCGGGGTGTCCGGCAGCATCGCGGCCTATAAAGCCGTCGATATCCTGCGCCGGCTCCAGGAGCACGGCGCCGATGTCAGTGTCGTGATGACGAAAAATGCTGCCCGCTTCATCACGCGACTCACCTTTGAGGTCTTGAGCGGAAAACCTGTTTTCACCGATGAGTTCCAGGATGCGGAACGGAAAGGCATCGGGCATATCGACATCACCACGGGCATCGATATAGCGCTCGTTGCGCCGGCCACTGCCAATATCATCGGGAAGGTCGCCTCCGGCATCGCTGATGATGCGTTGACCACGGCCTTGACGGCGATCGCCTGCCCGCTCATCATGGCTCCAGCCATGAACGACCGGATGTACCGGAACGTCGTGGTCCGGAAAAACATCGCTTTCCTGAAAGAACAGGGTGTCCGCTTTGTGGATCCCGATGCCGGCCCCCTTGCCTGCGGTACCAGTGGCCAGGGACGGCTCGCGGAGATAGAAAAAATCGTGCAGGCCGTCTCGTCGGCATTGCCAGCAAACGATCTGACGGGCTTGACCGTGCTCGTGACCGCCGGTCCGACCCGTGAACCGATCGACGCCGTTCGCTTTATCAGTAATCCTTCCACGGGCAAGATGGGATACGCGATCGCCGAAGCGGCCCGTGACCGGGGAGCGACGGTTATCCTCATATCCGGGCCGACAGAAATAGCACCGCCGACGGGAGTAACCGTGATCCCGGTGCAAAGCGCCCGCGACATGCACAAGGCGGTTTTGGCCCAGGTGGAAGGCTCACAGATCGTAATCATGGCTGCAGCGGTGTCCGATTTTAAGCCAACTATTTCTTCCGACCGCAAAATCAAAAAACATGAGGCCCCTACGGTTATCAGCCTTGAACGTACCGAGGACATACTGTCGGCTGCGGCCAAGGCTCCGGGTAAGAAACTGCTCGTAGGATTTGCCGCTGAAACGGATAACGTGCTGGACAACGCGCTTCAAAAGCTGAAGAGTAAAAATCTGGACATGATCGTGGTGAATGATCTGATGAAAAAAGGGGCTGGTTTCGGCTCCGATACGAATGCGGTTACCATCATTGATCGGGCGGGCGTGCAAACAGAGCTGCAGGTGATGCCGAAGCGGGAAATTGCCCGGAGGATCATCGATAAAATCGCGGAACTCAAGGCAAATTAAAGGATTTTACCTTGACTTTACTCCCCGGTTTTTGGTAATATTTTTTATATCAGTTTGATATGAAAAGCAAATTTTATGGATAAAGATACCTCCGAAATAGCCAAATTAACGGAGCGAATCTCGAAAGACCCCAGGTCCAAGCTCTTCGTGCCCCTTGCCGAAGAGTATAAAAAGATCGGGGACCTGGAGATGTCTATCCATGTGCTGACGGAGGGGCTCAAAAACAACCCCGGTTATGTAACGGCCAGATCGTTTCTCGGAAAACTCCTGTTCGAAAAGGGCGACCTCGCTGGAGCACAGAAGGAATTCGAAGAAGTTGTGAAGGCCATTCCCGACAACCTCATGGCCCAGAGGAAGTTGGGCGATCTCTATATTCTCCAGAACAGACCCGCAGACGCATTGATGCATTACAAAACGGTGTTGTCTCTTAATCAAAAAGATCAGGAGACCGCATCGCTGGTCTCCGATGTTGAGGCGGGTCGGGATGTCAAGTCGCGTATTGCCGGACCGAAACCGCCGGCGCTGGAGAAAGCTGCAAAAAAGCAGGAACCACCTCAAGGCGTTGCAGCGCCTGCAGTTATGAAGCCGCAGCCGTCTCCTGCCGTGGGAGCGCCAACCGGATCTCTTCCTGCGCCGATGGTCGCCAAAGATATCGAAGAACCGGAAGAGGTTTTGGTTGTCGAGCCGCTCGAGGCGACAGGTTCCGCCAGCCTTGAGGATACATTATCATCAAAGGGTCTCGATTTTCTGGCTGAATCGGTACAGGAACCTGCGTTGACGGACTCAGGTGAAGAAAGACGCGAAGAGGACCCCTTTGCTGTTCAGCAGGCGGCCAGGGAATCTCACGCGGTTGAAGAAACTTCGCTGGAGGCGAGCGAAGGCGAGACGCCGGCGAGGTTTGCCGAGGAGCCGGACAAACAGGCTGATGATTTCACCACCGATACACTCGCTGAGCTCTATATAACGCAAGGATTTTTTGAAAAAGCAATCGATATCTATGAGCGCATGCTCCTAGATAACCCCAACAGCCAGGGGTTGAAAAATAAACTGGCCAACGTAAGGGCCATGGCCGCAGAGACTGCTCCTGCGGCTGAGCCGGAGACAGAAGGCTGGCCCCCCGCGTTCCCGGAGGATCTCGCAACCATGCCCGCACCGACGGAGATACCGGCTGCGGATACGGCCCCGGGATTTTTTGATGAGTACGTGCCGCCTTCCCAGGAAATCGAGCCGTCGCAGTCTGCAGACCAACGGAGTTCACCGGCTCCGTCGCCGGAACGTGAGAAAAAGAGATCTCTTTCAGGACCGGCGTCCGGGCAGCCAAAACAGTTTGACGCCGGCTTTGAACCGGTAGAGTATGTGCCGCCTTCCGGGGCGCCGCAGCAGGGTGCCGAGGAAACCTTCGGCAAAGCCGCTGATGAGGAACTCACTGCAAAGAAAACCGGGACGAATATCGCACGCCCGAGGAAGTCGCTGGTAACAGGCAGGAAAGAAACCATTGATCGGTTGGAAAACTGGCTCCAGCATATCATGAAGGAGAAATAAATAAATGCCTTTTTCCGACATCTTGAAAGAAGTGGTAAACGGTACGGAAGGGGCGCTCGGTGCTCTTATTGTGGGGCTCGACGGCATTCCCGTGGAAGAGTATTCGCTGAACAGCGACCTGGATATCCAGTCCATGACCGTGGAATATTCCGCGCTTCTCAAAGAGATCGAAAAGGGCTCGCAGGCGGCGCAACTCGGATCGACCAAGGAAGTGACGGTCATCGCGGACAAGGCAATGATCATGCTGCGCCGGCTCAACGACGAATATTTTTTTGTCCTCATAATCAAGCCGGAAGGGAACTTCGGCAAGGGGAGGTTCCTCCTCAGGATGTCGGTGCCCAAACTGCTCAAAGAGTTCTAGCGCATCACTGCTGCTGTCCGCGATCATTTCGGAAACTGCCTCAGGCAGTTTTTTATTTTGTATGGGGGTATCATGAAGATACTGGTCATTCACGGGCCGAATTTGAATCTCCTCGGAAAGCGCGAGCCGGACATCTATGGGACCTTTACGCTTGATGATGTCAACAGGCGCCTTACAGCGCTCGCAGCGGAACTCGGCGTCGAGGTGTCTTTCTTCCAGTCGAACCATGAAGGGGAACTGGTCCAGAAGATCCAGGACGCCATGGGTGTGCACCAGGCGATCGTGATCAACCCCGGCGCCTATACTCATACGAGCGTTGCGCTCCGGGACGCTATTGCATCGACGGGCATCCCGACGATCGAGGCCCATATCTCCAATATTTATAAACGCGAAGAGTTCAGGAAACACTCCTACATTTCCGGCGTAGCCGTCGGCCAGATCTCGGGCTTTGGTCCGGAAAGTTACCTCCTTGCGCTCCGTGCAGCAGTCGCACACGTGAAAGAGAGCGGAATAAAACAGTGATGAAGACACCGGGAAAGATCCGTATCGACAGCCTCAGGCAGCTCATGAAGGCGGACGGACTCGGAGCGTTCCTCGTGACCAAGCGCGAGAACGTACGTTATCTCACCGGTTTTACAGGGTCTGCCGGCTCTGTTTTGATCACTGCAGACAGATCATGGCTGATCACCGATTTTCGGTACAAATTGCAGGCGCATAGGGAGGCCTCCGGGACGGCCGTTCTGATCCAGAAGACGGATTTTTTCGCGGCCCTCCGGGATGCAGCCAACCGTGCAGGAGTGGAGACGCTCTGGTTCGATGAGTCCTCGCTCACTATGGAAGGCCTGAAGAAACTTCGAAAACAGGGGCTGACGCTCAAAGGCCACCGGGACGTCGTGAGCGAACTCCGGCAGCGGAAAGACAGACAGGAACTCGTTAGCATCCGCAAGGCGATCAGCCGTGCGGAAGAATCTTTTCGGGAATTGAAAAAGTATATCCGTCCCGGGGCCCGCGAACGCGGCCTCGCGCTCATGCTCGAAGTCCTGATGAGGGAAAAGGGCGCCCGCAAGGCGGCCTTTGATACCATTGTCGCCTCCGGAAGAAACGGCGCCATGCCGCATGCCGCCGTGACGGACCGGCGCATCAAAAAAGGCGATCTGGTGACCGTCGACTTCGGCGCCGAGGCGGACGGATATTTCTGCGATATAACGCGGACCATCTGCATCGGACGGCCGACGGCGAGGCAACGCGAAATTCATTTCCTTGTTTTACAGGCCCAGGCCGCGGCGATACAGAGCGTACGCCCTGGAGTAAGTTGCAAATCGGTGGATGCTGCGGCGCGGGATACGATTAAAAAAGCGGGCCGGGGAAATTATTTCGGACACGGCACCGGTCACGGCATCGGCCTCATGGTGCATGAGGGGCCGTCAATTTCGCCGCTTTCACGGGACCAGGTGGACCAGGACATGATATTCACCGTTGAGCCCGGCGTCTATATCCCCGGCTGGGGCGGCGTCCGGATCGAGGACATGGTCTTAGTTACGGGAAAGGGCGTGAAGGTTTTGACCACACTGCCGAGAGAGCTGGAAGGATTGAAGGGTTTATAGTTTCAGAAAAAATCCAAATTACTAATGACAACGCACAAATAATGTCCAATCACCAAATTGCAATAAACGAACTTTTGGAATCTGGTGCCTGGTTATCGGAGCTTATGGTTGATGAGGTGCTTGAGATTTAGAGTTTATTAACGTATCAATAATAATAGAAGCAAATGACGAAAGGGAGGTAGTAAAAAGGTGCCGGTATCTACGACTGAGTTTAGAAATGGTTTGAAAATAGAAATCGATGGCGAGCCTTATGTCATTGTAGAGTTTCAGCACGTGAAGCCCGGTAAGGGCGGGGCATTCGTCCGGACCAAGTTTAAGAGCCTCAAATCGGGTAACGTAACCGATAAGACATTCAGAGCGGGTGAAAAGGTTGACGTGCCGGAGCTGGAGGAGAAGACCATGCAGTACCTTTATGCGGCGGACAAGGACCGCATATTCATGGACACGACCAGCTACGAGCAGGTATCCATGAACGAGAAGCAGCTCGGCGACAGCATCAATTATCTCAAAGAGAATATGGAGATCAAGGTTCTCTATCATAAGGGACAACCCATTAATATCGATGTGCCGATGTTCGTAGAGCTCGCAATCGCTAAGACCGATCCCGGGGTGCGCGGGGACACGGCGTCAGGGGGGTCGAAGCCGGCCACGTTGGAGACCGGGGCCGTCGTCAAGGTCCCCTTTTATCTGAATGAAGGCGATGTGATCAAGGTGGACACGCGAACGGGGACCTTTATCGAACGGGTCAAGAAGTAAGCCTCGATCGCCATCACACCAGCAGCGCGGAGAAGGAGTAGTCATGAACTTGAAAGAGCTCAAGGAACTGATAGAGATGCTGAAGGACACCGACATCTCGGAATTGGAGATCGAGCGTTCCGGCACGAAAGTGCGGCTGAGGAAGGGCGGGGACGTTACCTTTCATCCCGCCATGCCGCGCATGGAGTATCCGCCCGCCACGTTCGTTGCTCCCGCAATCGTAGAGACCCCGGCGCCCGCCGCGGATAAGCCCGTTGAACAGGCCGCGAAAAACCAGGTCAAGGTGACCTCTCCCATCGTAGGCACGTTCTACCGCTCCAGTTCGCCGGACAAGCCGGCGTACGTGGAGGTCGGCGATATCGTGAAGAAAGGGCAAGTTCTCTGCATCATCGAGGCGATGAAGCTGATGAACGAGATCGAGTCCGAGGCCTCGGGAAAGATTGTCCAGCTCCTTATTGAGAACGGCCAGCCCGTGGAATACGGCCAGCCGCTTTTTGTGATCGAGTCGGCGTAACCGAAAGGCAATTTCGAATTTCTAATTGCGGAGTTCGAATTTCAGGTAAGAGGTGTTTTGAGTGTTTAAGAAAATATTGATCGCCAACCGCGGCGAGATAGCGCTCCGCATCATACGGGCCTGCAAGGAGATGGGCATCAAGACCGTTGCAGTGCATTCCACCGCGGACGCCAATTCGCTCCATGTGCGGTTCGCCGATGAGAGCGTGTGCATCGGGCCGCCCAAGAGTTCCGACAGCTATCTGCACGTCCCGAGCATCATCAGCGCGGCCGAGATCACCGATACCGAGGCCATTCATCCGGGGTATGGCTTCCTGGCGGAAAATGCGAGCTTTGCCGAGATCTGCAATTCCACCGGGATGCGGTTCATCGGGCCGAGTCCGGAGAGCATAAAGCTCATGGGTGACAAGGCCAAGGCCCGGGAAACGGCGCAGAAGGCTGGCGTGCCGGTACTGCCGGGCAGCAACGGCGTCGTGACCGAAGAGAGCAGCGCCATCGAAATCGCTCGCGAACTCGGCTTCCCGGTGATCGTCAAAGCGGCAGCGGGCGGCGGCGGCAAGGGCATGCGCGTGGTAATGGAAGAGACCGACTTCGCCAATGCCTTTGTCATGGCCCAGGCCGAGGCGCTCGCGGCGTTTAGCAACGCCGACGTTTATATCGAAAAGTACATCCTCCAGCCCCGCCACATCGAAATTCAGATAATGGCCGACGAGAAGGGCAACACGGTCTACCTCGGGGAACGGGAATGCTCAATCCAGCGCAGGCACCAGAAATTGATCGAAGAAGCGCCGTCGGTCATCGTGGACGAAGCGCTCCGGAAACAAATGGGCGAGATGGCCGTTGCGATAGCCAGGACGGTCCGGTACCGGAACGCCGGCACGATCGAGTTCCTCATGGATGAGGACAGGAAATTCTATTTCATGGAGATGAACACGCGTATCCAGGTCGAGCACCCGGTGACCGAAATGGTAACGGGCATCGATCTCGTAAAGGAACAGATACGCGTTGCCGCCGGGCTGCCGCTTTCATTCGCGCAAAATGACATCAAGATCAAGGGGCACAGCATCGAATGCAGGATCAATGCCGAGTGCCCGGACAAATTCACTCCCTCGCCGGGGACCATAACGGCCTTCAACCCGCCGGGCGGCCTGGGCATCCGGGTGGAAACCGCCGCGTATACCCAGTATGTGATCCCTCCTTACTATGATTCCATGATAGCAAAGCTGATCGTGCACGCTGAAACGAGAGAAGCCGCGATCATCAGGATGCAGCGCGCGCTTGATGAATTTATCATAGAAGGCGTGAAAACGACGATCCCGATGCACAAGAAGATCCTTGCGGACCCTGATTTCCAGAAGGGGGACATTTCTACGAAATTCATGGAGCGATACTACAATCCGGCCAAATAAGCTCAAAGGTCTCTGCCTGGTCCTGGACCATGACCTGCTCCGGATCCCCCCCGAGCAGGCCATGACTGTTGCCATTGCCGCCGGCGTCAGGTTCTTTCAATACCGGAACAAGAGCGGCACAAGGAGAGCTGTGTATGAAATTTCCCTGCGGCTCGCTTCGTTGGCGAATACGTCAGGCGCGCTGTTCTTCGTAAATGATCATGCAGATATTGCTGCTGCGGTAGATGCCGACGGCGTGCACCTGGGACAGGACGATCTGCCGATAGAACATGCACGAAAACTGCTCGGCAAGAAAAAACTCATCGGGATATCGACCCACGGCCGTGAACAGGCCGCGGTCGCTGAAATTGCCGGAGCGGACTACATCGGGTTCGGCCCGATTTTTCCGACAACGACCAAGGATGCCGGGCACGTACAGGGGTGCGCCGGCATTACGCTTATCAGGCAGGCGGTCTCGATCCCGATCATTGCGATCGGCGGCAT
>Ga0316620_10000829_pt1 | contig 12738 bp, 10 predicted proteins | sample OWC_Aug_M1_C1_D5_FD_207651 | JGI IMG/M metagenome (GOLD analysis project Ga0316620, IMG submission 207651) | Wetland soil microbial communities from Old Woman Creek delta, Ohio, United States - OWC_Aug_M1_C1_D5_B | ecosystem: Environmental > Terrestrial > Soil > Wetlands | place: USA: Ohio... | reverse complement strand
GGCAACACCGGTGGGCAGATGGGCGGCTGGTGGCGCAAGGAAATCAAGAGCGTCGAGGACCTGAAGGGGGTCAAGTTCCGCATCGGCGGCCTGATCGCGGGCGAGGTGTGCAAGAAGCTCGGCGCGGTGCCGCAGTCGCTTGGCGGACCTGATATCTATCCGGCCCTTGAAAAGGGCGCGATCGACGCGGCGGAGTGGGTCGGTCCGTACGACGACGAGAAGCTCGGCTTCAACAAGGTGGCGAAGTTATACTACTACCCGGGCTGGTGGGAACCGGGTCCTCTGCTCGTGACCTTCATCAATGAGAAGAAGTGGAACGAGCTGCCCAAGGACTACCAGGCGGCGATGAAGGCCGCTTGCGCCGAGGCGAACGTCTGGATGCCGGCCAAATACGACGTCGTGAACGTGGACGCGCTCAAGCGGCTCATCGCCGGCGGCACCCAGGTCAAGGCGTTCCCCGCGTCGGTCATGAACGCGGCAGCGAAGGCGGCCTTCGAGCTCTACGACGAACTGAAGGGCAAGAGCAAGCACTGGGCTCGCATCTATCCCGAGTGGAAGAAGTTCCGCGCCGACTCGATCTCCTGGTTCCGCGTGGACGAAAACACCGACGACAATTTCCGCTTCCACACCAAGTACGGTCTCTGACCCGAGCGCCGCACTAAAAAAACAAACCCCGCTACGGCGGGGTTTGTTTTTGGTGCTGTTCGAGGAAGCGATTTACTTGCCGGCCGGGGCCCCCTGACCCTGGCCCGAATCCGAACCGCCCGGGGTGCCCAGGCTCTGGTCGATCTCCTGCTGCTCGTAGGAGGGCGTCTCGACGTCGATCTTGATCTTGTTCATGTCGAACTTCTGCTCGTGCAGGCTGCCCGTCACGAGCTTCGGCGAGAAGATCAGGATGCCGACCATGATCACCTGGATCACCACGAACGGCACCGCGCCCCAGTAGATCTGGCCGGTGGTCACCGGCGCGAGTCGCTTGCGCGTGATCTTGTCCACGTACTCTCTGGCGGGCGCCACGCTGCGCAGGTAAAAGAGCGCGAAGCCGAACGGTGGATGCATGAAGGAGGTCTGCATGTTCACGCCGAGCAGCACACCGAACCAGATCAGGTCGATGCCGAGCTTGTCCGCCACCGGCCCGAGCAGCGGCACGATAATGAACGCCAGCTCGAAGAAGTCGAGGAAGAACGCCAGCAGGAAGGTCAGCACGTTGACCACGATCAGGAATCCGATCTGGCCGCCGGGCAGGCTGGTGAGGAGGTGCTCGACCCACAGGTCGCCGTTGACGCCGCGGAACACGAGGCTGAACACCGTCGAGCCGACCAGGATGAAGACCACGAACGAGGAGAGCTTCGCGGTCGAGTTCAGCGCCTGCTTGAGCAGCGAAAAGGACAGGCGCCGGTTGATCAGCGCGAGGATCAGCGCGCCGGTCGCGCCCATCGCGCCGCCCTCCGTCGGGGTAGCCCAGCCGATGAAGATCGTGCCGAGCACGAGGAAGATCAGCGCGAGCGGCGGGATCAGCACGAACACCACGCGGCCCAGCAGCTTCAGGCCGCGCAACGGGCGTGCCTCCGCGGGCAGTGCGGGCACTGCTTTCGGGTAGATCAGTGAGATGGCGAAGACGTAGAGCGCGTACATGCCGGTGAGGATGAAGCCGGGGATGAAGGCGCCGGCGTACATGTCGCCCACGGACCGGCCAAGCTGGTCGGCGAGCACGATGAGCACCAGCGAGGGCGGGATGATCTGCGCCAGCGTTCCCGAGGCGGCGATCACGCCCGCCGCCACGCGCCTGTCGTAGCCGTAGCGCAGCATGATCGGCAGCGAGATCAGCCCCATCGAGATCACTGAGGCCGCGACGACCCCGGTGGTCGCCGCGAGCAGCGCGCCGACGAAGATCACCGCGTAGGCGAGTCCGCCGCGGATCGGGCCGAACAGCTGGCCGATGGTGTCGAGCAGGTCCTCCGCCATGCCGCTACGCTCCAGGATCAGCCCCATGAAGGTGAAGAACGGGATGGCGAGCAGGGTGTCGTTCGACATGATGCCGAAGATGCGCTCGGGCAGCGCCTGCAGCAGCGCCGGGTGCAGCAAGCCGAGCTCGACGCCGATCCAGCCGAACATCAGTCCGTTGGCGGCGAGCGAGAACGCGACCGGAAAGCCCAGCAGCAAAAACACCACCAGCGCGGCGAACATCAGCGGCGCCATGTAGGCGATCAGGAAGGCGCTCATTTCGCGGGTTCCTCGTCGACGTGCAGCTGCTCGAGGGCCGGGTCCTCGTGCTTCTCGAGCGGATTCGGAATCAGACCCATCAGGAAAGCGATGCGCTTGATCAGTTCGGACACGCCCTGCAACAACAGCAGGAAGAACCCGACCGGCACCATCAGCCGCGCGGGCCAGCGGATCAGGCCTCCCGCGTTGACCGAAACTTCGCCGCTCTGATAGGCGTTCACGAAGATGGGCCAGGACAGCCACATGATGATCGCCGCCATGGGGAAGAGGAAAAAGACGAAACCGATGATGTCGATCCACATCTGCGTGCGGGCCGATAGATGCGAGTTGATCACGTCGATGCGGATGTGCTCGTTATGGCGCAGGGTGTAGCCTGCGCACAGCAGGAACACGGCGGAGAAGAGATACCACTGCAGCTCGAGCCAGGCGTTCGAGGCGATGTCGAGCATGTAGCGGGTGGTGGCGTTGCCCGCGCTGACGAGCACCGCCACCAGCACCAGCCACATCAGGGCGCGTCCAATCCGCTCGTTGAGCCCGTCGATCGCGCGCGACAGCGTGAGCAGTTGTTTCATCATCGCTATTCCAGGTAAGACGAATTGAGAAGTACCGGCGGGGCCCCCTCAGTACCCCGCATCCCCACCGAAGAGCGGCGCGCACCGCAGTGCGCGCCGTCGAAATCCCAGCCGCGGATTGTCCATGATTGGCGCGTGGCTGGCAAAATCAAATGCTAGCCGTCAGCCGGACGAAAGTCCGGGGCTGGGGGCGAAAGTGGGGTGTTGTAGGCTCCGTCCTATGACCGTGCACCCGGGTAACCGTGGCTCCGCCGCCATCCTGCTGATCGTCGTGGCCCAGCTTTTCGGTACTTCGCTGTGGTTCAGCGCCAATGCGGCCGCGGCAGACCTGGCGCGGGCCTGGGGCCTGGCGAGCGCGGACATTGGCACACTTACCAGCGCGGTACAGCTCGGGTTCATCGCGGGAACCCTGTCCTTCTCCCTCTCGGGGCTTGCTGATCGATACCCGGCGAGCCGCATCTTCGCCGCCTGCGCCTTGTTTGGTGCATGCGCCAACGCGGGCTTTGCGCTGCTCGCGCACGGCCTCTTCGAAGGCTGCGCCTACCGCTTTCTCACCGGCTTTGCGCTCGCCGGGGTCTATCCGCTGGGCATGAAGCTGGTGGTGAGCTGGGCGCCCGGGCGCGCCGGCGAGACGCTCGGCTGGCTGGTCGGGATGCTGACCATCGGCACCGCCCTGCCGCACGCGATCCGCGCCGCGGGAGGCAGCGCACCCTGGCAGGCGGTGGTGCTCACTGCGTCGGGGCTCGCGCTCCTGTCGGGGCTCGCCGTGCTGGCGCTGGGCGACGGCCCGCACCTGCGACGGGCCGGCGCATCGCGGCGACCCGGGTGGGGTTCGGTATTGCGCGCCTTCCGCGTTCCGGCCTTCCGCGCCTCGGCGCTCGGCTACTTCGGCCACATGTGGGAGCTGTATGCGATGTGGACCATCGTGCCGCTCCTCGCGGCGGCGGCGCTGGCGCCGGACGGGGCGGCCGATCCGACGAGCGTGTCGGCATGGTCGTTCGCGGTGATTGGCGTGGGGGGCGCCGGTTGCATGCTCGGCGGCTGGTTGAGCTCGCGCCTGGGCAGCGCACGCGTCGCTGCGCTGGCGCTCGGCACGTCGGCTGCCATGTGCCTGGTCTATCCGCTCGCGAGCGCCGCGTCGGCGCCGCTGGCCCTCGCGCTGCTGCTCGTGTGGGGGGTGGCCGTCGTGACCGATTCGCCCCAGTTCTCGGCGCTGTCGGCGCGATCCTGTCCGCCGGAGCTCGTCGGCAGCGCGCTCGCCTTCCAGAACGCCATCGGCTTTCTGATCACGGTGTTTTCGATCGGCCTCGCGACGGCGCTCGTTCCGGACCTGGGCGCGCGGGTCGCATGGCTGCTGCTGCCGGGCCCAATCCTGGGCCTGATCGGCTTCGCGCCGCTGGCAAGCGGCCGGCTGAAGGTCGCGTAATCAGGCCGGGCGGGGCTGGCCGGTCGCGATGGCGCGCAGCTTGAGGGCGCGCTCCTGCACCGCCTGGTGCAGTCGCGGCTTGTAGCCCAGGGCGAAGAACACCTCCGCGCAGAGGAAGATCGGCGCGACGAAGATCTGGAACAGGTTATCGGCGAGCGCCGGCTTGCGCCCTTCGAACGCGTGGCCTACGAGCTGGAGAATCCAGCCTCCGACGAACAGCGCGCCGAACCAGGCCCAGCCGGCGGCGGTCCCCTGTCGCGCGAGCAGGTCGCCCAGCCAGATCAGCGCCACGACCAACACGGACATCGCGAGCGCGAGTGGCACGTCGAGCATGAAGTAGTACGCCAGTACCACGGCGGCGAACAGCATCGCGCCGGTGATCTCCACGCCGCCGGCGTCGAAGCGCAGCCAGGCAAGCGGCACGAAGAGCGCAAGGATGATCGTCGGCACGCCGATGAAGTGCGTCGCCTTGTTGCGCGAATCCTGGTGGTAGGCGGCGTAAAAGCACATCTGGTCTTCGAGCGTTTTCATGGATTCCGTCTCCTCACCGCGTATGCGCCACGAGTCAGTTTACTTAACGCCTGCCGTGGGCGCTCGTTGCACTGCAGAAAAGCCGCTATAATTCATCATTTTAAGCGCGCCCGATGGTCGTTACGCACGGCTCCGTATCGTCTGCCCGAGGCCGGCACGCGCTGACCATCGGAAATTTCGACGGCGTGCACCTCGGCCACCAGGCGATGTTGACGCGTGTCGTCGACCACGCACGCGCTAGCGGCGTCACCTCCTGCGCCCTCACCTTCGAGCCCCATCCGCGCGAGTTCTTCGCCCCCGACGCGGCGCCGGCTCGCCTGACGCGGCTGCGCGAAAAGCTCGAGCTGATCGCGGCGACGGGCATCGAGCGGGTGCACGTGGCGCGCTTCGATGCGCGCTATGCCGCGCTTGCCGCGGAGCGCTTCGTCGAAGAGGTCCTCGTGGGCGAGCTGGCGGTGAGCTGGCTACTGGTCGGCCACGATTTTCGGTACGGCGCGCGGCGCGCTGGGGACTTCGCCGCGCTCGAGGATGCCGCGCGGCGCCATGGCTTTGCGCTCCATGCGATGGCGGCGGTGACGCACGCGGGCGAGCGCATCTCGAGCTCGGCGGTGCGCGCGGCGCTGCTGGCGGGGGACTTCCGGCGCGCGGAGAGCCTGCTCGGGCGTCCATACACCTTGTCGGGTCGCGTCGCGCACGGGGCGAAGCTCGGGCGCGAGCTCGGTTTCCCGACGGCGAACCTGCTGCTGCCGAGGCGGGCACCGCTTGCCGGGGTCTACGTGGTCGAGGCCTGCGGCGCCGACGCGACCGACGGCCGGCGGTGGCTGCCCGGAGTGGCGAGCGTCGGGCGGCGACCGACCGTGAACGAGGTGGAAGTGCCGCTGCTCGAAGTGCATCTGTTCGATTTCGCCGAGGAGCTCTACGGACGGCACCTGCGGGTGCGCTTCATCGAGAGGCTGCGCGACGAGCAGAAGTACCCGGATCTGGACGCGCTGCGCGCCGCGATCGCGCGCGACGCGGCCATGGCGAAGGAGTTCTTTGCGAAGCATGGCTGACTACAAGGACACGCTGAATCTTCCGGACACGCCGTTCCCGATGCGCGGCGACCTCGCCAAGCGCGAGCCGCAATGGGTACGGGAATGGCAGGAGCGCGGCATCTACAAGCGCCTGCGAACGATCGCCAAGGGCAGGCCGCGCTTCGTGCTGCACGATGGGCCGCCGTACGCCAACGGTGACATCCACATCGGGCATGCGGTCAACAAGATTCTCAAGGACGTCATCGTCAAGTCGCGCACCTTGGCCGGCTTCGACGCTCCCTACGTGCCGGGATGGGACTGCCACGGCATGCCAATCGAGGTGCAGATCGAGAAGCAGTACGGCAAGCACCTTTCGGCCGAGGAAACGCAGCGGCTGTGCCGCGCCTACGCGACCGAGCAGATCGCGCGGCAGAAGGCGGATTTCCAGCGCCTGGGCGTGCTCGGCGACTGGGACAACCCGTACCTCACGATGGCCTACGGGAACGAGGCCGACGAGATCCGCGCCCTCGGCGCGCTGCTCGCCAAGGGCTACCTGTACCGCGGCCTGAAGCCTGTCAACTGGTGCTTCGATTGCGGCTCGGCGCTCGCCGAGGCCGAGGTCGAGTACGAAGACCGCAAGGATCTCGCCATCGACGTCGGCTTCCTGCTTGCCGACGAGGATCGGGAAAAGCTCCGGCGCGCGTTCGCGCTCGACGCCCTGCCGGGCGGACCGGTCTATGCGGTGATCTGGACCACCACGCCCTGGACCATTCCCGGCAACCAGGCGCTCAACGTGCACCCGGAATTCACCTATCACCTCGTCGCCACGGAGCGCGGGCACCTGATCCTGGCGGCGGACCTGCAGGAAGCGTGCCTCGCACGCTACGGGCTCACCGGCAGAACGGTCGCGGCCTGCACGGGTACGGCGCTCGAGCGCATCGCGTTTCGCCATCCGCTCTACGACCGCCTGGCGCCGCTCTACCTCGGGGACTACGTGACCCTCGATACAGGCACCGGGATCGTGCATTCGGCGCCCGCCTATGGTGTGGAGGACTTCGAGTCGTGCCGCCGCTACGGCATGAAGGACGAGGACATTCTCACGCCGGTGCAGGGAGACGGGCATTTCGTGAAATCGCTGCCGCAGTTCGGTGGCCGCATGATCTGGGACGCGAACCTAGAGATCGTCGCCGAGCTCGAGCGCCGTGGGGCGCTGTTCGCGAGCGCGCCGTACGTGCACAGCTACATGCACTGCTGGCGGCACAAGACCCCCGTCATCCTGCGCGCCACCGTGCAGTGGTTCGCCGGGATGGACAAGACTCCGGGCTACGAAGGCGTGAAGCCCGCCGAGCCGCTGCGCGCGACGGCGCTGCGCGGCGTCGAGAACACGCAGTTCTTCCCGGCCTGGGGCCAGGCGCGGTTGCACGGCATGATCGCCAATCGCCCCGACTGGACGCTGTCGCGGCAGCGCCAATGGGGTGTGCCGATGCCGTTCTTCATCCACAAGGAGACCGGAGAGCTGCACCCGGAGACGCTCGAGCTGCTCGAGGCGGTCGCGAAGCGGGTCGAGGAGGGCGGCATCGAGGCCTGGCAGCAGCTCGACCCGCGCGAGTTGCTCGGCGACGACGCGACGCGCTACGACAAGGTCAAGGATACGCTCGACGTCTGGTTCGACTCGGGCTCGACCCATTTCACGGTGCTGCGCGGCTCGCATAAGAGCGAGACCGAGTTCCCGGCGGACCTGTACCTCGAGGGCTCGGACCAGCATCGCGGCTGGTTCCATTCGTCGCTGCTGGTGTCGTGCATGATGAACGGGGTGCCACCCTACAAGGCGCTGCTCACGCACGGCTTCGTCATCGACATGGAAGGCCGCAAGATGTCCAAGTCGCGCGGCACGGGCATGTCGCCGCAGGAGATTACCGGCACGCTCGGGGCCGACATTCTGCGTTTGTGGGTCGCGAGCACCGACTACTCGAGCGAGCTCAATCTATCGAACGAGATCCTGAAGCGCGTCGTGGAGAGCTACCGACGCGTCCGCAACACGCTGCGCTTCCTGCTCGCCAACACCGCCGACTTTGATCCCGCGAGGCACGCGCTGCCGGTCGGCGAGCTGGTCGAAATCGATCGCTATGCGATCGCCTTCGCCGCCCGACTCCAGGAGGAGGTCGCCGCCGATTACGTGCGCTACCAGTTCCATCTGGTGGCCCAAAAGCTTCAGGGCGTCTGCTCGGAGGACCTGGGCGCCTTCTACCTCGATATCCTGAAGGACCGCTTGTACACCTGCGGCGCCGATTCGCGCGCGCGCCGCTCGGCGCAGACCGCGCTCCATCACATCACGCACAGCCTGGTTCGGCTGCTGGCGCCGATCCTCAGCTTTACCGCCGAGGAGCTATGGACGGCCTTCACGGGCGAACGGGACGACAGCGTGTTCTTCCAGACCTGGCACGCCCTGCCGCAGGTCCCCGACGCGCCGCAGCTGCTCGCGAAGTGGACACGCCTGCGCGAGCTGCGCGTGCCGGTACGCAAGAGCATCGAGGAGCTCAGGAGCGCCGGCAAAGTCGGGTCCTCGCTCCAGGCCGAGGTCGAATTGCGCGTCGACGGCGCCGACTACGAGCTGCTCGCGGGGCTGGGTGACGACCTCAAGTTCGTGCTGCTCACTTCGGCCGCGCGGGTCACACGCACCGAGCAGGCCGCGCAGGAAGGCATCGCCGTGACCCCGAGCGCACACGCCAAGTGCGAGCGCTGCTGGCATTACCGTGCCGATATCGGTGCGGACGCGGCGCACCCGACGCTGTGCGGCCGCTGCGTGACGAACCTTTTCGGCGCCGGGGAGCCGCGTTCGCATGCATAGGGCGGCGCCCTGGTTCGGGCTCGCGGCCGGGATCGTGGTCGCTGACCAGCTCAGCAAGTGGGCGATCCTGGCGAGCTTTGCGCCGGGTGAGCGCCTGCGACTCACCGGGTATTTCAACCTGGTGCTCGCCTACAACAAGGGCGCGGCGTTCAGCTTCCTCGCCGCCGCACCGGGCTGGCAGACGCCGCTCTTCGTAGGCGTCGCGCTGATTGCGGTCGCCGTGGTATCGGCGCTGCTCCTGCGCTCGCGGGGCCGGCGGCTGTTCTGCGCCGGCCTGGCGCTTATCCTGGGCGGGGCGGTCGGCAACGTGGTCGACCGGCTGCGATTCGGTCATGTGGTGGACTTCCTGGATTTCCACGCCCTCGGCTGGCACTGGCCTGCGTTCAACGTGGCGGACTCCGCGATCACCGTGGGCGCCGCACTGCTGATCATCGAGAGCTTCGTGCAGCGCAATTCCGGCGACGCGCATGGCCGCTGAAGGCGCGCTCATGACCCTGCATTACCGGATTTGCCTGGAAGACGGCACCGAGGTTCTGTCGACTTTTGGCGGCAATCCAGCCACGCTCGCGCTCGGTGCCGGAGAACTCGCCCCGGGACTGGAGCGATGCTTAGCGGGCACTCAGCCCGGCGGTAGCTACGCCTTCGAGCTGGAAGCTCCGCAGGCGTTCGGCGACCGGCGCGAGGACCTGGTGCAAACGGTGCCGCGCTCTTCGTTTCCGGCTGACATGGCGCTCGAAGAGGGTGCCGTCGTCGAGTTCGCGTCCACGGAAGGCGCTCGGCACGCCGCCGTGGTGCGCAGCGTGCATGACCACGAGGTCCAAATGGACTTCAATCATCCGCTCGCCGGGCGCAGGCTGCGCTTCGAGGTAGAGGTTCTCGCCGTCGTCTGACGGTGGCAACATACCGCCATGCAGACAGACTCCCCGCAAGCGACAGCACCCGAAGTGCTGCTCGCCAATCCGCGCGGATTCTGCGCCGGAGTCGAGCGCGCCATCGAGATCGTCGAGCGCGCGCTCGCCCAGTACGGCGCGCCGATCTATGTGCGCCACGAGATTGTTCACAACCGGTTCGTGGTGGACGACCTGCGCGCGAAGGGCGCGGTATTCGTCGAGGAACTCGACGAAGTGCCCCGTGGCAGCACGGTCATCTTCAGCGCCCACGGCGTGGCGAAATCCGTGCGGGCCGATGCCGAAGCGCGCGGGCTGAAGGTCTTCGACGCGACCTGCCCGCTGGTCACCAAAGTGCATGTCGAGGTCGCGAAGATGCTGGCGGCCGGGATGGAGATCGTCATGATCGGCCATCGCGGACACCCGGAAGCCGAAGGCACCATGGGTCAGGCGGTCGCAGGGATGCACCTCGTCGAAACGGTGGACGACGTGGCAGGCATCGAAGTCGAGGATCCGGAGCGCGTCGCCTACGTCACGCAGACCACGCTGTCGGTGGACGATGCCGCGGCGATTGTCGCGGCGCTCAAGCGACGCTTTCCGCGGATCCGCGGTCCCAAGCGCGACGACATCTGCTACGCGACGCAGAACCGTCAGGACGCGGTGAAGTTCATGGCGCCGCAATGCGACCTGGTGATCGTGGTGGGATCGCCCAACAGCTCGAACTCCAACCGCCTGCGCGAGGTGGCCCTGCACGTGGGGACCGAGGCCTACATGGTGGACCGCGCCGCGGACCTGCGCCCGCAATGGGTGGCGGGCAAGCGGCGTGTCGGCGTGACCGCGGGAGCTTCCGCTCCCGAAGTGCTGGTCGAAGAGGTCCTCGCGCGGTTACGACAGCTCGGCGCCGGCAGCGTGCGTCAGCTCGAGGGGATCAGCGAAAGCGTCGTGTTTACCCTGCCGCGCGAACTTTCCAGAAAAAAGTAGGCGCCCTCGAGATCAGCGCTTGCGGGCGGGACTCGCCGCGGGCGGGGCATCGAAGCTCACCTCGATCAGCAGTTGTGCTTTCACCGCCTGCTTGCCTTTGCGGCCGGGCGAGAAGCGCGCCGCGCGGAACGCGCGCTCGGCCGATTGTTCGAAGTAGCCGGGCGGCGTGGCGCGCACCAGCTCGACGCGGTCGACGTTGCCCTTCTCGTTGATGTACAGGCGAACGACCACCTTGCCCGAAATCCCTCCGCGCGCAGCAGCGAGTGGATAGTCCGGCGTGACCCGCACCATGATGCCGGGCCTGACGTCGAGGTCGCTCGCGCGGTAGTACGTGGCGGCAGGAGCTGACGGCAAAGCGGTTGCCGCCACCACGCCGATGGTCGCCGCATACAGGGCCAACGAGGCCCCCAGCGCCCCCGCGAGCCGCGGCAGGAGGAGGCGGCCGGGCATCGCGGGGGAGGGGTTGGACATGTGATTCGCCTGTGCGCTCGGGTTACTCGGAGATCAGCTCGCGCCAGGTGACGCGTCGGCCGGTGACGGTCGGCGAGCCGATCGGCGTCTCCTGCGTCAGCTGCTGGTTGTCGGCGGTCGTCACGATCGTCACCACCTTGCCGCCCGGCAGCTGGACCACGTTGATGCCGACCACCAGCGAGGCCGCGACCCTGGTCGAGGCCATGTTGGCGCTGGCGCCCGGCACGTAGCTGCCGGTCCGGTAGTCGAGGAAGTTGATCCACGCGGAGCCGCCCGCCAGGCAGGTGTCGGCAGAGGGGACGTTTGACGGCACCACCAGCGTACCGAGCTGCAGGATCGGATCGACGTTGACGCGCTCACCCGTGTCGGGCAGGTCGATGAACCAGCCCTTCTTGGTATTGAAGTCGACCGCGTTGCCGGTCGAGGTGCGCGTGCTGGAGTTGAGCGCCGTCAGCGTCTGCTGCACCAGGTCCGTCCGCGCGATCGAGCCGCTCGTCAGGTCGTCGCGGATGGCGTAGATGCTCTGCGTCTGCGGGGTCGGCGTGGTGGCCGTGTCGCTCGTACCAAGCAGCTTGCCGGTGCCGACGTACACCACAGCGAAGCCCTGCACCTCGCCCAGTTCGGGGCGCGCGGTGATCGGCTGCGGCGTCCCGCCCAGGTCGACGAGCGTCGTCAGCTTGTACGCAGTCATGTAACCCGGCTGGCTCGGATCGAGCTGGAAGCGCCACAGGTTGCCCTTGAGGTCGCCGCCGTACACGCGCAGCGCGGTGTTGTCGTTGAACGCGTTGTCGATCCAGGCGTTGATGCGAGCGAGGCCGCTCGGGTCAGGCGTGCCGAGGACGCAAGGCGAGGTGGAGCTCAGGCCGCTGCAGCCGACACCGGTATCGATGCGGTTGAGAATGGCGCCCGTCTGCGCGTCGACGATGTAGAGGTGGCCCTGTCCGTCGCCCGGGTTGTAGTTGTTGTAGCCCGAGGTCACGATGACGACCCACTTGCCGTCGGACTTGCGCTTGGTGATGAGTGGGTTGCCGAAGGTGAGGCCGATGTTGCAGTCCTGGAAGAAGGTGCCACTGTTGGCCTGCGCAGAGGTCAGGCAGGTGGTGCCGCTGCCGCCCTTCAGCTCCCACAGCGCCTTCGGGTTCTGCGGGTCGGTAACGTCGAGCGCATAGTAGCCGCGCCCGCCGTCGTTTAGCCCCGCGACCAGGATGGTGTGCCAGTTGGCTTGCGCCGCACATGGCGTGGAGAGCGTGTGGCCGAAACACACGTCGCCGATCACGGGCGAGCCGTCTACCGTGAACTGGTGGATGTACGGCTCGTTGGCAAGGTACTTCATCTTCGACAACACGATGCCCGGCACGTAGGCCCAGCGCTCGGAACCCTCGCCGGAAACCGGGCTGGTGTTGAGCGTGCCGGTGAACGTGTCATCGGTGGTGGTCGTCGTGGCGATACCCGCGGTCTGATAGTACGGGTTGTTGTCCGGGTCGGTCTCGAACGCGTGTAGCATGCCGTCGTTCGCCGCCGCGTACACCGTGCCGATGCGCGTGCCGGTGGTGCCGTCCGTGCTCTGCTTGAACTCCGGGTAGAAGGGGTCCGTGCCCGCATAGGCGCCGATGTTGTAGCCGAACGGCGCGCCCTTCACGTACGCGGGCTGCGCGTCGACGATGTCACCGAGCAGGTGGTTGCGGTTGCGGAACAGGTCGCTCGCCAGGAGGGCGCCGGTGTCCTCGTTGGAGGTGTCGCCGCGCACGTAGTCGACGAGCTTTTGCGCCGAAGCCGCGGCGGTCTG
>Ga0316620_10000828_pt1 | contig 12740 bp, 11 predicted proteins | sample OWC_Aug_M1_C1_D5_FD_207651 | JGI IMG/M metagenome (GOLD analysis project Ga0316620, IMG submission 207651) | Wetland soil microbial communities from Old Woman Creek delta, Ohio, United States - OWC_Aug_M1_C1_D5_B | ecosystem: Environmental > Terrestrial > Soil > Wetlands | place: USA: Ohio... | reverse complement strand
TGAATTGAATCCTACGGAGATAGAGAAAGGAACCAACTGGGTAACATTGAAACTGAAAAACATAGGAAATGAGACTCTTAAAGACCTTGACGCACAATTGCACTCTGTGGACACATATAACCTATCAATTTTTGGATCATGGTGGTCTGGGGCTGGACAACTCATTACGGAGTTGGAACCGAACAAGGAGGTCAGATTGGTTTTCCGGGTTAATGCAATAGGATCAGCTAGTGTATACGCTACCCTCAAAGGACGTAAGGGCGGAAATTACTTCTGGTGGGAATCCAGTTGGGCGAATCTCCATTTAAGCGACGAAAAAGCAGAAATCGGTAGCCTACTAGTGCTTTCGCACCCGTATACGAAAATTGGACAGACCATCAGCGTCGAGGCCACCGTTAAGGGTTTGAGAAAAAATGGTGGATTGACTCTGGAGTTTTGGGTGGAGACACCCTCTGGAAAGATTGAAGAGCAGGCTAGAATAGATATAAAGGATCTTCCCGTTGGAGAGGAATCCCGTTACACAGCTGAGTTCACGCCAAAAGAAACGGGGTTTTACACGATATACGCGTATTTGTACGATGGAATTATGAGAATAGGTTACAAGGCAGCGCATATCAATGCTCAGAAACCATAGCAATCACTAAGCCGGCTTGGAAATTTCCAAATCTCGCTCTTTTTGCAGAGAGGAGCAGGCGGATTAGGTAATTATTATGTAGATCCTGCCATAACGTCTGGTCCATTTGCTACCATGATTAGCGATTTTACCATTGTTACCACCATTACTATTTACTTCACTGCGGCTACTGAGCTGCTTATCTATTTTGGTCTTCTATAAGGACTCGTTTTGGTCATGCCAGCAAAGGAAGAGGCAACACAAGAATAAACAATGAAAAAAGACGGTATGCGTTTGCAAACCAACAAATTTAGAGGCTCTATTTTGTGTACTTTGCTTTATTGCCCGTTACATCAAACTCTGGTTTGCGTTCCATTAGCAGCACATAACTAGAGAAAGATGACTTGGTTAATTTCGTTTTGAATCAACTATCAGCAGGATCTTGCTGCAATATTGTAAATCTAAAAGGCGTGGCTTGATACCTTGAAACGAAAGCTGCATTCATTGCAAGTGTAAGCAGCTAAGCAGAAGTGAGAGTTTTCTAATTTTTTATCAGGCTTTTCAACTCGTTCTCCGCATTTGGGACAACTAACAATTAAAGCAGTTTTCTGAATAATAATCACCTAAGAAGTTAAACAACAGTTTGAGGGTTAAAAAAGAATAAAAGGGTATGCAAGCGTGATAAAGCAACCCCCTACTTTTTCCTTAAAGATTTTAACAAATAGATGTATAAATTTAACAGGAACTGGCGCGTCTGGCGTAAAAGTTAACATTTAATAATTTATATACGTAGTACAGAGAGAAAAAAAGTTTCAATAGCACATTATCTCCTTCTCCTTAGCATATTCAGAGTTCTCTTAAGTCAAAGATAGACATCACTATAAATGGGACCGTGCGTGCGAGCACATAATGTAAGACAAATTAAGAACGAAGCGCTTAATAATTTAGGTGAATGTTTTGCGTAGTCAACACAGACCAGAAGAAATGGCAACCTCGCTCAAAGAAACCAGTACAGCAAAAGCGAATGCTGCCAATCGTTCGAGAAAGACCCAAGCCGACAGTACTTAAGCAAAATACCAAAAATCAATAGGCAACACATGAATCAGAAACGAAGAAGTGCTACTGTTATTTTGTTACCGTTTCCAACTGCTTTAAAGATAGGTTACCCATTGCTTCTTGAGCTTACAGCTCGGTTCTCCATTATCCTTCCCTATAATCGTCTTGAAGTCTTACCATTCATCTCTCTTGCTTATTGCTTCTTGTTTTTGATTCTGTTCTATTTCACGGAAAATGATTTTTGCGGAGGAAGAAACAAATGTCAAATCAGTACCTGCACCACTCTTCACTGTTGGAATTTTCACTAATCTTGACGCTTTAGTCTGCTGTACATACTGTACAGTAATTTCTTTGGCTGTGAAGTTTAGCTTTTCACCGGAAGACCACAGCTCATAAATTTCAACTCTAAGGAGATGTTGTCCTGACCCTATCCCAGTCATGTTCACACGGAAGAAAACTTTGCTTCGTCGGATGCAAGGGGTCCCTGAAGGATGCGCAAACGCATAACGGTTTCCCTGCATATTTTCCATTTAAGGAGTAGAGATAAATAGAAAAACAAGCGTGCGCTAATGAAAATGAAGCAATCATAATATGAGTGACGCTGACATAGTCCACGTGAACTACAAGGGCATCATGGAAGAAATAGCTAAACTTCAAAACGTCGAAAAAAACTTAGCAGACAAGCTCACATCATTCTTGTCCTCGCTGCGTGAACTCACGCTTAAACTTGAACCTGCACTAAATAGGGAATCACATGAAGACGAACAACAACTCTGGAAAGAATACACACAACTCCAACAGGGAAAACTCTTGGTGCTTGACATTTCTCACGAATACGACAACTTTGAGCGTCAAGCGCAATCCATCAACCCAAACCTAAACGTAATGATAAAAGACGCCATTGATGAATTAAGCGAACACATATCAGTGCGGGCTGAAACTCATCGTGCACACATAGACCTTCTTGAGATCCGAAACACTCGCCGCATAAGCTTAAGTGCTATCATTGTTTCAGCCACAATCGCCTACCTCGCTGTTTGGGAATATTCCGTTCGCGAGTTCATCGGTACAATCGTTTTTCCTTCTGGACTGAGCCCTGGACTTAACTACATGTTGACAATTCTGACTCTCTTTCCTGTTTTCGCCGCAGTTTTTTTGGGCCCTGTTAAATCGTCAAAAACGCGTGTAGATGAGCAACGCCACTGGGGTGTCTACGCAACTCAATAACAAGCGTTCATTAACGATTTATGATATTTTAGGGCAAGAACCACTTGAATGATTTATTTCTCTGCCCAGACTTTGTATTGCAGCTTTTGCCTGCTCTTGTGTTGTAAGTGTGTCTATTTCTCTTTGTTGACGGACAACAGTCTATTCGTTTTAGTCTCAAAATAATTGGAGCGTTAGCCAGATAAGATAATTGCCAAGTTTTTTATGCCAATCGCTCTTTTATCTTAGACTACGGTGAAGAGAAGGAAGTCGGGATTGAAGCCGGAAGAGAGAGCTCGTAAGAAGATTGATTGGTTGCTTCAGCCTGCGGGTTGGCAGGTACAGAATTTTAAGGATTTAAATCTTGGGGCAGATGTCGGCGTTGTCTTCACACTCCCAAAACCCAAAACTACTGCAGATTCACTTCCAAATACTCAGGCACTGGAAAACAACCACAAAATACGCAAAAACAAAAGACCTACTATACGTCCAAAAACTGCTCGGTCACAGAAACATAAAAACGACACTTCGCTATACTCAACTGCTCGCACTACCGCAAAACGAAGAATACATCTGCAAAGTCGCCAAAACAGTCCAGGAAGCAACGCAACTCATTGAAGCAGGATTCCATTACGTAACCTAAATAGACGAGACTAAACTGTTCCGCAAACTAAAAACTTCATATTTAGGTATGTAGTACCGTAGTCCCATCAAATGGGCCTGTCGTCTAGTACGGATTATGACACCGGCCTGCGGAGCCGGAGGTCCTGGGTTCAAATCCCAGCGGGCCCGCCACCATTTTCTTAACTACCTTTCTTAAAAGTAATCTGCTGAATTTTCTTTGATACTTGGTAGAGGAGACTGCCTATGGCGATGGCAAAGGCGGGCATGGCGGGCAGGATATACCAGTAGATTTTTGTTTGAGCTAACGTGAATATCCCAAACAATAGTGCAATCCAGAGCAGAATTAGGGTGTCCGGCCTTGAACGTTTAACAACGGATTTGAATGCGGTCAACCCAACAGCGAAAGGCAGCAACGCGACCCAAATTAGGCGTTCGCTACTAACTAGGTATTCAAAGTAAAACAGGTAACTTCGTACATGGCCTTCAACAGGGCTAACTGTCCTTGTGAAGCCGTAAACAAAAAAGCAGTCATAAAAGTCTTTAAACCGCAAGTCCATATAGATGACCCACGGCAAAAAGATTAGCAGTGCTATCCCCAAAAAGAGCGCAAAACGCTTCGTAAAAAGAAAGCGGAGGCTCTTCTTCATTAGGACTAAGTAAGGGATGATTATTAACGGAATCAGCAAGGCCTCAAACTGCTTTGTCATCAAAGCCAACCCAAAAAATGCGCCGCTCAAAACCGCATACAGACTCGTTTTTTCTATGTCCTCGCTCAAAATAAAACAGTAAGTGCTAGCAAGAATAAAGAAGACCAACGGCACATCAGTCATGGCGCGGGTTGCAAACTCAAAGAACATGGTGAAGGTGCCTAAAACTAGCACTGACAACAACCCGACATATGAATTGTACAGCTTTCGCCCCAAATAGAAGATAACAACTAAGGATAGAATGCCAAATATTGCGCTCCAAACTCTTGTTGCAAAATTGGTAATGCCGAAGGCTTGGTAGGAAAGAGACATCAGCCACATTATCAGAGGAGGTTTAGCAATCCAAATTGCTTGTTCACCAAACGACCAAGGTTGAAGGTAATCACCACTCTTATTCATATGGAACGCCATGGAAGAGTACGTTTTCTCATCAGCCGCCCAAAGAGGTCCAGCGCCTAAATTGGCAAAGAAGGACACTGAAAAAACCAAGATAAGCAAACAGCAAAGTAGATTGGCATGAGCAGAAAACCAGAAATCAGGCTTTTTTAACTGCAAGCTTCGGTTCGTTCTCCTATTCAACCGAATAAAGTATATGATTGAAATTATGATCCCAACCCCGACAACACACGCAATGGAATCAAAGGCAATCGTGGTCCAAATTAGTGTAGATTCTACGGGTAAGGATTCATCTATTGCCACGCTTAAGTTTAGAGCGTAAACATGATAGTCATAGGACCCAACATAGAGTTTAGCGTTTACTATTGCGGGAGAAGAATCCACCATAGATCCAGTCAGATAACTCCATTTCTTTGCTCCCGTAAAAGCATCAAAACAATAGATGTAATAGTCTTCAGAGCCCACATACACGTTGCCGTCTGAAACTACAGGCGACCCCCAGATCCAATATCCGGTCTGAGTATGCCAAATCTTGTTGCCAGTTGAAGCGTTCAAGCAGTAAAGGTTCCTATCTTCAGAACCAACATAGACATATCCGCAAGCAACGGCTGGAGAAGAAGTCACTGTATCCTGCGTTAGGTAGCTCCACATTTCCGTCCCCGTGGAAGCGTTTAAACAAAAAACATAGCCGTCATATGAGCCTATGTACAAGCAACCATTGTGTAATGAAGCAGAGTTCATGGTGCTTCCAGTGTGGTGGCGCCAGATTTCTTGGCTCGTTGTTGCATTTACGGCATATACAAAAAAGTCTTCAGAAGAAAAGTAGACCAACCCATCAGACAAAGCAGGCGACGAATCTACGCGGTACTTCGTTGGAAAAGTCCACAGGGGGGAACCGTCAGAGGCGTTAAAACAGTAAAGGCCTTGTTTACCTGAGCCAATGAAGACGCGGTTATCCAAAACAACGGGAGAAGACCTAATTAAACCACCTGCTTGAGATATCCAAACTGGCCACCCTGTGGTAATGTTTATGCAGTAAACCCACCCGTCGTCACAGCCAACGTAGACGTTATTATTGTAGATGGCAGGCGACGAGTTCACTTCACCTCCAGTCGGGAAACTCCAAACTTGGGTTCCACTGGAGGCATTGAGACAATAAATGGTGGCGTCTTTGCAACCAACCAAGACATAGCCGTTATAAACGGCTGGAGAAGACCAAACAGCCGCATGTGTTGGAAAAGCCCATGCAAGTTCAGCAGAATTCACTGACCTGTTGTCCATTGAGCAACCGCTATGGCTTATGTCATGACGATACATCATCCATTCGTCGATCCCGGAAGTGGTGCTAGCACCAGAGGTTGCCGGTATGCATATTGTCTGAATTAGAGTAACGATGATTAGGCCGATTAGAAACCACTGGCGTCTTGTCATTCGGATCCTTACAAGAAAGCACATGGCAGATTAGGATATATTAACGCTCTTGAACCCCGCCAACCGTTAATCAGGGTTACCCTGTACATCAGAACAGGCAGTAGACTGTTGTCAATAAGCTAAAGCTCGAAAAAATCCTTAAAATAGGGAAAAGTTGTTTTTACTCTCTGCTTGAGAGAACTATGATGTAGTCTGCTGTGTCAGCGCACATGTCTGCAGCTTGCTCAATGAATTCTATTAGGTCGTCAAAGATTACCATGGCTCCGCAGTTTATGTTAGCGCCGTATTTAACGAATAGACTTTTTGCTTTCAAGTATTCGGTGTCAATTGCGTGTTCGATTTCGCCGACTGCTTTGGCTTCTCTTATGGCTCCATTTGGGTTAGACGAAATTTTTTCTATTGCACCTCGCAATGTTTGAGCGGTTTCAACGAGTTTGGATGTCATGAAGACGGTTTTTTCACAAAGCTCCTGCGGAATGTCAGCTTCTGAGAGCATTTCAAGGCATCTTGCTGCGTCTTTGGTGTGATCGGCCAACGTGTCCAGCCGTTTTACAAGATGCAAAAGATCTTCACGGTAGTCAGCTACAAGCGCTGCGCCTTTGGAGAGTTCCGTGAAAACGTCTGTGCGAAGAGCATCAACTTCTTCCTCAGCTTTGTAGAGGTTTTCAATGTATTTTTTTGATTCTTTATAGTTCCTATCTGAAAAGCTCTTTGTTGCTTTATGCAGCCACGTTACCGTATCAAAAGCCTTTGTTATTTGTTCATGAGCTAGTTCTAGACCTCTGGTCTTACGTCGTTGCTCAAACCAATCGTAACTTCTTTTCTCCACCAACACCATCTCCATTTTGACTAAACAAATATTCTACATTGCAGATATAACCCTTATCTATTAAGACATTTCAAATCCAATTTAAGCATGGATTTCGCACTTCCAAATTGATTATTTTTTGGCTTTATCTTATTAAGTAAACATCAATTCTACGCTAACACCCGATTTTTGCACATCGCTATTCTATATAGCAACTTAGTCTTCTAAGACAATCTTGGCTAATCTCACCTTATCGGCGAAACTTTTCATAACAGTATCCGTAACTTTTACTTTAAACCCAAGATCTTCAATGCGACTTTTCTGCTCAACATCCAAAACATCAATCACAAACACATCTGCGAAATCAGCGTAAAGCTTGGCAACACCAAAAGCAGAAACTTCTAAGCCCAAACCACGAAACAACTTATCCGCTGGACCCTTAATGGGTGCACCCGCAACAATTGGGCTAACTGCAACCACTTTCGCGTTTGTCCGCTTCAACGCATCCTTGACCCCGTTAACCGCAAGAATAGTACCAATGCTAACGATGGGGTTGCTTGGGCAGACAATGATCAGTCTCGAATTCATAATAGCCTCCACAACACCCATAGCAGGTTTGGCGGCGTTTGCTCCAACAAATTCGGTGCCCACAACCTCATCTTTCGCTTGGTTTCTAACGAGGTACTCTTCAAAATGAACTAAGCCTTTGTTGGTTCGTATGCGTGTTTCAAATTTGTCGTTCGTCATCGGAAAAAGCTTAACTTTTAACCCTAACGCCTGAACAAATTCATTTGTAACCTGCGAAAGGGTAAAACCTTTCCTCAATAGGTCACTCCGGTGAATGTGGGTTGCCAAATCTCTATCGCCTAGCGAAAACCAAGTTTCCAACCCATATTTTTTGAGCATCTCGAGGCAATGGAAGCTGTCATCTTTGATTCCCCACCCTTTCCTTTCATCAACAATGCCTGCTAAAGTATAAGCAACAATGTCTATATCAGGTGAAATGTGCAAGCCAAAAAGTTCAATGTCATCACCAGTATTGACGATGACTGACAAATCTTCCTGTTTAACAAGTGTTGCTAAGCCTGTGAGAAATTTGGCTGCGCCAACTCCACCTGCCAAAGCAGTAATCAAACCATCAACCAGCCTAATGGTGATGCTTCTCTGAAACCCAGTATTCCGAGGCTTCGCCTTTCTTGGTGGTTATAAGTTCTTTTTTGAAAATTGGCACTTCACTCTTATAGCGTTCTACTGCTTCGCGCAAAACTGGAAAAATATCCGTTCGGTGTGCTCCTGCAACTGCAACGTAAACAAGTTCGTCGCCGACTTTGAATTCGCCTTGCAGGTGGTGGATTTGGACGCTAACTATTCCATGTTTCTGCTGTAAGTCGCTGCTTATTTCTGTGAGGACTTGGTTGGCTTTCTCTTCATAGGCTTCAATGGTGATCTTTTCAACTTTATCGCTCATTTCATCCAAGGTTTCTCCACGCACAACCCCGATGAAAAGCGCTATAGCTCCTGCTTTGCTGTAGTTTGGGTCCTCTTTGATGTTGTTTATTGCGTTTTGAAGGGTGAAGGTTCCTTTTTCGTGCACACCAGCATTACGGTTCAAAACTTGAGCTCTCCCACATGTTTGGTAAGGACCACAATATTTTAGAGTATCGTCTAAAACCCAATTGGAGCTTGAATAGACTGAAGAATTAAAAAACTATTTTAGTTAGGCGACTGCCGGAGCTGCAATAACTGGTGCGGCTTGCTGCGGTGCCGCGATGAGTTTGGATTTTCTTATGCCAACATGCCGTAGCGGTGCAACAAGTTTGGCTTGGTTGTAGATGTCTGAGGCGATTTTTCCCAGCACCATTTCTTGAACGAATTGATCGAGTGATAGTGCAGTTGCTTTTTCATGGATTGTTTTTTCCATGATGTCTCGAATGATTTTTTCTTGTGAAGTCTTAATTCTCGATAACGTGAGTGCTGATACTGCGATCCTGAGTTTGTATCCGTCTCTAGTTGTTAGGTTGATTAATGCATCAACTTTTGTTGTTCTTCTTCTAACTAAACTTCGGAGAAAGTCTCGTGAGTATTCATGTCCTTTGAATAGAGTTTTGGCGGTTTTTCCGTCAACTTCGTTTACTTGGAAGAACATTTTTAGATAATGGTGAGAAAAGTCGCTTGTTATGTCATACAGGGTTGCTTCTACAACTCTGCCAATTAATTGTTCTTCTTCTTGGGCTGGTATAGAACCTAACTCCACGTTTCCAAAGAACGATGGTGCAATTACCATGTACCAAGATTTTCCGCGCCATTTATCACGTACGTGTTTTGTTTTTGAAGACAAGCTTATTTCTCCAAACCGTTGCAGAAGATTCTCAAGGCAATATTAAAAGGTTTAGCGTTTTCTGTCTATTTTTTCTTTGTTGCCCATGTATCTTCTTAATGGTTCCGGTATGATTATTGTTCCATCCTCTTGCTGATTATTCTCTAGTATTGCAACAATGGTTCTGCCTGTAGCGATAGCTGTGGAGTTGAGAGTGTGGACGAAACCTTTGGGTGCTGCACCTTCTTTTTCCCGGTAACGAACGCCTAAGCGTCTTGCTTGGTAGTCGGTGCAATTGCTACATGAAACCACTTCTCGGTAACCGTTCTGCGCTGGCATCCATGCTTCAATATCGTATTTTTTAGCAGCTACAGTACCGATGTCTCCTGTGCAGACATTGACAACTCGATATGGCAGACCGATTTTTTGGAGTAGACCTTCGGCATTTTGGAGAAGTTCTTCATGAAGTCTAGATGAGTCTTCGGGTTTGCAGAAGATGAATTGTTCGATTTTGTTGAATTGATGAGTGCGAAAAATGCCTCGAGTGTCTTTTCCGTGTGCCCCTGCTTCTCTGCGGAAACAGGTGCTTATTCCTGCGAGTTTTACGGGCATGTCTTGTTCTTTTAGGGTTTCGTTCATGAGCATTGCTGCCATAGGGTGTTCGGATGTAGCGATTAGGTAGAGATCTTCGTTTTCTACTTTGTAGAGAACATCAGCGAAGTCTCCCAGCGATGTTACGCCTTCGTAAGCTTCACGCTTCATGAGGTATGGAGGGATGATGGGTGTGTAGCCTTTTTGTGTTAATTCGTCTATTGCAAAGCTCATGAGTGCCATATCTAGTCGTGCGACGTCGTTTCTGAGGTAGAAGAATCTTGCCCCTGAAGCTTTTCCGGCTCTCTCCATATCAATTAAGTCTAGGTTTAGTGCTAGATCAATGTGGTTTTTAACTAGGAAGGTGAATTGTGGGATAGTTCCCCATGTTTTAACTTGGACGTTGTCGTTTGAGTCTTTTCCAAGCGGAACAGATTCATCAAGTAAGTTTGGAAGTTGCATGAGGTAGTCGTGGATTTTCTGTTCTTGTTGGGTCACCTGTTTTTCCATTAGTTTTATTTTTTGGTCAATGTCTTGCGCTCTTGTGACTTGGGCTGTGGCTTCTTTGGCTGCTTTTTTGAGTTTTGCGATTTCTATGGTTACCTGTTTTCGGTCATGGCGAAACTCGTTTAGCTTGGTGAGGTTTAGTCGCCATTCCTTGTCAACGGCGATTAGGTCTTGGAGTATAGCGATGGCTTCGGGGTTGCCGCGTTTCGATAGGTTGGCTCTGACGAGGTTAGGGTTTTCGCGAATAAGCTTGATGTCTAACATTGTTCTCACGCGGAGTAATTCTCTAGCTAACAATTTCGGTTATTTAACTTTGCCATAGAAAACAACTCGCAGATGAGAGTTTAACTACATACTACAACCGATTAAAAGAAAAACGAGTTAATGACAGGCAATAACAGACAACACCCAGCAGCAACCTTGGAAAGCTAGACGTTCCCCCATATTTAAGAGTCGACATTCTATGTATTTAGGCTCACATATGAGTTAGTTGAGTGTCATATTGGTTTTTGCGGTCGTATGTCTTGGAAGGCGTTGGTTTTGTTCTGCTGGTTCAGCTTCAAGCGGATATGTTGGTATGTAGTCTGGAGCGTTTGTGTCTTCCGTGCCATCTTGAGGTGGCGTTTCTTCGGGCGGCTCTTTATCGAAACTTCTCCTAAGTAGTATCGGCGCCATAATTGTTGTTATCATAATCATTCCCAAGATCGCAGCATAGGTGCTTTGTTCAATAGCTCCTGCGGAAATAGCTACTCCGGCCACTATCAGACCAACTTCGCCTCTTGAAATCATGCCTATGCCGACTCTGGTGCCTTTTGTGCGGTCTTTGAGGAAGAAGGTTGCTGGTAAGCCGCATCCAATCAGCTTGCTTACGATAGCTACTATAACTATCGCTATGAAGAAGACGTAGAAGAACCAATCGGAAGTAACAAAGCTTCGCATGTTAAACTGTGCGCCTGCCAACCCGAAGAACACAGGCGAGAAAATTATGCTTATTTTTTTGGTGAAATCCCTTATTTTCTCAATTGTCCTAGAGCTGGCAACAGCCATTCCAGCAGCGAAAGCACCAACGATAGGTGACAAACCGAGGTACGCGGCTAGTGCTGAAGCGCCAAAGCATGATGCTGTTGCTGCGGCTTCCACTATTCCTTCTGATCCTTTTGAAGTCAAATTAATTATTCTTGGAAGAACTATGGCGGCGAAAACTGTCATAGCAAGCCATAACGCTAGTGACGTAGAAACCACCACAAGTACGGTAAAGGGAGTGATGGTTGTTGCTGTAGAAATGAAGGAAAGGATGACACCGAGAATTGCGAGCCCCAACACGTCATCTACTACGGCGGCGCTGACCATCATTCTTGATTCTATTCTGTGGGTTTGCTTGAGCTCCTGCAAGACTACTGAGGTTATGGAGATGCTCGTTGCAACTAATGCAGCGCCGATAACAAGGCAAGCTACGGTGCTAAATCCCAACACAAGCGCACTTCCGTAACCCATAATGAACGGGATGATAACACCGACAGTTCCAACCACAAAACTTGCTGTACCAACCTTTCGGAAATCCCTGAAAGTCATCTCTAAACCGGCAACAAACAATATGAGAATACCACCGATTTCTCCGAACGCACGGACAATATCGTTTATCTGAATCAGAGGCGTACCGTTAATCACTATTAGCGAGCCCAGAGCAAATGGTCCAAGAATAATTCCTGCGAGCAACTCGCCGAGAACCGACGGAATTTTTCTCCAAGAAAACACTTCGCCTAAGACTTTCGCTGAGAAAACAAGTATGCAAATCGTTGTTGTTGCTCTCAACACTTCGTCTAAAGCCATCAGCTTTCCCGGCTCTCTGCACACGAACGTCGGAGGTATTTAAGTTGGTTCGTCCATGCTAAGTTTTTTTGCCATGCGGATATATGTACTTTAAGCAATAGATTGCCTGTTTTCGGAAGACTACGTTTTCTGGTTTAGAAAGTTAAAACTAAATTGATTAAAAAATAAAAGAAATTTTGTTTGGTTGTTTTGGTTTCTATCGATTTTTCTTACGCAGTTTTCTTCAGCGTTATCTCCATCGTGGAAACCATTCTGGATTTGTTCTCTCCCTCTCGCGGTGGCATCTCTGCTGTTCCAATTGCGATCTTGCTGACCTTGAGGTCTTTAATGAAGCGGTTTCTTGCGATCTCAGCTACGTCAACAGCGGTTGTAATTGCTTGGCCTCGTGCTTTGAGAGTGATTTCGTTTAGAGTTCCTGAGGAGAGGCTTGTTATGATTGCCAGAACATAGCTCATAGGGGGTTTGTTTCCGACGAAGATTACGTCATTTGCTTTTTCAGTCATTTTGTTTTACTCCTTTTTGTATTTGCTTTGTGTAACGTTGCTATTTTGCGCTCTGTTTTGCGTCAGAACGTTACTGCCAAATAATAATGCTTCTTCCTTATAAGTCCATTGAAAAACCATCAGACGACCAAAATCGTTCAACGTTTTCATG
>Ga0316620_10000827_pt1 | contig 12745 bp, 10 predicted proteins | sample OWC_Aug_M1_C1_D5_FD_207651 | JGI IMG/M metagenome (GOLD analysis project Ga0316620, IMG submission 207651) | Wetland soil microbial communities from Old Woman Creek delta, Ohio, United States - OWC_Aug_M1_C1_D5_B | ecosystem: Environmental > Terrestrial > Soil > Wetlands | place: USA: Ohio... | reverse complement strand
TCACGCCGAGCGACTGCATCATCGCCGCCGTGCGCTGCACCTCCCGGTGCAGCTCCTCGAAGGTGAAGCTCTTCTCCTCGTCCACCTCGGTCGAGACGTACACCAGCGCCTTCTGCTTTGCGCGCGTCGCCAGATGCCGGTCGACGGCGTTGTAGCACAGGTTCGTTTCGCCGCCGACGAACCACTTGGCGAACGGAGGGCGCGAGTAGTCGAGCACCTTGCCGAAGGGCTTGTGCCAGTGCACCAGCTTCGCCTGCTCCGCCCAGAACCCGTCGCGCTCCTCGATCGAGCGGCGATGGAAATCGCGGTAGTTGGCCATGCCCGCCTCCTTGCCGGACGACAGATTACGCGTTCAGGTCGACCACGACCCTGCCGCGCATTTGCGCGGCGATAAACTTTTCGAACACCGACGGCAGCTCGGCGAACGCGATGGTGCGCGCCATGTCCTTGAGGTGCGCCGGGCGCATGTCGCCCGCCAGGCGGCGCCACACCTCCTCCCGCAGCGGCATCGGACAATTCACGGAGTCGACCCCCAGCAGGCTCACGCCGCGCAGGATGAATGGCAGAACGGTGGTGTTCAGCGCGGTGCTCGCCGCCAGGCCGATCGAGGCGATGCAGCCGCCGACCTTCATGGTGCTCGCCATCCAGGCGAGCACCTCGCCGCCGAGATTGTCCACCGCGCCCGCCCAGGTCGCCTTGTCCAACGGGCGGATCTTCGCAAGGTCGAGCTCGCCGCGCAGACGCACCTCCTTCGCGCCGAGCTTCTTCAGGTAGTCGGCCTCGTTCGCCTTGCCGGTGAGTGCCACCACCTCGTAGCCCAGCCGCGCGAGCGCGTCGACCGCGATCGAGCCGACCCCGCCCGTGGCGCCATCGACGATCACCGGCCCATTCGCGGGCTTCAGGCCGTTCTGCTCCATGCGCACGATCGCCAGGCCCGCGGTGAATCCCGCGGTGCCGAAGGCCATCGCGTCCCACAGCGTGAGGCCTTTCGGCGTCTTCACCAGCCAGTCGGCCGGCACGCGCGCGTATTCCGCATAGCCGCCGTGATGCTTGACTCCGATATCGAACCCGGTTGCGAGCACCGCGTCGCCCTTGGCGAAGCGTGCGTCGCTCGAGGACACGACGGTGCCCGAAAAGTCGATTCCGCCGATGCACGACGGGCGAAGCAGGATGCGTCCCTTGCCGGTCGCGGCCAACGCGTCCTTGTAGTTCACGTCCGAGTAGGCGACCTTGACGACCACCTCGCCCGGGTCGAGATCGTCGAGCCCGTACTCGACGAACCCGGCCTGCACCTTCTTGTCGACTTCGCTGATCCTGAACGCCTTGAACTTGGCCATCTCGTCCTCCGCACGCGATCTTAACGCTGCGCGCGCTCGGTTTGCAGGTACTCGGCGGCTTGCATCTCGTGCAGCCGGCTCACGGCGCGCGCGAACTCGGCGCTGTGCTCGCCTTCCACGAACAGCTTCTCGGGCCGCGCCTCGGCCGCGACGACCAGCTTGACGCGGTCGTCGTACAGCACGTCGACCAGCCATGTGAAGCGGCGCGCAGCGTCGGCATTGCGCGCCGACATGCGCGGCACGCCCGACAGGATCAGGGTGTGGAAGCGTCTGGCGAGATCGACGTAGTCGGCGTACGAGCGCGGCCCCTCGCACAGCGCCTTGAAGTCGAACCACGCCAGGCCGCCGGCGCGCTTGCGGTAGGCGATGTTCCGGCCCTCGACATCGAGCGCGTGCCGCTCTTCCTCCACGTCCCTGAGCTCCTCGAAGATGCGCGCCAGCTCAGCCTCCGCCTTCGGCCCGGTGTGGTAGACCCTGAGCCGCTCGAGCTTGCGCCGACGGTAGTCCGCGCCGCCGTCCACTTCGAGCACGTCGAGTCGGGATTCGAGCAGCCCGATCGCCGGCAGAAAGCGCTCGCGCTGCAGGCCGTTCGGATAGAGCGCGCCAGGCGCGTAATTCGAGGTCATGCACATCACCACGCCGCGCTCCATCACTTGCTCGAGGTAGCGCCCGAGGATCATCGCGTCGGCGATGTCGGAGACATGGAACTCGTCGAAGCAAATGAGGCGCCAGCGGCGCGCGGTGCGCTCGGCGGCCGCCGCGAGCGGGTCCTCGATGCCCTTCAGCTGATCCAGCTCGCGGTGCAGCTCGCGCATGAAATGGTGGAAATGCACCCTGCGCTTCCTCACCAGCGGCACGCACAGGAAGAAACTGTCCATGAGGAAGCTCTTGCCGCGCCCGACGCCGCCCCACAGGTACACGCCCCGGGGAAGCGCCGGCTTGACCAGCAGGCGCCTGAGCGCCGTGCTGCGGCGCGCCTTGTACGCGCGCCAATCCTCGTACAGGCGCTGCAGGCGCTCTACCGCACGCCATTGCGCGGCGTCGGAGACGAAGCCCCGGCTCGCGACCTGCTGGCGGTAGAGCGAAACGACGTCGAGGCCCGTCGCGGCGTTCATCGAGGCGTACGCGACCGACGGCCGGGTCACCGGCCCATGCGCCGGTCGTACGCCTGGGAAAAGCGCTGGCTTAGCCCCGGGTCGCGCTGCGTCGCGCCCTTCGCGTCGAACTGGACGCGCACGCTCCCATCTGCCTGGCGCGCCACGACCACCGTCACCTCGATGCCATTCTTGGTGCCGCGAATGAGCCCCGTCGCCGGCTCCGCGGAGGTCACCTGCACGCCCGCGTCCTGCACGCCGCCCAGCGCGGCGTTCCACGCCCGGTCGAAGTTCGAGGGCGCAGCCGGATAAGGCTCATAGACCACGCAGCCCGAGAGCAGCGCGCCCTGCAAGGCAAGCATGAGGATCAAGATCAGGATTCGTCCCATGGTTCACCCGTTCAGCGAACGTTTGTCTACCGCGAGCGCCGCCTCGCGCATGACTTCGGACATCGACGGGTGCGCGTGACAGATGCGCGCAATGTCCTCCGAGGAGGCTCCGAACTCGATCGCCATCACCGCCTCGGCGATCAGCTCGGAGGCCTGGCCGCCGATCACATGCACCCCGAGCACCCGGTCGCTCGAAGCGTCGGCCAGCACCTTGATGAAGCCTTCGGGCTCGTCCCGGCCGAGCGCCCGGCCGTTGTAGGCGAACGGGAAGCGCCCGGCGCGGTAGCCCACGCCCCCGTCCTTCAGCTGCTTCTCGGTCTTGCCGACCCAGGCGATTTCCGGCGCCGTATAGATCACCCAGGGAATCGCGTCGTAGTTAACATGGCCGCGCTGCCCGGCGATGATCTCGGCCACCATCACGCCTTCGTCCTCGCCCTTGTGCGCGAGCATCGGCCCGCGCACCACGTCGCCGATCGCGAACACCCGCGGCAGGCTCGTGCGGCAATTCTTGTCGACCTCGATCAGGCCGCGTGCGTCGATCTTCAGGCCCACGTTCTCGGCCCCTAGGTCGTCAGTATTCGGCACCCGGCCGACCGACACGATAAGCCGATCAATCTCCAATTGTTTAGGTGAACTATCAGCAGCAGTATACTGAATCGTAACGCCTTTCTTTGATTGCTTCACGGACCCGACGCTGACGCCCAGCTCGATCTCCAGCCCCTGCTCCTGGGTGAAGCTCCGCCACGCCTCCTGCGCGACCGCCTCGTCGGCCGCGGCGAGAAAAGTGGGCAGCGCCTCCAGGATCCAGACCTGCGCCCCGAGCCGACGCCACACGCTGCCAAGCTCCAGTCCGATCACGCCAGCACCGATCACGCCTAGGCGCGCCGGCACCGCGTCGAAAGCGAGCGCGCCCTCGTTGTCGCAAATGAGCTTGTTGTCGACCGGAACGCCGGGCAGATGGCGCGCCTTAGATCCCGTCGCGATGATCACGTTCTTCGCCTCGACGGTCTCGGCGTCCTTCTCCCCCTTGACCTCGACCTTCCAGGTGGTGCCGCCCGTCAGCAGCCTGCCGTGGCCCTGCAGCCAGGTCACCTTGTTCTTCTTGAACAGGCCGGCGATGCCGCCGGTCATCTTGCGCACGATCTTGTCCTTGCGCGCCTGCATGGCGGCCAGGTCGAGCTTCACGCCGCTCGCGTGGATGCCGTGCACCTTGAACTTGTGCTGCACGCGCTCGTAGTTCTCGGAGGACTCGAGCAGCGCCTTGGAGGGAATGCAGCCGACGTTAAGGCAGGTCCCCCCGAGCGCGTATTGACCGTCGGGCGTCTTCCAGTTCTCGATGCACGCAGTCGCGAGCCCGAGCTGCGCGGCGCGGATCGCCGCGATGTAGCCCGCCGGCCCCGCGCCGATGACCACCACGTCGAAACTTTGCGCCATGACTTTTCCCTATTGCCCCTCGCGCGGCACGAAGATCCAGAGGACGACGTACGCAAACAAGGTGAAGCCCCCCAGCACCATCCCGAGCACGAACAGAATGCGCCACACCCAGCTCTCGACGCCGCTAAGGCGCCCAAGTCCGCCGCACACGCCCGCGATCCACCGGTCCGTCTGCGAGAGCCGCAAGCGGTTGATCGCGGGTCCAGCGCCCGTTTCCCACGCGGCGCCGTCGATCAAGCGGGCCTTGGCGCGTTCGAATTCGGCACTCGTGAGGGCGCCCTTTTTGAGCAACTCGTGAAGCTTGGCGATCTCGTCGGCGAGCGGCACGGAATCAAATTTCCAGAACCAGCCGCGCTGGGTCCTCCAGCGCGTCCTTCAGAGCGACCAGGAACAGCACCGCCTCGCGGCCGTCGATGATGCGGTGGTCGTAGGACAGCGCCAGGTAGTTCATCGGGCGGATGACGATCTGCCCGTTCTCCACCACCGGGCGCTCCTTCGTGACGTGCACGCCGAGGATCGCCGACTGCGGCGGATTGATGATCGGGGTAGAGAGCAGCGAGCCGAACACGCCGCCGTTCGAGATCGAGAACGTGCCTCCGGCCAGCTCCTCGATGCCCAGCTTGCCGTCCTGCGCGCGCCTGCCGTAATCGGCGATCTTCGTCTCGATCGCGGCGAAGGACAGCTGGTCGCAGTCGCGCACGATCGGGACCACCAGTCCGCGCGGGCTGCCCACCGCGATGCCGATGTCGAAATAGCCGTGGTAGACGATGTCGTTGCCGTCGACCGAGGCGTTCACCACCGGGAACTTCTTCAGCGCGGCGACCGCGGCCTTGACGAAGAACGACATGAACCCGAGCTTGACCCCGTGCTCCTTCTCGAAGCGCTCCTGGTACCTGCGCCGCAGGTCCATCACCGGTTGCATGTTGACCTCGTTGAAGGTCGTCAGGATCGCCGCGGTCGACTGCGACTGAACCAGCCGCTCGGCGATGCGCGCGCGCAGGCGCGACATCGGCACGCGCTGCTCGGGCCGGTTGCCGAGCAGACGCTCGACGTCGACCGGCGTCGCCGGCTGGGCGAGCGCTGCCCTTGGCGCCGCTGCGGCAGGAGCGGCCGCCGGCGGCGCCTCCGCCGCGTAGGAGGCCGGCTTGCCGACGTGCGCCAGCACATCTGCCTTGGTGACGCGCCCGTCGCGGCCGCTGCCCTGGATGCGCGCCGTGTCGATGCCCTGCTCGGCCGCGAGCTTCTGCGCCGCGGGCATCACCGGCGGCGCCTGCCTGGCGCTCGGCGCGGGTGCGTGCGGCGCTGCGCTCGCGCGCGCGTCCGTATCGATGGTTGCGATCACCTCGCCGGCGCTCACCGCGCCGCCGGTCTGCTTCATGATCTTCGTCAGCACGCCGTCGGCGGGCGCCGGCAGCTCCATGACCACCTTGTCGGTCTCGATGTCGATCAGGTTCTCATCCCGCGACACCGGCTCGCCTTCCTTCTTGTGCCACTCGAGCAGCGTCGCCTCGGAGACCGACTCCGAGAGCTGCGGCACCTTCACCTCGACGATCACTTCACTCTCCCGTTCGATTTTTCCCCGGGTCCGGCCAAGCCTCGCCCGGGTTGGCGAAAAACCAGCGCGTAACGCGCCGGGCAATGCGTCAGATTCTGCCTGCTATTTGAACTTCCCGAATGCCATGTCGATGAGCGCCGCCTGGCGCGCCTGGTGCTTGCTCAGGTACCCCCCGGCCGGCGCGGCGGACGGCGACCGCCCCGCGTAGTACAGCTTCTGCTCCGGGCGCTTGTTCTCGTTGAAGTAATGCGCGGTCTGGTACCAGGCCCCCTGGTTCTGCGGCTCCTCCTGGCACCAGACGACCTCGCGCGCGTTCGGATAGCGCTTCAGCTCGGCCGCGAACTGCTTGTGCGGGAACGGATAGAGCTGCTCGACGCGAACGATCGCCGCGTTGTCGTGGCGCCGCTCGCGCCGCGCGCCCAGCAGGTCGTAGTACACCTTGCCGCAGCAGGCGATGACGCGCGTCACCTCCTTCGGCTCGAGCGCGTCGATTTCGGGCACCACGGTGAGGAACGACCCGCTCGCGAGCTCCCTGATCGGTACCGACGCTTCCTTCTTGCGCAGCAGGGACTTGGGCGTGAGCACCACCAGCGGCTTTCTGAACGGGCGCAGCATCTGGCGCCGCAGCAGGTGGAAGATCTGCGAAGCGTTCGACGGCACGCAGACCTGCATGTTGTGCTCGGCGCACAGCTGCAGATAGCGCTCCAGCCGTGCCGAGGAGTGCTCGGGGCCCTGACCTTCGTAGCCGTGCGGCAGGAACATCGTCAGGCCGCAGACGCGGCCCCACTTCGCCTCGCCCGAGCTGATGAACTGGTCCACCACCACCTGTGCGCCGTTGGCGAAGTCGCCGAACTGGGCCTCCCAGACGACCAGCGCGTTAGGCTCGGCGGTCGCGTAGCCGTACTCGAAGCCGAGCACCGCCTCCTCCGAGAGCACCGAGTCGATCACCACGAACGACCCTTGATCCTTGGAGATGTTGGACAGCGGCGTGTAAGTGCCCTGGTCCCAGCGCTCGCGGTCCTGGTCGTGCAGCACCGCATGGCGGTGCGCGAAGGTGCCGCGGCCGCTGTCCTGCCCCGACAGGCGTACGTCGTAGCCGTTGGAGAGCAGGCTCGCGTACGCGAGCGTTTCGGCCATGCCCCAGTCCACCGGTAGCTTGCCTTCGGCCATCTGCTTGCGCGCCTGGACCACCCGCTCGACGCTCGGGTGCAGCTTGAAGTCCTCGGGCACCGAGGTGACGCGCTCGGCCAGGCGCTGCAGCTCGGCGAGCGGCACGTGCGTGTCCGCGGCGTCGGTCCACTTGGTGTTCAGGAAAGGCGCCCAGTCGACCGCGAACTTGCTCTTGAAGTTCGAGATCACCGGGTTGGCGCTCAGCCTGCCCGCGTCCAGGTCGGCGCGGTACTGCTTGATCATCTCTTCGGCTTCGCCGGCCTGGATCACGCCCTGCGCCGCCAGCCTGTCGGCGTACAGCTTGCGCGTGCCGGGGTGCTGGCTGATCTTCTTGTACATGAGCGGCTGCGTGACGAACGGCTCGTCCTGCTCGTTGTGGCCGAGCTTGCGGAAGCACACCAGGTCGATCACCACGTCCTTCTTGAACTGCTGGCGGAAGTCGAGCGCGAGCTGCGTCACGAACAGCACCGCGTCGGCGTCGTCGCCGTTCACGTGGAAGATCGGCGCCTCGACCATTTTCGCCACGTCGGTGCAGTAGATGGTGGAGCGCGTGTCGCGCGGATCCGAGGTGGTGAAGCCGATCTGGTTGTTGACCACGATGTGCACCGTGCCGCCGGTGCCGTAGCCGCGCGTGCCAGAGAGGTTCAGCGTCTCCATCACCACGCCTTGGCCCGCGAACGCGGCGTCGCCGTGGATCAGGATCGGCAGCACCTCCGCACCGGTCTTGTCGTCGCGCCGCCGCTGGCGTGCACGCACCGAGCCTTCGACCACGGGATTCACGATTTCGAGGTGCGAAGGATTGAAGGCGAGCGAGATGTGCACCGGCCCGCCCTGCGTCGAGATGTCCGAGGAGAAGCCGTTGTGGTATTTGACGTCCCCCGCCATGAGCTCGTGCGCCGCCTTCCCTTCGAACTCGAGGAACAGCTCCTGCGGGGTCTTGCCGAGGACATTCACCAGCACGTTCAACCGCCCGCGGTGCGCCATGCCGATCACGAACTCCTGCACCCCGGCCGCCCCGGCGCGCTGGATCAGCTCGTCTATCGACGGGATCAGGCTTTCGCCGCCCTCGAGCGAAAAACGCTTCTGCCCGACATAGCGCGTGTGCAGGTAGCGCTCGAGCTGCTCGGCCTCGGTAAGCTTCTGCAGCAGACGTTTCTGCACTTCGGGGGCGTAGCGCGGCGCGCCGCGCAGCGGCTCGATGCGCTGTTGGATCCAGTCGCGCTGGCCGCGGTCGCTGATGAACATGTACTCGTAGCCCACGTTGCCGCAGTAGGTGTCGCGCAGCGCTTGAATGAGGTTCCTGAGCGTGGTGCGGTCCAGACCGACGAAGGAACCGGCGTTCACCTCCCGGTCCAGGTCCGCCTCCTTCAGGTCGTAATAGGCTGCCTCGAGCTCGGGCGCCGCCGGGCGCGCCATGCGCTTGAGCGGATCGAGCGTCGCCCAGCGCGCGCCGGAGATGCGGTATGCGGTGATGAGCAGCAGCGCCGAGACCTGCAGCCGCTCGTGCGCGACGTCGATCTGCGGCGCGCCGCGACCGGCCAGTTCGCCCGTCCGGGCGCGCTGCACGAAGGATTCGACCACCGGCGCATGCGCCACGTCGCGCGCCGCACCCGCCGCCCCCGGCAGCTGCTGCATCTGGTCGAAATATTCGCGCCACTCCCCGGGCACCGAGCCGGGGTTTGACAGGTACTGCTCGTAGAGCTCCTCGATGAATGGCGCGTTGCCGCCGAACAGGTACGAGTTGCCGAGCAGTTCCTTCATCATGTCGCTCACCTCTTGTCGAGCGGCTGCACGTCGCGCCGCGTCGCGCCCTTGTACAGCTGGCGCGGCCTGCCGATTTTCTGATCCGGGTCGCCGACCATCTCGTTCCATTGCGCGATCCAGCCCACGGTGCGCGCCAACGCGAAGATGCAGGTGAACATGCTCACCGGGATGCCGAGCGCGCGCTGCACGATGCCGGAGTAGAAATCGACGTTCGGATAGAGCTTGCGCGACACGAAGTACTCGTCCTCGAGCGCGATCTTCTCCAGCGCCATGGCGAGCTTGAACAACCGGTCGTTCTGCAGCCCGAGCTCCGCGAGCACCTCGTGGCAGGTCTCGCGCATCAGCTTGGCGCGCGGATCGTAGTTCTTGTACACGCGGTGCCCGAAGCCCATCAGCTTGACGTGCGAGTTCTTGTCCTTCACCTGCTTGATGAATTCGCCGATCTTGGACACGTCGCCGATGTGGTCGAGCATCTGCAGCGCCGCCTCGTTCGCCCCGCCGTGCGCCGGCCCCCACAGGCAGGCGATGCCCGCGGCGATGCAGGCGAAGGGGTTGGCGCCGGAGGAGCCCGCGAGCCGCACGGTCGAGGTCGAGGCGTTCTGCTCGTGGTCGGCGTGCAGGATCAGGATGCGGTCGAGCGCGCGCACCAGGACATCATTCACCACGTAGTCTTCGGAGGGCACGGCGAACATCATGCGCATGAAGTTCGCGGTGTACGAGAGATTGTTGCGCGGGTAGATGAACGGCTGGCCCATGTTGTACTTGTAGGCCATCGCCGCGATCGTCGGCAGCTTGGCGATCAACCGGAATGCCGAGATCTTGCGATGCTCGGGGTTCGCGATGTCGAGCGAGTCGTGGTAGAAGGCCGACAGCGCGCCCACCACCCCGACCAGCACCGCCATCGGGTGCGCGTCGCGCCGGAAGCCGGTGAAGAAGCGGTTTAGCTGGTCGTGCACCATCGTGTGGTGAGTGACGACGCCGTCGAATTCCTTCTTCTGCTGGCTGTCCGGCAACTCTCCGTTCAACAGCAGGTAGCACACCTCTAGGAAATCGCAGTGCTGCGCGAGCTGCTCGATCGGGTAGCCGCGGTACAGCAGCACGCCGGCGTCGCCGTCGATGTAGGTGATGGTCGAAGCGCAGCTCGCGGTGGACAGGAAGCCCGGGTCGTAGGTGAATACCCCCAGCTTGCCGTACAGCGCGCGGATGTCGACGACGTCAGGTCCGACCGACCCGGACAGGATCGGAAATTCGATGCTGCGCCCGTCGGGTAGCTTGAGGTTTGCTTGCTTGTCCACGGTCATCTCCTTGTCAACTCGCCCTGAGGCGCTGGACGACGTCGCCCAGGCGCGCTTCGTACTCGTCGCTGCGGCCGTTCACGATGTCCCACAGCTCGTTGTCCGCGAGCTCGAGCAGCTCGCCCAGGCGCGCCAGCTCCTCGGCATCCAATCCGCCCGCCTGGCGCTGCATGAAGCGCTCGAGCACCAGATCGAGCTCGAGCAGCCCGCGGCGGCATTTCCACTTCAGACGATCGTGCGTCAGTCGATCCATCACACCGCGCGCCGAACCATGAGCTCCTTGATTTTCCCGATCGCCAGGGTCGGGTTGAGGTTCTTCGGGCAAGCGTCGACGCAATTCATGATGGTGTGGCAGCGGAACAGCCGGTACGGATCCTCGAGGTCGTCCAGCCGCTCGCCGGTCGCCTGGTCGCGCGTGTCCGCGATGAAGCGGTAGGCCTGCAGCAGCCCGGCCGGCCCGACGAACTTGTCCGGATTCCACCAGAACGAGGGGCACGAGGTCGAGCAGCATGCGCACAGGATGCACTCGTACAGACCGTTCAGCTCTTCGCGCTCTTCGGGCGACTGCAGCCGCTCGCGCTCCGGCGGCGCGTCGTGGTTGACCAGGTAAGGCTTGATCGAATGGTACTGGTCGAAGAACTGCGTCATGTCGACTATCAGGTCGCGCACCACGGGCAGGCCCGGCAGCGGGCGCAGCACGACCCGCTCCGGAAGGTCGGCCAACCGCGTGATGCACGCCAGGCCGTTCTTGCCGTTGATGTTCATCGCGTCCGAGCCGCATACGCCCTCGCGGCACGAGCGGCGGAACGAAAGCGAGTCGTCTTGCGCCTTGATGCGCACCAGCGCGTCGAGCAGCATGCGGTCGGTGGGCTCGAGGCTCACTTCGTAGTCCTGCATGCGCGGGCGCGCATCCTTGTCCGGGTCGTAGCGGTAGATCGAGAAACGCATCAGTAGGTCCGTACCTTGGGCTGGAATGTATCGACGGAAAGCGGCTTCAGATGTACAGGCTTGTATTCGAGGCGGTTGCCGTCCTTGAACCACAGCGTGTGCTTGAGCCAGTTCTTGTCGTCGCGCTCGGGATAGTCCTCGCGCGCCTGCGCGCCGCGGCTTTCCTTGCGCGCCTCGGCCGACACCACCGTCGCCATCGCGGTCTCGACCAGGTTGTCCAGCTCGAGCGCCTCGACGCGCGCCGTGTTGAACACCTTGGACTTATCCTGGATGGCGACGCGCTCGGCGCGCGCGGCGATTTCCTTCATCATCTTGATACCCTCGACGAGCAGGTCGGGGAAGCGGAACACGCTGCAATGCGCCTGCATCGTCCTGCGCAAATCGTTGGCCACGTCCGCCACGCGCTCGCCGCTCGCGGTCCTGTCAAGCCGCGCCAGCCGCGCCAGCGGGCGCTCCGCAGCGTCCCTGGGCAGATCCCTGTGCGCCGTGGGCATGGCCCGGATGTCGGCGATCGCCTGCTCGCCGGCCGATTTTCCGAACACCACCAGGTCGAGCAGCGAGTTCGTCCCCAGCCGGTTGGCGCCGTGCACCGAGACGCAGGAGCACTCGCCGACCGCGTACAGGCCGGGCACCACCGCTTCCGAATTTCCGCCGCGCGGTGCCACCACCTGGCCGAGGTAATTCGCCGGGATGCCGCCCATCTGGTAGTGCACGGTCGGCACCACCGGGATCGGCTCGCGCACCGGGTCGGCGTTGGCAAACTTGATCGCGATCTCGCGGATGCCGGGCAGGCGCAGGTTGATCACCTCAGGGCCGAGGTGATCGAGCTTGAGCAGCACGTAGTCGCCCGCCGGGCCGCAGCCGCGACCTTCCTTGATCTCGGTAGTCATCGCCCGCGACACCACGTCGCGGCTCGCGAGGTCCTTGGCGTTCGGCGCATAGCGCTCCATGAAGCGCTCGCCGTCCTTGTTCAGCAGGTAGCCGCCCTCGCCGCGCACGCCCTCGGTGATCAACACGCCCGCGCCGGCGACGCCGGTGGGATGGAACTGCCAGAACTCCATGTCCTCGAGCGGAATACCGGCGCGCGCTGCCATGCCGAGCCCGTCGCCGGTGTTGATGAAGGCGTTGGTGCTCGCGGCGTAGATGCGCCCGGCGCCTCCCGTGGCGAGGATGGTCGCCTTGGCCTGCAGGATCATCGCCTCGCCGGTTTCCATCTCGAGCGCGGTCACGCCGAGCACCGCGCCCTCCGCGTCGCGCACCAGATCGAGCGCCATCCATTCGACCAGGAACTGGGTGCTCGCCTTGACGTTCTGCTGATACAGCGTGTGCAGCATCGCGTGGCCGGTGCGGTCCGCCGCCGCGCAGGCGCGCATCGCCATCTTGGCGCTGCCGTAATCCTGGGTGTGCCCGCCGAAGGGCCGCTGGTAGATCTTGCCGTTCTCCAGCCGGTCGAATGGCATCCCCATGTGCTCGAGCTCGACCACCACCTCGGTGGCGCGCCGGCACATGTACTCGATCGCGTCCTGGTCGCCGAGATAGTCCGAACCCTTCACCGTGTCGTACATGTGCCAGTGCCAGTGATCCTCGGTCGAGTTGGCGAGCGGCGCCGCGATGCCGCCCTGCGCCGCGACAGTGTGCGAGCGCGTCGGGAACACCTTCGAGAGCACCGCCACCCTGAGCCCGGCGCGCGCGAGCTCGAGCGCCGCGCGCATGCCCGAGCCGCCCGCCCCGACCACGATCGCGTCGAATTTGCGCACCG
>Ga0316620_10000826_pt1 | contig 12785 bp, 9 predicted proteins | sample OWC_Aug_M1_C1_D5_FD_207651 | JGI IMG/M metagenome (GOLD analysis project Ga0316620, IMG submission 207651) | Wetland soil microbial communities from Old Woman Creek delta, Ohio, United States - OWC_Aug_M1_C1_D5_B | ecosystem: Environmental > Terrestrial > Soil > Wetlands | place: USA: Ohio... | reverse complement strand
GGGACGAGACACCGAAATACCTGAACTCCCCGGAGACAGCGCTGTTTTCCAAAAGCACGGTGCTCTACTGCCTCGATCGCGCCCTCCCGGCGTTCTCTGACGCCAATCGGGCGATCGTCGTAGAGGGCTACTTCGATTGCATCGCTCTGCAAAACGAGGGCTTCCACGAGACCGTCGCGACGCTGGGAACAAGCCTCTCCGAGCACCACGCCCGCGAGCTGGCACGCCGTGTAGGCAGAGTGATGGTGTGCTTTGATGGCGACGTCGCTGGCCGGTCGGCTGCAGTCGCTGCGCTCCGTACGTTGCTCGCCGCCGACCTGGAAGCCGACGTGCTCCTCCTTCCTGAAGGGCAAGATCCGGACGACGTGGTTCGCCGGGGTGGCCGCGCGGGCGTCGAGCGACTCCTGCACGAGGCGTCGAGTGCGACCACTTTCCTGATCGGCCAGATGGGCGCGAGCCGCGACGAGCGGCGACGGAACCTCCTGATCAGCATAGAGATAGTCAACGTGTGCCCGGACCCGGTCCGACGCTATGCGATGCGCGAGGCGCTCGCGGCCAGCGCCGGCGTCCCGGTCGAGGCGCTCGGGGCTCTGGCCTCCCCGCGGGTGTTGATCGGGGGTGGGCCGACATCCGACCTGCCGCCCGCCGGAGAACTCGCCCTGCTCCGTGGCCTCTTCCTCGATGTCCCCTTGCCGCGAAGGGGCGAATTGCTGAACCAGGTGGTACTCGAGGCCATCGACCATCCAATCACCAAGTTGCTGCTTGAACAAGCGAAAGGCCTCGTGGAAAGCGGGCAAGCCCTTGAAATTTCTGAGATCGCGACCGACATTTACGACCGTGAAGCGCGGCGAGTCCTTGCCGCGTTGGAGCATGAGGTGCCTCCCTGCGCGGAAGAGCACCTCACGCTCGTCATGAGGGAGCTTTGCGAGAAACAAAGAGGAAGACGACTCGCCCAACTCAGCGTAGCAATAGCCAACGCCGAAAGACAGGGAAGGACGCAGGAGCTCGCCGAACTGCTGCGCGAAAAGAGCGCGCTGCTCAGAAAACTAGACACTCGCTGACCCAGTCCCGCCCGGCAGGAAAGAAGGTACGACCTCGCCCAGTCGCGGTGCGACAAGAGCGCGCCGCAAAGGCAGCTCGACGCCGCCCCACCCCGCCCCGGTCGGTGGGGAAGAAGGTGCGACCTCGCCCCGTTGTTGCGCGGCCACAGCACGCCACCGGAAAGCCCCGACGCACCCTGGGCAAACCTCGGCAACCTAAGCAGTTGCGCGAGCTAAAGGCCCCTGGGCCAAGGGCAGCTAGGAAGACGACTCGCCCAGCTCAGCGCAGCGTGAGCGAACGCCAGAGAACGACAGAACGCGCACGGCCTCGCCGAGTCGTGGTACGAGCGGAGCGCGGATCCAAGGAGACTCGACGCCTGCTCGCCAAGCTACCGCCAGTCAAACCCTTGCGCGAGAAGAAGACGCCGGCGCCGAGCGTGGAGAGGAAGGCGGCTCACCCAGCCCCGCGGGGCGTGGTCCAGATCCAAAAGACGACGGAGCGCGTAGCATCTCGCCGCGTCTCTGGGCGGGAGAGGCGCGCTCCCAAGGAAGGCCAGCCGGGCGAATCACAGCCGGCCCGCGAGGGACGAGAGAGAGAAGCTTCGGCGTTGAGCGTGGAGGAGAAGTACGTCGAGCTCCCAAGGCTGGTGAGCCTCGGCCGCGAGCGCGGGTATGTGCTGATCGACGAGATTCTGGAGGTGCTGCCCGAGGACATTGCCTCCAACGCCGACGAGCTGGATGAGATCTACCTACGCTTCACCGAGAACGACATCGAGATTGTCGAGAGCCTCGAGAAGCTCGCAGCCCTGGAGGAGGAGAGCCCAGAAAGACCGGAGCCGGCCGAGGCGGTCCCTCCGACCTCACTGGTCGACCCCGCACTCCTCGAGAAGACCAACGACCCGGTGCGGATGTACCTCCGGGAAATGGGGACGGTCAAGCTGCTCGATCGCAGTGGTGAGGTCACAATCGCCAAGCGGATCGAGTCGGGCGAGGCGCGGGTCTTCTGCGCTTTGGCCTCTTCCCCCACGATCCTCCAGCTCTTCCTGCGTGCCAACGAAGCGGCCCGCCGGGATCGCCGGATGATGCGTGACATCCTCTCCGGGCTGACCAGCGAGCTCGACGAGCGCGGCCGCGGGAGGGTCGAGGAGGCCCGAAGAGTGTTCTTCCGCATGCACGATCTCGACGAGCACTGCAAGCAACTCAAGGATCGTCTGCGGCGCTGCAAGCGCGGCACTCGCCGCGCTCACGAGCTTCTCCGCCAGATCGACGCCACCAACGGCGACATCTCCGTTCTGGTCCGCTCGACCGACTTCACAACGACGACCCGCAACCGGCTGCTGACTTTTCTCGGTGAAGTGGAGCGCCAGTTCTCGATCCCGATCCAGACGATCCGAAGGGACGAGGGGAAGCTCAAGACTGAACGCAACAGTGAGCGGCGTTCCTTCTACTCCGAGCGCATCAAGCGTTACAGAGGAGAGCTTGCCAACATCGAGAAACGTTTCGGCGTTCCCTACGAAGAGCTCAAGCGCGTGGTGACGGAGGTACGGCAAGGAGAGGAAGAGACAGACCGGGCGAAACAGGAGTTGATCGTCGCCAACCTCCGCCTCGTCGTCTCGATCGCCAAGAAGTACACGAACCGAGGCCTTCAGTTCCTCGACCTTATCCAGGAGGGGAACATTGGCCTGATGAAGGCGGTGGACAAGTTCGAGTACCGTCGTGGCTACAAGTTCTCAACCTACGCCACCTGGTGGATCCGGCAAGCCATCACGAGAGCAATTGCCGATCAGGCACGCACGATTCGCATTCCAGTTCACATGATCGAGACCATCAACAAGCTCACCCGCACCCAGCGGCAGCTCGTGCAAGAGTTCGGCCGCGAGCCGACCGCCGACGAGGTAGCCGAGAAGATGGAAATCCCGGTCTCCAAGGTCCGCAAGATCATGAAGATCGCCCAGGAGCCGATCTCGCTTGAGACGCCGATCGGCGAGGAGGAGGACTCTCACCTGGGCGACTTCGTCGAGGATCGGTCGGCGGTCTCCCCCATCGACGCCGTCATTTCCGCCTCGTTGAAGTCGCAGGCCGATTCGGTGCTGCGGACCTTGACGCCGCGCGAGGCCGAGGTCCTCCGGCGACGTTTCGGCATGGGCGACGGCACGGAGCACACCCTCGAAGAGGTCGGCAAAGCCTTCAACGTCACCCGCGAGCGGATCCGTCAGATCGAGTCGAAGGCCCTGCGAAAGCTGCGCCACCCCACCCGGGCTAAGTTGCTGAAGCCGTACCTCGACATCATCGGCTGAGAGCTGCCTGCGCGTGACCCGGTGGGCGAAGCGCGCCCCCGTTCGCCCTCGTGGCGACCGACGAGGTACCACACCGCGGTCCACGAAGGCTTTGCCCTGCTTGCCTCAAGTCTCAACACCGCCTACAATTCGCCCCTGCTGGGTCCATAGCTCAGCGGTCAGAGCTGCCGGCTCATAACCGGTAGGTCCCAGGTTCGAATCCTGGTGGACCCACTCCACAAGGGAGGACGGCGTGCCCAACCAGGCGCCTGCGCGAATCTGGACAAGACACACGGAGGGACGGTGACGGCGCGGGAGATACTTGTCGGGTTCGTCTCACTGCAGCGATTGCTCGACCGCAAAGGCATCCTCAAGAGGGAAATCGACACCCCCCCCGAAGAGGTGCTCCAACTCCGAGCGGAGCTCGAGGCCCGGAGGGTTACCCTGACAGACAAGCGGCTGCGCAGCGCACAGCTCGCTGCAGAGCACAGCGCCCTCTCCCCAGAGCTCGAGGCGTTGCGCGAGGAGCGCGAGCACTTTCGCAAGCAGAAGTCGATGGTCACCAACATGAAACAGCTCTCCGCCGTGGTCTCGGAGCTCGACCATGTGGAGGGCGAGATCAGGACTCGCGAGGATCGGCTCCTCGAGGTGATGCAGGAACTTGACTCGCTGGATGGAGCGCTCGCCGCTCTTGAACAGGAGACGCCCGAGGAACGCACCCGCCGCGAGCAGGCCGAGGTGACCTGGGAGACCAGAAAGAAGGCTGCCGCGATCGAACTCAAAGGCGTCGAACGCTCCATCCGTGAGGTGAGCGCTCAAATTGGCGAGCGGGCGTTCGAGCGTTTCCGTAAGCTCTGGAACTCTCGCAAGCCCAACGCGGTGGTGCCCCTCGACGGGACCTCCTGCTCCGCCTGCCACGCCGAGTTGCGACCTTCGCTGGTTCAGCTCGTCCGCACCGCCGAGGAGCTGCAGTACTGCGACTCCTGCCGCCGCCTGCTCTACGACCCTGAGCAGTTCCCGCCCTGACGATGGACGACGAGCGAACGGGACGCGCCACCCCCTCCATTTATCCCAAGGCGTCGCGGGCGATCGTGTGGATCGACGGGGGTTCCCGCGGCAACCCCGGCGAAGCGGGGTGTGGCATCGTTATCGAACTCGGCGATGGATCCCGAGAGACCCACTCCATCTCCCTCGGGCACACGACCAACAACGTCGCCGAGTATGCGGCACTCCTCGCCGCGCTCGAGCGGAGTAAGGCGCTGAGAGTCCGTGACGTCGAGGTGCGCTGTGACTCCCAGCTCGTCGTGGAGCAGATCAACGGCAGCTATCGGGTCCGCGCCCGTCACCTTCAACCCCTGTGGCTGCGCGCCCAGCAGCTCCTTCGCACTTTCTCCCGAGCCCGCGTCGTCCACGTACCCAGAGCGTCGAACCGCGAGGCGGACCGCCTGGCGAATCTGGCCATCGACACTCACGCCTCTACCGTGCCTCGCCCGCAGGGAGTGACGTGAGGAGCCTTCATCCGCGCCAAAGAGGCCGTTGCCTGAGGGGAAGGCAATGAGCGTCGCCGACAACGTGAGGCACGCCCGGGAACGGATAGCTGCTGCCTGCGTCCGCGCCTCCCGCAGCGTTGCCGAGGTCCGCATCGTGGCGGTGTCAAAGACGCAGCCCGCCTCGGCGGTGTCCGATGCGGTCGCCGCCGGGGTGGACGCGATCGGTGAGAATCGCGTCCAGGAGGGTGCCGGCAAGCGCCCTCTCGTTAGCGGAGTCACGCCTTGGCACCTCGTCGGCACCCTCCAGCGCAACAAGGTCAGGCAGGCGATGGAGGTGTTCGATCTGGTTGAGACCGTGGATCGCATCGAGTTGGCCGACCGCTTGCAGCTCCAGCTTGGCCCCTCCGGAAGGACGTTGCCCGTGTTCTTCGAGGTGAACGTCGGTGGCGAGGCGCAAAAGGGCGGGGTTCGACCTGAGGGGTTGATGCCTTTGGTGGACCACGTCCTGGCTCGCTGCCCTCGGTTGAGCCCTGCGGGTCTCATGACCGTACCGCCCTACGATCCCGACCCCGAGCGCTCCCGCCCCCACTTTGTCGCCCTTCGAGAGCTAGCGAGTCGACTCGCACGGCAGTTCGACCTCCCCTCCCTCGATCTCTCGATGGGCATGAGCGAGGACTTCGAGGTAGCGATCGAGGAAGGCGCCACCTGGGTCCGTTTGGGTCGCATCCTGTTCGGAGAGCGGCGGGGCGGCATCTAGCGGGAAGCCACGGTGGAAAGGGCCTTGTGCTACAGTGATGTCGAGGGGAGGTAACGGGCCATGGCACGGCTGACGCCTCTCGAGATCCAGCGCGCCGCTTTCCCGCGCCGCCTTCAGGGCTTTGACCCCGACGCCGTTCGCGAGTTCCTCTCGCGCCTGGCCGAACAGGTCGAGGAAGACGCGCGGCAGCGGGGCGAACTGCGGGCCCAGATCGCCAAGATCACTCGCGAGGTCGACGAGTACCGTCAGCGCGCCGATGCCCTCAACGAGGCTCTCGTGGCAGCCCAGTGCTCCGCCGAGCAGACCATCACCAAGGCCGAAGCGGACGCCCAGCGCATCGTTGCCGAGGCTCAGGCCCTCGCGGATCGCCTCGTTGAGGAGTCGGCCCATCGAGCGGAAAACCTCGAGACCGTGACGGCCCAACTCCGCACCCGTCGGCGCACCTCTCGCGCGGATCTCAAGCGACTCGCCGAAGTCCTCGGCGGCGTTGTCACGGATGACGAGGCGGCCGAGCAGCGCGAGAGCGAGGTTCCCAGCATCGCGGTCCTGCGGCCGCGCGAACGCCGCGGCAAAGGCGACCGTTGACCGGAGGGCTGCGGGTTCCGGGCCCCGGATTCCACGATCTCCTTCCCCACTGGTGGCGGCAACCGACGCCGGACGCAACGGTGCAATCGTGAGCTTGCTCATCATCGGGGCGCGGGTGGTTGCGACGCCGCGCGGGAGCGGCGCCCTCTCCGGCGCGGCCCAGGGTGCCTTGGCGATCCTCGAGGATGTTGTGCTCCGTTGCGAGCAAGGGCTCATCGCCTTCATTGGAACGCGCACGGAGCACGATCGGCGTTTCTCCCCAGCCGATGAGGTTCTCGACGCTGAGGGCGGGACCGTTCTCCCGGGCTTCGTCGACCCCCACACTCACCTCCCCTTTGCGGGGTACAGGGAGGACGAGTTCGACCGTCGTCTGGCGGGAGAATCGTACGCGCAGATCGCCGCCTCCGGCGGTGGAATCGTCTCGACCGTCGCGGCAACACGGAATGCAACCTTTGAGGAACTGCTCGAGGCCACCCTCAAGCGCCTCGACCGTCAGCTGCTCTCTGGCACGACGACCACAGAAGCGAAATCAGGTTACGGGCTCGATCGCGACAACGAACTGAAGCAACTGCGCGTCTTGCGCGAGGCTGGTCGTCGTCACCCGGTCGAGATCGTGGCGACGGCCATGCCCGGTCACGAGGTGCCGCCGGAGTGGCGGCACGACCCCGACGGATATGTAGGCTACGTCGTGAGCGAGATCTACCCAGCGATCGCTGCCGAAAGTCTCGCGGAGGGGGTCGACGTCTTCTGTGAGAAAGGCGTGTTCTCACCGCCACAAGCCCGGCGGTTGCTCGCCGACGCGGGTCGATTCGGCTGGCGTATCCACCTGCACGCCGACGAACTGACCGATCTTGCCGGTGCAGCTCTGGCCGCCGAGTTGGGGGCCGCCTCGGCGTCGCACCTCCTCCACGCCAGCGAGCAAGGCATCGGCGCCCTCGCCAGCGCAGGAGTCATCGCAGTCGTGCTGCCCGGCGTCTCCTTCTTCCTGCGCGATCGCTTCGCGCCGGTGCGCAGGCTGATCGACGCCGGTGTCCCGGTCGCGCTGGCGACCGATTGCAACCCAGGTTCCTCCCACACCGAGTCGATGGTGCAGATCGTGATTCTGGCCTGCCTGGGTGCCGGGATGTCCACGGAAGAGGCAGTGGTGGCCGCCACCGTGAATGCCGCCGCGGCGTTGGGTAGGGCCGACCGCATCGGCACCATCGAAGTGGGAAAGCAGGCCGATCTGGTCATCTTCGACATGCCTTCCCCAAAGCATCTTGTCTACCACTTCGGGGTGAACCTGGTCCGCCACGTGGTCAAGACCGGGCATCTCGTGGTGGTTGACGGAAAGCGCGTGACAACTTCCGAATAGTATCGGGCGCGACGTGCGCACGCCCCTGGGGTCACCCCCCGGACGCGGGACCGCACCTCCCGGCACAGCGGCCGCCGCTTTGAGGCCAGCACAGCGGGCTGGCGCCGCTCCCTGCAACGACCCTCCGGTTCCCCCGGGCCGTCCCTGGACGTCAGGCGTGGTTAGTCACGAGGTCTCAAGCCGAGCGATCGACGGGATCAGCGTCTTGCGGCCGGCACGATCGAAGAAGACGACAAGACGAGTCTGTGCTGCCCCGCGTTGGACCTGGAGGATGACCCCCTGACCGAAGGTCGGGTGACGAACCTTAAGGCCTGGCCGCCAACCATCGGGGTGCGTCTCGGCACGCCGCCCTGCCCTCGGTGCCCCGGCCGCACGAACTTGGGCAGCTCCTTCGCCTTCCCGCTGCAGCCCTCGAGAGTTGGCCGTCTCTGGCGGCCCGTTCCGCCGCGGGTAGGGAGCGTGCGCACGGAAAGGGTCACGGCCGAAGGCGGCGGTGCGGTCATCCACGACCTCGCGCGGGACCTCAAGCAGGAAAGGCGACGGCCGGCAGGGCACCGTCTGGCCGTGCAGCCGGCGGAGGCGCGCCGCCGTGAGGGCCAGGCGACGCCGCGCCCTGGTCATGCCGACGTAGGCGAGCCGGCGTTCCTCCTCGAAATCCTCCTCGCCGGTTTCCTCTCGGCGGAGGGGCAATAGCCCGTCTTCCAGGCCGGTGACGAAGACGGCGTCGAACTCCAGCCCCTTGGCGGCGTGGAGAGTGGAGAGCTGCACGGCACCACTTTCCACCACCGTATCCGCCTCCGAGAGCAGCGCCACCTCGTCGAGGAACCCGACGAGATCGAGGCCGCGCTCCCCCGCCTCCGCCGCGGCGGCCACGAGTTGGTCGAGGTTGGCGCGCCTTGCGCGGTCCTCCTCCTCCTCGCCCCGGTACTGGTCCGCCAGCCCCGAGCGCTCGAGGATCGCCTGAACCACTCGGGCCACCGATTGGTTTCCGGCCAGAGACTGCACCTCGGAGAGTAAGGCGAAGAACCGTTCGAGGGCGAGACGCGCACGCGGCGTGAGTCCTTCGGGAAGGTGCCGTGCCGCGGCTGGCAGCGATACGCCGCCGTGGGCGGCCGCTCGTTCGAGCACCTCCATCGTCGCGGCGCCAATGCCGCGGGCCGGAACGTGGATGGCGCGCCGGAACGCGAGAGCATCATCGGGCGCCACCAAGAGGCGAAGGTACGCGACAGCGTCCTTGATCTCAGCCCGCTCCCAAAACCGCACGCCGCCGACCACCTTGTAGGGGATGGCTCGCCGTACCAACTCCGCCTCGAACGGCCGGGTCTGGGCGTTGAGACGGAACAGCACCGCAATCGCGGTCGCCTCGCCCTGGGAGCGCAGCCGTTCGATTTCCCCGGCGACCCAGCAGGCCTCGTCCGCCTCGTCCGCAGCCTGGTAGACGATCACCGGAGGACCCGTACCCGCCTCCGAGGTCAGTGGCTTCGGTCGCCGGTTGCGATTGTTGCCGATGACCGCCGCTGCGGCGTGAAGGATCGGCTCCACAGAACGGTAGTTGCGACCCAAGGTGACGACTCTGGCCCCCGGATAGGTCGTGTCGAAGCGCAGGATGTTCTCCACCTCTGCCCCGCGCCAGCGGTAGATGGACTGGTCCTCGTCGCCCACCACGGTGAGGTTCGCTTTGGCGCCGCCAAGCATCCAGAGCAGTCGTGCCTGAGCGAGGTTGGTGTCCTGGTACTCATCGACGAGCAACCAGCGGAAACGTGCCGCAAGACCCTTGCGAATGCCCTCCTGCTCGCCGAGCAGGCGCACGGCCAGGGTCAGCATGTCGTCAAAATCGACCGCCCCGGCGTGCGCCAGTTCGGCCTGGTACGCCGCGTACACTTCCGCCAAGAGCCCGCCGCTGTGGCCACCTGCCACCGAATCCGGCGCGAGGAGCGCGTTCTTCGCCGCTGAGATCCGGGCCCGCGCGGTGCGGGTGGAGAGCTGCGAGGGGCCCACTCCCATCCGCTTCAACACCCCTTCGAGCGTGCGCCGTTGGTCGTCCTCGTCCGCGATGGCAAAGCGGTTGGGCAGGTCGACTTCCCGTGGGTGACTGCGCAGGAGCTGCAGTGCGAAGCGATGGAACGTGCCCACGAAGCCGCCTTGCAGAGGTCCAGAGAGCAGGATCTCAACGCGCTCGACCATCTCGCGCGCCGCCTTGTTGGTGAAAGTCACCGCGAGGATCTCATGGGGCCGCGCAAGACCGCGGCCCAGCAGCCAAGCAATACGATAGGTGAGCACGCGGGTCTTGCCCGAGCCTGCCCCGGCGACGACGAGGAGCGGACCCGTCCCGTGCGTCACCGCTTCGCGCTGGTCCTCGTCGAGTTGCTGAAGCAGGTCCTCAAGTCGCCCCACCGGGTCTCCTGCTGCCCCAAGACCGGGGCGAGTGTGCATTGTAGCGCCGACCGACGACGTCACCGCGACGGGTCTGAGAGGCGGTCGGCTACACTCCCACCCGGGAGTCTCCGTGCTGAGAACGCTGGGCAAACCGATGTGGAGCGCCTTCACACTCTGGCACGCGGCTCGTCGCCGCTCCCTGCCCACCTGGCCCGGTGATCGCTTGCGCGCGCTCCAGGACAGCCGAGTGAGGGCGATCGTCGCCCACGCGTGGGCGACTGTTCCCTTCTACCGTCGCGCCATGGAAGAGAGGGGCTTGAGGCCGAACGACCTCACGACCGCCGCTGATCTTGCGCGGTTGCCCTTGCTCTCCGGCGAACAGCTTTCCTCCGACCCTTGGGCGTTCTTCTCCTCCCGCTATCGGCCGTCCACGACGTTGGAGCTGCCGACTAGCGGGAGCACCGGGCACTTCAAAAGGATCTTCCACAACCCAGTCGCAGTATTCGTCGCCAGCGCTCACTGCCGGCGCTTCGCACCGGTGTTCCGCGCCTTCCTCGACGCCACCAACGGCTACCGGGAATTGTCAGTGGCCCGTTCCGACGGGACAAGCGCAGCGATTGCCGAGTTCTTCCACCACCGTGCGCTCACTCGGCCGCGGCTCTCGCAGTACCGTCGCATCGTCCCGATCAGCGCTCCTTTCGAGGACGTGATCACCGAGATGCGGGCGTGGCGACCCGACATTCTGAACGTCTTCGGCTCCTACGCCGGCGCCCTGTTTCGCTACATAGAGGAGCGTGGGCTTGATTTGCCACTGCCCAAAGTCGTGCTGTTCGGCGGCGACGCCATGACGCCGCAAGAACGCGCCAGGATCGAGAGGGATCACGGTGTGGTGGTGCTCTCCACGTACCAGGCGTGTGAGTGCCTGTTCATCGGCTTCGAGTGCGAGCATAGGCAAGGCTTTCACATCAACGTCGACGATGTCGCAGTGAGGATCGCCGGCCCCTCCGGCCAGAGTCTCCCGCCTGGGAAGCGAGGGACAGTGGTGATCTCGAACCTCCTGAATAGAGCGACGGTCCTGCTCAACTACCGGTTGGGAGATGCCGCGCGTCTGGACGTCTCGCCCTGCCCCTGTGGGCGGACCCTGCCGCGCCTCGTCTCACTCGACGGTCGCAGCGACGATCTCGTCCAGCTTCCCGACGGGCGGTCCGTCCACGAGTCCATCATCCTCTCTTCCCTCTACAGCGTGCCTGGCGTGGCCAGGGTCCAGGTCGTCCAGGAGCAACCGAGGTCCTTTCTGCTGCGAGTCATTGACAACCGCGGCGCTCTGCACGAGCAGGTCCACCGCGAGGCCGAACACGCACTGCGCCGAGCCCTGGCCTTCGCCGGGGAGCTCAGCATCCGGACCGAGTGCGTTCGCACCATCACTGCCGAACCCAGCGGCAAGATCAAGTCGGTGGTTTCATTGCTCCGCCCGACCACCTCCGATCGGGCCGGGCTGCGCTACACTTCCCGCGGCCACGCGGGCGAGGTTCCGGACGCGACCGCACAAGGCATCAACAGGGAGAGCGACGATGGCTGAGCTGCAGGGAGCTGGGGGTCACCCGGAAGGTAGTGCGTCGCCGCAGCGGGTACGTCCCCCGAAAGAGGTTCCGCCGCCCGAGATCTTCGCCGAGTTACGCCGGGGCGTGCTGGGGCAGGATGACGCCCTCCGTTTCGCGTCGGTGGCGGTGTACAAGCACACCACCGGCGAGGTACCGGGGAACATCCTGCTGATCGGCAACTCCGGGACCGGCAAGACCACGATCATGAACAACATTCAACGCCTCTACAACGAGGTGCCGACCTATCACCCGTTCCGGGCGATGACGATCATCAACGCCAACCTCTTGGTCGATTCCGACCGCATGGAGTTCCGTCCCGACCGCTTGCTCACCGCGGTCGAGCAGCGGGCGCGGGCGGTGATCGGTCACCCACCTTCGGGCGAAGAGCTCAAGGACACCATGGAACGGGCCACCATCTGCATCGACGAGATCGACAAGATGTCCGCGGTCGTGGCGGGAAAGCCGAACCCGATCGGCGTGGTGCTCCAGCAGGGCTTGCTCACCTTGATGGAGGACGAGAGCATTACGTACCGCGCCCACGTCGTCGTCAAGGGCAAGGAGGAGCTCTGCGCCCTCGACATCTCGACGGGCGGCATGATGTTCATCTGCGGTGGGGCCTTCGAGGGACTGTACGACCAGGTTTACTACCGCGTGATCACTCCCGGAAGCGGGGAGCGCCTCAAGTCCACGGCCGTGCGCACCGCCGATGGTCAGGTGAGGATCGAGGAACGCTTCTCACTCGTCGACTTCTTCCGCATCGAGGATCTGTTCGCCTACGGTATGGTGCCGCAGTTCATCGCCCGTTTCGACAACGTCGTGATCCTCCGCGACCTGTCCATGGACGTGCTCCGCGAGATCCTCCTCAAAGCCTACGATTCGCCGTTCGTACGGTCACGCAGGTTCTTCCAGATCATGGGCATCACCCTTGAGCTTGACGACCTGGCCGCCGCGCTGATCGCGGAGCAGGCGGAAAAGCACAGCCGCACAGGGGCGAGAGCGTTGCGTAGCATTTTCGGTCGCATCATCAACCGCTACGAGTTTGACCCTCACCAGGAAGGCGGGTTGGGCGAGAGCACCGGTGGAAAGCAGACCATGGTGATCGACGCAGCATTGGTCCGCCGCGCCCTCAACCTCTAGCGGCTCATCCTCGCGACGCCCGAACGCCCTTCCCGTTGGGACCCGGTCACTCGACAGTGACGCTCTTGGCCAAGTTCCTCGGCTGATCCACGTCGCAGCCCCGCCGCACCGCCACCTCGTAAGCGAGCAGCTGCAGCGGCACTGCAGCGACGATCGGCATCAGCGGCCA
>Ga0316620_10000824_pt1 | contig 12790 bp, 12 predicted proteins | sample OWC_Aug_M1_C1_D5_FD_207651 | JGI IMG/M metagenome (GOLD analysis project Ga0316620, IMG submission 207651) | Wetland soil microbial communities from Old Woman Creek delta, Ohio, United States - OWC_Aug_M1_C1_D5_B | ecosystem: Environmental > Terrestrial > Soil > Wetlands | place: USA: Ohio... | reverse complement strand
CTCACCGGCTGGCGCATCGACATCAAGAGCGAATCGAAGATGCGCGAGATCGCGCAGTGGCTCGCCAAGGCGGTGTCGGTGGTCGAGGGCTGGGGCGAGCCCGAGGCGGAGATCCTGCTGAATCAGGGCGTGACGTCGCTCGACGATCTCGCCGCGACGCCGGTCGAGCTGCTGATGCAGCTGCCGGGCATCGACGAGAGCGGCGCGAAAGCCGTGAAGCAGCGCGCGGCCGAGCTCGCGCAGGAGCAGCGGCGCCTCGATGCGGAGCGCGTCGCGGCGGAAGCTGCGGCTGCGGCGGCGGCCGCCGCCGCGCCCGAGGGCAGCACGGCGAGCTAGTTCGAGCCGAATCCGAACGCGCGCTCGACGGAGCGCGAGAGAGCACGATGGCCAAGATCCGCGCATACAAGATCGCCGAAGAGCTCGGGATCGACCGCAACGAGCTGGTCGAGCGCGCCAAGGCGCTCGGCATCGACGTGCCGAGCCCGATGGCGTCGCTCGAGGACGACGTCGCCGCCGCGCTGCGCGAGAAGCTCGGCGGGCTCGCGCCCGGCGCGCAGGTGGTGGAGCGACGCGTCGAAGCGTCGGGCGGCTCGGCGGTGATCCGCCGCCGCAAGCGCGCGCCCGAGCCGGCGCCCGTGATCGCGGCGCCGACGCCGGAGCCCGAGCCGGTGCCGGCGCCGATCGCGGCGGTCGCGGCCGAGCCGACGGCCGAGCCCGAGGTCGAGGAGGCGGAGCCCCTCGCGCCCGAGCTCGAGGAGCTCGAACCGGTCACGCCGGCGCTCGAGCCGACGACCGCGGGCCCGGGCGCGGTCTCGACGGCGGCGACGCGCCCGCAGCCGGCGGCTCCGCGCACGGCTCCGGACCGCGGTGCCGACGCGGCCGCGGCCGCGGCGGCCGCCGCTGGCAAGGGCAAGGAGCGCAAGCGCGTGCGCGAGGTCGTGAACCTCCGCGAGCAGGAGCAGCTCGCAAAGCAGGCGGTGACTCGCTCGGTGCGCCGTCCGACCACGATCGACCCGCGCCTGATGCAGTCCCCCCGGCGCCGCAAGCGCGACAAGGGCGCGCCGCTGCGGCCGGTCGCCGCGCCGGCCAAGGCCGGTCGCCGCGTGGTGCGCGCCGACGGCGCGATCAGCGTCGCGGATCTCGCGCATCAGCTCGGCGCGAAGGCCGCGGAAGTGCAGGGCCGCCTGATGGCGCTCGGCATCATGGCCTCGGTGAACCAGAAGCTCGAGATCGAATCGGCCGCGAAGGTCGCCGCGCACTACGGCTTCGAGGTGCAGAACGTCGGCTTCCAGGAGGCCGAGGTGCTCGGCGACGTCGCCGTCGCCGCGGACTCGGAGCATCTCGTGCCGCGGCCGCCGATCGTGACCGTGATGGGCCACGTCGACCACGGCAAGACCTCGCTGCTCGACGCGATCCGCAAGACCAACGTCGTGTCGGGCGAGGCGGGCGGCATCACGCAGCACATCGGCGCGTATCAGGTGTCGCTGGGCGACCGCAGGCTCACGTTCATCGACACGCCGGGTCACGAGGCCTTCACCGGCATGCGCGCGCGCGGGGCCGAGGTGACCGACATCGTGATCCTCGTGGTCGCCGCGACCGAAGGCATCATGCCGCAGACGGTCGAGGCGATTAATCACGCCAAGGCCGCCGAAGTGCCGATCGTGGTTGCGATCAACAAGTGCGATCTGCCCGATGCGAACCCGCAGCTGTGCCGGCAGCGCTTGATGGAGCACGGCCTCGTCCCGGAGGACTTCGGCGGCGACACGATCTGCGCCGACGTCTCGGCGACGAAGGGCACCGGGCTCGAGCACCTGCTCGAGGTGCTGCTGCTGCAGTCCGACGTGCTCGAGCTGCGCGCGGATCCGACGCGCCGCGCGCGCGGCGTCGTGCTCGAAGCGGAGCTCGACAAGGGACGCGGCCCCGTCGCCACCGTGCTGGTGCAGGACGGCACGCTGCGGCCGGGCGACGCGATCGTGGTCGGCACCGCCTACGGGCGCGTGCGCGCGATGGAGAACGAGCGCGGCCAGCGCCTCACCGAGGCGGGGCCGTCGACGCCCGTGCAGATCATCGGCCTCTCGTCGGTGCCCGACTCCGGGCAGTCGATGCACGCGGTCGAGAGCGAGCGCGACGCCCGCGACGTCGCGGAGCACCGCGCCACCGAGGAGCGCCAGAAGCCGACACAGGCGAAGCCGAAGCTCACGCTCGAAGAGCTCTTCGGGCAGGCCGAGGGGGAGGGCCCGAAGGAGCTGCGCATCGTGCTCAAGGGCGACGTCCACGGCACCGTCGAGGCCGTGCGCGACGCGCTGCTGAAGCTCGCCACCGACACGGTCAAGGTGAACGTGATCCTCGCCGGGGTCGGCGCGATCTCCGAGAGCGACGTGATGCTCGCCAAGGCGAGCGACGCGATCGTGGTCGGCTTCCACGTGCGGCCCGACTCTGCGGCGCGACGCGCGGCCGAGGGGCAGGGCGTCGATCTGCGCTCGTACCAGATCATCTACGAGCTCACCGACGAGGTGCGCAAGGCGATGGCGGGCCTCTTGCCGCCGAAGATCGAGGAGAAGGTGCTCGGCCGCATCGAGGTCCGGAAGACCTTCAACGTGCCGCGCGTCGGGACGATCGCCGGCTCCTACGTCAGCGAGGGCTTCGTGCGCCGCAACGCGCGCGCCCGGCTCCTGCGCGACGGCGTCCAGATCTGGGAGGGCGGCTTCGCGTCGCTCAAGCGCTTCAAGGACGACGTCCGCGAGGTGCAGACTGGCTTCGAGTGCGGCGTCGGCCTCGACGGCTTCAACGACGTGAAGGTCGGCGACGTGATCGAGCCGTTCGAGATCGTGGAGACGCGCGCGGCGCTCACATGATCGTCGGCGCGGCGGTCGTCGAGCTGCACGTCCACGGCTCGCAGTCGCTCAAGGAAAAGCGCGGCGTGGTGCGCTCGGTGGTGCAGCGGCTGCGCAATCGCTTCAACGTCTCGGTGGCGGAGATCGGCGGACAGGATACCTGGCAACGGGCCGTGCTCGGCATCGCGTCGACCGGGAACGATCGCACCTACGTGCGCGGGCAGCTCGCCAAGGCGCTCGAGTTCATCGAGGACATGCACCTGGCGGAGCTCACGAACAGCGACGTGGAGGTGCTCGAGCTCTGCTACGACGAGCGCGAGCCCGACGAAGAGGACGAAGCCGACGACGGCGGAGACGATGAAGGCCGGAGGGATTCCTGATGTCGCGCCGGCTCGAACGGGTGGGCGAGGAGCTGCGAGCGGAGATCGCGCGCCTGCTGCGTGCGGAGGTCGCCGACCCGCGCGTCGCGCTGGTGACGATCCTGCGCGTCGACGTGTCGCCGGACCTGCGCAACGCGCTGGTGTTCTGGAGCCGCATCGAGCAGGAGCGCGGACCGAACGTGCAGGCCGTCGCCGACGGGCTCGCGAGCGCGGCGCCGTTCCTGCGCCGCCGCCTCGCGCACGAGCTGCCGCTCAAGCGGATGCCGGCGCTCGAGTTCCGCTACGACGCCGCGCTCGAAGAGGGCGACCGCACGCTGGCGCTGCTCAAGGAAATCGCCGATGAGTCGGCGCAGTAGTCGCGCGCGCCCCGAGGCGCCCGGTCCGAGCGGCTTCGTCGTCGTCGACAAGCCGGCGGGGTGGACGTCGCACGACGTGGTCGACGCCGCGCGGCGTTGGTTCGGCACGCAGCGCGTCGGGCACCTCGGCACCCTCGATCCGCAGGCGACCGGCGTGCTGCCGCTCGCGCTGCGCGATGCGACGAAGCTGGTGTCCTACGTGAGCGGCGACCCGAAGGTGTACCGCGGCGTGGTGCGTCTCGGACTCGAGACCGACACCCTCGACGGCGACGGCCAGATCGTCGCGCGTCACGAGGGCGCGCTGCCCGACGAGGCGAGCGTGCGTGCGGTGCTCGAGAGCTTCCTCGGCGAGCACGAGCAGATCCCGCCGATGTACAGCGCGGTGAAGCAGGGCGGCGTGCCGCTCTACCGCCTCGCGCGCCGCGGCGAGGAGGTCGAGCGCGCGCCGCGCAAGGTGCGCATCGACGCCTTCCGGCTGCTCGCCTATCGCGCGCCCGAGATCGAGGTCGAGGTCGTGTGCTCGCCGGGAACCTACGTGCGGGTGCTCGCCGCCGAGATCGGCGCGCGACTCGGCTGTGGCGCCTATCTCCACGCACTGTGCCGGCTCGCGAGCGGTCCCTTCGAGCTCGCGCAGGCGGCCACGCCCGAGACGCTCGAGGCCGAGGCGGAACGCGGCGAGATCGCGGCGCGCGTGCTGCGGCCCGTTGCGGCGCTCGGCATGCCGGCGCTGCGACTCTCGGCCGAGGACGCGCGGCGCGTGCTCAACGGCTCGGCGCTGCCGCAGGGCGGTCCCGCGCGCGCGCCGGGCGAGCGCGTGGCGGCGCTCGACCCGACCGGCGCGCTGCTCGCGATCCTCGAGGTCGCGCCGGACCGGCGTCTGAAGCCGCTCCGCGTGCTCCGCCGCCTTGCTGCCGATGGCTGACTTTGGTACCTACCGGCCCGAAATCGAGCAACCGAAACGCAACGCAACCCAGCCTGAGGATTCCGCTTGATCGCTGCGGAACGCAAACGGTCCGTCATCGAGGGCCATCGACTCCACGACAAGGACACCGGCTCGCCCGAGGTCCAGGTCGCGCTCCTGACCGAGCGCATCAACGAGCTCTCCGATCACTTCAAGTCGCACGCGAAGGACCATCACTCGCGCCGCGGCCTGCTGCGGATCGTGAGTCAGCGGCGTCGGCTGCTCGAGTATCTGCGCCGGAACGATCCGTCGCGTTACCAGGAGCTGATCGGGCGACTCGGTCTCCGGCGCTAGCCGAGTCGTCGCATCGCCGTCGCCAGGTTGGCGGCGGCCATCGACAGAGCGCCATTTCCGACGACGCGCTGAGCGTTCGCCTGGAGTCGGCTCTTCGAGCCGCCATCCGGTCGGAATGCGGAGTCGGCAATTCGCGAAGCAGTCCTGCCTCCTTCTTCGCGCATTCCTGATCCCGCATTCCGTCTCCCTGCGAATCCTCCCCGCGTCGCCAATCTCCCGGCCGACCGGACGCGCCCTTCGTGGCGCGCAGCCGCCGTCGCCGGGGAGGAGCTGAAATCCAAATGCCTTCCTACTGGTTCGAACCGAAGTCCGTCACCTTTGAGAGCGGCGGCCGCCCCATCAAGATCGAGACCGGCCGCCTCGCCAAGCAGGCTGCCGGCGCCGCCGTCGTGACGCTCGGCGACACCGTGGTCCTCGTGACCGCCGTCTCCGCCAAGCCGCGCGAGGGCATCGACTTCTTCCCGCTCACCGTGGACTTCGTCGAGAAGACCTCGGCCGCGGGCAAGATCCCGGGCGGCTTCTTCAAGCGCGAGGGACGCCTCTCGGACCGCGAGGTCCTCGTCTCGCGCTTCATCGACCGCTCGATCCGCCCGCTCTTCGCGGACGGCTACCGCGACGAGACGCAGATCACCGCCACGGTGCTCTCGGCCGACGGCCAGAACCACCCCGACATCGCCGCGTTCGTCGGCGCGTCGGCGGCGCTGCACCTCTCCGATATCCCGTTCCTCGGCCCGATCGGCGCGGTGCGCGTGGCGCGCATCGGCGGCCAATTCGTCGCCAACCCGCTCCGCTCGCAGCTCGAGCAGTGCGATCTCGAGCTGATCGTCGCGGGCTCGCAGGCTGCGGTCGTGATGGTCGAGGGCGGCATGAAGCAGGTTCGCGAGGCGGATCTGCTCGACGCGCTCCGCTTCGCACACCGCGAGCTGCTGCTCCAGCTCCCCCCGCAGGAGGAGCTGCGGCGCCTGGTCGGCAGGCCCAAGCGCGAGGTTCCGCCGGCACCCGACACGTCGGCGCTCGAGGCGCGCATCCGCGGCATGGCGGAGGCGCCGCTGCGCGAGGCGACGCGGATCAAGGAGAAGCAGACGCGCTACGCGGCGATCGCCGCGGCGGAATCGGCGGTCGTCGATGCGATCGCCGGCGAATTCAAGCGCGCACCGGCGAGCTTCGACAGCCTCGAGGCGGTCGAGACGCGCCGCGGCGAGCTCGCGAAGCTCGTCGCGCAGACCAAGAACATCCTGCACGACCTCCGCTCCGAGGTGATGCGCGAGCGCATTCTCTCCGACGGCGTCCGCATCGACGGCCGCAGCACCACCGACATCCGGCCGATCGCGTGCGAGCTGCGCATCGTGCCGCGCGCCCACGGCACCGCGGTCTTCACGCGCGGCGAGACGCAGGCGCTGGTGTCGACCACGCTCGGCAGCGCGGACGACAAGCAGACGATCGACGCCCTCACCGAGCGCTACGAGAAGGGCTTCATGCTGCACTACAACTTCCCGCCCTTCTCGGTCGGGGAGGCGCGACCGCTGCGCGGCCCGGGCCGCCGCGAGGTCGGGCACGGGGCGCTCGCCGAGAAGGCGATCGCCGCGGTGCTGCCCAAGGAAGAGGATTTCCCGTACACGCTGCGCGTCGTCGCGGAGACGCTCGAGTCGAACGGCTCGTCGTCGATGGCGACGGTGTGCGGCGCGACGCTCGCGCTGATGGACGCGGGTGTGCCGATCCAGGCGCCGGTCGCGGGCATCGCGATGGGCCTGATCGAGGAAGGCGACCGCGTCGCAATCCTCTCCGACATCCTCGGCGACGAGGACCATCTCGGCGACATGGACTTCAAGGTCGCGGGAACGCGCGATGGCGTGACCGCGGTCCAGATGGACATCAAGGTCCGCAGCGTCGACTGGGCCGTGATGGAGCGCGCGCTCGAGCAGGCGCGCCAGGGACGGCTGCACATCCTCGACCGCATGGAAGAGGAGACGCGCAGCGAGCTCGGCGGCGCTTTCCAGGCCCGCGTCGAAGTCGCGAGCCACGCGCCGCGCATGAGCGCGCTGTGGATCAAGCCCGACCGCATCCGCGACGTCATCGGCCCGGGCGGCCGCGTGATCCGCGCGATCCAGGAGGCGACGGGCGCCAAGATCGACATCGAGGACAACGGGCAGGTGCGCGTGTTCGCGCCCGACCTCGAGCACCTCGAGCGCGCCCGCGCGATGATCGAGGAGCTGACGCAGGAAGCCGAGATCGGGCGCGTCTACATGGGGAAGGTGAAGCGCATCACCGACTTCGGCGCCTTCGTCGAGATCTTCCCCGGCACGGACGGCATGATCCACATCAGCCATCTCGCGGAAGGTCGCGTCGAGAAGGTCACCGACGTGGTCTCCGAGGGCGACGAGGTGCTCGCCAAGTGCGTCGACATCGATCCGAGCGGGCGCATCCGGCTCTCGCGCAAGGAGGCGCTCGCGGATCTCGCGGCGCAGCCGCAGGAGTAGCCGGAGCGTTGGCGGCGCGCGCGCGCGGCACCCGATCGCGGGCGACCGCGCGCGGCGTACGTGTGCGCGTGTCGCGCATGCCGGGCGCGGACGATCTTCCGCTTCCGTCCTACGCGACGCGCGACGCCGCCGGCCTCGACCTGCTCGCGGCGGTCGACGGCGAGCTCGTGCTCGAGGCGGGCGCGCGCGCACTGGTGCCGACCGGCCTGCGCCTCGCGGTGCCGCGCGGCTACGAAGCGCAGGTGCGTCCGCGCAGCGGGCTCGCGCTGCACCACGGCATCCTGCTCCCGAACGCGCCGGGCACGATCGACGCGGACTATCGCGGCGAGGTGCAGGTGATCGTCTGGAATGCGGGCCACGCGCCCTTCGTCGTCAAGCGCGGCGATCGCATCGCCCAGCTCGTGGTCGCGCCGGTGACGCGCGTCCGCCTCGATCTCGTGGACACGCTCGACGCGACCGCGCGCGGCGACGGCGGCTTCGGCCACACCGGCGTCGGCACGCGGCCGCGTGCCGTGCGCCGACGGAGGAGCCGATCGTGACCGAGGCGGAGCAGCCGATCGCGGGCGAGCCGGTCCACCCGCTGCCGCCGTCCCCGGCGCCGCCGCCGGCCGGGAAGCGCAAGAGCAGCGAGCTCGCGCTGCGCCTCGCGACCGCCGCAGTGCTCGTTCCGAGCGTGCTCTGGCTGATCGCGAAGGGGCCGGCCTTCGTGCTCGGCGCCGTGATCGCGATCGTGCTGCTCGGGATCCGCGAGTTCTATCAGCTGATCGAGGCGAAGGGCGCGCACCCCCAGTGGACCTTCGGCATGGCGGCCGGCGCGGCGCTGCCGGTGGTGGCGTACCTCGGCAACGAGTACCACGCGACGATCCTGATGACCTTCGTGCTGCTCGCGGTGATGGTGCGCGCGGTGGGCAAGGCACAGATCAGCGAGGCGCTCGCGAGCATCTCGGGCACGTTCTTCGGCGTCTTCTACGTCGGCTGGCTGCTCGCGCACGCCGTCACGCTGCGCGACTTCCACCGCATCGTCGCCGCGAAGTGGGGCGCCGACGCGGCCGCCGGCTTCGACCCCGATTCGGGCGCGTTCCTGCTCATCTTCACGCTCTCCGCCGTCGTGCTCTGCGACGCGGGCGCCTACTTCGCGGGGCGCAAGTGGGGCCGTCGCAAGCTCGCGCCGAAGATCAGCCCCGGGAAGACGGTCGAGGGCGCGCTCGGGGGTGTCGTGGTCGGCACGCTCGGGGCGCTCGTCTGCAAGGGCGTCTTCGACATGTTCTGGCCCGCGCTCTCGGGCGGCATGAGCTGGCTGCTCGCCGCGCCGCTCGGGCTCGTGCTCTCGACGGCCGGCATGATCGGCGATCTCGTCGAGTCGCTGCTCAAGCGCGACGCCGCGCTCAAGGACGCCGGCACCCTGCTGCCGGGCATGGGCGGCATGCTCGACCGTATCGACTCGGCCCTACTCGCGATCCCGGTCATGTACTACCTAATGTTGCTGACCACCTACTTGAGCGCTGGGTTCCGATGATCGACCGCTACAGCCGGCCCGAGATGCGGGCCCTATGGACGGACGACGCGCGCTACAGCTGCTGGCTGCGCGTGGAGCTCGCCGTCTGCGAGGTGCTCGCGCAGCGCGGCGTGATTCCCGCCGCGTCGCTGGCCGTGATCCGCGAGCGCGCCGGCTTCGACGCCGCGCGCATCGCCGAGATCGAGCGCGAGGTGAAGCACGACGTGATCGCGTTCACGACGAGCGTCGCCGAGCACGTCGGACCGGACTCGCGCTTCATCCACTACGGCCTGACGTCGAGCGACGTGATCGACACCGCGCTCGCGCTGCAGATCCGCGCCGCCGGCGACCTGCTGCTGGCGAGCTGCGACCGTGCGATCGCGGCGCTGCGCGGCCGCGCGCTCGAGCACCGCAGCACGCCGTGCGTCGGGCGCACCCACGGCATCCACGCCGAGCCCACGACGTTCGGCCTCAAGCTGCTCGTGCTGCACGAGGCGCTGCGCCGCGGCCGCGAGCGTCTGGCGCGCGCCGTCGACGAGGCGGCGGTCGGCAAGATCGCGGGCGCGGTGGGAACCTTCGCGCACCTCGATCCCTCCGTGGAGCAGGCGGTGTGCGCGCGGCTCGGGATCGGCTTCGAGTCGGCCTCGACGCAGGTGGTGCAGCGCGACCGCCACGCCGCGTTCGTGAACGCGCTGGCGCTGGTCGCATCGGTGGTCGATCAGGCCGCCGTCGAGTTCCGCCATCTCGCGCGCACCGAGGTGCGCGAGGTCGAGGAGCAGTTCACCAAGGGGCAGAAGGGCTCCTCGGCGATGCCGCACAAGCGCAATCCGTGGCGCTTCGAGAACCTCTCGGGCATCGCCCGCGTGGTGCGCGGCTACGCGGTGGCTTCGCTCGAGAACATCGCGCTCTGGCACGAGCGCGACATCTCGAACTCCTCCGTCGAGCGCATCGTCCTGCCCGACGCCACGATCGCGGTGGACTTCATGCTGCACCGCTTCGCCGGGCTGGTGGAGAACCTGGTCGTGTACCCGGAGCGGATGCGCGAGAACCTCGAGTCGTCGCGCGGGCTCGTCTTCAGCGGGACGCTGCTGCTGCTGCTCGCGGAGAAGGGGCTCACGCGCGAGGACGCCTACCGCCTGGTGCAGGGCCACGCGATGGACACCTGGGAGAAGGGCGGTCTCTTCAAGGAGCGCGTGCTCGCGGACCCGGAGATCGCGCGCGTGCTCGACAAGGAGGAGATCGAGCGCGCCTTCGACCTCGACGAGGCGCTGCGCAACGTCGGCGCGATCTTCGCTCGGACGCTCGGAGAGAATGCGCGATGAAGGCGATCGTGTGCGTGATGCTCAAGCCCGACGTGCTCGATCCGCAGGGCCGCGCGATCCAGCGCGCCTGTGCGACGCTCGGGCACGGAGCCGTCACCGACGTGCGACAGGGAAAGCTGTTCGAGATCCAGCTCGCCGGCAGCGACCGCGCCGCCGCCGAGCGTCTCGTGCGCGAGCTCTGCGACAAGCTGCTCGCGAACTCCGTCATCGAGGATTGGAAGATCGAACGCATCGAGAGCTGATCCCGCTCGGAGAGCCCGAGCCCGCGAGGGCGGCAAACGGGCTCGGTCGAGCGAAGCGAGACGAGCTGGAGGCCCCCTTGCCGATCGATCCCGGACTGCTCCGCGCCCAGTGCACGAAGACGCTCGACCGCACCGACTTCGCCGCGCTCGGCGCCAAGTACGAAGGAAAGGTGCGCGACTGCTACATCCAGGGCGGCCGCCGCACGATCGTGGTGACCGACCGCATCTCGGCCTTCGACCGCGTGCTCGGCACGATCCCGTTCAAGGGCCAGGTGCTGAACCAGATCGCGGCGTTCTGGTTCGAGAAGACCGGCGCGATCGCGCCGAACCACGTGATCGCCGTGCCCGATCCCAACGTGATGATCGGCCGCGAGTGCGGGCTGGTCCCGATCGAGTTCGTGGTGCGCGGCTATCTCACCGGCGTCACCAACACCTCGATCTGGACCGCCTACGCGAAGGGCGAACGCGTCTACTGCGGCCACCGGCTGCCCGAAGGCCTGCGCAAGCACGAGCGGCTCCCGAAGCCGCTGCTGACGCCGACCACCAAGGCGGAGCAGGGCGCGCACGACGAGCTCACCTCGCGCGACGCGCTCGTCGCGAGCGGCACCTGCACGGCGGAGTTCTACGACCGCGCCGAGGCGCTCGTGCTGCGTCTGTTCGCCGAGGGCCAGCAGTGGGCCGAGAAGCAGGGCCTGATCCTGGTCGACACCAAGTACGAGCTCGGCATCGACCCGGAGGGGACCCTCGTCGTGATCGACGAGATCCACACGCCCGACTCCTCGCGGTACTGGTATCTCGACAGCTACGAGCGCGCGCTCTCCGAGGGCGGCGATCCCAAGGCGATGGACAAGGAGTACGTGCGCCGCTGGCTCGCCGAGCGCGGCTACAAGGGCGACGGCGCGCCGCCGCCGCTGCCCGACGACGTCCGCTGCGAAGCGGCGCGTCGCTACGTCGAGACCTACGAGCGGATCACGGGGCTCGCCTTCCAGGCGAACACCGATCCGCCGCTCGAACGCATCCGCAAGAACCTCGGACTCGCGTAGAGGAGCCCGTCGCCCCCGTGTTCGCCGTGATCCAGTTCCCCGGCTCGAACGACGACCGCGACATGCGCTTCGCCGTGAAGAGCGCGCTCGGCGCCGAGGCGCAGCTCGTGTGGCACAAGGACGCCGAGCTGCCGGCCGGCACGCGCGCCGTGCTGCTGCCCGGCGGCTTCTCCTACGGCGACTATCTGCGCTGCGGCGCGATGGCGCGCTTCTCGCCCGTGATGGCGGCGGTGAAGCGCTTCGCCGACGCGGGCGGGCCCGTGCTCGGCACCTGCAACGGATTCCAGGTGCTCTGCGAGTCGGGGCTGCTGCCCGGCGCCCTCGCGCGCAACGAAGGGCTCGACTTCATCTGCGACGGCGAGCAGCACGTGCGCGTGGAGGTCGCGGCGCCGCCGTTCCTGTCGCGCGCACGAGTCGGCCAGGTGCTGCGCATCCCGATCAAGCACGGCGAGGGCCGCTACGTCGTCGACGCCGCCGACCTCGCGCGCCTCGCTGCCGACGGCCAGATCCTGCTCCGCTACTGCGATGCGCAGGGCGGCGTCACGCCGGCCGCGAACCCGAACGGGTCGGTCGGCAACGTCGCGGGCGTGCGCAACGCGGCCGGCAACGTGATGGGCCTGATGCCGCACCCCGAGCACGCGAGCGAAGAGGGGTTGCCCGGCGGCTGCGACGGGCTCGTGATCCTGGGCTCGCTCCGCGACTTTCTCGAGCGCGCGCGATGAGCGAGCTGCGCGAGCCGATCGTAGACCTCGCGCTCGCGCGCGAGCACGGACTCACGGACGCCGAGTGGCGTCGCATCCTCGAGATCCTGGGGCGCGCGCCCACCTTCTCCGAGCTCGGAATCTTCTCGGTCATGTGGTCGGAGCACTGCTCGTACAAGTCGAGCCGCACGCACCTGAAGACGCTGCCGACCACCGCCGAGCACGTGCTCGTCGGACCGGGCGAAGGCGCGGGCGCCGTCGCGATCGGCGACGGGCTCGCCGTGATCTTCAAGATCGAGAGCCACAATCACCCGTCCTTCATCGAGCCGACGCAAGGCGCCGCGACCGGCGTGGGCGGCATCCTGCGCGACATCTTCAGCATGGGCGCGCGCCCGATCGCGTCGATGGACTCGCTGCGCTTCGGCCCGCTCGACGATCCCAAGCACCGCATGCTGCTGCGCGGCGTGGTGCACGGGATCGGCGGCTACGGCAACTCGGTGGGCGTCGCGACGGTGGGCGGCGAGACCAGCTTCCACGAGTGCTACCGCGGCAACATCCTGGTGAACGCCTTCAACCTCGGTCTCGTCGAGGCCGACGGCATCTTCCTCGGCCAGGCCAGCGGCGTCGGCAACCCGGTGATCTACGCCGGCACGAAGACCGGCCGCGACGGCATCCACGGCGCGAG
>Ga0316620_10000823_pt1 | contig 12795 bp, 7 predicted proteins | sample OWC_Aug_M1_C1_D5_FD_207651 | JGI IMG/M metagenome (GOLD analysis project Ga0316620, IMG submission 207651) | Wetland soil microbial communities from Old Woman Creek delta, Ohio, United States - OWC_Aug_M1_C1_D5_B | ecosystem: Environmental > Terrestrial > Soil > Wetlands | place: USA: Ohio... | reverse complement strand
GCTCCGGCCCGGGCAGACGGTGGTCGAACTCACCAGCGGGAACACGGGCACCGGCCTAACGATCGTCTGCGGGATCAAGGGCTATCCCTTCGTGGCCGTCATGTCGAAGGGGAACTCGATGGAGCGCGCCCGGATGATGCGCGCTCTGGGCGCTGAGGTGGTGCTGGTGGATCAGGCTCCCGGCTCCGTTTCCGGGCAGGTCTCGGGAGACGACCTAGCCCTTGTGGAGCAGGAGACGCAACGGATCGTCGAGGCGCGCGGCGCTTTTCGTGCCGATCAATTCCGGTTGGACGGGAACACGCGCGCCCACTACCTGCACACCGGTCCCGAAATCCTGCGGCAAACTGGTGGCCGCCTGGACGCCTTCTGCGACTTTGCTGGCACCGGCGGCAGCTTCTCGGGCTGCGCCGCCGCCTTCAAAGAGCACAACCCGGCAATCGGGTGCTTCGTGGTGGAGCCGGAAGGGGCGGCTGCCTTGAAGGGAGAGTTGGTGACAAACCCCGGCCATCGCATCCAGGGCGGCGGCTATTCCATGGCGCTGCTGCCCCTGATCAATCGCGCGCACGTGGACGGCTACCTGACCGTTTCCGACGCGGACGCAGTCGTCTGGGCCCGCCAGCTGGCAAAAGAAGAGGGGATTTTCGCGGGCTTCTCCTCCGGCGCCAACGTGGCGGCGGCCGTCCAGCTGCTGCGCGGAACGTATCGGGGCAAGACGGTCGTCGTCATGATGTGCGATTCGGGCCTCAAGTATCTGAGCACCGACCTGTGGGAGTGAGCCACCTTCGACTCGTGGACATGCGGAGGCCGACGGTCGCGGCAACCCTACCGAATCAGATAGGTGTTGGTCAGCTGCAGGCGTCCCGCTCACATGCGTCACCTCGAAGCGCGGGCGACGGGCCGTCCGGCGCACCTGCTGATAGGCCTGGTGGAGGTCAGCGAAGGTGTTCACCGCCCGGCCATCCACCGCCAGGATGAGATCCCCGGTTGCCAGTCCGGCGACCTCCGCCAATTTCGGGCTGGTCAGACGGAACCCTCGCGGTCCAAGAGTTCCATCGGCGACGGGCGACTCGATTTCCCGAGGCTCCCCGCTTGGAGCGAGAACCCGAAGCCACCCTCCTCCCCATGCCTCGGCGACCAACCGGGCTCCCTGATCCAAGAGCTCCTGGAGGTCTTTGGCGCCGACCTGATAGGTATGGGGCGCAACCTCCACAGGGGGTGCTGCGGCTCCGGAGGCGCGACTTTTTGCCGGGGCCTCCCCTGTAATGGGGGACGTAGGTTCTAAAACAACTTTGTGTTGACTCAAGTCCGGAGATGATTCTGTTCCGCCACCCCTCGTCTCCTTCGCGACGAAACCCACGGGCGAGGGCATCCTGCAGACCAGCACTCACTCTGCAGTGCGGAACAATATTAGGTTCTCAAGCGCTTTACTCCGTTTCGGAGAAATCATAAGCCCGCCCTGGCACTCACCCATTCACATGCGGAGGGTGTCCCCCCGAAGACACCTGCCGCCCTCTCCGATCGACGCGCCATGCACCGGCATCCCCTGGGGCAATTGCACACCCGGTGCCCTTTTCCACCGCAGCCGCCTCGGGCGCGGCCCTGGCTTCGCGCCTCCGACTGGCGACGACGGGTGCTATTCCGCGGCTCGAAAAGTTGCTTTAGAACCTACGTCCCCCATTACAACCGGCCGAACCGACCTTACAGCGGCTCCTGCTCGACACGGCTTTCCCAGGACCGCCGCTCGGCGTCCGACCCGCCATGCGTGAGAATCGTCAAGCCGGTCGAGGGGGGACCTTCGAGCGGCTTACCTGGCGGTTCGGGTACACGTTTAACCACGAGGTGCCCGAACGCCTCACCGCTTTCCAATTCACGCACCTGCGCCATGAGGGCGGCTTCGAGGTCCTCGCCGTACAGCCCCAAAACATGATGGGTGTCGTGTGGGTAGGTAAGATTGATGCCTGGTGGTGCGGTCTCACCCGAACGCAGCTTCGTGTAGTGGGCGTAGCTCAAGATGGCGTCCCAACTCCCGCGTGTGATCGGCCAGACCATGATCGTCGCGAGGCGGACACGAAACCATAACGGACGGCTGGCGACGATGTCGGCGAGGCGCTGGGGTGCGGTGTCGTCGGTCATTAGTCTGGCTATCCCTTGGACGTGATCGTTCGCTTCGCCATTCTCAACCTTTCCGCTGGCGCTGGTCCCTAAACTACCCAGCCACGAACCGACGCAGAACTGAATTCCTGTGTCGTCCGATCGTTCAACTCGTTTGTTCTGGCAGGCCCAGGCGCATCTTAGCCACGTACTCGGCGTCCTCCGCCGGGTCGCCGAAGAACGCGAGGCCGGTTAGTGTCGCAGGCGCGGGCGAAGATCCTTATTCCGCCACGAGCGTGGCCGCCCGCCGCTCGTCGATTCGCTGAACATACGTGCGTAGCCAGATTGGCTCATCATCAGGGCCAACGGTGAAGATGCGACGACCGCGCTCGGTCATGATAGTCAGTGCGTCTCATTCATCATCCGCCCCATCGATCCGGGACGCGACCCACACCGGCAGGCGATCCGAGTCTCGCACTTCGCCCCCACGACCCGAAGTCTGCTTTCCTCTACGGCTCCTTCTGCCAGCCCGCCCGTTCAAAGAGCGGCACATAGTCCGCCGGGACGAAGAGTCGGTCTTCGAGGTTCGCGACCGTAAAGTAATTTTTTTAACCTCGTCGTGTCTTGATGGGGCCCAGGTATGTATATTCGGTTTCCGTCTAACATGCTCCCACCAGCGCAAGACAGAACACGGCAATACGAATAAGGTGGCACAGCGGTCACAACGTTCCCTAACGAACGCTTTCCTCACTGACCTCACGAGCAAGCATGATGCGAGTCCGGACACACGACGAGCGCTGAGGTGAGCCCCCGACGCTCATGCCAGCACCTGCTGGCGCGTGAATTGCCACCCCGTAGGGCCCCCACCCCGCCATCAAGGGGACGGCGGAGTTACCGCCCATCCGTGGGTGCGAGGCGGCTCATATACTTCGCCCGCTCCGGGTTCTTCTCGAAAAACTCGACTAGCGCGGCCACCTCTGCCTTCTTGTCCGCATCCCACGCCTGGACCTGGTCGGCCACCGGTTCGGTAAATTCCAGGTCCTTCGTCAGCGCCTCGACTGCGCCCCAGTTCTCCGACCCCTGGGTCACCGGCTCCATGGAGAGCCGGGCCTTCCAGCCCCCCATGCGAGGCGCGGTGAGGATGTAGTAGCTTTTCCCGGGCGCGAGGTCCGCCTCGACCGCGACCTTGTTTTCCGCAATGCCGATGAACAGGTGCTTCCCCGGCGTGCAGAGGTAGGCGAAATAAGATTTCGCCTGGCTCAGCCCGATGAACCGGTCCCGGTCCCAGACCTGGAAATTGATGGCGAATCCCATGCCCGAGGGGCGCAGGACGTAGACCATCGCCTTATCCGGCGGCGGCGCGGCGGTAGGCGCTTCGGCCTTGACCATGTACTTGCTCGATCCCGCACACCCCGCCATTCCCAGCACCAGGATGCATACGATTCCCGCCGTCCACTTGCGCGCCATACCTGTCTCCTTTCGCTAGGATACTGCCCTCTGAGCTTCCCGTGATCCACAGGAACGGTTGCGCGAGGCGCATCGGGTATTCACGATGAATCGAGTGTTGCCGACACACCTCGACACCCGGAGATGACCTGTAGCCGCACGTGCAGCCCGCGCGGCCAAGTCTACTCCTTCACGCGAACACCTTGGCCGCTGCAAACAAGACTCTCCCAGCAATTACGCGACAGTGACGTGCCCTCTAGAGGGCTACACTGGACGTTGCCCAGGCCATTTGCCCCGAGATCGAATGCTTTAATCTTGGCCTGGATGATGGCGTCGGCCTGCGTCGCGGGCGGATCCCACACCTTGTTCTTGCACGAGAATCCCTGGACGTCGCCAACCACCTCGTATTTGAGAGTGGTAAGCTCCTTGCTCTCGTACACTTTCATGTTCTGTATGGCCGTCTGTTTGTCCGCGGAAAATCTGACATCGGGACCACGGGGACGAGCGGGCCAACGCATCCGCCAATCCAGAACGAAATACTGAGCAACCGATACCATTGATTCATTGGTGCACCTCCTTCGCTGATAGGCGGTGCGAGAGCCACCATGCCGGTACCGAACGCCGGGCGGCCCCGACCACGGCTGCTCCGGAGCGTGCGACAAGGTCGCCCCCCCTTAGCCGTTGTTAAAGAATAAGTTGAGCGGAGATATTCCGAAACGGCATAAGGAGCCGTAACGAAATAGAATAAGATGGATATGTTATTTCGTAACGGCTCCTTATCTTGGGGGTATCCGGCCTACCGAGACCGCCCGTCCGGCTGGGTTAGCCGTCCTGACCAAACACAAATGCCCCCGCCGGTCATCGGAGCGACGAGGGCATCGACGTGGCCGAGCACGCCACCCCCCTTCGCACCCCCACCATCTCCAGGGGGCACCCATTTTTCCGCTCCTCATACTACAATCTATGACGGCCGTTCGAAATTTCAAGGGGGAACGCTGGAACATTGGGTTCGACCTCAGGAGCGTTCCGGTCAGCGACGCTGCGACACCGATCCTCAGCCCGTGAGGGGGAGCTTCGGTGCCCTATGCGCACGTCGGGCACGCCGCGTCGCGCGCGGACGGCTGCGCTGGGGACTCTGGCTCCTTCGCTGGAGTCGGAGCCGCCGGCGCCTCGGGTTCTTGTGCTGGAGGGAGATCCACCCCGAACACCTGCGTGACGATCTCTCCCGCCATCTCCCGGAGGAGCTGCTCCAGGCTCTCCCGCAGGAACTGCGCGTCGTTGGCGCCCCAGTCCGTGAACGTGGCTCCTCTCCCGATATAGTCGCGGGTGTGCCCGTACAGTTCGGTGCCGTCCGTGGTCTTGAACACCCGCGTGCGGGCCGTGACGGCGAGGGTGAGGTATGGATTGAGTTCTGCCGCACTGATGCTCCAAATGTTGTCTCCCCCAAACCGACCGCTCGAGTGGGGCTGTAAGGCCAACCGCTGGAACGTGATCTCGATCACTGCGTCGATGCCGTGCGCAGCCAGGTGCTTGTAGGGGGTGGGCTCGAACGCAGACGGGGTGCCCTCCGCAGGCAGGGGTACCAGAGTCTGGGTGGTGTGCACCGCCGCCAGCCGGACAACCTCATCCCGCACGACGGTCTCGTGGGTCCGCGCGCCCAGCACCGCCGCGATGGCCGTCTCGCTGGCCGCGATGGTGTCCGCGGCGACCCCTTCCGTCGCCTGGTCCACGGCGTAGCGGGCGGCGAAGTAGGGGGTGGCAACCGCCACGCCGCACGCGGGAAGCGCGTGCCCGTACGTCAGAAAGCAGAGCGCGGCACCCCCAATGCCCAACCCGAGGCCTTTGGCCGCGCCGATGACCGCGCCTCCCGCGCCACCGGACCCGGGAGTCCGATAGTCTACCTGCGGGGGAACGGGGACCGCGACGACCCCGATGGTACCGAGCTGCACTTGGGCTGCCGCCGTGAAGGGGGACGGCGGCGTATGCGCGCAGCCCAGCAGGACCACGAGAACCAGAAGGGACGGGGCGAGGGGCACGGGGGACGGTCCAGGGCACACCGCCGGCGTCCTCGGGGACGTCTTCTCACGTACACTGTCGGTTCCGTCGTGTGGGGCCATGGTACCCTCCTTTGTCTACCCGAAGGGACAGCATCGGGAGTGCCAGAACCTAAGCGGAGCCCCTGGGAGGATTTAGGAGCGGCGATCTCATTGAATTTGCTCGGTTCGGCGGGATCCACCCGAGACACTTGGGGGCCGCGCCAGCCGCACGGCGCCCATCGATGGTGGCGTCCGGTCGGCGCACCGCCTAGGTCTCTTGGCAGTCTGCCCTACTGTTGGATGCGACGATGGAGTAAACAACTGGAGGTTCCCGCTGCCTCGTGGGCTCCGGTTTCTGGAGAGCGGGACGTGGCATCTGCGGGATGTTGGGGAATCTCTTCGGGGAGTCCTGTCCTGCCAAGAGGCGGCGCGAGGTTTTCGCGGTACCTGTTTCTACGAGATTTTCGGTGAGGGGGCGCAACGGCGGGGTGGCGGTGAACTCCGAATAGCCAAGTTCTTGACCTGTGGCGGAGGGGTCATGCTGGGGAGAGGTGTTAGGCCTTTTCCGACGTGCGGACCGGCCCGTGGGAACGTACCGGTCGTCCCCCTTCCGGTGCAGTCCAGTGTAACCATCGCCGCAGCGCACGCGGCGATCCCCGCCGCTCTCGATGGCGAGCGGGCGAACACCGGGAGGCGACCCGGCGATCAGCGCCTCATCACGACCGTGGAAGGCCCGCTCATGCGAAAGGTAAACAGGATCCCCTCAGACATTCCCGTTCCCTCGCACGAGGTGAAACCGGTCAGGTTCATCGTTCGCCCGTCGGCGCTCACCGTCCCTTGGGCGGCGTAGGCGCTCGCGGTGATGGTCATGCCAGACTCCGGCGGAGCGACACACGCTGGCCCAGAGACCCGCACGGCATTCCCGGTCATCGTCCCGCTAACACCATAGCCCGTCCACGGCGACGTCCAACTGATCGCGGTGAGGGTTTGCCCGACGGTGACGACCCCGGATTCGCTAATAGGCTCGGTTTGCGTCGCCGACTGGCCCTCCGCCCAGACCGTGAGTGTCAGGGTCCCGCTTTCCGAGTAGTTCCAATTCCCGGCGAGATTGGGCACGATCTCGTACGCAAGCCCCGCGCCGGCCTCGGGGTAGTCGACGGTACTCCCCGCACTCCGGGCCCAGACGGCCACCACGTAGCTCCCGGTTCCGGTGGGCGCCCAGGGGACCGGCGTGCTGCACGCCTGCCAGGTCCGGAGGATGGTGTAGGTGGCCCAGGTCGGGTCGGTCGTCACGAACCACTTGCACTGCTGGGGGGCGGTCCCCCCGCTGACGACGGCGCTGAGGGAGAGGGCCGTCCCGAGGACCTGCGGGGAGGGCGGCGTACCGGTCACGGTCACGGTCATGGGGGTGACGGCGTAGCTGAGCGCCGTGCTGGCCTCGGGATAGTCGATGGTGTTCCCGGCACTCCGGGCCCAGACGCCCACCTGGTAGGTCCCGACGACCGTGGGGGTCCAGGGGACCGGGCTACTGCACGCCTGCCAGGTGCGGATCGTGGTGTACGTGGCCCAGGAGGGATCGGTGCTCAGCAACCACTTGCACTGCTGGGGGCCGGTCCCCCCGGTGACGCTGGCGCTGAGGGAGAGGGTGGTGCCGACCGGCTGCGGGGAGGGCGGCGTGGCCGTCACGGTCACGGTCATGGGCGCGATGGTGTACGCGAGCGCCGCGCTGGCCTCGGGGTAGTCGACGGTGTTCCCACTACTTCGGGCCCAGACCCCGATCTGGTAACTTCCGGCCACGGTGGGGGTCCAGGGGACCGGGGTGGTGCAGGGTTGCCAGGTCCGGAGGGTGGTGTAGGTCGCCCAGGCGGGATCGGTGCTCAGGAGCCACTTGCACTGCTGGGGGGCGGTCCCCCCGGTGACGGTCGCGGTGAGGGCGAGGGCCGTCGCCACCGGCTGGGGCGACGGGATGTTCGCGCTGAGGGCCGCGATCCTGAGCGGGGCCGGGCCCGTGACGGTGTACGCGAGCGCCGCGCTGGCCTCGGGGTAGTCGACGATGTTCCCGCTGTTCCGCGCCCAGAGGCCGATCTGGTAGCTCCCAGCCACGGTGGGCGTCCAGGGGACGGCAGTGCTACACGCCTGCCAGGTGCGGAGCGTGGTGTACGTGGCCCAGGCGGGATCGGTGGTCAGCAGCCACTTGCACTGCTGGGGGGCGGTCCCCCCGGTGACGCTCGCGGTGAACGTGAGGGGCGTCTCCACCGGCTGGGGCGAGGCGAGGCTCGCGCTGAGGGCCCCGATCCTGAGCGGGGGCGGGGGTGTGATGGTGTAAGCGACCGCCGCGCTGGCCTCGGGGTAGTCGACGGTGCTCCCATTGCTCCGGGCCCAGAGGCCGATCTGGTAGCTCCCGGTGACGGTGGGGGTCCACGGGACCGGGGTGGTGCAGGATTGCCAGGTCCGGAGGACGGTGTACGTCGCCCAGGAGGGGTCGGTGGTCAGCAGCCACTTGCACTGCTGGGGGGCGGTCCCCCCGGTGACGGTGGCACTGAGGGAGATAGCCGTCCCCACCGGCTGGGGGGAGGGAAGGCTTGCCGTTAGACCGGTGATGGTGAGTGGGGTCTGGGCCGTGATAGTGTACGCGAGCACCGCGCTGTCTTCGGGGTAGTCGGCGGGGTTCCCCGCGCTCCGCGCCCAGAGGCCCACCTGGTAGCTCCCGGCCACGGTCGGGGTCCACGGAACCGCGGTGGTACAGGCCTGCCAGGCGCGGAGGACGCTGTAGGTCGTCCACGAGGGATCGGTGGTCAGCAGCCACTTGCACTGCTGGGGAGCAGTCCCCCCGGTGACGGTGGCACTGAGGGTGAGGGCCGTCCCCACCGGCTGGGGCGAGGCGAGGCTCGCCGTGATCGCGGCGTTGGTGAGGGGAAAGGTGAATTTGAAAACGGTCCCGTTGTCATCTATGCCGCCCTGGTACGCCGTTCCGTAGAAGGTCCCGTCAACAGCTTGGATGAGGGCGGCTTCTGGATAGGCCCCGTCCGCGCCTCCGGCGAAGGCATGCAGCGTGGTGAGCGTGCCGCTCGGCGTGAGCTGGAAGACCGTGCCCGCGTTCAAGGTGCCGCCCTCTCGCGTCGTCCCGTAGAAGTTCCCGTCGGTGGCCTGCAGAAGGGACCCGTATGGATAGGCCCCATCGGCGCCACCCGAGAGGGCCTGCAGGGGGGTGAGAGTGCCGCTCGGGGTGAGCTGGAAGACCGTGCCCGCGTTCGAGGTGCCGCCGTAGCGCGTCGTCCCGTAGAAGTTCCCGTCGGTGGCCTGGATAAGGGGGGCGCGCGAATAGGCCCCATCGGCGCCACCCGTGAAGACATGCAGCGTGGTAAGGGTGCCGCTCGGCGTGAGCTTGAAGACCGTGCCCCCGCCCGAGCCGCCGGAGCGCGTCGTCCCGTAGAAGTTCCCGTCGGTGCCCAGGAGGAGGGCCGCCCCTTCCGGGTTGCTTCCGTCGGCCCCCCCCGTGAAGGCATGCAATGTGGTATGGACGCCGTCAGGCGTCAGCCTGAAGACGGTGCCCCCGCCGTACCCTCCGCCATACTGGGTCGTCCCGTAGAAGTTCCCGTCGGTGCCGTGGATGAGGGCGCCGTGTGGCGAGCCGCCGTCGTCGGTCCAGGTGAAGCTATGCAACGTGGTGAGGGTGCCATCAGGCGTCAGCTTGAAGACGGTGCCCTGGCCGAACGCACCGCCCTCGCTCGTCGTCCCGTAGAAGTTCCCGTCGGCGGCCTGGAGGAGGGCGTCGGTTGGCCAGACCCCATCCGCTCCCATCGTGAAGGAATACAGTGTGGTGAGGGTCCCGCTCGGCGTGAGCTTGAAGACCGTGCCCCCGCCCGAGCCACCGTAGGCCGTCGTCCCGTAGAAATTCCCGTCGGTGGCCTGGATCAAAGGGGCAGCCGGCTTGGCCCCCTCTGGCGCGGTGAAACGGTGGAGGACCTCGTAGGAAACGCCCGCCCCGGCCTGATCCAGCCCCAGGGGCCCGACGGCAACCACGAGCACGGCGGCCACCCCCAGCACGCGTCCAAGAGTCCTCGCGCGTTGAACCCACGCAGCCATCGCACCCTCCTCGGACCCCCCGACGAGAGGCCCCGGCGGTGTTCCGGGGCAGCGAGGCCGTAGGGCCCCACTTCCGCGGACACCGCGAGCGTTGCTGCACCGTCGGTCGATCTTAACCACACGAGTTCGCCCGTAGTTACGTGGACCACCCCTCAGGTGCTGGTTCTGTGTCATGACCTGCCGACCAGCGGCCTGGATCGCGGCCGGAGTCAGAACACCGAAGGGCACACCGAGTCCGAGGCAGCGTTTTGTGGCGGACCTTTTCCGCTCATCATGACGGGGTGGCTCGCTTCGGTCCTCACCACACACAAATGCCCATCCGTGAAGTAGACCACGCATGGGCATCCACGAGGGGGCCACTCCGGAATAGGGACATCCCGGCGGCCCAGCGCGCTGCATGGGACGCCTTCCGCCCCTCCCCACTTCGGCGGGAAGGGGACCAAGCGGCAGAGATAGCCCGCTTACCATCTAATATATGACATCCCTGGGCCAGTGCAAGGGCCGGCCATGCTATTTCACTCCTAACGTACGTCACGGCGGCGGTAGCCCGGGGTTATGACGCACTCCATGGAGCGGGTTGCATAGATGGATTTGATTATGGGGTTCTCTTGGTGCGGAAGGTGGCGGGGTGCTTTACGGCATACGACTCACCAGGGACTTTTGCGCAATTGCCGGTCCGGGGGGGCGGCACCCACGGCGATAGGTCTGCCCGCGCGCGATCAGTGGGCAGGCTCGTACCGCCATTCGCCTGCATATATCGCCCGGAACCGGGGCGTCCTCTCTGCGTAGTTCGCCCGGCCGACGTAGAAAGTATGTCCCCGCCAGGCACCGGCATTCCGCTCGTACACCCGCTGCAGGTGTCGAATGCGTGTTGCTGCCGGCGGATGCGTAGCAAAGTATTGCTCCAATGCCTTCTTCAGACTGGCGCCGGCTTCAGCCACCATCGTCGGTGGCTTGCCTTCCGAGCCTGGGGTTGTGGGGGGACGAGATCCCTTCACATGGGCTGGTTGTGCGGGGGCTTTTCGTTGGGCCTCGACTACGGCGAGGCGTTCGAGAACTGTCCGGGCTGCATGTGGGTCATAGGACGCACCTGCCGCCAAGAGCGCGCCGGCGGCGTCCGACTCGAGCTCCTGCTGCTCGCTGAAGCCCACGAGGGCCAAGGCGTATCCGATCCTGGCGAGGATGGCCAGGTCGCGCCCGACGATCTTCCGGGCCGCGAGTTCGTACTGCAGCCGCTCGATGCAGTGCTTGAAATCGACATGGATCATTTCATGACCGAGGACGGCGGCGAGCTCGGCTTCCGACTGCAGAAACCCTAACATTCCAGTGGTAATGTAAATGCCGCCGCCCGGGATGGCGAAGGCGTTGACGCTGGGCGTGTCGATAATCCGAAAGAAATAATCGATGTCTCTCCGCTGGACGCGAGGAGCCAGGGTGCTCCCTACGTCCACGATGTATGCGTGAAGGTCCGGTTTATCCAGGAGGCGCCAGCGACGAGCGATCGCCCGGTCGATTTCCCGGCCGATCTCGCTTTCCCTCGCGGCCGATACCTGGGTCACCACCAAGCCGATGCGATCCGCGTCCCGTACGAGGTCGGCCCACGTCTCCAGGACGGAGTCCAGGCTCACCTCGTAGTCGGCGCGCTCGAGGGCAAGCAGCAGCCCCGCGGCAGCCGCCACGAGCAAGATGAGCAGCACGCGGACATACCGCCGCATCGTTCCGCTCCTTTCCGCTACAGATACCGGCGCACGACCGACCGGTACCGGGTATAGCCAAAGGAGACCAGCAACAGGATCACCCCCAGGACGATGAACGAGAAGATCCGGTACAGCGTCTCGACTCCCCTGAGATCCACCAGGAAGACTTTCACCAGACAGACGAGGAGGAGCGCAAGGCCGGAAAGCCTCAACGAGCGGTCGCGGACTCCGAATCCAATCGCCAGGAGGAGGAAGCCTTCGACCGTCCAGGCCATGGTGAGGAGGTTGCCCTCGATTTCGTAAAAGATCAACGTGGTGAGCAGCAGCGTCCCCAAGAGCGAGTAGAAGAGCCGCGCTCTGGCGTCGAGTAACTTCAGGAGGGGGAGCGCCCGCCAATCCTCGGGCGTTGAAAAGACCTCTGGGCTCCGGCGGCAGAGGCCCAGGGCGGCGTAGAACGCCACGATCACCGGGATGGCGGTGGCGATCCGCTCGGGGACGCCGTGGAACGTGCCGATGAGGTAGAAGTTGCTGGACCAGCATCGCCAGGCGGTCAATCCGGCCAGGATGTAGCTCTGGATGCGGAAACTCCGGTCCTGCCACCGGGCCCCCAACCACAGCAGGACGAACCCTATGGCGGCCCACCCGATGACGGCAAGGGCGCGGTCGAGTTCGAACCGCGCCACGATCACGAGGGACACAAAGGCTGCAAAGGAATAGGCGGAGGCGAGAGGAGCGCCGAGTTGGAGGTGTCCGCCGGACTCGGATGTTTCGAGCGTTCGTGAGCGGAGATGGTAGAAGATAGCAACAACCGGGCCCACCGTGATGAGCCGGTGCGAGAGGCCGAACGACGCCCCGGGCGCGGTGAAGTTGGCGAGGAACAGGCGGCCGAAGGTTGCAGCGAGCACGACATGCGCCTGCGTCAGGAACAGCGCCCGCTCGCGCGCCCTGCCCACCTCGTACAGGAGGAGTCCGAGGACCCCCCAGGCCAGGGCGACGACAACCGCATCCAATTCCCTCCAGAGGAGTACGACCAGCAGGGCCGAGGCTGCCCAGGAGGCGAGGTCGGCCAGCGGGTGCTCGCTCTTGGGCAAGAGTCCGGCGGTTCCCGCCAGGCGGAGGCGGCAGTACAGGATGTGAAACGTAACAACGGCGGGCAGGACCACGATCCATCGAGAGAGGGCATCCGGTACGACCGGACCGACGATCCCGTACAGATTCAACCCGAAGAAGGCTCCGAGTGCCAGACCGGCCAGGAGATATCCCTGGACCCGAAGGTGGAACCGCCGGGTGCGGAGGCCCGTCTCCAGCAGGACGAGACCGGTCGCCAGCAGTCCCAGGCCGATGAAGTCGAGCCGGCTCTCTACACCGATGAGCGCGCCCAGCAGGAATGCGGCGATATAGGACGAGACGATGCCGGCCAACTGGTCACCTGCGAGTAT
>Ga0316620_10000822_pt1 | contig 12801 bp, 9 predicted proteins | sample OWC_Aug_M1_C1_D5_FD_207651 | JGI IMG/M metagenome (GOLD analysis project Ga0316620, IMG submission 207651) | Wetland soil microbial communities from Old Woman Creek delta, Ohio, United States - OWC_Aug_M1_C1_D5_B | ecosystem: Environmental > Terrestrial > Soil > Wetlands | place: USA: Ohio... | reverse complement strand
TCCAGGCGCGGCGGCGCTCGCCGACCTTCCGTTACCGCAGCGACGCCGTCTTCCTGAAGCTCCCGGTGTTCGGCCCGCTGCTGAAGAAGGTCGCGGTGGCGCGCTTCAGCCGCACGCTCAGCACCATGATCTCGAGCGGCGTGCCGATCCTCGACGCGCTCGAGATCGTGGCCCGGACGGCGGGGAACAAGGTGATCGAGGCCGCCCTGATGCGGACCCGCAGCTCCATCTCCGAGGGCAAGACCATCGCCGAGCCCCTCGGCGAGTCCGGGATCTTCCCGGGCATGGTGGTGCAGATGGTGGCGGTCGGCGAGCAGACCGGCGCGATGGACGCCATGCTCTCGAAGATCGCCGACTTCTACGACGACGAGGTGGACAACGCGGTGGATGCGCTGACGGCCCTGATGGAGCCCATGATGATGGTGTTCCTCGGCGGCTCGATCGGCTCGATCCTGATCGCGATGTACTTGCCGATCTTCAAGATCGCCGAGGCGGTCAAGTAGCACGGCCCGCAGGAGCGCCGAGATGACCCGCCCGCTCGGGGAGGCTCGGGCCGCGAGCGCCACGCTCGACCGCGTGGCCCGGCTGATGGCCGCGCGCCTCGCGCTCGTGGTGGCGCTCCTCGGCGCGGTGGTCGCCCTCGAGTGGGCGGGGCGGCCGCTCTCCGACCGCGCCTGGGACGGTCTCTCGGCGACCCTCGCCCTGGCCTTCTTCGCCACCGTGCTCTCCGGCGCGGCCTTCTCTCGCGTGCGGCGGGTGGGACGCTTCGGCGCGATCCAGATCGCCACCGACGTGGTCCTGGTGACGAGCCTGGTGCACTTCAGCGGCGGGAGCGAGTCGGTCTTCAGCTCGCTCTACGTGCTGGTGGTGGTCTACGGCGCGTTGCTCTTCGATCGCAAGGGCGCCTTCGCCGCCGCCGCGCTGGCGGCCACCGGCTTCGGCCTCGCGCTGTCGCTCCAGCACATGGGCTGGCTCGGTGCGGAGGTGCCCGACGCCCGGCCCGGCGTGCGCATGCTGGTCGGCCTCTGGTGCGTGCACGCGGGTGCGCTGGTGCTGGTGGCCCTGCTGGCGAGCATGCTCTCGCGGGAGCTGCACCGCGCGGGCGCCGCGCTCGATCAGAGCCGGAGCGATCTCCGCCATCTCCAGCGGCTGCACCAGCGCACGGTGGAGAGTCTGCTGTCGGGGCTCCTCACCACCGATCGCGAGGGACGCATCACCTCCTTCAACCCCGAGGCCGAGCGCATCACGGCGCGTCCGGCGGCCCAGGCGCTCGGGGCGCCGATCGACGAGGTGCTGCCCGGCGCGCGCGAGCTGGTGATGGGGCCCCTCGGTGAGCGCGAGTCCTCGCGCACCCGGGCCCGCATGCCCCACCGCAATCAGCGGGGCGAGCTGCTCCACCTCGGGCTCTCGGGCTCGATCCTGCGCGAGGCGGACGGGAGCGCGACCGGCCACGTGGTGATCTTCCAGGACGTGACGCAGGTCGTGGCGATGGAGAAGGAGCTGCGCCGCTCGGAGCGCCTCGCGGCCGCGGGCCAGCTCTCGGCCGACCTCGCCCACGAGATCCGCAATCCGCTGGCCGCCATCTCGGGCTCGGTGCAGATCCTGCGCGGCGGCCTCGGCGATGGCGCGGCCGACGCGGAGGGCCGCCGCCTGATGGACATCGTGCTCCGGGAGACGGATCGGCTGAACCAGCTGATCAGCGACTTCCTGCACTACGCCCGGCCGGCGGTCCCGAAGCCGGTCCCGGTGCCGGTGGCGGAGACCCTGGACGAGGTGCTCCGGATGTTCGAGGCCACGCGGCCGCCGGAGGTGACGGTCGAGACCGAGGTGCCGGCGGATCTCGCCGTGCTGGCCGACGCCGCACAGCTCCGGCAGCTGCTCTGGAATCTCGTGCTGAACGCCGCCCAGGCGATGCCCCGGGGCGGAACCCTCTCGCTGCGCGCGCGCGCGGTCGCGAGCTCGCCGGCTCAAGAGGAGCTCTCGGAGGGACGAAACGAGGCCTCGGAGGGGCACGGCTCGGTGGAGATCGCCGTGGTCGACACGGGCGTCGGCATCCCCCCCGAGGTGATGGATCGGATCTTCGATCCCTTCTTCACCACCAAGCGCGAGGGCACCGGTCTCGGCCTCGCGACCGTGCACCGCATCGTCGAAGGCAACGGCGGCACGCTCCGCGTCGAGAGCACCGTCGGCTCGGGCACGGCGTTCCAGATCCGACTGCCGCGCGCGGAGGAAGGGGCTTGAGCAGCAAGGCACGCATCCTCGTCGTGGACGACGAGCGGAGCATGCAGGAGTTCCTCGAGATCCTCTTCCGCCGGGAGGGCTACGACGTGACGACCGCGGGAGACGTGGACGGCGCGCTGGTCGCGCTCGGCTCCGACGACTTCGACGTCGTGATCTCCGACATCCAGATGCCCGGACGCTCCGGCATCGAGCTGCTGCGGGCGATGCGCGAAGTCTCACCCGAGACGCTCGTCGTGATGATCACGGCATTCGCCACCACGGAGACGGCGATCGCCGCGATGCGGGAGGGCGCGTACGACTACGTCACCAAGCCGTTCAAGCTGGACGAGATCCGCCTGGTGGTGGAGAAGGCGCTGGAGAAGAAGACCCTCGCCAGCGAGAACCGCCGCCTGCGAACCGAGCTCCGCACGCGCTCGCGCAGCCGCGCCCTGATCGGCAACAGCACGGCGATCCAGCGGGTCTACGAGCTGGTGGCGCAGGTCGCCGAAACCAAGACCAACGTGCTGATCAGCGGCGAGAGCGGCACGGGCAAGGAGCTGGTGGCGCGAGCGATCCACGAGGCGAGCGAGCGGGCGGAGCGCCCGTTCGTCGCGGTGAACTGCGCGGCCATCCCGGAGACGCTGCTCGAGAGCGAGCTCTTCGGGCACATGAAGGGCGCCTTCACCGGCGCCGTGAACGCCAAGGAGGGCCTGTTCGAGGTCGCCGACGGCGGGACGCTCTTCCTGGACGAAGTGGGCGAGATCCCGCCGTCCTTGCAGGTGAAGCTCCTGCGCGTGATCCAGGAGAAGACGATCCGCCGGGTGGGCGGCACCGGTGACCGGCGGGTCGACGTGCGGATCCTCTCGGCCACCAACCGGCGGCTCGAGGAGGAGGTGGCGGCGGGTCGCTTTCGCGAGGACCTCTACTACCGGCTGAACGTGATCACGGTGGCGCTGCCGCCGCTGCGCGAGCGGCTGGAGGACGTGCCGCTCCTGGTGCACCACTTCCTCGAGAAGTACTCGCGCGAGCTCGGCAAGACGATCGAGGGGGCGAGCCCGGAGGCGATGGAGCGCCTCCTGGCCTACTCCTACCCCGGCAACGTTCGCGAGCTCGAGAACGTGGTCGAGCGCGCGGTGGCCCTCTCCCGCGGCGGCAGCATCGAGCGCGACGCCCTGCCGCCGACCTTGCTGCGTGTGCCCGAGACGGCGGGGCCGGCGCGCCTCCCGACCTCGGGCGCCAACCTGGACGAGCTGGTGAACGACTACGAGCGGGGCCTCCTGCTCGAGGCGCTGCAGCGCGCGGGAGGGGTCAAGAAGCGGGCGGCCCAGCTCCTCGGCGTCTCCTTCCGCTCCTTCCGCTACCGACTCGAGAAGCTCGGCCTCGACGCCCCCGGCCCCGAAGAAGCGGAGTAGCGCCGCCGTGGAGCGGCGGAGCGGCCTGCAGGGCGAGCTGCTCTCGAGCCTCGCGCTCGTGATGGCGCTCGGCATGAGCCTGCTGGCCGCGGTGCTGCTGCTGCACGGCGAGGCGCGGCTGCGCGAGCTCCTCGGGAGGGCGCTGCTCGCGGAGTCCCGGGCGCCGACGCCCTTCCTCGACCCGCTGGTTCCCGACACGTATTGGTGGCGGGTGGAGGCCTCCGGCGAGGTCCGTCCACTGGGCGGGGAGGGCGAGGCCATCGACCCGGACTCGGCCCGGCTCGCCGCCGAGGCCAAGGAGCGGGGCGCCGCGCTGCTCGGACTCGGCGCGCCGTGGCAGTCGGTACGCTTCGCGGCGCCGCGCGGCCACGGCGAGGTGCTGGTGGCCCGGCTCCCGCGCGAGGCATCGCTCCGGCTGCGCACGGCGCCCTGGGTCGTGGCGTTCGGCGTGCTGGTGGCCGATGCCTTGATCTTCTCGGCCTTCGGAGCCCGCCTGCTGCGCGGCCGCGTCGTCCTCCCGCTGGCGCGGCTCGCCGCGGCGGCGCGCGCCATCGCCGACGGCGCCTTCGACGCACGCGCCCCGGTGGAGGGCACGCACGAGACGGCCACCGTGGCCTGCGCCTTCAACGAGATGACCGACGCGCTGGCGCGGCGCGGCGAAGCGCTCGAGAAGGCGGTGCGCGAGCTCCGCGAGGCGAACCGGAGCCTGCGCACCGCGGAGGCCGGTCTCGCGCGCGCGGAGCGGCTCGCGGCCGTCGGGCGACTCGCGGCAGGCGTCGCCCACGAGGTGGGCAACCCGCTCGGGGCAATGCTCGCGTTCGTCGATCTGGCACGGCGCGACCCCGCGCTTTCGGAGCAGGGGCGGGTGCATCTCGAGAAGGCCGGACGCGAGGGCGAGCGGGTGCGGCGGATCCTGCGCCAGCTTCTCGACTTCTCCCGTCCGCCGGCGCTCGAGCCCGGGCCGCTCGACCTGCCGCGCCTGGCCGAGGAGACCGCCGGTCTCGTCACCGCACAGCGTCGCTACGCCTCGGTGTCGGTCCGGGTGGAGCGGGAAGGCGAAGTGCCGGAGGCGCAGGCCGACGCCGGAGCGGTGGCGCAGGTCCTGCTGAACCTGCTGCTGAACGCGGCGGACGCGGCGCTCGCCGCGCCGGCGCCCTGGGTGAGAGTGGTCCTGCGCGCGGCCCCGCTGCGCCTGCGGGCGGGCGAGGACGAGGCGGCGGCGGCCGGGCGGCGAAGCCTCGACGGGGTGGCCTGCGAGGTGAGCGACGCGGGACCCGGCGTCCCGGAGGAGGACCGGGAGCGCATCTTCGATCCCTTCTTCACCACCAAGCCGCCGGGCGAGGGGACGGGCCTCGGCCTCGCCAACGCGCTCCGGCTCGCCGAGGAGCTCGGCGGGAGCCTCGAGCTCGCGCCCGGCCTGGCGGACCAGGGCGCGCGCTTCGTGCTCCGGCTGCCCGCTGCCAGCCGCCCCGCAAGCGACTGCGGGGTGCGCAAGGAGATGCGGGGCGCCGGGCCTGTCGGGGAATCCGGCCCCTCCGCGGGATCCTCAAGCAATCCAGGGGGTTAACCGAGAAGTGGAACACGGCACGGGGATTGCTCCCCGCCGTGTGACGGGCGAGCGCCGCGAGGCGCCGCCGGGAGGCGGTCCGTGAGCCGAGATCGAAAACGGGGCTTCACGCTGCTCGAGGTGATGGTCGTGGTCGCGATCATCGGAATCCTCGCGGCCGCGATGGTGCCGCAGCTCAGCCAGTGGCTGGCGGACCAGCGCGTGAAGGCGGCTGCGCGCGACGTGGGCGACGCGTTCGCGATCGCGCGCATCGAGGCCATCCGCACCGGCCAGTACCAGGTGGTGCTGTTCCAGACCGACGTCGCGGGCGCGACCCTGCTCGACGGCAACGGCAATCCGGTGCCGATGCAGATCGTGAGCGACGGTCGGCCCGGCGCGGCGCTCCACAACTGCAAGGCCGATGCGGGAGAGGCTGTGCGGTCCTTCCCCGCGGAGAACGGCGTGAGCTGGGGCGTGACCTACGCCACCGCGCGCGCGACGAACGACCCCGGTGTCGGCACCTACACCACCGGCTCGAGCTTCCAGGACCCGAACGGCAACGACGTCACCTGGGTGATGTTCGGGCCGGACGGCAATCCCGTCACCATGACCGCGGCCTGCGTCGCCGGCACCGTCGGCACGGGCGGCGGCGCGATCTACGTCACCAACGGCCATCGCGACTACGCGACCGTCCTCTCGCCCCTCGGCGGCGTGCAGGTCAGCGCCTGGGACGCGTCGCTCGGTCAGTGGAGGAACTGATGCCTGCCATCCGCGTCGCAGGGCGCCAGCGCGCCGGGGGCTTCACGTTGCTCGAGGTGGTGATCACGCTCGGGATCCTCTCCGTGGGCCTGCTCGGCCTCGCCGTGATGCAGCTCGAGGCCATGCGCGGCGGCAGCACGGGCCGCCACACCAGCGAGGGCGACGCCATCGCGCGCACCCAGGTCGAGCAGGCGGAGCAGCTCGCCTGGGCGAGCTTCGCGCAGACCGGCGGCTGGGCGATCCCGCCCTGGCTCCCGGCCGGCACCGTCACGAACCAGGTGAAGGACGCCGCCGCCACGCACGACGAGATGGTCTACACCGTGCGCTGGCGGGTCACCGATCTCGTCGCGAGCCAGACGCGCTCCGTCGACGTCCAGGTGACGTGGAACGAGCCGCGCCGACCCAACCGGAGCATCGTGATCTCCACGGTGCGCCACAACTACGAGTTCTGACGCCATGCGACGCTCCTCCGGCTTCTCGCTCGTCGAGCTGATGATCGCGGTCGCGCTGACCGCCGTGGTGGTGCTGTTCCTGATGCAGACCTTCACGACCCAGCAGCGCTCCTACGTCGTGCTCGATCAGACCATCGAGGTGCAGCAGAGCGCACGGGCGATCTCGGACCTGCTGGAGCACGACGCGCGGCAGGCCGGGATGCTGACGCCCCGGGGCGCGGCGGCCTGCGGCACGGACAGCACCACGGGCCCGGACACGCTCTTCCTGGCCGACGCGGACGTGATCAAGGTGACCTCGCCCGGCGGCTACGTCACGCCCAGCTACTACGCCCAGGTCACCTCGGGCTACGGCGGGAGCGGCAGCCAGACCCTGAACCTCGACACGCTGTCCCCGGACGGCGATCCGAGCATCGACACCAACGGCGACGGCGCGCCCGACAGCGACTTCCGGGTGAACGGAGGCGCGATCCTGGTCGACGCCAACGACCCGAGCCGGGGGAGCGACTGCGGGATCGTGGTGTCGGTGACCTTGCCGCGGACCATCGTGGTGCAGTTCAACAGCGGCCTCGTGATCCCTCCCGGCGACAAGATCGTGGTGGTCCCCGCGCACGCCTACAGCGTGAACCCCCAGAACCAGCTCCTGCGCGACGGGATCGTCCTGGTGCAGGACGTCGAGGACCTCCAGGTCGCCTACTTCTACGACGTGAACGGCAACAACGTGATGGACGGCGCCACGACCGAGTACCCGGGGAGCTCGGGGAACGGCGTGCCCGTCTACCAGTCGAACGTGTGGGGCCGCGACAACCTGCGAGAGATCCGGGTCAACGTCGTGGTGCGCACTCGGGCGGCGATCCCGGGGGACAACAACGAGGTCTTCCCCAACACCGAGAACCGGCAGGCGGTGGCGGCGACGGACGGCTTCCGGCGCCGCGTCTTCACCTCGACGGTGAAGCTCCGCAACTCCTCCTTCGAGACCCCCTCCTACCCGGACTGAGGACGACCATGACGGACCGGAACCGACGCGAGGCAGGATCGGCATTGCTGGTGGCGATGATGCTGCTGGTGCTGATGGGCCTGATCGGCCTGGCGGCGCTCCAGACGGTGAGTCAGGACCGGCAGGTGGCGGGCTACCAGAACCGCGCCCGGCTGGCGCTCTACGCCGCCGACGCCTCGGTGGCCCTCGTGAGCAATCTGCTGCGCGACCCCAAGGACTGCTCGACCGCCCTGGTGGTGCCGAGCGGGAACCTCGGCGACAGCACGGTCTTCCCCTACGGGCAGCCGAGCTACGGCCCCGACCCCGAGGTCGCGACGCCCCTGAAATGCGTGGGCAAGGCGCCTGCGGACCCGAGCCTCGGCGTGAATCTCACCTGGGGCCGCGCCCGCTTCCAGAGTCTGGTCTGGGAGGTCCACTCCATCGGACAGACCGCCGACGGCTCGACCGCGCGGGTCGAGACGCGCCAGACCGGGCTCTCGGGCAGCCAGGGTTACAACTGAGCGACTCGCCCGTTCGCGATCCGAGACGAGGCACCCCCGTGCGCGAGGAGACACCGATGAAGGCCAGCCGACGCATCCTTCGAGCGTTCTTCGCCGCAGCCGTGCTCACGGGCGCGCTGCTCGCGGGCGGCCGCGCGGGAGCGGACGACACCTCGCTCTTCTCCTCGTCCGTCGCGCCCAACGTGCTGATCCTGCAGGACAACTCGGGATCGATGAACGAGGTGGTGTGGCATCCCGCCTTCATCCCCGGCGGCACCTATCCCACCAACTACACCTATCCCCTCTGCACCGACGCGAGCCTGATCACGTACGCCGGGGCGAGCCAGACGGTGTTCCTGACCTCGTCCGTGAGCAAGACCTTCTGCGGGCGCACCCGGACCCTCTACGTGGATCCGGCGCTGGCGCCGCTCGGCAACAGCACGCGGTGGCTCCTGTCGTACATGGAGTGGTACTTCAGCCAGAACGCCGACGCCTACGTCTCGGACATCCTCTCCACGACGAACGGGACCACCTCCGCGTGCCTCGGCGGCGGCACCTACTCCAAGTACATGCGCTCGAAGCTGAGCGCCGCGAAGCAGGTGCTGCGCGACGTGATCTGCCAGGTGAACGCGACCGGCAAGGTGCGCTTCGGGATCGCGGTGTTCCGAACCAGCAACACCGACGGTGGCTTCGTCACGGTGCCGGTGAACGACTACACCTCCACCCAGGCCACCGCCCTGGCGAACGGCATCTCCGCCATCGACGCCGACGCCTGGACGCCGCTCGGCGAGAGCCTGTACCAGCTCTACAGCTACTTCATGAGCCGCACCAACGGCAACCTCCCGGTGGGCAAGGACGGCGCGACGAAGTTCTCGCCGTACGTCTTCAGCACCAGCGGATCGAACAGCCCCTCGAATGCCCCGCCGAGCCCGGTGCAGTACAAGTGCCAGAAGAACTTCGTCATCATCATCACCGACGGCGAGTCCACGCAGGACAACTTCGTGGCGGCGAGCGGCAGCACGGGCCAGGGCTTCAGCAACTTCCAGACGCTGATCGGCGACTACAACCCCGATGGCGAGGTCGAGGGACCGTTCACCACGGGCCCCTTCTCCCCGAACGGCACCAAGTACCTCGACGACATCGCGATGTACATGCACCAGAACGACTTCCGCCCGGACCTGGCGGGCAACCAGACGATCGACGTCTACACGATCGGTCTGACGACGGGGCCGGACGCGAACGCGCTGCTGCAGAAGACCGCCCAGGTGGGCGGCGGCCTCTTCGCCCACAGCGACCATCCCGACGACCTGACCGCGGCGATCGTGAACGCGATCACGGACATCATCCAGAAGTCGCAGTCGCTGACCGCCGCGGCGGTCCCGGCCAGCCGGACCTCCGACAACGGCGCGCTCTTCGCGGCCCAGTTCATCCCCTCCGACGTGAACCCGATGTGGGAGGGTCACCTCTTCCGGTTCCAGATCATGTCCGACGGCACGATCCGCGGCCCGGGGGGCGTCTGCGCGGTGAACGACGCGAGCGGGAACTGCCTCACGGGAACGCTCATCACCTCGAACGCGTTCTGGGATTCGGGGACGGCGATGCCGGCCCCCGCGACCCGCCGGCTCTTCACCTCGAAGATCGTGTCGGGGAGCCCGACCGAGGTGCCCTTCGACCAGACGCTCACGGCGGCGGACATGAACGTCACCTATCCGCCGGCGCCCACGGGGGTCACGGCCACGACCGCGGATGGGGTGAAGAACGCCATCGTCGACTTCATCCGGGGCTGCGTGCTGGGCTCGAGCCCCTGCGTCGCCCGAAGCTCGGAGCTCGGCGACATCTTCCATTCGAACCCGCTCGTGATCGGCGCGCCGGCGACGCCCATCAACGACGCCACGCACGACGCCTTCGCGGCGACGCTCGCCACGCGGCGCAAGGTGATCTACGCCGGCGCGAACGACGGCTTCCTGCACGGCTTCGACGCCGGCAGCGCCGACGGGACGGACGTCGGCGACGGGCACGAGCTCTTCGGCTTCATGCCGTACCCCGCGCGGACGACGGTGAAGCAGCTCGCCTACACCACGGGCACGCGGAGCTACTACTTCGTGGACGGCTCGCCGCAGGCAGCGGACGTGTGGTTCTACAGCACGCCCACGCAGACGGCGAAGGCCGCGGACGGGAGCGAGTGGCGGACCTTGCTGATGGGAGGCCTGCGCCAAGGCGGCAACAGCTACTACGCCCTCGACGTCTCGAACCCGGCCTCCGCGAACTTCCCGGGCTACCTCTGGGAGTTCCCGGCGGAGAACGACGCGTCGGGCATCAGCGCCTACATGGGCCAGACCTGGTCCGAGCCCGTGATCACCCGGATCAAGGTGCGGGTCGGGAGCGATGACAACAACGGCAAGGGTTACGAGCGCTGGGTGGCGATCGTGGGCACGGGCTACGACCCGACGGGCGACCCGAACTCGCCGGCCACCTACAACGCCACCGCGACCGCGGGGCGCGGGATCCTGGTGATCGACCTCGAGACCGGGAAGGTCCTGGCGGAGAAGCTCTTCGGGGTGGGCCCGGGCCAGCAGCCGGACATGGTCTATGCCATGCCGTCCCAGCCGGCCGTGCTCGATCTGGACTTCGACGGCTATCCCGACGTGGTCTACATCGGCGACCTCGGGGGCAACATCTGGAAGTGGGTGATCAAGGCTCCGGCGGACGACGTGGTGAACGGCTCGGGTGACGTGACCCAGCCGCAGTGGGGCTTCACGAAGTTCTTCCAGGCGCCCCCCACCACGTACTTCAATGCCTCCAGCGTGGCGCAGCTGCACTACAAGAGCTTCTTCTTCCCGCCGAGCGCGGTGCTGAAGAACGGCAAGCTCTGGCTCGCGCTCGGCACCGGCGAGCGGGCGAACGTGAGCGCGCAGCCGGATACCACCAACGGCGGCGACGCGCTGAACCGGTTCTACGCCCTGACGGACCTGGATCCGCTCCTGAAGGCGAGCCCGGCCTTCCCGCTGCTGACGGAGGCGAACCTCGACGACCACACCGGGGTCGACGACAGCACGTGCAGCCCGCTCACCTCGCGGGGCTACTTCTTCAAGGCGCGGGCCGCGGAGAAGTTCGTGACGGTGAGCGACGTCTTCTTCTACCAGATCTTCATCGGGGCCTTCACGCCGACGGCGAGCGCCGACCCCTGCGATACGGGCGGCTCCGCGACCCTCTACGCCTTCAAGGTGTACTGCGGCCAGGGCGACTTCCCGCAGAACTCGGGCGCCGATGACAAGCGCCGGCTCGATCTCGGCGCCGGGCTCCCGACGGCCCCGCAGATCACCATCAGCTCGGGTGGCAACGGCGGTGGTGCGGGCGGTGGTGGCGGCGGCGGGGGCGGCGGCGGCTGCGGCGGCAACCGCGTGATCGTGCAGACCAGCGACGGCGGTCTCGGCGGCACGGGTGCGCCGTGCCCCGGCGGCTCGGCGGTGAAGCTCCTCTACTGGCGCCAGGACCAGTGAGAGAAGGGAGGCAGGCCATGGAGCGGACGATGACGTGGCTCGGTCGCTGGGGGAGCGGAGCGCTGCTGGCCGGGCTCACCCTGCTGGCGGGTCTGCCGGCCCTCGCCGACGGCACGCTGCGGGCGACGGCGCTGGTCGAAGCCACGGATGCAGGCCACGGCACGGTGACCCTTGCGGGTCACACCTACCGGGTGACCTCGCAGACGCGGCTCCTCGGGAAAGGGGGCCAGCCGATCGCGCTGCAGGACCTGCGCGCGGGCAAGGCGCGGAGCGGCGAGATGACCGAGGCGACGGCGGACGTGGTGGAGTACGAGCTGCAGCCGCCGAGCGACGTGCTGGATTCGCTTCAGGTCGTGGACATGATGCCGCGCTGAGCCGCGCGGCCGGAGGGGACCATGGAGGAGGGACGGGGGCGCTCGACGGGAACGCCGGGCCGGGCCGCGCTGCGCTCGGGCTGGCTCGGCGCGGTGGTGATCGCAGCCCTCGGTGTCGCGGGGACGGGCTGCGGGCGCGGTGAGCAGCCGCAGCCGAGCGGGGCGCCGATGGGCGCGGTGCGCAACAGCGGGGAGGAGAACCAGCCCCCCGCGATCCAGCGCCTGAGCCTCGACCCCGCCTCTCCGGCCCCCGGCGACCGGATCCGCGCCCAGGCGGCGGCCTCGGATCCGGACGGCGATCCCGTGACGGTGCGCTACGTCTGGACGGTGGACGGCAAGACGATGCCGGAGAGCGGCCCCGAGCTCGCCGCGAGCGACCTCGCCGGCGGCGCGCGCATCCAGGTCGTCGCGATCGCGAGCGACGGTCGCCTCGACAGCGAGCCGATGCAGGCCACGGCCACGGTGCGCGTGCCCATGACCGAGGTCGGGAGCGTCGAGCTCGATCCCGCGACCGACGTGCTGCCCGGCACTCCCGTCACCGCCAAGGTGGAGCTGAACGGCTCCCCCGACGCGGTCGAGCTCCACTACCAGTGGCTCGTGAACGACGCGCCCGTCGACCAGGACGCCGAGCGCTTCGACACCACGGGTCTCCATCGGGGCGACCGCATCGCCGTGCGCGTGACGCCGAGCCGCGACGACGAGGACGGGAGCACGGTGCGCAGCGCCGAGCTGAAGCTCGCCAACTCCCCGCCGAAGATCCTCTCCCAGCCGACCGGGGCGCTCCCGGACGGGAGCTTCCGCTACGAGGTGAAGGCCGAGGATCCCGACGGCGACACCAATCTGCGATTCCGTCTGGACCACGCGCCCGAGGGCATGGCGATCGATCCGGTCCTCGGCGTCGTCACCTGGCGGCCGCAGGAGTCGCAGGTGGGCCGCCACGAGGCCGAGGTGGTGGTCTCCGACGGGCAGGGCGGCGAGACCCACCAGAAGTTCGAGCTCACCTTGAGCCAGGCCGCGAACGACACGCCCGCGAGCCCGAGCCCCGCCGGCGGGAAGGGACCCGGC
>Ga0316620_10000820_pt1 | contig 12816 bp, 10 predicted proteins | sample OWC_Aug_M1_C1_D5_FD_207651 | JGI IMG/M metagenome (GOLD analysis project Ga0316620, IMG submission 207651) | Wetland soil microbial communities from Old Woman Creek delta, Ohio, United States - OWC_Aug_M1_C1_D5_B | ecosystem: Environmental > Terrestrial > Soil > Wetlands | place: USA: Ohio... | reverse complement strand
TTCGCGGGTTTCTTGGTCGGATGGGTATGGATGCTATCCAATATCTGCGGAGGGGCCGCTGTCTCTTTGGGCTTTGCCCACTACCTCGCGGCCTTATTTCCAACCTTGCCGGTCAGTTGGATCGCGGCGTTTCTTTGCCTGGCCTTCGCCGGGCTTAATTATTTCGGCATCCAGCAATCCGCCCGTCTCAACGATTTCATCGTCGTCGCCAAACTTATGATCCTGGCCCTCTTTGTTATTCTTGGCTTTAGCCACTTCAAGTCTGCGAATTTCGTTCCCTTTGCCCCGTTTAAGGTCGGCGTGATTTATGGGGCATGCTTTATCTTCTTCGCCTACGGCGGCTTTGCCAGGGTGGCCATCGTGGCCGACGAGATCAAAGACGCGAAACACAATGTTCCCCGGGCTATTCTGCTTTCTCTGGCGATATCCACCCTGGTTTACATATTGGTCGGGGTCGCGGCTGTCGGACTTGTCGGCGCCTCCGCGCTCGCCGACTCAAATTCTCCTCTGACCAAGGCTATTGGGGCCGTTCGCAGCGAAACGGCGTCTTCCATAATTTCGGCGGGAGCCTTATTGGCGACAGCAAGCGTCCTCTTGACATCCATTTTGGGAGTATCCCGCATGGCTTATGCCATGGCCAAAAGAAAAGACCTTCCAGAAGCCCTGAGCAAACTTCAACGGAAGCACAACACCCCTTATCAATCGATCTGGATATCCGGGGCCCTGATGGCCCTGCTGGTCCTAATCAGCGATCTCTCCAAGGTCGTTGCCATAAGCACGTTTGCCCTGCTCTTTTATTACTCGTTTGCCAACATCGCGGCCCTGAGATTGAAAGTTGATAAACGGATATACCCGCGGTCTATTCCCATCTTGGGCACGGCCTCATGCCTGGCCTTGTTGGTCTTCATCTTCTTCGCTTCCAGACAGGCCTGGATCATCGGCATAGCGGGGCTAGCAGCGGGCATGGTCTATTATGTAGGCAAAAAGGGGTTTGCCAGGCATTAAATCTTTAAATCCGCATGAGAACTGATGATATTTCAAATAACACTTGACAAGCTGTATTATATACTATATAGTATTATACACAATATAGTAAGACATACACCATGAGCCCTATAGATAAGCTAACGAAATGAAAATGAATAAAATACGCTGCTTAAAGGAGCGGACATGACCGACCCCGATATTGGTAGTCTGGAAACGGAGATGAACAGGGGATTCCTCCAGATCCTGGTCCTGGCCCTGCTCGAAAAAGATATGTACGGTTATTCCATGGTCAAGCACATCGAGCGGCTAGGTTACAAGGTCGAGGAGAACACCCTCTATCCTCTCCTCCGCAGGCTCGAAAAAAACGGCTTGGTCGGGAGCAAGTGGGACCTGGGCGAGGACAGGCCCCGCAAGTTCTATGCGATCACCGCGGCGGGCCGGGCCCTGCGCACGAGCCTTCTCGGTGTCTGGAAGAATCAGAACCGCATTCTCAGCGAAATCAATAAGGAGAATATCGATGCCCAATAATCTCGATGCCTATCTCGAAGAAATCAGCCATTTTCTCTCCGGCCGCGAGGAACGGGAGGAAATCCTTTCCGAGATCCGCAGCCACATCCTGGAAAAAGCCGCCGCGGAATATGGTGAAACGGGGGACGCCGCGATCGATAAGGCCGTCGCTGCCTACGGCCCGGCTCGAAAGGTGGCCGAAAAATACCTGGACGGCCGGCCGATCATCGCCCCGGCCTACAAGCGCTACCTTTTCCGTTACACGACGCTTCTCTTCGCCTGCCACGCCCTCTTGACCGTTATCGCCGTCGTCTTCAAGGAAGACTTCGTCCTCTTTCCCTTCGTCTTCATGCCACGCCTCGGCATCTTCGAAGCCCTGATGTATCTGCCGACGGCCTTCCTGGCCGACCTAGGCTTCGTCACGATGGTGCTCTACTTCATTACCCAGAGCGGCAAGGATGTCAAACTCCCCTGGCCCAAGTTTGGCGTCGACCTTGATGAGGTGAAGCCGGCGAAAGGCATTTTGTTGAGCCGCATCGCTACGGCCTTTGGGGCGGTCGTCATGCTGGCCGTAACCGACTTCGCCCTTTATCTCTTCGCCAGGCACCATACGATCTTCTTCAGGAACCTGGATTTCGACAATCCCTTGCCCTTGTTTACCACAGACGCCGGGCGCAGGATTTCGCTTATTGTCATCGCCATGCTCGCCGCCTCGACGCTCACGCTCCTCGTCAAGTTATTTACTCGCTCCCTCTGGGTGGACGTTTTGTCGAGCGTTGTCTCCCTCGTCTTGATCGGCCTTCTACTGGGGCAGCCCCTCGACAACCTCTTTGCCGTCCCCGTCGTTGAAAAATTCCTGCCTAAAATCAAGTTCGGCGCCAGGTTCCTCCTCCTCTTCTTCGCCCTGACGATCACCATCGATTTAATCAAGCACCTGGTCATCATCGGCCGCCGGAAGTTCGTGCAGAGCTCTTAGCCATTCCAGCACCCGGCCCATGAGCTCGCTCGTAAGCGTGTGCCCTCCTTGAAATTCACAAAGGGTCACGGAGAACCCCTTATTGATGAAATATTCATTTTGAGAAGTCAAATGCCGCCGCTCGAGAAGTCCATCGCTTGTTCCACGGGCGATGAATATCCTCACGTTTTTTGCCTTCTCGATATCCGCCGCATGGAGAATCGAGCCCTCCTTATCGATTTCCGGCATGATCCCGGAAACGGCGGCCACCCCCGATACGAGCGAAGGATGGAGCAAACCGATCATGTAAGCAAGTGAAACGCCCTGAGAGAAACCGAATAGGTATACCTTCTCGACTGGATACGATGATGCGACCTCCGAGATCGCTTCAACGACTCGGGAAACGCTGTTTCTGTCCTCCGCCTCCCATACGCTTCTGTCCGGAGTCTCATAGAACCAGGAATAACCTCCAATGGCTTTCGGATATCCGCCCTGGGGCAGGGCAATCAAGATCTGCTTATCCCGGAAGCCGTTGAAGGCGGGGGAAAGCCCTTCGGCATTGCCGCCGTTCCCGTGGAGAGCGACGAGAAGAGGATATTTCTTTTTCGCATCAAAACCGCGCGGGAGCTTCAATAAAACACGTTGCGGATAATGCCCGTGGGTTAAGATCGACAAATCTTCACCGGCGGCGAGTTGCGAACCGTGATTGACGGACACCGCGCACGAGAATAGCCAGAGCGAAGACAAAGCCACCAAGCCGACTCTATCCGTTTTCTTTCTCATCATTTCTTTCATGCCCATCCGTATGTTTTGCCGCAATATACGTTATCGCAGATTTGCTCGGAAGGAAAGAGAGGCGTCGTCAGGCTAACGAAGCAGCATGATACTTGCCTTAGGCATACCAGGCGCATATAATGCTGAAGGGGTGGTTGTTCATGAAAAAAACGATCTTTTTCATAGTCTCGCTTTTCCTCGTCTTATGCTTTGAACTCGGCCCGGGTCAATCCCAGGAAAAGCCGAGGCAAGAGGTTACGGTCACGGCCGTCGAGGTCCCGGTCAGGGTCCTTATGAAAGGCGAAGTCGTTAAAGGCCTGACCAAAGACGATTTTGAGGTTTATGAGAATAAAATCAGGCAAGAGATTACCGCCTTTGAAGTCATCTCCAGACAGATATCCTTCGAGAACGGCCTTCCGCCCGCAGAGATGAAGGTTCCGCCTAAGCCCCGGCTTTTTATCCTGATTTTTAATATCTTCGACTACACCAACGCCGTTGGCGAGGGAATAGACTATTTCTTCCAGAACGTCTTCCGCCCCAAGGACAGGCTTATCATTCTGACCGAGGACAGACTCCTCAACATCGAAAAAGATGAGAACATGGGCTATCTTGCAGCCCGTCTCAAGGAGACCTTAAAGGCGTTCAAATCTCTCTCCACCATGGCCATCACCAAAGCCTATACCGACTTAAACTCTGAAGGCGAACAGCTTCTCATGTATCTGAAAGGCTTGCTGGGAGCTAGGTGGAACACAGACCAATACATCATCAGATTCTATGATAATTACCAGAGAAACTGGAACGAATACAAAAGGCAATTTTTAACGCTCGACCTGGATCTCTACAAGAACATAATCCAGAGGACCCAAAAACTGGAGGGGGAAAAATGGGCCATCTGTTTCGAACAAAGAGAAATGTTCCCGACGCTGAAGAGTCAGGGCCCGCTCGAACAAGAAATCAGTAAGGTGCTTGCTAGTTGGATCGATCCCCAAGTGCAGGCTCAGGCTCGCAACATACAATCAAGACAGTGGGCCCTCCAGCGCTCAATGAATATAACCGAGAATTTCCCAGGGGATAAACTCAGGGACCTCTTTTTGAGCGGAGGGATCACTTTTCATTTCATCGAGATGAAGTCGCTTCGGATGCTGGTTTCCCAGGATTTTGAATTAACCGAGGTCGCCCAGAACTATGAGGATTGCTTCAGGAGGATAAGCGATTCGACCGGCGGATATTCTACGTTTTCAAACAAGGTCATAGAGGCCTTTAAAGAAGCCTCGGTCAAAGAAGATTATCATTACCTTTTGGTTTATAGCCCCAAGGACAGCACAGGTGGCAAGGAAAGAAAGATAGAGGTCAGAGTCAAGAAGGAAGACGCCGACGTCTTCTCCCTTAAGGAATATCTCGCCCCTGGGCAAGTCCTCATCGCCATTTCCGACTTTGGGGCCGGTCAGAAAAACATCAGGTTCAACCTGAAAAATTACGCGCGGACGAGCTCGGAAGGCAAGATGCGCGGAGCGGCGGACGTCAAAATCGTCATCTATGATGACAAATCCAAGCAGGTCTTCTCCGAAGGGAAGATACTCGACCTTCTTAAAGATGAAACCCACATTTCTCTGAACTTCAATATGCTCAAATCCGGCCCTCATTTCATCATTATAGAGGCTTATGATCGCGTTACGGGCGGAAGAGACGTTTATTCCAGCATGATCGAACTCTAAAACGACATCAGGCCGGTTTTCGACAGCTTCTTTCCGGGACTCCCTTTTTTCTCTCGTTCGAGAGGATTTCTTGTCTCCTCGAGCTCTTCCCATGCAGCTTTTTGCGGTATTTGACAGCGCCGCCCGGCCGACGAGGTATTATCGACATAGTTTGGGGGGAGATTTGTTATTCGGAGCAGGAATTCGTCATGTCCTGCGAAAAGCAAATTCATATATTTAAGATTCCTTCCCCTAACGTTCGAATCCATATCAATCTCAGAGACCATCGAGCCTTCCCCTGACCTTTTTTTAACCAATTCTTTACAATTTCTTAACATCCTTCTGACAACTCTTTCGAGGAGAAAGCTTAAGTTGGAATACGAGTCGGATAAAACGAAAAGAAAGGACCCAAAGCATGGCTGCGGACCTTTTCGACAAGTGCCGGAGCTTCTTTTCGAGCGCCGAATACGCTCAAAGCATCGGATACCCCGTGAACCCCCAAACGGCCCAGGCGTTGGGCCTTTATCCATATTTCCTGCCCATTGACAGCTCTGAAGGGACGGAGGTCTGCATCGAGGGTCGAAAATTCATCATGGCGGGTTCCAACAATTATCTCGGTTTGACGCACCATCCTCACGTCATCGAAGCTTCGATCGCCGCTCTCCGCGAACACGGGACGAGCTGCACGGGCTCCCGATTCATGAACGGGACCCTGAACATCCATTTGGAACTTGAGGAGCGGTTGGCCCGATTCGTGGGGAAAGAAAAAGCCCTGGTTTTCACCACTGGCTATCAAACGAACCTGGGCACGATCTCTGCACTCCTGGGGCATCATGATCTCGTAGTCGCTGATCAGGAGGTTCATGCCAGCATCATTGATGGCATCCGTCTTTCCAAATCCGGCGGGGAGGGGTTGGTCCCTCACTTCAGGCATAACGATCCCGGGCACCTGGCGGAGATCCTCCGAAACCGGGAGTCCGGAAAGGGGACCCTCGTCCTAGTCGACGGGGTTTACAGTATGAGTGGCGACATCTCCCCCTTGCCCGATATCGTTTCGGTTTGCACGTCCCACGGGGCCCGGCTGATGGTGGATGATGCCCACGGACTGGGCGTCCTGGGAGGGGGCCGGGGAACGCCCTTCCACTTTCAAGTTGCGAACAAAGTCGATTTGATCATGGGGACCTTCAGCAAGTCCATGGCGTCGATAGGGGGATTCATTGCTGGCGACAAAGAAATCATCCATTGGATCCAGCACTTTGGAAGATCATTCATGTTCAGCGCCAGCCTCCCGCCCGCTTGCGCGGCGGCGGCGAGCGCCGCGCTCGACGTTATCGAATCCGAGCCGGGCCGCATCTCCCGCCTCAACGCCGTCGCGGAGCGCATGAGGACGGAGATTCGCTCCTTGGGATATGACGTCGGTAATTCCCAGACCCCAATCATCCCCATTATTATTGGAGATCAATTCCAGGCTCTTCAGGCATGGAAGCACTTTTACAGGGCGGGGATCTACGTCAACGTCGCCCTGCCGCCGGCCGTGCCCAAAAACCGGGCCTTGCTCCGGACGAGCTACATGGCGACCCATACGGATGACCAACTGGACAGGATCCTCTCCGTTTTTAAGGAGATCAGGGCGAAGATCATCCTATGAAGCATACCGATATAGGAGATGGCCTATGAAAAGCTTGAATGGTGAGTCCCTCTTAGGGCCGGCCGGCGACAGCCGTTTGGCCGGCCGGCAAGAGGTGCGCTCTCGGGTATTCTGGTATGCCGCCCTTGTGATTTGCCATCTATTTTGTTTCCTTTTGGTTAATGAGATCAACGCCCTTAGGCCGACCTCGGACTTGATCGATCTTCGGCTTCCTCTGGACGACGCCGTTCCCTATCTTGGCTGGACCTGGATTATCTACTACGGCGGAGACGTTTATTTCATTGCCCTTGCGGCGTTCGTCCTCCACCGTTTATCGGCGGCGGATTTTCGACGGGCGGTCCGGGCCTATATCCTGATGATCGTTGGGGGAGCTTCCCTCCAGCTTATCATCCCGGCTCAAAACCATTGGCCCGAAGTCCTGCATCCGGTCCATGCCTGGATCCTCGGCGGTCTGAACCTCAAGCCCTTTGCCTGTCTACCCTCAATGCACGTGGCCTTGACGGTCTATCCCACGCTGCTCGGGCTTTCCCTGCTTGGCTCCAGGACCGGGAAAGCGGCGGCGTGCTTGGCGGCCCTCTCGATCACTGTATCGACGGTCACCCTGAAACAACATGTCGTTCTCGACGCCGTTGCTGGCATCGTCTGGGCGCTGTTGGTTTATGTCTATTGGCTCTGGGGAATTCGCAGGCCGGCGGCGGAACAAAGAGGTTTACCATGAGTGTCCAGCGCGGACGGTTGTACAAATTTCCCTGGTCAAAAACGGACAATCCCGGCGGTTGGGTCGAGGTTACGGACGAGTGCAACTTATCCTGCCCGGGATGTTATCGGCATCGGCTTGAAGGTCACAGGGAGCTGTCCCGGATTAAAGACGACATCGTCGCCTGCCAGAGGCTCACCAATTGCGACCGGATGGGCATCGCGGGGGGCGAGCCCTTGATCTATCCGGAAATCGTGGAAGTCGTGGATTATATCGCTCGCCTTGGGATGAAACCGATGCTGTTAACAAATGGAGAGAACCTGACCTGGGAGCTGGGCCGGGCTCTTAAGGCCGCGGGTCTGACGAAGTTTCATTTTCACGTCGACTGCGGAATGCCGAGATCGGGTTGGACTGGAAAAACCGAAACGGAGATGAACGCGCTTCGACAAAAATACGCGGATCTTTGCTGGGAATTGGGCGGGCTCCAGTGCGGCTTCAATATCACCGTCTTCCCTCGGACGCTTCCCGATATTCCCGCCGTGATCGAATGGGCTCGCGCCAACATGCCCAGGGTCCATCATCTTTCTCTCGTGGCTTTTCGGGCCATCCCGCTGGACGGTACCTACGAATTCTATGCCGGGGGGCGAAGGGTTGATCCCGGCGTTTTTAAGCACAGCGTGATGGATCAAGGGACCATCGGGCTGACCTCTCTCGACATCTTCGAAACGGTCCGCCGGCATTTTGGCGAATTCATCCCCTGCGCCTATTTGGGCGGCACGTCGGATCCAGAGAGCTATAAGTTCCTTGTAGGCGTCCAGGTGGGAGGTCGCTCCGGTTTTGACGGCTTCTTGGGTGCCAAAACCGTGGAGATCACCCAAATCGCCCACCATCTGTGGACGGGTCGCTATTTTGATTTCCTTCGGTTCCCCGAAACCGGCCGGAGGCTTTTCGTGCTCGGGCTTTTCGACCGGGAGTTGCGCCGGACGATCGTCCGTCACTTCGCGGGAGTAGCCCGGCGCCCGACGCGCTTGCTGGAGCCGGTTTATGTCCAGAGCATATCTTTTCAACAGCCGAACGAGATCCTCGGGAACGAGGTCAATATGTGCGACGGCTGCATGAACGCGATGGTCTTCCGCGGCCGGCTCATTCCTTCCTGCCGGCTGGACGAATATCGGTTGTTTGGAGAAGCGCTTAGGCCTGTGCGAAAAGGCGGATCCCTGGAGGGAGGATCGTCGAATCAGGCTTGAGAGGAGAAACCATGAAAAAGAAAGAAGTCCGGCCTCGACAGTCCATGGATACAAGAAGCCTGTTTCGGATGCCGTGGACGATGGCCGATAACGCCTTAAGTTGGCTGGAACCGAGTCGAAAGTGCAATATCAGATGCGACGCCTGCTTTGCCCGAAACGATCCCCAAAGCGAAAAAACCGTTGACCAGATCGAGAGAGACTTGGATGAGCTTCTCGGCCTTAGACGGTGCGACGCGATGCTGATCGCGGGGGGTGAGCCTCTGACCCATCCCGCCATCCTCGAGATTATCGCCATGGTCAAACGGCGCGGCGTCAAGCCCGTGCTCATCACGAATGGGGTCGGCCTTACGCCAGAATGGATCCGCGAGATGAAGCGGGCGGGACTTTTCGGGTTCACGTTCCACGTCGACAGCCATCAGGGCCGCCCCGGGTGGACGGGCAAGACCGAACGGGAGCTCAATGAGCTCAGACAAACTTTCGCCGACATGGTCTATGACGCCGGCGGCATGATCTGCGGGTTCAATATGACCGTCTTCCCCGATACCCTTTCCTATGTCCCCGAAATCGTCGTCTGGGCGCTAGGGAATGTCCATAAGGTCCAGTCTTACACCCTTGCGGCGCTCCGGCTCGTGGGCCCAAATGCTCCCTTTGAGTATTTCGCCGGAGGCCGGCCGGTCACTCTCGAGGATACGGCCTACTACACGCGGGAATCCTATGCTGATCTCACCTCCCGGGATATCCTCGCTTCCATCAGGAAGGTCATCCCGGACTTCGAATTTTGTGCCTACCTGGGGGGGACGGCCCTCCCTCATTCCCTGAAATGGGCCGTGGGCAGCCGGATCGCTTCAAGAACCGACGGTTTCGGCCAATTGGGCCCGAAGGCCATGGAGATCATTCAGGTCGGATACCATCTCTTTAAAGGACGATATATGGCTTTCGGGAACCCCAAATGGAATGGCAGGGCTAAGCCCCTGTTCCTTTTGGGGGCTTTTGATCCTTCTTTGCGTCGGGCAGCCCGTGCTTTTATTGGGAAAGCATTACGCCACCCGAGTCTTATCTGGAAGCGTTTATTTGTTCAAAGCATTTCCGTCGTTCAACCAACGGATTTCCTGCCGTCCGGAGAACGGGACAATTGCGACGGCTGCCCGAACAAGACGATATGGCGGGGGCGCCTGGTTTCCGCCTGTCTGCTCGAAGAGTACGCCAAGTTCGGCGCGCCGATCACCGCCGTTCCCAGGGAAATCCCGGGACGACTGTTTCTCCAGAACCGATTCAACGAGGAGGAAAAAGCATGAAAGCATTGATCTTGGGTTGTGGCGAAATGGGAGAAGAGGCTCTCCAAGAGCTTTTCTTGCATGGGGACCTTGGGGAGATCGCTGTGGCGACGCGGAACCCGGCAAAAGTGAACGCGGTCCTATCCCGTCTGGGGCCGGGGAAATCGAGAGTCCAAGTGGAACGGGTCGACCTGGATGACGCCCCTGAACTCAAAGCACTTATGCGCGACGCCGACGTCGTCATCAATTGTGTCGGCCCCAACTATAAGTATGAAGTCCCCGTCGCCCGAGCGGCCATCCAGGCCGGGAAGCCCCTCGTCGACCTCAATGACGAATACCTGACGACGCTCGAGATGTACGACCTCGATGAGTCTGCCCGGGCCGCTAACGTGACGATCATCATGGGACTCGGGGCCAGCCCGGGCGTCAACAACATCCTGGTCCGGGCCGCCGCAGATGAGCTGTCCGAAATCGAAAGCATCCACACGGCCTGGGTCATGAGCGGCGCCGACCCCGGGGGATTGGCCCTGAGCTACCATCTCCTATACTCCCTGTCCTATAAGGCCTTTGTGGTCCAGGACGGGCAGAGAAAGGAAGTCCGTTCTTTCATCGATGGCCGGGAAAGTATCGATTTTCCCCCGCCGGTAGGGCGAATGGATGTCTTTCATATCGGGCACCCGGAACCGATCACCCTCTCCCGATGCTATCCGCAGGTCCCCTATGTTGATGATAAAGCCACATTCAATCCGCCGTCCGTCAACGATATGATTTTGGCCCTGGGCAAAATCATCAGGGATTCGGAGAGCCCGGTCAGGGTCCGCGGCCGAGATATCGATGTTATGGATTTCGCCGCAGCGTACCTCAACGCGCATTGCAAGCGAATGTCCGGCGTTCCCCTGCCCGGCGCCCTTCGGGTTGAGGTCCTGGGACGAAAGGGGAAAAAAAGATTGAAGTACGTTTATTCCTCCGCCGGCCGGATCGCTCAAGGGACGGGGATTCCTGCCGCCATCGGCGCCGAGTTCATCCTTGAGGGGAAGATCACCAGGAAAGGGGTTCTGGCTCCGGAGGAATGTATCGACCCCCATCCCTTCCTCCACGAGCTTCTAAAACGAAAGATCGGCAAGCTCAACGGCTGGATCGAAGAGGTCCATTGAGGCCCGAGCAACAGGCCTGTTTTTTTGCCCGGTCCCGGTGCAAGGTGACGCCGGATATTAAGTTCAAGGCGAAGCGGGCCCCACTCTGCGTGTTTTATGAGTTCTTGACTACGGCTGGCGGCCGACGATATTATCATTCCATGATGGGGGGTATCAGTTCCGAGCTTTGCGGGCTGGATTTGCGCATCGCGAAAAAGGGGAACGAAATTCGCTCATGAACAAAAGAGGTTGGCTTATTGTCCTGCTTTGCCTTCTTTTTGCTCTCCCTTTGATTTGCGGACAAACAATGTCAGAGCCGCGGCTTCGCCTTTTGACGATCAACGCCTGGTCGGGCCTCGATTATCAGGGTTTTTTCAAGTTCGGCGAATATGAATCCGGTAAGCGGCGGGAAGAGCGGTTTGCCGCCCTTGTCAAACAGGTCAAGAAATTGGACCCGGATGTTATCTTTGTCCAGGAAGCAAACTTCGCCGGCCGGTATGCGCAGCGGTTGGCCTCGACGCTGGGCTTCACAGAAATCCATCAGGTTCTAAACGGCGGCATCAAGTTCGGGCCCCTCGGCATCCCGGTGAATTTCAAGGAAGGCATAGGCATCCTCGCCCGGCCGACGCTTCGCCTCAGGCGGCATGACGTTTGGAAACTCTCAGGGCCCTTCGGACTCTACGGCGATTTCGTCACCGTCAATTTCGACGAGGCCGTTTTTTCTCTGGTCGGGAAGATCATCGTCGACGACACGCCCCTCTATCTTGTCAACGTCCATCTTGTTGCCTCTCCTCCAGACAATGAGGATCTTCTCTGCAAACTCCGTGAACGGCCGGAAGGCCAGGAGATGACTATCGAACAGTTTGAACAGGCCGTGGCGGTGACGAAAGAAAGGAATCGAAGAAGGGAAAATGAAATCCAACGGCTTCTAAAGGGAATCAAAAGCCTTCCCGAAGACGCGCCGGTCATCATCGCCGGCGATTTCAACGCCGAGATGGATTCGCCTGAGATTCAAGCGTTCATTTCCTCGGGCGGCGTCCTGGATACGTTGGCGGTCGTGCACGATAGGGGCATTGCAGGCAGCCTTGAGAGCCGATTCACCTGGGACTCCGGTTTGAATGAAAACACCGCATTTGCCTCCCGGCCCACGAACGCCTCGGGCCGAAAGCTTAAAGGCTATGATCTTTTAAACGCTTTGGAGGCGACGATCCCGCGCCGGATCGACTATATTTTCTTAAACGAGGTTTTCCGGCCGGAAGACGTCCTCCGGTCCGCGCTGACGATCGATTCCAAGGAGTCCGGACTCCTTGCTTCAGATCATTTCGGCGTTTTCGCCGACGTCGATCTCGGATCCGTCTGTAGAACATCTCCAAAAGAGCCGCGGACCGTCGGCCGCCTGGCCAAATTCACGAAGGAATTCCTTCCCATCCTTATGTATGACACCGACATCGGGTTCGGGTATGGACTCAAAGCTTTTCTCCTTAGCCCGTTCCACCGTTCGGAGTCCTTCGATTTTGTCCTCTTCAACAGCACCAAAGGCGAGCGCTGGTACAAGTTTGTGTTTTCCTGGCCTGACTTTGAAAGGCGGCAGGGCAAGGTTTATCCCCTCGCGGCCGATTTCATGGTCGATCACGACAAGATGATTAAGAACAATTTCTTCGGCGTGGGGAACGGCTCGCGATTCGAAGACCGCTTTCAATACACGCGCGAGCCGCTCATCATCAGCCTCGGCCTGAGCCGGGGATTTACAACGGAGACCGTCGGCCAGATCGGCCTGAAATACGCGACGATCAAGAACACACTTTTGAAGGATCAAAACGGCCTTACCCAAATTCCGCCCTCCCTCGATCTCGGGAGAGCAACCTATATCTCGGTCTTCGGGAATTTCCGCTACGACAGC
>Ga0316620_10000819_pt1 | contig 12817 bp, 12 predicted proteins | sample OWC_Aug_M1_C1_D5_FD_207651 | JGI IMG/M metagenome (GOLD analysis project Ga0316620, IMG submission 207651) | Wetland soil microbial communities from Old Woman Creek delta, Ohio, United States - OWC_Aug_M1_C1_D5_B | ecosystem: Environmental > Terrestrial > Soil > Wetlands | place: USA: Ohio... | reverse complement strand
GGCGTGTCAACCTGGTTACGGCCATCCAGCACCAAAAGCCCTGTGTTGAGTGGGTCCAGCCAATCGTGCAGGCGGTTAGTCGGCGAGCTACCGGGGCGGTTCCAGGATACTGAGAAGCGCCCGTACCAATCGGATTCATCGTTGCCGCAGGCCGCGAAACCACCATGCAGCTGGCCAATAATGCGATGATCCTGGTTGAATAGCGGTGAGCCGGAAGAACCTGGCTCGGTGGTGCCCAGGTCCCAGTCGGTGATGCGCTCATGCGTGCCATCACCCGGCACCGATGTGCCCAGGTAGGAGGTGGTGGTGGTGGGATGGTCCTCGAAGCTGATGCGCTTTTCATCGGTATTCGGGTGGTGAATGCCCACCGCATTGGTGGCGTCAGCGGATGTCGCATCCCAGCCGGCCCAGTAAACGTTGAAATCCGGGTTGATTGGGTCGTCCAGCTCCACCAGGGTGAAGTCGGAGGCAGCGTAGGAGGCGCGGAAATATGACCCCGTGTTGTATTGGCTAAGACTGCCATCGCCGGGACCACCGCTCGCCGGGGAGCCGACCGGCCGGCAGTACGAGTTTTGGTAATTCCAATAAGTCACCAGGGAGGCGGCATTCCCGGAGTTAATCCCGCAGTGGTTGGCGGTCATGAAATATCCTGCCAGGTCTTGAGCGGTATTATTGACCAGGAAACCGGTGCAGTTGGTGGTGCCGCCGGTGGAGATCACCGCCACGGAACGGATTTGATCGCGCCAGCCATCCACCTGTGGATAACCATCCGCCGCTGAGCAGACCACATCAAGGTTGCAGGAGCCAGAGGTAATGGTATGAGGCCTGCCGAATGCAGTGTAGCCATGGTTTACAGAAGTCAGCACCAGCTGGAGGTCACTCACCTTGCTGGTGGGCAGGGATACTTCGATCACAATCTCATCGCTCAGGATGATTGGCGACCACAATTGCCCGTGTGTCTCATTGTCTGCGGAGGTAAATGGTCCCACCACCTGGCTGGCATCCGGTGGATACAGGGTCAGCCTGCCCCCCTTGGGCATCTGGTAACGCGTAAAGCCCAGGTTTAAGGATAGCGCGCCGGCAGAGAGTATGCGCAACCGCCACAAGGATGTGCCATCTGAGAGCGTCTCCCATGTGCCATGGTTCCATGGCGTCACCACCACCGGGATAGGCTGGGCGAAGCGGGGCGGAAGCCCTTGCGCAGCGCGTATTTCATCCTCCGCGAGTAAAGCCGCCACATCTACCGGCGGCATGCGCAGGATTTCAACGTTGCCCAATGGCTGTGGGGTGGCATTGAGTGGTGGACCATATTGAGCTTGTGAAGGGCTGGTAAGCCAACCGGCCAGGAAGAGCAGTGCCAGAATCAAAGCAGGGAGCAGGATGCGCATTCTTCTCATGATGAATTCTCTCCGTTTATTCAGGGATTGGGGGGCATAATCACGAATAAGTTTACCGCATAATTACTGGTTTCATGAAAAGATTAACCTGCACGCAGGTTCTTTTAACCAAAATAAGATAAAATACATGCCGCGAAAGTAGCAATGATCAATTAAAAAGAAATCAAGCGTGCAAGAATGGTAGAGGGAATAAGCATGAAGGTCTTGCCTGAAAACTGGGGGACGGAACGATTATGGGTAAGGGATGCGACCATGGTAGACGTCCCGCATTTACGCAATGTATTCAACGCCTGTTCTTATCTCGGTGAGTGGGATAACACGTTCTATGAAGAAACCGAGGAAGCATTTATCCAGCTTGTTACCAAGAGTGGGGGACTCAACCACAATGGAAAAGAGATCTTCAAGATGCAAAGCGTGTTCCTGAGGGGTGGGGAAAACATGATTGGTTATTTTCACCTGTTCCACGATGCACCCATGCCCCGACGGGTGTGGATATCGATGTTCGTGGTCCATCCCCATTTCCAGAAAAACCGCTACGGCTCAGAGCTGGCGTATGGCATTTGGGAGCAATTCAAGAAGCTGGGTGATTATGAGGCAATTTGGCTAAAGGTGTGCCTGAAAAACTGGCCCGCCTTGCGCTTTTGGATTGATATGGGTTGGCGGACGATTGTCCATTATGAAGGAGATAGTGTCCACGCGGATGATACGATGGCATTTATTGTGCTGGAGAAGAAATTAGCCTGATATCGTTTGTGGAAATTGTCGGGGGAGAGCTAGGTTGCCTCGGGTGGATCCACTTCCGCAAGGCTGAGCTTGCTTATTGAACTTTCAATCTCTTTGAGGGCCCGCTCCCTTTGGGGAGAATCCGGTTGGTTAATCCAATTCGTCCGCTCTTCAATTAAATCCTGCATGCGGCCCATACGATCTTCTGCACTTGGAGTGCTGGGTAGCGTGTCATGGTCGGGGAGCAAGCTATCGACCTGGCGTAAGATACGAAAGGCATAGCCACTGATCCCGACCAGGGCAGCTAAACCACCTCCAAGAATGAAGAGCAATGCCATGCCACGCCCGGGCCCAATGCCGACCAGCCATCCGAATGATGTAGCCAGGAAACTTTGCGGGTTTCGCATGGCGGGCTCTAACACCCTATCCGCAGTCGGTCCGGCAATCAGCATGGCCAGCGGGCTGACGAACCAGGCGATCAGCCGGCGGATGGAAAATACCTTTCCCTGCAAATCTGGCGGGACTTTCGCCTGCCAGATGGCCTGGTTTGACCCGTTGATGATGGGGACGAAAAACACACCAAAAAAAGCAGCCACAGCCCAAACAGGAATGGAACGAGCAAAGCCCATCAGGATTCCCCCCAGGATACTGGCGACGAACCAACCCATCAACACCCCGTGTACACGGCGTTTAGGCCCTCCCCAGGCACTCATTACTAATCCGCCCACCACACCCCCGATGGCGCCCGCGGAGTTCACATAGGCAAGGGCTTTTTCATTGCTGCCCGTATTGGCAAGGATCATCGCTGCCTGGACTGCCCCTGGGATACCGACGAAGAAGTTCCCGGTGAGGAAGACCAGCTGTAGGGCCAGCAAGGGAGGCCGGGAGAGGATATAACGGAACCCGAAGCCCGCTTCTTTGAAGATATTCCCCTGAGCCTGGCGCCCCTCTTCTGTGATGCGGGGTTGTGGGATATGTACAAACATCAAAGCACCGATGGCAAAAATGAACGTCGCCAGGTCGATTAGCAGGATCCCGGGAACTCCAATCAAGCCCAACAGGGAGCCGGCCAGGATTGGGGCGAAAATATTTGAGGCCGTATCGGCCAGGGAGAGCATACCGTTGGCACGCCCATAATGTTGCTTGGGGATCATGGTGGAGATGGCGGCCGAGTAAGCTGGCCATTGGAATGACTGGAAGATGCCCTGAAAGGCGCTGGTAATGAACAGATGCCAGATTTGGAGTTTTCCGGTAACAAAAAGGATCAGGATGATCAGGCTGGCTATACCTGAAGCGATGTCGCTCACCATCATCATCAGCTTTCGATTGTGCCTGTCGACCAGGGCGCCGGCAAATGGCGAGACGATGAGCATTGGTGCTACAAAGAAGAAGCCAACCAGGGCCAGGGCAGTTGCGGAGTTGGTCTTTTCGTACGCCCAAATGGTCATGGCGAAACCGGTCATGCTGGTGCCGAGTAAGGAGATAATCTGACCGATCCAGACGATGGTGAAACCAAACATGCCGGTGGGGCGATTTGAGGAAGTCTGCAGTGCGTTCATATAAACAGAGGCCAATTATACATAAAATAAATGCCCGTGAAGGTCATTCACGGGACAGGTGTAATCACGCTTGAGGATCGCTCAAGATTGATCTTTCATCAATTTTATAGCTTCATCCACCGTCATCTCGCCTCGCTCGATGCGCTGAAGGATTTCTGCTGTAGTGGGCGGGGCAGGCGGGGGAGTAGTGGATGATATGCCAGGTATCGGGGGCACAGGAGGGATGGGAGGCACAGATGAGAGGGACTCTGCTGGGGCAGGGTTGCTCGTTTGTACCGGGGTGGCAGGAACGCCTTCAGTTTCAAACGACAGGTTACCGGATACGCTCTTCAAGCGTACCGAAGTACCACCACCCAGGATCTGGGTTACCTTAAGGCCATGACCGATGCGGGTGGCAGTAACAGGTAGTGACGAATGGATGCTACCACTCACACTGTTAAGCTCGGCATTACAGTGCGTGTCGGCAGGCACCAGCAAGCGCACGGAGCCTGAGACCGAGCTGAACTGGTATGGTCCCTCTGAAAGTGCGGTTTGCAGGATCAGGTCACCACTGACTGCGGAGGCTTCCGCATTGGGGAAATCGGACTCAAGCAAGCGAACCCTGCCCGAAACGGTGCCCACATCCAGTGTGCCCGCAAGATGCGAGCCTGAGATGTCACCACTCACCGAGTTGAGCTTGAACGGACCTTTCAGGTTCGCCAGCAGCATATCACCGCTGATGGTCTTAAACCTGAAGACGCCTTCCAGACCACTTACATCGAGCGAGCTGCTGACACAGGAGGCCTCCAGGTGCACCCCTTGTGGCAGGCGTAAGGAATAATCCACCCTGGGTGGGTAGGAGAGAAAACCGAGAAAGCTATCGTTGGCCCGGGTTTCAATGCGCACGCTGCCATCGGGATCCTGGTTCATTTCTACGCTGTATCTACCGCTATCGAAGTTGCCATGTTTGACTGCCACCACTTCGATAACCCCAGGGTCACCAGGCCTGACGACGATTGAGCCGCGTATATTGGAAATGCTCAGGCGCGCCGGAGCAGTGACCTGGAAAGTATTATTAATAGTTTCATCAGACATCACAACCTCCATCAAGGATGTTCACACGGGTTAGGGATGTGAGCTTAATCGATAAATACTTCGATATGCTCGCCGTCCTCTTCGTCCACCACATCGACGATTTTCCCTTCCATTGAACCAGAGCGGATCGCGTTAGCAATCTGGTCGAAATCGATGTTGGGTGCATACTGGCTGGCGATGCTCATCCCAGCATCCACCAGGCCCATGGGAAGGTTGACACTGACCTTCGCCTTGCCGGTGATCATATCGGTGACGCGCACACGCAGCATGCCTTTAGGGTTGCGGCCTCCGGTGATAACCGTGCTACCGATCGGGCGGCCCTCTTTGCGGCTCTCGCGTAGGGCAGCCAGTAGCTTGGCACCTTCCTCGGCCGTGATCTTGCCTTCCTGGATCATCCGTAAAATGCGCATTCTCTCTTCTGTGGTTGCCATAAAAACCTCCTAATAATTCCTAGTAGATAAGTTATCCGAATCACCCGCTAAATCTACTCGTACATTTCATCCAATAAAAACTTCCACCTTTTCACCTGATTCACCCTCGTCCACGTTGACGTAAAAGGGCTGGTCGGGTGAAGTCTTGTTCAAGGCGAGGATGACCTCATCCAGGCTGGTTTTATCCAGGTTAGGGATATGAGGCCGAAAAGTTCGCAATATCCAGGCGACGAAGCGCACAGGGAGAGGCATGCTGATAGCGATGGTCTTGGGCCACTCGCCCTTTTCCTGGTGCACTCTCACGTGCAACCAGCGCGCTGTGCGGCTGGCCGCAGCCAGGCTGATGACCACCACACCCAACAACAGTGGGAACCACAGGCAAGCAAACCAAAATCCGGCGCCACTGGCCTGATACGCAAAGAACATGAGCACCGCACTGGCTACGGTAATGACGATACCGACAGTTAAGGGAATCCACCACCAACGGCGCCATTTTTGGATACCTGCCTCATAATCAAATGGGGCGCTGGAAGACTTTTTCTCAGGCAGGGGGTTTTCTTCGATCACCTCTGGGGCAGGTGAGGTGCCATGTGGCTCACCAGAGATTGATGGAGCTGTGCCGAGCTTGGGTACATTATCCTCTACTGGCTCACCAAGCAAGGAATTAAGCAACTTCACTCCTTCGGAGGCACTGATGACACCTTTCTCGATCATTTCCAGGATTTGCAAGCGTTCCGATTCGTTTGTCATACTTGAAATAAACCTTTCCTGAAGCATCTGGTCCAGACTACAATTTTCATCCAGCCAATACGCTTACTCAGCTTTGCCTTCCAATGCCGTAAGCAGCTCCTCGGCCTGTTCCATGGTAATTTTCTTCTCTTCGAGCATCTGTAGGATCAATAATCGCTCGTCTTCGCTCACCGGCTCGCCAGTAGGAGTGGGTGGGGTAGGTGGTGTGGAGAGATTGAAGCTTAAACCCCGATGGGAGTGGCGGGAAGACCGCTCGTATGCCTGGTGTCTTTGCTCCATTCGGCGCTGTGCCGCTGCCAGCTTCTGTTCCATCCTCTCCTGTGCACGGCGGACGCGCTCCTGGGCCCGGGCTGTTGCTCGCTCACTGGCTTCACGGGCGCGGTCCTGAATCATACGAGCCTGGTCTTGCGTTAATTTCGCGGCACTCAAACGCATCGATAAGCTGGATAACTGGGCGTTCAGCTGATCTTCCATCATACGCATCTGGGAATCGATTTGCTGGGTAATCTGCTGGCTGACCGTCTCTGCCATGCCGTTCACTTCAGCGTTAATATCAAGATCGAAATCTTCCATTTCCCAATCGGGGGCATGTGTATCCAAGACGACATTACCGCCAGCAGATAAAGTGATTTTCGCATCTCCCTCACCCAAGGTGAGAGCATAAGGGGATTGCACCGGGGCAGTTGCATGAATGCCGGGTAAATTAACCATGACTTGGGAAGCCTTCGACACGCTGATCTCTGCGCTGGTCTCTGCAGATAAACGGCAGAACAGGTTGCCCTGGCTGGAGAATTCATACTCATGCCCGGGGGCTGGGTCAAGGCGTAACATGATATTCCCGTCAACGGAAGCCCTGGCACTACCGCCTACATCGCTAAGGCTGAGGTTACCCGAAATTTTCCCATTAACGATAAAGTTTCCTTGAACCCGGCGTGCAGCCGTATCACCGCTGATCGAATCGATGGTAAACATGCCGTCCACATCCTTGGCAGTCATTCCACCGTTCACCCGGCCTACCTCGGTATTCCCCACATTGCGAAGTTCTAATTCTCCATCGACTCGATTAATTTTCAAATCCCCATCCACGGCTTTTATGATGGCATCGCCATTTACCGCGTTGACCATGACAACTGCGGCACGTGGTACACGCAGGATGCAGCTGCTGATGCAGCGTATGGTCACCTGGTCATCCTGGGCGTCCATGGTAAGGTCTTCCGGACTATCAGATTTGGCGATGACTTCGAAGGCATCCTGCCCCTTGAGCCTCAGATCACCACTGACATCCAGTGTGATATGGGGAGAGGCGCTGGTGGTGACGAATTGCTTGTCCACGGTCATTTCTCACTTTCCTGCAGCAGGCGCATCGCTTCCTCTGCACTGATCAGGCCCTTGTCCAGGTCTTCCAATATGCGCTGGCGCTCGACATCGGTCAGCCCGGTGATGGGTTCTTCGCCTCCTGGTTCATAACCCAGAGCGCGAACCACTTCATGCAAGCGGTTCCGGATGGTGGGATAGGAAAGGTCAAGCTCGACCTCCATGCGGGTGATCTTGCCCTCGCAGCGGATAAACGTCTCAACGAAAGAGAGCTGATCCTGTGTAAGCTGTGAGAAAGGCCCTCCAGTGAAGCGTCCTTCAATGGTGGTGTCACAGTCCTGGCAATAAATGCGTGTAACTGTGACCTCTCCCCCACAAAGGGGGCAACGTGTGGGCAGGGTATTCATTTTGGATCGCTCCTAAGATTCTTTATTCGACAGGGCTCGTACATCGGTAAGGTCTCCTCCTGGATTACAGCATGATCATAAAAGTTGGTGCCTGTGCCTGTTCTGCGGGTAAACGGTCTTGCGATCGTTGTTTTAGCTTATTGCCAACCCAGATCAGCGTATCTCCTGTGAAAGTTAAAATCCGCTCCATCAAGGACATTTTCACCTGGGGGGATCTTATAAATTCCTGAGTCCAATCATATCCGCGCAGGCGGTGCTTCTGGTCCATTTTCACAAATTCGACAAACATATCAAGCTTAATTATCTCAAACATAACAGCCTCCTTTGGTTGCTTTGCGCTGTTTTGTTATTAATATTATACACAATAATTGATATTTGTCAATAATAATTTAAATATTTTCAATAATATTATTGATATTTCGTAAGTACTAATCAATTATTTGGTATTTTATGAGTGAATTAGGTGGGAATAGATTAATCTAGAGTTATGCACCTGATGAGGGATCAGATCCTTTATTGGCCAGGGCCAGGAAGACGTCCTCCAGGGTCGGTTCAACCATCTCCAGGGCTTCTATTAGAATGCCGGCATTGATCAAGCACTCGGCCAGGACCCCGGCGCTTGTACCGGGTGGGGTAATTGCACGCAGATGGTCAGCCACAAGACCGGCGCGCAACACCGCCGAGCATTGCTCCAGGGCAGCCAGGGCCGGCAGGAGTGGTTGGGCAAACACGTCCCAGGCATATCCCGGCAGGGCATGTTGTTTGAGTGCTGAGGGCGTGTCCATGGCCAGCAGCTGCCCATCGCGCATGATTCCCACCCGGCCACAGTATTCAGCTTCGTCCATGTAATGCGTGGTCACCAGGGCAGTCACACCCTGCGCAACCACGGTATAGATTAAATCCCAAAAAGCGCGCCGGGCAGTCGGATCAACACCTGAGGTAGGCTCATCCAGGAAGAGCAAGCGGGGCTGGTGAACGATGGCAGTGCCAAGGGCGAGACGTTGTCTCCATCCAGTGGAGAGATCACTGACGCGTTCAGCCGCGATAGACCGCAATCCGATCAAATCCAGCACTTTATCCAATCGCGTCCGGCTGATCACACCATACACCCCGGCATAAAACGCCAGGTTTTCCTCAACCGTCAGGTCGTGATACAGGGCAAATTTCTGCGACATATACCCCACGCGCTCCCTGACACGTTCAGACTGGCGCACAATATCGTACCCTAAAACGGTAGCGTCTCCCTCACTGGGACGTAACAAACCAAGCAGCATGCGGATGGTTGTGGTCTTCCCTGAGCCATTAGGTCCCAGGTATCCCACTACTTCGCCCGACATGACGCTAAAAGAGACGTGATCCACTGCAATGAAGTGGTCAAAACGCTTGGTGAGGTTCCGGGCGAGGATGACGTCGGAGGGCATGGTTTATTGCCCCCCCTGCCGTCCTGTTTGATCCGGATGGGTTTCTAACAAGTTGATGAAAACATCCTCCAGCTGCGGTGTGATGGTGCGAGCGCGGGTCAGCGTGCCTCCCTGGGAAGGGATGGATTGCTTCAGGTGATTGATCACCTGATTAGCAGAATCTCCTTCAACGCGTAAGTGGAGGCGATCTCCAAACATTTGGGCATCCTCGACATGCTCCTCAGCCCGTGCCAGCTGGCGCAATAGCTGGAGCGGGCTGCCATGTACCTCGATGATCCGACCGTTCAAAGTGGAACGCAGCTCACTGGGATTCCCCTCGACCAGGATCTCCCCAAGGCGCATAAATCCAATCCTTCCACACCGGCCAGCTTCGTCCATATATGGCGTGGTGACCAAAACAGCCACCGACTCTTCTGCAACCAGGCGGATGATCAGCTGCCAGAAATCCTGGCGGGTAACCGGATCTACGCCTGTGGTAGGTTCATCCAATAACAATACCTTGGGGGAGTGTACCAGGGCAGCCGCCAGACCGAGTTTTTGACGCATACCCCCCGATAGCTGCCCAGCCCGGCGCTTGATGAAACCTGCCAGGCCGACGAACTCGAGGATCTCCATGCACCTCGGTTGCCAGGTGTTTGCTTTGAGACCACGCACCTCGGCGAAGAAGCGTAAGTTCTCCAGGACGGTCAGCTCCTCATAAAGTGAAAAACGTTGTGGTAGGTATCCGAGCTGGGTGCGTGCCTGGTCGGTGTGCTCCAGCATATCCTCCCCGGCGATCTGGATTACGGGTTTAGGCATACCAGGCAGGTTGGCATGATCAGGCTGCAAGGCACCACACATCAAGCGTAAGGTGGTGGTCTTCCCTGCTCCGTCTGGGCCGATCAGCCCATATATCTCACCCGCTTCCACCGACAGGCTGATCCCTTTCACAGCCTGTGTGCTGCCAAAAGACTTGGTGAGGTGGGAAACCCAGATATGTGGCATGGCTCGAACCTTCGGACTAATACTTGCCTGTATCAGGGCAGAATAAAGGTTACATCAGCTGGCATGCCCGGCTTGAGCAAGCCACCGGGATTCTTGACTTCCAGCTGCACCGCGAAGACTGTCGTGCTGCGGCCTTCAACAGTCTGCACATTGCGCGGGGTGAATTCGGCCTGGTCGGCGATGCGTGTGACAGTAGCATTGAAAAGGGCCGCGGGAAAAGAATCCACGCTGACCGTAGCCTGGTCACCCAGCTTAATCTCACCGTAACGGTTTTCGGGAATATAAACGGTAATCGTGAGATGGTCCAGCTGCCCCAAGGTCAGGGAAGTGCCTCCTGCAAGCACGATTTCACCCGGCTCGATATTACGCGCCAGCACCACGCCATCCACGGGTGCAGTAATCACCAGCTTATCCAATTGGATTTCGATCAGGTTTATGGCGGCTTTAGCCTGGTCTATGGCAGATTGGGCTTGGGTAACTTTAGATTTTGCGGCCTCGACATTCGCCTGTGCCTGGGCGACCATATCGGCTGCCACCTTCACGGTCAATGAATCTTCTCCAGTGAGCAAAGCATTATAGCGGTCTATGGCTGTATCGTAACGCGCCTGGGATGCCGCCAGGTTTGCACGGGCATCCAAAATATCACTCGCTTGCTGGGATGTGAGCAGGTCATTATAAGCCTGTTGAGCGCTATCCAATTCGGATTTAGCATTATCGTAACCCTGTTGAGCGGCATCTTCGAGGCTGGGGTTGTCTTGTGCCTGGGCCTGGTTGAGCACATCAGTGGCATCCTGGAAGGCAGCCTGGGCTTGTGCCAGCCGGCTCTCCGTGGCAGCCAGGTCTGTATACGCCCCACTCGAGACCAGGGAGTTAAAACTGGTCTGGGAGGCGTCGAGAGCATCTTTAGCAGCCTTGACTTCTTTGAGTGAAGCAGTAATTTCTTCAGCGTGGGTGAAATACCAGACTGGCTGGTCGAACTCGGCAGGTTCCGGCTGACTCCAGGCAGCCTGGCGTGCCGGCTGAGATTGCAATCGAGCGGAGGCCAGTGCCAGGTCAAATTGGGCCTGGGCAGTGGTAACACCTGCCTGGGCCGCCTGCAGGGCAGTATTCGCGGCATCCATACCTGCTTGAGCAACGGTCAGGTTAACCTGAGCCTGGTCGCGTTGGGCTTTGAGCAAGGTATCATCGAGCTTAACCAAAATATCACCGGATTTAACCGCATCGCCTTCATTGACCAACACTTCAACGATCCGGCCGCTCATCTCTGGCGAAATGGTAACCTCGGTCGTTTCGACTGTGCCCGAGCCAGTTAGGGCGGTGGAGACAGGCGCCACTTGATGGTTCGTCACATACCAATAAGCTGCAACGATGATCACCGCGATCAATATGATGAGGATGGTGAAGCGCACGATTTTCATGGTTACCTCCTATATTATCTTGCTCAGTCGAGACGTTTACGAAAGCGGAGTGAGGCAAGGGTCATGATCGCCACTCCAAAGATTGCTAAAGCGAGAACATCTTGCTTGACAATGGCCAGGCCAACCCCTTTAAGCATCAACGAGCGGATGATGACCAGGTAATAGCGCAGGGGGAAAATGTATGATATCCACTGCAAGACCTTGGGCATGGCCTCCAGCGGGAAGAAAAAACCTGCCAGGAAAATGCTGGGCAGGAGCAACATCCACACGGTGAGCATGGCCTCCTGCTGCGTGTTGGCGATCGTGGAAGCCAATAATCCGATCCCAAGGCTGGAAAGCAAAAAGAGCAGAGAGGCGGCCGTGATCATCCACAAACTACCCCGGATGGGCACACCAAACCAATAATGTCCAATCGCCAGCACCTCCAGGGCATTCAGGAGCGCCAGGATCACATAAGGCAATAGTTTTCCTACCACCAGCTCCCACGGACGGATGGGGGTAACGATCAGCTGTTCGATGGTGCCGCGTTCCCGCTCGCGTACGATGGCGCTGGCCGTCAGGATGGATGTGAGTGCAAATAAGATCATCCCGATGACGCCAGGGATCATGAAATGGGCGCTGATCAAATCCGGGTTGTACCAGACATTGGTGCTCACCTGCACCGGGGGCTGAATGATGGTAGCCTGTCCCCGGTGCAATAACTGCGCTTCAAGTACCTGGGTCGAATAAGCCTGGCCAATCAGCTGGGCAGCGGATAATGCCGTGGAAGCAACCGTTGGGTCGGAGCCATCCAGCACAAACATCACCTGGGCGGGCTGACCGGCTTTGATGTCATCTCCATAACGTGGGGGGATGATCAAACCAGCACGCGCCTTCCCACTATCAATCAGCTCACGCAGCTCAGCTTCCGAGCTGACGTCGTAGGATATCGTGAAATAATCGGCTGATCGATACACATCCAGCAGCAAGCGTGCTTCAGCGCCACGATCCTGGTTGTACACTGCCAGGGGCACATTGCGCACGTCATTGGTTGCTGCATAGCCCAGCAGGAAGAGCTGCATGATGGGTATGACCAATACCAGGATCAAGGTTCGCTTGTCACGGCCAATCTGGATGAATTCTTTGCGAATGAGGGAGCGGAGGCGGGAATTGAACATGGTTAACCCTATGAATTTCCGATCAGTCTTTTTTATTATTATCGCCCGGTCTCGAAGCAGTAAAAAAACATCCCACAAGCTCCGGGCTCGTGGGATGCGCCATCCATACCTACCGATCTATTTCTCGTCGCCGCTGCCCAACATGGCCACCTGGCGCAGCAAGCCGAAGACAAGCAGGCCCA
>Ga0316620_10000818_pt1 | contig 12820 bp, 7 predicted proteins | sample OWC_Aug_M1_C1_D5_FD_207651 | JGI IMG/M metagenome (GOLD analysis project Ga0316620, IMG submission 207651) | Wetland soil microbial communities from Old Woman Creek delta, Ohio, United States - OWC_Aug_M1_C1_D5_B | ecosystem: Environmental > Terrestrial > Soil > Wetlands | place: USA: Ohio... | reverse complement strand
TAAATGACAACTTCGACAAAGGCACACCTTGCGGCGGCCTTGACGGCACTAATAATGTCTGCATTTTCATCATCGCCTTCCGCATCCAGCCTCGAAACCCTGATCATGCCGGGACAGGTGGTAAACGCCCATGCCAAATATGAAACGGCCTGCGGCAAATGCCACGAGCCCTTCAGCAAGACCACGCAAAAACACCTGTGTTTCGATTGCCATAAGAAGGTGGCGGCGGACATCGACGATCAACGCGGTTTTCACGGCCGCATCAATAATATTAAACAATTGACCTGCAAGACCTGCCACACGGATCACATCGGCCGCGATGCCGATATCGTGCATTTGGATACCGACACCTTCGACCATCGTCTGACCGATTTCCCTCTGGAAGGCGCGCATCTAGGGCTCGCCTGTGCGACCTGTCACAAACAAGGCGCCAAACACCGCGACGCGCCCGGCGCGTGCAATGATTGCCATCACAAGGATGATCCGCATAAAGAACGGCTGGGTACGGCCTGCGACAAGTGTCATAGCGTCAAGGCCTGGAAGACCAGCCGTTTCGATCATGACAAGACCAAGTTCCCCTTGCACGGAAAGCATAAAGAGGCGACGTGCAACAGTTGCCACCCCAATGAACGTTACAAAGATTTGGCCAGGGAGTGCGTCGCCTGCCATCGCATCAACGATGTTCACGCCGGCCTTTACGGAGATAAGTGCGAAAAGTGCCATAACGAGCGGCGCTGGAAAGAAGTCATCTTCGATCACGACAGGGATACGCGTTATAAGCTGACCGGCGCCCATCGCACCATGCGTTGCGACGCCTGCCATACCGGAAAGCTCTTCGGCGAGAAACTCGGCACCGCCTGTTACGAGTGCCACAAACACGATGATAAACATGTCGGCCGTTACGGCAACAAGTGCGACGGTTGCCATGCGACGCGCGATTGGCAGCACACCGTGTTCTCCCATGACAAGGACACCAAGTTTCCGCTAAAGGGCGCGCACAAGGACGTCGCCTGCCAGGATTGCCACCGCGGGGAACTGGACAAGGACAAGGGACGCAACACCTGTTACGCCTGCCATCAAACCGACGATGTCCACAAAGGCAAAGAAGGCAAGCAGTGCGAACGTTGTCACAACGAACAACGCTGGGGAAAGAGAGTGGTGTTCGACCACGACATGACCCGTTTTCCTTTGATCGGCCTGCACGCGGAGGTACCCTGCGAAGAATGCCACCTGAACACCAACTATAAGGTCGATTCCATTGACTGCGATTCTTGTCATAGGAAAGACGATGTTCACAAACTTACCCTCGGGCCTAACTGCGTCCTCTGCCACAACCCCAACGGCTGGCGTGTTTGGAACTTCAATCACGACACTCAGACCGATTACAAACTCGACGGCGCCCACGCCAAACTGAATTGCCGCGCCTGTCATCACGAAGCGACTGCCGGGAAGATCCGCTTACCCAAGGCTTGCGGCTCATGTCATCAAAATGACGACGTGCACAACGGCGGCTTCGGTCCGCAATGTGAACGTTGCCACATCACGGAAACGTTTAACCAAATACGATTCGGCGGAATGAACAACTCCAAAGGATCCGGCGCGAGGCGATTCGACAAGGATTGAAGACCTTAACAGGAAATGAATTATGAATAACCAAAACACATCAGCAAGGTTTCGGATCCGCCTGACAATAATCGTCGGCATGGTGCTGACCGCCCTCGCCGTCACCGGCGAGGCGGCGACGCGCATCGCGTTCGATCACTTCAAGACCGGCTTCCCCCTCACCGGCGCCCATGTGAACGTGGATTGCGAAAGTTGCCACAATCGCGGCTTATTCAAAGGCACCCCCACACAATGCGCCGGCTGCCACAAACTCGGCACTCTGGTCGGCGCTACTGGCAAATCCAAGGGACATATCCTTACTACCGATACATGCGGGGCCTGCCATACCACCGCGGCATGGACTACGGCCGTCAAGATGGATCACAACGAAGCGAGAGGGAGTTGCGCCGGCTGCCACAACGGCACTACCGCCTCCGGCAAGCCGGCGACGCACATCGTCACCAGCGCACAATGCGACAGCTGCCATACCACCGGCACGTGGACCGGCACCCGTTTCGACCACGCCAACGTCACCGGGACCTGCGTTTCTTGCCACAACGGCACCACCGCCACCGGCAAGAATGCCAAACATATCGCCAGCAGCAACAACTGCGACGCCTGCCACACCACCCGCAGCTGGAACCCGGTCAAACGGGTCGATCATTCCGCCGTGATCGGCAGCTGTTCCAGTTGTCATAACGGTGCCATAGCCTCCGGCAAGCCGGCGACGCACATCGTCACCAGCGCGCAATGCGACAGCTGCCATACCACCACCGCCTGGTCCGGCGCGCGCTTCGATCACTCCGCGGTGAGCGGTTCCTGCTCGAGCTGTCATAACGGCACCGCCGCCACCGGCAAGAACGCCAAACACATCGCCAGCAGCAACAGCTGCGATGCCTGCCACACCACCAGCGCCTGGAGTCCCGTCGCCCGCGTCGATCACACGGCGGTGATCGGCACCTGTAACAGTTGCCACAACGGCGTCACCGCCTCCGGTAAACCGGCCAACCACATCGTCACCAGCGCGCAGTGCGACAGCTGCCATACCACCACCGCCTGGACCGGAGCGCGTTTCGATCACTCCGCAGTGAGCGGCTCATGTTCCACTTGCCACAACGGCACCACCGCCACCGGCAAGAATGCCAAGCATATCGCCAGCACCAATAGCTGCGATGCCTGCCACACCACCAGCGCCTGGAGCCCCGTCGCCCGCGTCGACCACGCGGCGGTGATCGGCACCTGCAACAGTTGCCACAACGGCACCACCGCCTCCGGCAAGCCGGCGACGCACATCGTCACCAGCGCGCAATGCGACAGCTGCCATACCACCACCGCCTGGACCCCCGCGCATTTCGACCATTCCGCGGTAAGCGGCTCCTGCTCGAGCTGTCACAACGGCACCGCTGCCACCGGTAAAAACGTCACGCACATCGCCAGCACCAATAATTGCGATGCCTGCCATACCACGACCAGTTGGACCAATGCAGTGGTTGACCACACGGCGGTGATCGGCACCTGCAACAGCTGCCACAACGGTGTCACCGCCTCCGGCAAACCGGCGACGCACATCGTCACCAGCGCACAGTGCGACACCTGCCACAGCACTTTGGCGTGGACACCGGCCCACTTTGACCATACCGCGGTAAGCGGCTCATGTTCAACCTGCCATAACGGCACCAGCGCTACCGGCAAACCGGCCAATCACGTCCTGACTACGGCGCAATGCGATGTCTGCCACACCACCACGGCATGGACACCGGTCCACTTCGATCATGCAGCGGTGAGCGGTTCATGCTCAACCTGCCACAACGGTACGACCGCTACCGGCAAGAATACCGGTCACTTCATCACCAGCCAGCAATGCAATGTCTGCCACACCACCACGGCGTGGACGCCGATTTCGTTCAGACACAGTTCACCCAATTATCCCGGCGATCACGGCGTCTCTCTCACGTGCAGCTCTTGCCATACCAGCAACAGCGAAACCATTCCCTGGCCTTATGCCGCCTACCAGCCGGCTTGCGCCGCATGCCACGCCGGGCAATACAAACCGAGCGCTCACGGCAACGCAACCGTCGCCACCAATAAGGATTGCGCGGGAAGTTGCCACATCGGCACTTCGACGCGCAGCGCCCACCACCGCGTTACCGACAGCAATTTTGGAGATTAACAATGCGGAATAGCCCATTAAGAATCACGCATTCTAAATATATGCTGCACCTGGGACTGGCGGCCGCGGCGCTGGCCTTGACGCTCGCCGCGGCGCTGCACGCCCAACCGACCGGCGGCAAGATTCTTGCCGATATCACGATCAACGGCACTAAGAGCTGCAGGACGGCGCAAATCGGATTCAGCTTTCCGGTGCGTTACATCAATCACTTTCCGCAAAGCGAAGGAAAGGAAGTGCGCATTCAGCTGAAACCCCTGACCGTCGGCCCGCTGGAGGAGCAGGATTTGCTGGATCGAGAAGCCTTCTCTCCCGCGCAGGATGAAACGCTGCTCAACAACGTCATTTATGAAGGCGACATGGAAGGCGGTCCGTATCTTACCGTGCAATTCAGCCAAGCCGTTCGCTTCACGGTGGCGCAGGGCACGGATTTTCGCAGCATCAAGGTAGGCTTCCACACCGCCGACGACGCCTGTCCGACGACGGCATCATCGGCGCCACAGCCGCCGTCATGCGATCCCGCATCACAATCCGCCTGTAGCTCATGAAAGAGAGCAGCGGTGATTTTTGTTCGCGCCCCGGTCCCGGCCCGGCGTTGATCGCTTCGGCGGCCCACTCCATGAGCCCGTGCATATCCCGGCAGAGCGCAGAGACGCCGCGGTGAAAAGAATAATGACTCTTTTACTATCGCTGTTGTCGGCGCAGGCGATGGCCGAAGTCAAGGTGGAAGAAGTAAAATTCACCGCCGAGTCGCAGACCAGCCGTTTGGTATTGCGCCTCACCGGATCACCGGCCTATAAACTATTTACTTTGACGGATCCGCCGCGGGTAATCATCGATCTCAGCGATGCGCGTTTAGCCGCCTCGCTTCCCGACGTGCGCTCCGGCGGCAGCCCGATCCAGGCTGTGCGCAGCGGCACACGCAACGGTCACGACCTGCGAGTGGTATTGGATGTCGATGGCGAGGTGGCGACAAAAAGCTTTCTTCTACAACCTTCAGGCAAACAGGGATATCGCCTGGTAATCGAGTTGACGCGACCTAGCGCCGGAGCTCGGAAAATTATCAGCGCCGCAAATGTAACTAGTGTGCCGGCCCCCGCGCCGGCGGCAAACGTTTCCGCTCCTTCTATCGAATCTTTGACGGAATGGATGGAGGAGGCGCGCCGATCCATGGCGAGCAACGATTACGGACACGCCATCGCCCTGTACACAAAAATATTGGAATACCCGGATCATCCCTTTCGGCAGGATGCCCAGGAGTTCCTCGGGCTCGCCCGGGAACGCAACGGTCAGTTGGCCCACGCCAAAGCCGAATATGAAACCTACTTGCAACTCTATCCTAAGGGCGAAGGCGTCGAGCGGGTACGCCAGCGTCTCACGGGCCTGCTCACCGCCCGGGCGCCGGTCAAGGAAAAACTTCCTGACGACAAACCCCGGGAAGCGCCCGCCGTCTGGAGTATGCGCGGCGGATTCTCGCAATTTTATCGCCGCGATGTCAGTTACACCGACTCCGCCGGCACTTCGGTCAATCAATCCGCGCTGGATTCCGATCTCGATGTGATCGGGCAATTGGTGAAACCCGATTACGAGTTGCACAGCCGTTTCACCGGCGGCTATCGTTACGACTTTCTCGACGACAACAATAGCAATCCGCTGCGCATCACTTCCCTGTATGTCGATGCGGCGGACCATCATCGGAATAACCTCGCGCGGCTCGGCCGGCAATCGCAAAGCAGGGGCGGCGTGTTGGGACGTTTCGACGGTTTGTTGCTGAGCCGCCAAGTCGCCCCCTTCGTCAAACTCAATCTGGTCGGCGGCTATCCGGTGGACACCACCACCATAGATCAAATAGCCACTCAAACCCTGTTTTACGGCGTCAACGCCGATCTCGGCACTTTTGCCAACGCCTGGGACTTCAACACCTTCATCATCGAGCAAACTTCCGAGGGCATGCTGGATCGCCGCGCTGTGGGCGGCGAAGTCCGCTATTTCCAGATGAATCATTCCGCGCTGGGCCTGGTGGACTACGATGTGTCTTACCAGACCTGGAACATGATATTGCTCTTGGGAAATTGGCTGTTCTCCGACAACTCCACCTTGAACATAGTGCTCGATCAGCGCAAGAGCCCGGTCTTGACCACCCGCAACGCGCTGATCGGCCAAACCGACCCCTCGCTCGCCGCCTTGGCGCAACGCTTCAGCGAAGATCAAATCAGGGCGTTGGCCCTCGACCGCAGCGCGGAGAGCCGCAGTTATACCGCCAGTCTCGCCCACCCCCTCAATGACAAACTGCAAATCAGCGGCGATGTAACGCTCTCAACACTTTCCGCTACGCCCGCCTCCGGCGGCGTCGAGGCCACACCGGATAGCGGCGAAGACTGGTCTTATTCTCTGCAAGTCATGGGCAGCGACCTGATTAAAACCGGCGACATCGCGATCATCGGCGTGCGCTATGACACCAATTCCGGTTCCGACACGACTTCGCTGAACCTCAACACCCGCTATCCCGTCAACCCTGCCTTGCTCGTTAACCCGCGTCTGCGCGTCGACCACCGCAGCTTTGCGGCGGACGGCAGCACGCAATGGACCACCGTTCCTTCGATACGGATGAATTACATGTGGCGCAGGGATTTCAATCTGGAGCTCGAAGCCGGCGGCGAATGGTCCAACCGCAAGACCGCCGCGACTACGGATAAAACCTCGGGCTATTACATCAGCGCAGGTTACCGGGTGGATTTCTAGAATCGGAGCGCGATTCGATCAGCCGCAATCAATTGCTCGTCCAGGCGGGGTCCGGATGGAACCGTTCGCCGTAGGCCGTTTCCAATTCTTCCAGGCGTTGCTGCCCGCGAGGCAGACCGTTGCCCTGTATATAGTGCATGGGCCCGCCGCGGAAGGGCGCGAAACCGGTGCCGAAGATCATGCCGGCATCGAGGAGATCGGCGTCCGCCACCACCCCTTCCCGTAAACACGCCATGGCCTCGTTGAAGTAACGAAACATCAAGCGGTCGGTGATATCTTTCGTTGCCTTGTGGTCCTTGTCGGGCCGGGCCGCATCGGGCTTGTCGCCCTTGTAGCTGTAAAACCCCCGGCCGCTCTTGCGCCCCAAATGGCCGGCGGCCACCAATTCCCGCAAGCGCTCCGGCACGGCGCCGTGAAATTGCTTGGCAAGTATCTCCGCCACCGACAGGCAAATATCCAAGCCCACCGTATCGGCCAACAGGATCGGGCCCATGGGCATGCCGAATTGGGTGGCGGCCTGATCGATCACCGCGGGCGGCACGCCTTCGGACTCCATGGCCACGGCCTCGAGGAGATAGGGCATCAATACTCGGTTCACCAAAAAGCCCGGCGAACTCTTCACCGGCAAGGGCAAACGATCGATATGCCGCACGAAGGCGGCGGCCTGCCTGGTCACCTCGGGCGCCGTAATCGGACTGCTCACCACTTCCACCAATTGCATCTGCGCCACCGGGTTGAAGAAATGCACGCCCACCAAGCGTTCGGGACGGGACAGGGCTTGGCTCAAGGTCTGCAGCGGAATACTGGAGGTATTGGTGGCCAGCAAGGCATCGGGGCGGATGATCGGTTCGATCTCCCGATACAGGCCCTGCTTGGCGCCGATGTCCTCGAAGATCGCCTCGATTACCACATCGGCGCGCTGCAAACCCGCGGCATTTTTATCCGGCAACAAACGGTCCATGGCGGCCTGCACCAGGCGCGGTTGCTTGAGCCTCTTTTTGAATAACTCATGAGCGCGCTTCACCACCCGCGCCAAGGATTCGTGATTGCGGTCCTGCACCGTGACCTGCAAGCCGCGCAACGCGCACCACGCCGCGATATCGCCGCCCATGACCCCGGCGCCGATGACATGCACCCGGCGCGGCGCGAAATCGCTGCCGCGTCCCAGAGACTTGAGCCGCTCTTGCAGCAAAAACACCCTGACCAAATTTTGCGCCGCGGCACCGTTGAGCAGGCGCGCCACGGAGCGTCCCTCCTCCGCCATCATGCGCTCGCGGTCGCTGCCGTATTCGGCCCACAGATCGATGAGGGCATAAGGCGCGGGATAATGCTCCGGCGCCGCTTTTTCCGCGGTCTTCTTGCGCAAGTAGGAGGCGAGCAAAGGCCGCGCCACCGCGTAATTGCTGAGACGCGCCAAGAAACCCGGCTGATGCGGCAAAGGATGTTCTTCCACCATGGCCACGGCGGCGCGGCGCAACTGCCGCTGCGGCACCGCATAATCCACCAGCCCCATGCGTTGCGCCTGGCGCGCCTCAACGGTGCGGCCGCTCAACATGAGATCCATGGCCAGCGGCGCGCCGACCAAAGGCGGCAAGCGCACACTGCCGCCGAAACCGGGATGGATGCCGAGCCGCACCTCGGGCAGGCCCAAGCGCGTGCGCGGATCATCTTCCGCCACTCGGTAACGACAGGCCAATGCCAGTTCCAATCCGCCGCCCAGGCAAAAGCCGTGGATCATCGCCACCGTGGGGAAAGGCAGTTTCTCGATACGGTCCAATATCGATTGGCCGCGGCCGATGAGTTCCAAGGCCTGTTCGTAATCGCGAATCGCGGTGAATTCCTTGACGTCGGCGCCGGCGATGAAGCCGTTGCTCTTGGCGGACGAAATCACCAGCCCTTGCGGACGTTCGGCGCTGATGCGGTCAATGATGAAATGCAGTTCTTCCAAGACGTCCTTGGAAAGCACATTGGTGTTGCCGTCCGCCTTGTCTGCGTACAGCCAGGCGATACCGCCGGCATCGATTTCCAGGCGCCAATTTCGATACGAACCTAACACTGTCATGGCTTATCCTTCCCTTTCCACCAGCATCGCGCCCCCCTGACCGCCGCCGATGCACAGGCTGGCGATACCGCGGCGGGCATCGCGTTGCCGCAGCACATGCAGGAGGTGCAACACGATGCGCGCGCCGCTCGCTCCCACCGGGTGACCCAAACTGACGCCGCCGCCGTCCACGTTGAGACGGGCGCGATCGATCTCACCCGCCGCACGGTCCCAACCCAGTTCTTCGCGGCAATACTTTTCATCGTTGAGTGCGGCGAGCACCGCCAATACCTGCGCGGCGAAGGCCTCGTTGATTTCCCAATAATCGATGTCGTCCACCCCGAAACCGCCGCGCTTCAATAACGGCGCCATGGCATTGGCCGGACCGAGTCCCATCTGCGCCGGATCTACACCCGCCCACTGGCTGTCCACCACGCGGCCCAACACCGGCAGTTGATAACGCTTGATCGCGGCTTCGCTGGCGAGGATCAACAGCGCGGCGCCGTCGGTGACCTGGGCGCTGTTGCCGGCGGTAACGCTGCCGAATTTTCGGTCGAATACCGGTTTCAGCGTGCCGAGTTTGGCTATGTCGGTGTCGCGGCGCAAACCGTCGTCCTGGGAAAAAACGTTGCCTTTGTTGTCGTAGAGCACCTCGATCTCATTGAGGCGGCCTTGGTCTTGCGCCGCGGCCAGGCGATGATGGCTTTCCAAGGCGAAGGCATCCATCTGTTCGCGGCTGATGCGAAAACGATAGGCGAGATTTTCCGCGGTCTGCCCCATGTTCAAACCCACTAACGGGTCGGTGAGGCCGCGCAGCAAACCGATCACCGGCGCCAAGTGCGCGAGGCGCAACTTGGTCAAAGCCTTCATGCGCGCACTCGTATTACGCGCCGCATTCCATTTCGCCAACCACGCCACCATCGCCTCGCCGAACAGCACCGGGGCGCGGCTCATGGCCTCGGTACCGCCTGCCAGCACCAAATCGGCGCGGCCGTCGGCGATGTCGTGAAAGGCCGCGTCCAAGGCCTGCATACCGGAGGCGCAATTGCGCTGTACCGTCCACGCCGGCACCTGCTGGCCGCAACCCAGGCGCAGCGCTACGAGGCGGGCAATATTGGCCTCGTCGGGACCGGGCATGACGCAGCCGAGGATCACCTCATCAAAGGCGTCGGGCTCGAAGGGCTGCCGCAGCAACAACGGCCGCCCCGCGCCCACCGCCAAATCGGACGCCGCGAAAGGCCCCGGCATACCCTTCGCCTTCAGTTGCGGCGCGCGCGCCCCGTCTACTACATAGACCGGACGACCCTTATATCTCGTATCATTGTCAGACATATCATTGCCTCCCGCGGCGGACACCGCGCTCTATATCAAGCATCCCGGCGCAGCGTCCGTTGCAAATAATCCTTGGGAAAATCGTCCACGCTAATAACTTCCCGCCGCAACGCCTCGGCGGCACGGAGGTGTTCGGCATCGTGGCGATCGATGACATTGCGCTCCACCGCCAGATTGATCAAGGTCGCGGTGGAGGCCTTGGGCAAGAGACCGCCCTTCACCGCGTTCGCCAAGATCTTCTCCACCGCTTCCGCGCGCTCTAACTGCGTCAGCAGCGCTTCGATGCGGCCCAGCGGCTCGTCGGCATCTTTCGGCACGAACATTCCCGCCGTGAGGCGATCCCGCGCGGCGGAAGGTGTCAGCAGCAAATCGGCCGCTTGGCGTCCTAAGTGATCGGCAGGAGGCGCATAGGATTTACCGACCGGGAATATAAGCATACGCACCAGGAACGCCAGCCAGCGCACGGGGAAATTTTTCAACAACCCATCGAGGCTTTCTTGAATGGAATATAAAGCATCATCGCAGGCCCATTGCACCAACGGCCAATCCGCGTCGGGGCGGCCTTGATCCTGGAAACGTTTCAGCACCGCCGAGGCCAGATACAAGTGACTCAACACGTCGGCGAAGCGCCCGGAGAGCTTTTCCATACGCTTCAACTTGCCGCCCAACACCAGCATGGCCACATCGGCCGCCAAGGCAAAGGCCGCGCTCATGCGGCTGAGCCGTTGAAAATAGCGGCGCGGCGCGCCGCTCACCGGTATGTTCGCGAAGCGCGCGCCGGTCAATCCCAACCACCAGGCGCGCGCGGCGTTGCTGAGCGTGAACCCGATATGACCGAACAAGGCTTCGTCGAAATCCCGGGACGCGCCGTGGGCATTTTTCTCCGCCGTCGCCTGCATCTCTTTCAGCACATAAGGGTGACAGCGCACCGCTCCCTGGCCGAAGATGATCAAACTGCGGGTGAGGATGTTGGCGCCCTCCACGGTGATGCTGATGGGAATGGCCTGATAGGCCCGCGCCAGGAAGTTGCGCGGCCCCATGCAGATTCCGGTACCGCCTTGCACATCCATGGCGTCGTTGACGATGCGCCGCATGCGTTCCGTGAGATGATATTTCACGATCGCCGAAATCACCGAGGGCTTTTCACCGTTGTCCACCGCGCCGGCGGTCATGGTGCGCGCCGCGTCCATCATATATGTGTAGGCGGCCATGCGCGCCAAGACTTCTTCCACGCCCTCGAAGCGGCCGATGGGCGTTTTAAATTGCTTGCGGATGCGGGCATAACCGCCGGTGGCGCGGCATACCAGTTTTCCGGCGCCGGTGCTCAGCGCCGGCAATGAAATAGAGCGTCCCGCCGCCAGGCTCTCCATCAGCATGCGCCAGCCTTGACCGATGCGCTTGGCGCCGCCGATTACCCAGTCCATGGGGATAAACACGTCGCGGCCGCGGTTCGGTCCGTTTTGAAAGGCGATGTTGAGCGGAAAATGGCGATTGCCGATCTCGATGCCGGGCGTGCCGGTGGGAATGAGGGCGACGGTAATGCCCAACTCCGCACGATTTCCCAACAACCGATCCGGATCGTACAGCTTGAAGGCCAAGCCCAGCACCGTGGCCACCGGCCCCAGGGTAATGTAGCGCTTTTCCCAATTGAGGCGGATACCCAAGGTCTCTTTGCCCTCGAATTCGCCGCGGCACACGATGCCGGTATCGGGAATGGAGCTGGCGTCGGAACCCGCCTCCGGTCCGGTGAGCGCAAAGCACGGGACTTCCTCACCGCGGGCGAGTCGGGGCAGATAGTGATCCTTTTGCTCGTCGGTGCCGTAATGCAGCAGCAGTTCGGCGGGCCCCAGCGAGTTGGGCACCATCACCGTCACCGCGGCGGTGATGCTGCGCGTGGCGATCTTCATCACCACCGCGGAATGGGTCAGCGCCGAAAACCCCAGGCCGCCGTAATTTTTCGGGATGATCATGCCGAAGAGACCCGTTTCCTTGATAAAGGCCCACACCTGAGGCGGCAGATCGAAATCTTCCTGAGTGATGCGCCAGTCATCGAGCATGCGGCACAGCTCTTCCACCGGGCCGTCGATAAAATTCTGCTCTTCAACATTCAAATGAGGCGTCGGAGTATCCAACAATTTGCGCCAATCGGGCCGGCCGCTGAACAGTTCCGCATCCCACCATACGGTGCCGGCCTCCAGGGCTTCGCGTTCGGTCTGCGACATGGCGGGCATGGCGCGGCGCAACAGGGGCAATATCCTGTCGCTGACGAAGCTGCGCCGGAACGGCGTGATCGTAAGCGCAATCAGCACCAGGCTCAGCAACCACCCCAACGCCAGCAACAGCCACGGCACCGGTAGAAACGCCGTGGCGATGAGCGACAGCAAGGCGACGATGACAGCGGCGAGACGTAGAGAAATACGGAAATAGGCAAGCGTCGCGAGTATGCCGATGCCCGGGACCGCCCAAACCCACGCCATCATGAGCGCCCTTCTTTCTTTTCAAACGGAATCACTTTTCCTTTTGCCGACGGCGCGGCACGGGGCGGTTCCATCTCAGTCTTGGCGGCACCCTCGAAGTGCCGCGGATTGGCCCGGCTCTTGCCCAAGATCACCGGGACCTTGGCCGAGGCTTGGTTAGGATCGGGAATGAAGCAGTCATTTTCATCGTTGCAGATCACGCCGTCCTTGTTCCAAGGCAATTGCCGGTATACGGCCAGCTCATTCAAACCAAAGATGGGATATTTGATGATGTCAAAGTAGGGTGAGGAATCGAAATCACGGGGCGTATATAAACGGGGATTGCGCTTGTAGAGCTGGAGCTTGCCGTCCGAGCCGCGATGAACCAGCGGCATGACTGGATAATTGACGTTTGCGAAGGCGGCGGCGATCATGGATGAACACACGGTGCGGGTAGGGATGCCGGCGTGGTATTCAAAT
>Ga0316620_10000817_pt1 | contig 12831 bp, 5 predicted proteins | sample OWC_Aug_M1_C1_D5_FD_207651 | JGI IMG/M metagenome (GOLD analysis project Ga0316620, IMG submission 207651) | Wetland soil microbial communities from Old Woman Creek delta, Ohio, United States - OWC_Aug_M1_C1_D5_B | ecosystem: Environmental > Terrestrial > Soil > Wetlands | place: USA: Ohio... | reverse complement strand
ATCCCCTCGCCGTGACCGTGGACGTGCTCTATCCCAGCGAGGCTCCGTTCCAGATGGACGAGGCGCCCGAGATCGAGCTGGCGGGGGAGCCCGTCGTCGTGGAGGAGAGCCAGGCCCAGAGCGAGGACGCGTCGCCCTTCGAGGAGCCCGGGGAGTCGTTCGTCGTCGAGGTTCCGGCGATGGAGCCAGTCGAGGAGATCGAGCTGCTCTCGCCGGCACTGGCGACCACGGCCGAGGCGGCCGTCGAGATCGGGCTCGAGCAGGTTGCCGTGGCCATGGCCGAGACGGCCGCAGAGGCCCAGCCCGAGCCCGAGGTGGACTTCGAGCGCACCGACGTGGACATCACGCCACCCCCGGTCAAGCGGGTGCAGGTGTCCAATCAGATGGACATCCTGGCCGAGCTCGACGACCTCCGCAAGCAGGCGACGATGGACCCCACCGCCAAGAGGAAGGAGGCGGCGCGCGAGCTGGACCTCGACTCGTTGCTGGGTGGCGCCCCCACCCCCAAGCCCCGCCGCATCAAGGAGCTACGCCACAAGGTCGAGAAGGGGCTCAACTCCGACATCTTCAAGCGCATGAGGAACCTTCAGGTGGCGATCAGAATCCAGGACGCGAAGGGCGAGACCATCCACAGCCTCGAGCCGGTCTCGCTCGAGGTGGGGAAGTCGGGGGCCCTGGAGAAGCTCTCGCTCCAGTTCCTCCTCGACCTGGAGAACCAGCGGTAGCGAGGCCGCATCCTTTCGGCCATGAGAGCCTCCGGACTCGTCGTGCTCGCGCTCGTGGCCACCGTGGCCTGTACCAGCACGTCTCACCAGCCGCCACCCTGTGCGCCGCTCCCGCCCGCGGACCCCTCGGGGTCGACCCACTGGACCTGGGAGCAGGCCGCCCGCGAGCGCGCCGAGTCGCTCGTCGGCGCAGCACGAAGGCTGACGGCGGCTGGAGATCGCCAGCAGGGCTTGGCCTGCCTCGACGAGGCCATCGCCGGAGTCCTCAACCCACCGCGCGGCTATGAGATGCACGAGGCCTACCTGGACTTCCTGGCCGGCCTCATCGCCGAGGCCCGGATCGTGGAGGCGCAGTCGGCACCCCCAGCCGCGACGGAGACGGCGCGGCGCCGGGCGCGTCCGGCGCCACCTGCAGTCGCCCGGCACCCCGAGCCACTGGTTCCCCCCAGCGACCTCCCGCTCGAGCTCAACAGCCGGGTCGGTCGATTCCTCGAGGCCGCCACACGGCCGGGCGACTTCCGGCACAGGCTGCAGCGCGGCCTCGACCGCGCCGGCAGCTACCTGCCGATGATCCGCGCCAAGCTCGCTGCGGCCGGCCTGCCCCAGGACCTCGCCTACCTCCCCATCATCGAGTCGTCGTTCTCGCTCACCGCCCACTCCCGGGCCGGCGCCCACGGCATGTGGCAGTTCATGCCGGCCACCGCCCGCCAGTACGGTCTGCGCGTCTCCCCCCACATCGACGATCGCCGGGACCCGATCCGCTCCACCGACGCTGCGGTGGCTCACCTCGACCGACTCCACACCCAGTTCGGCAACTGGCTGCTGGCGCTGGCGGCGTATAACGGCGGCGCCACCCGCGTGCGGCAAGCGGTCGAGCAGGCGCGCAGCACCGACTTCTGGCGCATCCGCCGCCACCTCCCCCGCGAGACCCGTGACTACGTGCCATCCTTCATGGCTGCGGTGATCGTCGCCAAGCGACCCGAGCGCTACGGGCTTCCAGCGATCGCCGAGCGCGGGCTGATCCCCGACCCCGCATCGCGACAGGCGAGAGCAGGTATCGACCGAGCGCTGACGCGCGTCGACCGCTATGTGGTACAGCGCCACGACACCCTGTGGGCCATCGCTCGTTTCTTGGGCGTCGGTCTCGACGACCTCTGCGCGTACAACGCGCTCGGGCGGGACTCGGTGATCCATCCCGGACAGATGATCCAGGTGCCCGACCCTGACCGGGTGTCAGCGTCCGCAGTTCGCGCCGACCGATGAGCTCCGGCCCGACCAAGTCGCCGACGCCGTGACCATGGCTGGGCCGCGACGCTGTCGCGGGTGCGCAATACACCGACATGCATCTGTGTTTTGGCAAGGAAGGAGGACGACATGGTTTCGAGCTACGTGATCACGAAGGAGCTGCCATCCACCGACTACGAGGACGCCGTCAAGCGGGTCACCGAGCTGCTGGCGACCGAGGGCTTTGGCATCCTCACCGAGATCGACGTCAAAGCCACTCTCAAGAAGAAGCTGAACGTCGACTTCCGCCGCTACGTCATCCTCGGCGCCTGCAACCCGCCCCTCGCCCACCGGGCGCTGTCCGCGGAGCCGAACATCGGCGCCCTCCTCCCGTGCAACGTGGTCGTCATGGAGCGCGATGAAGGCGGCTCCGTTGTCGCGGCCTTCGACCCTGCCGTCGGCTTCTCCATGATCGACAACCCGGCCCTCGAGCCCATCGCCAGCGAGGTCACGCAGCGCCTGCAGCGCGTCATCGACGGGCTCGCCACCTAGAGCGAGTCCTCGAGCTTGGCGCCGGTCCGATCGTAGCGGGAGGTCGCGACCACCTCGCCGCACTCGGAGCGCTGGTAGCGCAGCTCCACGCTGCCGTCCGCACGCGGTTCGAGGTACAGGCTGCGCGCGACCCGGGCCGCCTCGTCGAGCTCGTGGACCTCGCTCAGGACATCGCCACGCCACACCTCGACCCGCTCCGGTGCGCCGTCCCGCCTCAAGAGCAGGCGGCGAGGCCCTGGCTCGACCCTGGCGCCGACCAGCTCGGTCAGCGGACCCGATGCGTCCGGGATCACGAGCGGTACCTCCTCGACCTTCCAGCCGGGTGCCACTCCGGTCTCGGTCTCCTCCACCCGCGGATAGAGCAGCACGGCCAGGTCGAGCACGTTTCCCCCGCGCTGCACGCGCAGGTCGAGGCGCCGACCCCAGTCGAAGCTGGCGAGCAGGAACCTGAGGTGCGACAGGTCCTCGGGTGCGATGCCGTTGACGTCCAGGACCCGGTCTCCGGCCTTGAAGCCGATCCCCTCAGCGTCCGAGTCGGGCCACACCATGACCACCTGCGGTGCGCCGTGCTCGTCGGCCTCGAGCTTGAGCCCGAGCCCGCTCGGAACCGCGACCATGCCGCCGCTGGCAGGGAAGACCCCGACGAAGCGCGCCAGGCCGCGCGAGAACAAGGCGTTGGTCACCGCATCGGCCTGACCCGCGCTGTCGCCCATCGGGTGGCCCCCGGGCTCGCCCTCCGGGTCTGGGGCCAGCGCCTCCACCGGGCAGTAGGTCACCACCTCGAGGTCGGGCTCACCCCGCTCCGCCCGCTCTTCGTGAATGCGGCGGGCGATGCCCAGGTCGAAGGCGACGTGGCCGGAGCCGACCACGACCACGACTGCTCCGCCCTCGGGCAGGGCATCCAGGATCGAGCGGGCCATGACTACGTCCCACAAGCACTGGGCGGCGTACATGTTGTCGAGCCAGGACGGGGGCAGCTGGGCGACCGTGTCGCCGAAGTAGCGCGAGATCAGGTAGCGATGCTGGGAGGAGCCGCCAACGTCCACCGAACCCACCTCGGCTCGCTGCTCCTCGGACAGAGCGGCGAGGCCGAGCATGCGCACCGTACGGGGGATCTCGCGAGCGACGTTGAGGCCAGCCACCTCCAGCCCGTGCTCGAGAGCGGCCGTCATGATGGGCTCGTAGTACTCGTACCTGTAGCCCCCGCGGTCGTACCACTCCACGGCGCGCAGGAAGCCCTCACCCGCGATCTCCCGACGGCGCCAGCGGTCGAGCGCATCACGATCGCTGCGCTGGAAGAACTCCATGCCCAGAACCAGGCGCGGGACCCGCTCGGCCAGCTCCCCGACCACGCGCGCCAGAACCAGCTTCTGCTCCATGCTGGTGTGCTCCTCGCCGAGCAGCACGACGCGCGCGCCGGCCATGGCCTCGACCATCTCCTCGAGGCTGGTCTCGCGCCCGTTCGCGCAGTCGTAGAAGGTCCCCGGGCCAGCCGATGCCAGCACCGGGCCCCGCTCCGGATCGCCCAGGGGGAGCAGGTCGAGCTCTGCTGCTGCGGCCACCTCCGGAACCACCACCAACAGGGCGAGCGACCCGACGACCATGAGAGCGCGCATGCGAACCTCCTGGGGCCTCTACTCTACCCGACCCCTGGAGCTTCCTGCCGCAACCATCTGCCAAGGCCACGCCACCGGCCCGACGGGCCTGCGTCGTTCCTAGAATGCCCCATGTGCGCAGCGTGACCGCCCTGAAATCCAACGGAGAGCGATCAAGTACGGGTGGTAGAATCTCGACATGACCAAGGCTACTCGGCCTCTCGGTCGCCCGGCAGGGCCGGACGAAGCGGGAGCCGTGGCGCCTCCAGGCGTGGCTGAGCGGAGACGACTCGTGGACCCACACATCTAGGGAGCCGGCACATGAGCACCGACAACGACCGTCCCGATCCGACCAAAAGCCAGCGGGATCCCTTCGAGGTCGGCGATCCCAAGCCCCAGCTCGACCACGGCGCCACTACGGCCGTGCCCGAAATCCCGCCCTCCGAGGCCGAGCTCGACAGTCGCAAGACTGCGGTCGGCGTCACCCCGACCCCGTCCCAACCCTCGGCCGCGCCCAAACGCGCCGAGGCCAGCGGGACGACCTTCCCACCCGGCAGCCTGGTTGCAGAGCGCTACCGGATCGTGGACTTCATCGCCGCGGGCGGTATGGGCGAGGTCTACGAGGCCGAGGACACCGAGCTCAAGAAACGGGTTGCCCTCAAGACCATCAAGTCCGACATCGCCAAAGACGGGCCGGCCCTGGAGCGGTTCAAGCAGGAGATCCACCTCTCCCACCAGATCACCCACCCCAACGTATGCCGCATCTTCGACATTGACCACCACGTCCACGAGCGCGCGGACGGCAGCAAGGAGAGAATCACCTTCCTGTCCATGGAGCTCCTGCCCGGCGAATCCCTGGCCGGGCTGCTCAAGCGCCGCGGCCCCATGAGCATCAGCGCAGCCGTGCCCCTGTTCCGGCAGATGGCGTCGGCCCTGGCCGCGGCCCACGAGAAGGGCGTCATCCACCGTGACTTCAAGTCTGGCAACGTGATGCTGGTGCCGGAAGAAGAGGGCCTGCGGGTGTCAGTGGCCGACTTCGGCCTGGCCCGCTCCGAGCTCGCCATGGCCACCTTCGCCGAGGTCGCCAAGGACGAGGAGAAGATGGTCCTCGGCACTCCGGCCTACATGGCCCCCGAGCAGGTGGAGGCGGGCAAGCTGACGCCCGCCCTCGACGTCTACGCCCTGGGCATCGTGTTCTACGAGATGCTGACCGGCAAGCTCCCCTTCACCGGCAAGACGCCCCTCGAGCTGGCCCTCGCCCGGCTCGAGAGACCGCCGGTGCCGATCCGCGAGCACCTCCCCGAGATCGACGAGAAGTGGGAGGCGGTGATCGACAGGTGCCTGCAGCGCAAGCCCGAGGACCGTTACCCCGACGCGGGCGCGGTGATCGCCCACCTCGACGCCATGGACCGCGCGGTGGAGCACCGCAAGGTGCGGCGCAGGGTCATGCTGCCAGCGGCGATTCTCGGCACCATCGCTGTGATCGGCGGCGTGATCCTCACCTACTTCGGCGTCAAGCCGGCCGAGCGCAACTCGGTCGCAGTGCTCGGCTTCAAGAACCTGTCTGGCAAGCCCGAGGCGGCCTGGCTGTCTACCGCCCTGTCCGAAATGCTGGTGGCCGAGGTCGCGGTCGGCGGTGAGATGCGGGTGATCCCGGGCGAAAACGTGGCCCGCATGAAACGCGAGCTCGAGCTGGCAGAGAGCGAGTCCCTGACCGCCGAGGACCTCGAGCGGGTCGGCGCCAACCTCGGCACCGACCTCGTGCTCATGGGCTCCTACCTCACGGTCGGCGCGGCCGGCACGGGCAACGTGCGGCTGGTCCTGCACCTGCAGGATGTGGCGCGCGGCAAGACCGTGGAGACCTTCACCGCCCAGGGCACCGAGGAGGACCTGTTCGGGCTCATCACCACGGCCAGCATGGGCCTGCGCGAGTACCTCAGGCTGACCGAGGTCACCTCAGAGCAGCGGGGCGCCCTGCGCGCAGCCTTCCCCAAGGACCAGCTCGCGGCCAAGCTCTACTCCATCGGCCTGGAACGGGTGCGCAACTACGACTACCTGGGCGCCCAGAAGCCGCTCGAGGAGGCGGTCAAGGCCGAGCCCGACCACCCCCTGCCCCATCTCGCCCTGTCCGGGGTGTGGAAGGCGCTGGGCTACGAGCAGCGCGCCCGCGACGAGGCCAAGGCCGCGCTCGACACCTCAGCGGGCCTGCCCGATCGCCAGAAGCTGGAGGTCGAGGCCGGTTACTACCGCAGCCAGAAAGACTGGGCGCGCGAGGTCGAGCTGTACAAGACCCTGCTGGAGAAGTACCCCAAGGACCTCGAGTACGGCCTTCGCCTCGCCGCGGCGCAAGCCAAGAGCAGCGTTGACGACGCCCTGGCAACCCTCGCCGGCCTGCGCCAGCTCGAGCCTCCGGCCTCGGAAGACCCTCGCATTGATCTCTACGAAGCCATGGTGGCTGGCTCGGGCGCTCTTGCCGAGCGCCAACAGGCGGCCGCCATGGCCGCGGCCGCCAAGGGCGAGAAGACCGGCGCCACGCTGCTCGTGGCCCAAGCCAACCTCGAGTCGTCCTTTGCTCTGCGTTCGCAGAACAAGCTCGAGGAGGCTGCTGCCGCCGCCGAGAAGGCGCGCGAGTTCTTCGCCACCCCTGGTGATCGTGCCGGCGTGGCCAAGGCACTCCTCGCCCTGGGGCACGTGCTGGCCGAGGGAGGAGACGCGGCCGGGGCCAAGGCTCGCTACGACGAGGCCCTGGCCACCTATCGCGAGATCGGCGACCTGGACGGAACGGCGACCGCCCTCAACGGGCTGGCTAGCGTCCTCTTCGGCGCCGGCGACGTGGAGGGCGCGGCAGCGGCGTTCGAGGAGAGCCTGGCCATCCGCGAGCAGCTCGGCGACCTCCAGGGCATGGCCGACCTGCTCAACAACTTGGCCATCCTGTTCTACACCCGCGGCGACCTCGCGCAGGCCGCCGCGCGCTACGACCAGGCCCTGGCCCTGGCCCGCGAGGTGGGTAACCAGCAAGGACAGATCCTGGCCCTGGTCAACGCCGCCGAGGTCAAGGTCGCGGCCGGCGAGCCGGCGGCCGCGGCCGCGATGGCGAACGAGGCCGCCCAGCTCAGCCAGCAGGCAGGCTGGCTAGTGGGCGCGGTGGCCGCGGTCTACCATCTCGGCGAGGCCCACACCATGAGCGACGACCTGACGGCGGCTCGCAACCGGCTGGACAAGGCGCTGGAGCTCGGCAACCAGGCCCAGGTGCCTGCCGTGCTCGCCCCGACCCTGCGCGCCAACGCCGAGCTCCTCCTCGAGGAGGGCAAGCCGGCCGAGGCCGCGGCCGCCGCAAGCCAGGCCGTCGAGGCTTCGCGCGCCGCAGCTTCGTACAAGGACTTCGCCTTTGCCCAAGCCGTGCTGGCGCGGGCCTCGCTCGCGCTCGGCCAGATCGCCGAGGCAAAGGCCGCTGCCGACATGACCGGCAAGGCCGCCGCGGCCAGCCAGAACCTGGAGGCCAACATCCTGGCGGCCGGCATCGCCGCCCTGGTCGAGGCCCAGCCGGCCCTGAGCGAAGTCGCGCGGGCCGAGCTGGCTGCGGCCACCGCCAGCGTCGCCGCCGTCCAGGCCGAGCTCGATGCCGTCTCTGCCGAGCCCGCCGGCGCCGAGGGACGCGAGGCGCGTCTCACTGCGGCCCAGGAGAAGCTCGCCGCAGCGCAGGCGCAGGAGCAGGCGGCGCAAGCCGGCGTCGAGGCCCTGCCCGCGGCCCGACGCAGCGCGCCAGCCCGCCTCGAGGAGGCGGTGGCAGCCGCCACCCAGTCTGGCCTGCACAAGGTGGCGCTCGAGCTGGGCCTGATGCTCGGCAGGCTCGAGGTCGCGGCCGGACAGGGCGCCGCTGGTCAGCGCCGGCTGCAGGCCGTGGAGCGCGAGGCACGGCAGCGGGGCATGCTCCTGGTCGCCCGCCATGCGGCCGAGGCCGGCTAGCTAGCGGCTGGGCCGGACCTCTAGAACGGCACGTCGACCGCGTACAGGGCGCCGGCCTCGGTGCCGACGTAGAGCATGTCGTTGACCACGTCGAGGGCCGGGCTGCCCACGGCCGAAGAGTTCTCGGCGGCCAGGCCCAGGGCCTGATACGTCGTCGTCGGCCCGGTCACGTTGACCTGGTAGAGGCGTCCGTCGCCGCCGCCCACGTAGAGGTAGCTGCTGTTGGGCGCGAAGAGCGGCACCGAGGGCTGCGAAATGTTGGCGAGGGACCAGCCGAGGCCGACCGTTTCGCCGTTGTCCAAGAGCCGCCAGACCCGGTTGGTGGTCGCCAGGTAGAGCGCATTGGAAGCCAGGTCCGGCGACACGTAACCCTTGACCGCGCCGTCGTTGGTGATGTACGGCGAGGTCCAGGCCGGGGCACCGGTGGAGGCGTTGACCTTGTACACCTTGCCCAGGTTGTCGCCGACGTAGACGTAGCCACCCTTCACAATCGGGCTGCCGTCGATGTTGCCCAGCTCCACCGGCCAGTAGCCAGAGCAGAGGTCAGCGCCGGCGGCCTCGAAGGCGATGCACCACAGGGTTCCCTGGTGGGAGGCGTCCCGCTCCCGGCTGGCGAAGTACAGCCTGTACTCGGACTCGACGGTGTCGAAGACCCAGGTTGCGGTGCCCGAGATGATGCCGATGCCGCCGCCGTAGTTGTCCCACTGCCACACCGACTGGTTGGGGGTGACGGCGTTGTGCGGGTCAAGGGCGATGATGGCGTTGTCCGCGCCGACGTTGCGGGTGCCGATGAGGAGCAGGTCCATGTCGCTGCCGATGTCATCGCCGAATTCCCGGAACACGCCCACCGGCGCGGCCAGGAAGGTGCCGAAGTCGGCGCTCCCCCAGATCTCGCTCCCGTCGTTGCCGTCCATGGCAACCACCGTGCCGTCCTGGACCCCGATGAACACCACCTTGGTATGGCTGCCGATCGGAAACATCGTGAAGTTGATCACTGGCGGCCGCGACTGGGCGGGCGCGGTCATGGCCAGGGGCGACGAGCCCGTGATCCACCCGCCGCCGCCCGAGCCCCAGTTGAGCGAGAAGATGCCCTTGGTGTTGGTCAGGGCGAAGAGCGAGCCGAGGCCGGGCGGGACCAGGGCCGAGGCGCCGGTGTGAAAGCCCCAGCGGACGGCGCCGATCGTGCTGTCGAAGGGGTAGGTCGGGACGTTGTTGGCCGCCGAGTAGAAGATCTCCCCTGACTGGGTGTCCCGGTACTGGACGAAGCCCGAGAAGTAGTAGGTGGTGTCGTTGCTCAAAGGCGTGAAAGTCCAGGCGTCGTAGTCGCCAGGCCCGGCGCCCGGGGTCGTGCAGGTCTTGTCCTGCCCGCAGTCCTGGTAGTTGGCGCAGTTCTCGGGGTCGGCGGGGAAGTCCACTGTCGAGAAGCAGAGCCTGGTCGTCTCGTAGGCGGTGCCCGAGCTGGGAGGCGGCGGGTTGAGCCACTCCAGCCTGACCCGTTCGTTCCTGGCGGTGCCGCTCTCGAAGGGCAGCGGGTCCTCCAGGGCGTGGCAGGCCGTAACCGTCCGGTTGTCGAGCTGGAACTGGTGCAGCTGCCAGGTTCCGGCGCCCGTGAACAGCTGCGTGTCGGTGCCCATGCGCCAGCGCAGGCGGGCCCAGTTGCCGGCCCACGCCGACAGGTCGGCGAACACTGCGGTCACGGGCTCGCTCGACCCGGACCATGCCGCAAATCCTCCGAGGGGGTTGCCGAAGCTGCTGCTGAGGGTGAAGTCGTAGCCGTTGTTCAAGAGGTGGGTGTTCTCGACGTAGGTCCAGCTACTGCCGCCGTCGGTCGAAATCTCGAGCACGCCGCCGTCATAGCTGGGTTGGTAGCTGTAGTAGTGCTGGAACCTGAGCTCGGCGGTGGGGCCGATGCGCAGCTCGGGCGAGATGATGAACTTGTCGGCCACCGAGTCAGGGGCGGGCGCCACGAAGCTCCCGCCGACCAGGTCCCAGTCGTCCACTCCCAGATCGGCGCCGTGCGCCCAGCCGGCGTATTCCGCTTCAGACATGTTGGCGTAGCTCTCGAGGTTGTCGAACCACAGCGGGCTCACCCGCTCCAGGTTAGTGTCCTCGTAGCCGCCGTTGCACGGCCCGCCCCAACCGGTCCTCGAGTCCTCGGCGCGCACGATGTAGAAGTAGGTGGTCTTGGGGGTCAAATAGGGGTCGTCGTAGAAGGTGTTGGGGACACAGGTGGCAATGCGGTTGGTGGGGTCAGGGGTGAAGGTCGGGCTGGTCGACCGGTAGACGTTGTACACCACCGAGGCCTTGCCCTCGCAGGGCGTGGCCGGCTCCCAGCCCACGCGCAGGCCGCAGCCATTGGAGGTCATGGCCACCACCCACGCGGCGCCCGCGAAGATCGGCATGTCCTGCCACGTGACCCAGGTGTTGGCGGAATCTCTGACGCCGCCCGTGCAGCTGGCCGCCGTGACCTCGCAGTTGTAAGAGTAGGTGCCAGCAGAATGCCCAACCGTCAGCGTGGGGGAGTTGTCACCGTACGCGCTCCCGTTCTGCAGCCACTGGTAGTTGAGGTGGTCGCCGCCGGAGGCAGTGGCCGTGAGCAGGACGGGCATGCCGGAGCAAACGACGATCGGGTTGCTCGCGCTCGCGTTGGGGGTCACGCTGACGCTCGTCGGGTTGTCGAAGTTGAACCCCACGATGCGCGTCTGCCAGCCTCCGTCCATCCGGTAGACGCCCGACTGCCAGAAGGTGCATTCGTCCACCGGATCGACGCTCATGGCGCCGGAGCGGCCCCAGCGGTTGGGCGTCTGATAGGTGGTGCCCGTGGCCACGGCTTTCTCCTCCCGGTCCATGACCCCGTCGGCGGCATCGGCCGAGTGCCCGGTGCGCCCCAGGGATGGGTAGAGGGGAAGCGTCCCGGTCCGGGTGAAGCTGTAGCCGAGGGCGATATTGCCGCCCCCGTCGATGGCGATGGCGCCCATCCAGCGGTTCTCGGAGAGGCTGCCGGTGCCGTTGAAGGTGCCTTCCTGATTGACCCCCCATGTTCCGCCGACACCGCCCGCGCGCCGCAGCTCGAACCAGCGCACCGCGGCGCTCACGTTGCCGCCCGAGGTGGCCGTGTACTGGTTGGTGACGAAGTTGCCGACGATGGACTCGTGGCTGCCCAGGTTGCGGTAGGCCAGCCGGGGCATGATCATCTCGCGCATCGACTCGAGGCGGGTGGTAGTGCCGGGTTGGGGAATCGCGCTCAGGGTGGAGTAATCCACGAGCCAGGAGTTGTAGTCGGTGATCTTGCGCCGCCCGAGGTCGGTCACGGTGGAGTTGGCGGGTATGCTCCAGTCGATGTCGACCTCGTAGAGGTCCAGGCCGTCGAAGGGTGCGGAGCCGCCGTGGGCCTCGTCGTCCACGTGGCGCATGATGACGCCCGGGGCGCCGGACGGCGGCGCGGTGGGCCCGTCGAGGTCGGCGGGCGAGAAGGCCTGGGTCCCGTACCCGGGAAGCCCGGTCAGCGCGAAGTCCTGCATCGACGCCGAGAGCCCAAGCAGCATCCGGGAGCGCTGCAGGGCGTAGACATGCGGCGTGGAGCTCTCGTAGGCCGTGACGTAGTAGGCGTCTGACCACACCCCGTAGTTGGCGACATAGGGCATTGCGGGCGGGCTGAAGGCGTACACGTACCAACCGCCCGAGACCGGGCTCGAGGTCTGCGAGACGTAGACGCACATGTCGCCCCCCGAGCTCAGCTCGGCCATCAGCCAGCGCGTGGCCAACGAATCGTAGAGCACCCGAGGAGTGCCGGCCCCGACCTGGCAGGGACCGCTCGACGGGATCGAGTCCATTGAGGTGGCCGGGACCACGACCGTGCCGCTCTTGTTCAGGACCGCCACCAGGGCGCCGCTGGGGCCGTTGACCGCCTGGACGTAGTAGGTCGCACTCACGTCGCCCACCGGGTCGCCGGGGTCGACACCCGTGTAGGGGAAACCGGGGAAGCTCTCCACCGGGATCGACCAGGCCTTGCTCGGGCTGGTCACGACCCGCGCCTGGCGCTCGGCCAGGGGATCGGGATCGGGCAAGGTCTGCGGCGCAGCTCCCGCCGCCAGCTCCCGACCTGCCGGAGACGGCGGAACAGGCAGCTCAGTGACCGGGTCCCCGACCTCCCATCCCTCGGCTCTGGGCAGGTCGAGCAGGCTGCCGTCGAACACCACCGGCTCGACTGGTTGGCCCGTCTCCGCGCCCTGCACCACGACCCGACCGTGCGGCTCACCGGCCAGGGCGGAAGCGGAAAAACACAGGGCGAGCACGGGCACAAGCATCGCGAGGGGCGCCGCCGCTTGCCAGCAACTCGAGCAGCGGCCCTTGCGGCCCTGGGAACTGATCTGGATGTGCATCGCCCGCCTCCTTCGCCGCTGCCCGCCAGGGCGCCCAGTCAACGTCCCGGCCCTGCCCTGCGAGCAGGCACTTCGGGAAAGGAGGTCTCCGCCCCTCCCCCGGTACGAGATCGGTGGTGAGGCCTCCGCCCAGCCTGAAGCGTCCCGAAGCTGCTCCATCTAGAAATATGAGTACCTGCAACGGTTAAGTCAATTGACGTGGATCACACCCGACGGCCGAGGCACGATGACGTGCATCACACCGGCGCCTCGATTGGCCGGGTATGGCCGACCGGAGGCCTAGCCCGACCTCACCAGTCTTCTACTGCGGGCCGCGATCTGCCGCAATCTGCGGCGCTTGCGTTCACGCGCGCGCACGACGGAAATCCGCGTAAGCCACCCACCCAA
>Ga0316620_10000815_pt1 | contig 12834 bp, 9 predicted proteins | sample OWC_Aug_M1_C1_D5_FD_207651 | JGI IMG/M metagenome (GOLD analysis project Ga0316620, IMG submission 207651) | Wetland soil microbial communities from Old Woman Creek delta, Ohio, United States - OWC_Aug_M1_C1_D5_B | ecosystem: Environmental > Terrestrial > Soil > Wetlands | place: USA: Ohio... | reverse complement strand
CCAGCAGCGCCGCCAGCGCCACGCCGGCGACCCCGCCGGCGAGCGCCGCGCGCCGCGACCAGAGCCAGGGCGCCAGCAGGAGCGGCGTGACGGTGGCGCCGCCGACGAAGCCGAGCCCCACCAGGAGGCGCTCGAGCAGCGTGCCGCCTCCGGTCTGCGGGCCGCCGCGCACCTGATTGGCGTAGCTCGCCGCATCGAGAAGGAGGCCGTGGCCATAGGCCGCGCGCGTCGCGAGCTGGTAGCCCCCGAGCACGCCGAGCGGCAGGAGCAGCCAGAGGAGGCGCCGCGAGAGCCGACGCTCGCGCGCGACGGCGTAGACCGCGAGGAGCGGCAGCAGCCCCACGGCGAAGTACTTGGCGAGGGCGGCGAGCGCGCAGAGCAGCGCCGCGGCGGCCAGCCGGCCGTGGCTTCGCCGATCGAGCCCGCCCACCCAGAGCGCGATCGCCCAGAGCCAGAGCGCGAGCATGGGGACGTCCGAGCCGAGGCTCGTGGCCGTCACCAGGAAGGCCGGCGTCGCGACACCCGCGAGCGTCGCGAGGAGCGGGCGCGCGCAGAGGCGGCGCGCCAGCGCGTAGGCGCCGAGGGTGGCCGCCAGCGCCCAGGGCAGCGCGGCCAGGTGCAGCGCCGGCTCGCGCCAGCCCGCGAGCCAGGCCACCGCGGCGTGCCAGTAGGCGACGAGCGGCGGGTTCTTCATCACCTCGGCCATTGGCTCGAGCCGGTCGTACCAGTTGATCTCGAAGCCGTAGAAGTCGAGGGGCCTCCGCAGGATGTGGTGCGCGCTCCAGACGAAGAGCGGATCGTCCACGTGAAGGGGCTTGCCGACGAAGGGCAGGAGGAGGAGGAGCGTCGCCAGGCCGGCCAGCGCCCGCTCGCGCACCGGGCCGGTGGCCGGGCGAGCGCCGGCATGCGCGGGCGGGCTCAGCCCGCCCAGACGATCGTCCACTCCCGGAGCCCTCCCTCCAGGCGAACCTCCACGGTGTCGCCGACCTTGCAGCCGAGGACGCCGCGGCCGAGGGGCGAGGACGGCGTCACCACGGCCAGGATGCCGTCGCCGCCCGGGCCGGCGAGCTCCTCGCCCGCGCCGACCGGCGCCAGCAGGAAGGTGAGCCCGTGCCCCTCCTCGTCCTCCACCTCCACCAGCGCGCCGAGGCCGATCGATGCGCCCGCGGCCAGCGGCTCGGGCACCCAGCCGGCAAGGGCATCGAGATCGGAGCGGGCCTGGGCCGCGCGGCGCGCCTGGGCCCGGGCCAGGCGCGAGAACTCGAGCGCGGTGCGCGAGTCCTCGCGGCGCTCGGCGGGCGTCGCCCCCTCGCGCGCCTCCTCCGCCGCCGCCTCGCTCGCCTGCTCCGCCACCTCGGCGGAGCGGCGCAGGCGCTCGACGAGCTGCTGCACCAGGAAGCGCTTGTCCATCGGCTGCACGGTAGTGCGACGGCCGCGCGGGACACAACGGCCCGTGGCCGCCCCGGCTAGACTCGGCGGCGGGGAGGGAGTCGGATGGCCGTGCTCGACGGAAAGGTGGCCCTCGTGACCGGGGGCAACGGAGGCATCGGCCTCGGCATGGCGCGTGGGCTCGCCGCCGCCGGAGCGCGCGTCGTGGTGGCGGCCCGCAACGCCGCGAAGTCGGAGGCGGCGCTGCGCGAGCTGCGCGCGCTCGGCCCGGAGCCCCTGGCGGTCCACGCCGACGTGACGGACGAGCGCTCGGTGGAGGCCCTCTTCGCGGAGGCCGTCGCACGCTGCGGGCGACTCGACGTGCTGGTGAACAATGCGGGCACCAACATCCGCAAGCCCGCCCAGGAGCTCGCGCTGGCCGAGTGGACCCGGGTGATCGACACCAATCTGACCAGCGCCTTCCTCTGCGCGCGCGCCGCGCATCCCCACCTGAAGCGCGCCGGCGGCGGCAAGCTGATCAACGTGGGCTCCATGCTCTCGATCTTCGGCGCATCCTTCGCACCGGCCTACGGCGCGAGCAAGGGCGGGATCGTGCAGCTCACCCGTTCGCTCGCGAGCGCCTGGGCGACGGACCGGATCCAGGTGAACGCGATCCTGCCGGGATGGATCGACACCGAGCTCACGCAGCAGGCCCGGCAGCAGGTGGCGGGCCTGCACGAGCGGGTGCTCCAGCGCACGCCGGCCGGGCGCTGGGGCCGCCCCGAGGACCTGGCCGGCATCGCCGTCTTCCTGGCGAGCGGGGCCTCCGACTTCGTGACCGGGGCCGCGATCCCGGTGGACGGGGGCTACTCGATCCAGGCCTGAGGGCCAAGGAGCCCGCGGCCCGCGCTATCGTTGCGTCGGAGCCCACCCCCCCGCCGCGCCGGCGGGGCGGCGGGCCCTTCTGCGTTCGCAGGTGGATGACGGAGCCGGAAGCCCACGACCCGATCGCGAGCGAGGAGCGCCCCGAGGCGACGGAGGCCCACGCACGCACCCTCGCCGACGTGCTCGCCCGCGTCGAGGCGCGCAGCGGGTCGGTCCACCTGACGGGGCTTCGCGGCGCGGCCCGCGCCGTGGTGGGCGCACGGCTGGTGGAGGCCCACGCCGGCCGTCCCGTCCTCTTCCTGGCTGCGAGCTCGAAGGCCGCCGATGCGCTGCTGGCCGATCTGCGCGCCTCCCTCGGCGAGGGCGAGGAGAGCGCACGGCTGCGCTTCTTCCCGCGTCACGACACTGCGCCCTACGATCGCTTCTCTCCCCAGCCCTTCCTGGTCGCCCAGCGCATGGACGTGCTCTACCGCTGGCTCGCCGCCGCGGAGCCCGCCCGCACCCGCACCGGGGAGCCGGCGCCCGTGGTGGTGGCGCCCTGGACCGCGCTCCTCCTGCGCGTGCCCGAGCGCGCCTCGGTGCGCGCGCGGAGCGTGCACCTCGAGGTGGGCCAGACCATCGATCGCGACGCGCTGATCGAGACCCTGGTCGGCGCGGGCTACGCGCGGATGCCGATCGTGGAGGAGCGCGGCGAGCTCTCGGTGCGCGGCGGGATCCTCGACGTCTTCCCGCCGCAGCGAACGCTCCCGGTGCGGATCGAGCTCCTCGGCGACGAGGTGGAGTCGATCCGCGAGTTCGATCCGGCGAGCCAGCGCTCCCAGGGCTCCCTCGGGAGCGTCGTCGCCGCGCCTCCGCGCGAGCTCCTGCTCGAGCGCGCGCGGGTGATCGAGGCGCAGGACCGGCTGCGCGCGCTCGCCGCCGAGGAGGGCGTGGCGCAGCGCGCGGTGGACGAGCTGGTGGATGCGCTGCTGCGCGGTCATGCGCCGCCCGGCGTCGAAGCGCTGGCACCGCTCCTCCTGCCCGGGCTCGAGACGGTGCTCGACTTCCTCCCGGCCGACACCCTCGTGGTGATGGACGACGCGGCCGCCGGCCGCGAGCGGATCGATCACTTCGCCGCCGAGGCGCTCGCGCACTACGAGGCCGCCCTCGGCGCGAAGCGCCTGGTGCTGCCGCCGGATGCCCTCTTCGTGGGCAGCGACGCCCTCGCCGAAGGGCTCGCGGCGCGGCGGCCCATCCATCTGGACCGCCTCGACCTGGCGGATGCCGCGCCCGGGAGCGAGCGCTTCGCCCTGCGCGCCTACCCCCACGACGAGCTTCGCCGGGCGCTCCTGCGTGCCCGCACCAGCGAGGCCGCGCTGGCCCCCCTGGTGGAGCGCCTGCGGGGCTGGTGCGCGGAGCGTTGGCGCACGGCGATCGTGGTGCCGGCGCTCTCGGCGGCCGAGCGCCTGCGGACCCTCCTCGGCGAGTACGGCGTGGCGGCGCGGGTGGGCCTCGATCCACGGCCGGCCTGGCGCTGGTCGAGCCCGGGGCGGGTGGAGATCCGCCTCGGCGCCGTCTCCGAGGGCTTCGTCTTCCCGCTCGAGAAGCTCGTGGTGCTGACGGAGGAGGAGATCTTCGGGCCGCGGGAGAAGCAGCGCAGCCGCGCGAGCTGGCGCGAGGGCGCCGCGCTGGAAGGGCTGGCGCAGCTCGAGCCCGGCGACTTCCTGGTGCACGCGGAGCATGGGATCGGTGTCTACCGCGGGCTGGTGCCGCTCGAGCTCGGCGGCTTCCGCGGCGAGTTCCTGCGCCTGGAGTACGAGGGCGGCGACAAGCTCTTCGTCCCCGTCCACCGCCTGAACCTGGTCCAGCGCTACGTGGGCGCCGATGGCGCCGTCCCGAAGCTCGATCGCCTCGGCGGCCAGAGCTGGGAGAAGACCCGGCGCGGCGTGAAGCGCGCGCTTCGCGACATGGCGCAGGAGCTCCTGGCCGTGCACGCGGCGCGCGAGCTCGCGCCGGGTCACGCCTTCTCGCCGCGCGATCGCCAGCTCGAGGAGTTCGAGGCGGCCTTCCCCTGGGAGGAGACGCCCGACCAGCACGCGGCGATCGAGGACGTCCTCGGCGACCTGGTCCGCGAGCGCCCGATGGACCGGCTGGTCTGCGGCGACGTCGGCTACGGGAAGACGGAGGTCGCGATCCGCGCCGCCTTCCGCGTGGTGATGGACGGCATGCAGGTGGCGGTGCTGGTGCCCACCACCATCCTCGCCCAGCAGCACGAGGAGAACTTCCGCAAGCGCTTCTCCGGCTATCCCGTGCGGATCGAGGCGCTCTCGCGCTTCCGCAGCCCGCAGGAGACCCGCGCGGTGCTGGAGGGCCTCGCCAGCGGGACGGTGGACGTGGTGATCGGTACGCATCGGCTGCTCCAGAAGGACGTGCGCTTCCGCGAGCTCGGCCTCCTGGTGGTGGACGAAGAGCATCGCTTCGGCGTCGCCCACAAGGAGAAGATCAAGAACCTGAAGAAGACGGTGGACGTGCTGACGCTCACCGCCACGCCGATCCCGCGCACCTTGCAGATGGCCTTCAGCGGGCTGCGCGACCTCTCCGTGATCAACACGCCGCCGGTGGATCGGATCGCGATCCGCACCCAGCTCTGTCGCTTCTCCGAGTCGCTGGTGCGCGAGGCGATCCTGCGCGAGGTGCAGCGCGGCGGACAGGTGTTCTTCGTCCACAACCGGGTGCAGACGATCGACGCCCTGGCGGAGCTCCTGGCCAAGGTGGTGCCCGAGGTGAAGGTGACCGTGGCCCACGGGCAGATGCCCGAGCGCGAGCTCGAGAAGCGCATGCTCGCCTTCGAGCACGGCGAGGCCGACGTGCTGCTCTGCACCGCCATCATCGAGAGCGGGCTCGACATCCCGCGCGCCAACACCATCCTGATCAATCGCGCGGACACCTTCGGCCTGGCGCAGCTCTACCAGCTCCGCGGCCGGGTGGGCCGGAGCTCGCAGCGCGCCTACGCCTACCTGCTGGTGCCCTCGGAGGAGGCGCTCACCGCCGACGCCAAGCGGCGGCTCGAGGCGATCCAGGATCTGGCCGAGCTCGGCAGCGGCTTCCGGCTCGCCAACATGGACCTGGAGATCCGCGGCGCCGGGAACCTCCTCGGCGCGGAGCAGTCGGGCCAGCTGGCCGCGGTGGGCTACGAGACCTACATGCAGATGCTGGAGGAGACGGTCGAGGAGCTGCGCGGCCACGTGCGCGAGGTGGAGGTGGATCCCGAGATCCGTCTGCCGGTGGCCGCGCGTCTGCCCGAGGACTACGTGCCCGAGATCTCGCAGCGCCTGGTCCTCTACAAGCGCCTGGCCTCCGCGCGCGACGAAGCCGAGGCCGACCGCATCCGCGACGAGATCCTGGATCGCTACGGCCCGCTCCCGGCCGACGCCGAGAATCTGCTGCAGGTGATCCGGCTCAAGATCCTGGCGCGTCGCCTCGGCGTCGCGGCGGTGGACGTGGCCCGGGGCGACCTGGTGCTGACGGCCGGCCCGGTGACGAAGATCGATCCGCAGCGTCTCGTGAACCTGATGACCCAGGCCGGGAGCGGCCTGCGCGTGACCCCCGATCACCGGATCCACGTGGCCCTGCCCGAGGGCACGCCCGCGGAGCTCTTCGCCTCCGCCCGGCAGGTGCTGCAGAATCTCGCGGCGTGAGCCTCCAGATCCGCCCCGCCCGCCCGGCCGACGCCGCGCGCCTGGCCGAGATCTACAACCCCTACGTCCTCGAGACCGCGATCACCTTCGAGGTGGAGCCGGTGGACGAGGCGAACCGGCGCGCCTGGATCGCGGGCCACTCGGAGACCGGGCGCTGGCGGCTCCTGGTGGGGGAGGAGTCGGGCCGGGTGGTGGGCTGGGCCAACAGCCGCCGCTTCCACGACCGCAAGGCCTACGAGCCCACCATCGAGACCGGGATCTATCTCGAGGCCGCCGCCCACGGGCGCGGCATCGGCCGCGCGCTCTACGGCGCGCTCTTCGACGCGCTCGCCGGCGAGGACGTGCACCGCGTGATCGCGGGCATCACGCTCCCGAACCCGGCCTCGCTGGCGCTCCACCAGCGCTTCGGCTTCCGCGAGGTGGGCGTCCTCTCCGAGGTCGGCCGCAAGCTCGGCCGCTGGTGGGACGTCCTCTGGATGGAGCGGAGGAGCGGCTAGTCCGGGGAAGCTCCGCTCGGCTCAGCCGAGCAGGCGCCGCAGCGGCGTCCCGAAGGCCAGGCGCATCAGCCGCTGCATCCCGGCCTCCTTGGCATGGGCGTAGGGATAGTTGCGCGCGGTCTGGCGCCCGCCGAAGCGATCCACCAGCACGGGCTGCGCGAAGCAGTAGTCCCGCGGGCCCGAGGGGCCGTTCACCGTGCCGACGCCGCTCGCCTTGCGTCCGCCGAAGGGCGCCTCGGGCGCGCCGTAGGTCATGGTCATGTCGTTCACGCAGACGCTCCCCGAGTCGAGCCGCACGGCGAGCCGGAGCGCGCGCTCCCGGTCGCGGGTCCAAAGCGTGGCCCCGAGGCCGTAGGGCGAGTCGTTCGCGAGGCGCAGCGCCTCCTCCTCGTCGCGCACGCGCTGGATCGGGAGCACGGGCCCGAAGGTCTCCTCCTGCATCACCAGCATCTCGTGGGTCACGTCCACCAGCACCGTGGGCTCGTAGTAGAGGCCCGCGAGCGCCGGGTTGCGGCGCCCGCCGGCGAGCACGCGGGCGCCCTTGGCCAGCGCGTCCGCCACGTGGGACTCCACGATCTCGAGCTGGCGCGGCCAGAACATGGGTCCGACGTCGAACTCGCCCGCCGCGCCCTGCCGGAGCGCTCGCGTGCGCTCCACCACGCGCCGCACGAACTCCTCCGCCACCGCCTCCAGCACGTAGACGCGCTCGGTGCTGAAGCAGACCTGTCCCGCGTTCAGGAACGCGCCCGCCACGGCGCCGCCGGCGGCGGCGTCGAGATCGGCGTCCGCGCACACGATCATCGGATCCTTCCCGCCGAGCTCGAGGGTGCACGGCACGAGGCGCCGCCCGCAGGACTCCGCCACGCGGCGTCCGGTGGCGACGCTCCCGGTGAAGGAGATCTTGTCGACGCCGGACTCCACCAGCGCCGCGCCCGTCTCGCCGTCGCCGAGGAGGACGTGCAGCAACCCCTCCGGCAGCCCCGCCTCCGCGAAGAGCTCGCCCACCAGCGCACCGGAGCGCGGCGTCACCTCGGAGGGCTTCAGCAGCACGGCGTTGCCCGCCACCAGCGCCTGGATCGTCGGGTTGATCGAGAGGATGAAGGGGCCGTTCCAGGGGCTGATCACCCCCACCACGCCGAGCGGCCGGTAGATCACGTGGAGCCGCTTCATCAGGCCGACCAGGCCGTGCACGCGGCGCCGCTCCGCACGCAGGAGCCGCGGCGAGCGCTTGGCGTGATAGGCGAGGGCGTCGCAGGCGGCGAAGATCTCGATCATGAGCGCGTCGAGGCGCGGCTTCCCGGACTCCGCCTCGATCACCCGCAGGAACTCGTCCTGCCGTGCCAGCAGCACGTCGAGCGCGCGCCAGAGCACCCGCGCACGCTCGGCCACCGGGCGCGCGGCCCAGGCGGGCTGGGCACGCCGCGCCGACGCGAGAGCGGCCTGCACGTCCTCCGCCGTCGCCACCTCGATCTCGCCCAGGGCCTCGCGGGTTGCGGGGCTCGCGAGCGCGAGCCGCCGGCGCGCTCCCGCCGGCGTGGAAACGGGGGTCACGATGGCCATGCGTCCTTCTCCTCCAGGGGACGACTCACCGCTGCGACGGTGCGCCGCCCGGCTCAGGCGCCCCGCTGCGGCAGCAGGCAGGCGTGGATCGCCTCCTCGCCGGGGATCTCCCGCGCGAGGGTGCGAATCGCCGTCTCCGCGTCGCGGAGCTCGAAGTCGTGGGTGTGGAGCTTCTCCAGCGGGAGCCGCCGCGACTCGATCAGGCGGATCGCGCGATCGTACGCCGCCCAGGTGACGCCGATCGCGCCCCGCAGCGTGATCTCCTTCAGCACGATCTTGTCCGACACGAATCCCGGTACGGGGAGGAAGCCCTTGACACCGGCCAGCACGACCGTGCCGCCGGGCGCCACGTGGTCGAGGGCCTCGGCCACCGGCGCGGTGGCGTACGCCGTGACCTCCACCACCACGTCCACGCCGGCGCCCCCGGTGAGCTCTCGTACCCGGGCCTTCGTGTCCTCGTGCTCCACGTCGATGGTGGCGTCGGCGCCGAGCTCGCGGGCGAGCGCGAGCTTGCGCGCGTCGGCGGCGAGGCCGGTCACGATGACGAGGCCCGCGCCCGCCTGCCGGGCGGCGATCACCGACGCGAGCCCGCGCTGGCCCGGACCCATCACCAGGAGGCTCGCCCCGGGCTCCAGCCGCGGGATCTCCACCGCCCAGCGGAAGCCCGCGCCGAGCGGATTGAAGAGCACGGCGAGGGCGGGCGGGAGGGTCGGGTCGAGCTTGTGCACGATCGAGTCGGCGTCGAGCACCATGTGCTGCGCGTAGCCGCCCCACAGGCCGTGGCCGCTCGAGAGCGGGACGTAGGAGTAGACGCGGCGCCGCACGCAGAGGGGGTAGCGCCCGGCCAGGCAGCGGGGACAGCAGCGGCAGGGGAGGAGGCTCTCCACCGCCACCCGGTCGCCGAGCTCCACTCCCCACCGACGCGCTGCGGTGTCACCGATCGCCAGGATGCGTCCGACGGGCTCGTGGCCCGGGATCAGCGGCAGCGGCACGCGAAGCGCCCCGGTGTACTGCTCGACGTCGCTGCCGCAGATGCCGCAGGCCTCCACCTCGAGGAGCGCGCTGCCGTCCCCGATCTCGGGGATCGGGAGCTCGCGGGGCTCGAGCTTCCGCGGCGCCGTCTGCACCATGGCGAGGGTCTTGCGGGGCAGGGCCATCGCTCCCTTGTAGCCGATCCGGCGGCCCGGGTTGAGGCCCGGGTCGCGGGAGCGCTCAAGCGACGCCGAGCGGCCTCCGATACCGGCGTCGCTGGAGGTCCCATGGCGAACCCCTCGATCAAGGGTGCGGCCTTGCAGTCGGTGACCGAGGACGTGCACCGGCTGCGCAACGCCGGCCGCCTTCCCGAATCCCTCCTCACCACGCGGCTGAAGCCCGAGGACCTGCAGGCTCTGGACGAGCTCACCGTGCCCGGCCTCTGGTACCCGATCGCGACCTACGGCCGGCTCCTCGACCTGCTCTGCGAGGTGGAGGGGCGCGGGCGGCCGGACTACCTGGTCGAGCGCGGGGTGCGGGCGGCCGAGCGGCTGATGGCCGCCGGCGCCTGGCGCCACTTCCTGGCGAGCGCCGACCGCTGGGGCGAGCGGGCGGGCGAGGCGATGATCCAGGTGGCCAAGGGCTTCTACAACTTCACCGACTGGGTCCTCGAGCATCATGCGGCGACCGACCGCTACACGCTCTCGGTGCAGGGGGCCGGCGACTTTCCGGACGCCGCACGCTACGCCGCACAGGGCTTCGTGCAGGTGCTCTTCGCCCGGATGGGCGGGAGGCCGGTCGAGGTGACGAGCGTGCGCCCGAGCCCCGACCGCGTCGTCTACGAGATCCGGCGCTAGGGCCGCCCGCCGCGGGCCGGCCGCCCGAGGCGCACGTCGCGCCCCACCCGGCGCCGCGCGGACCAGCCGTCCGCCACCAGCGCCGGCTTCGCTCCCTCCAGGAAGCGCCGCGCCGCTCCCGCGTCGTCGAAGCGCAGGTCCCACTGCACCCGCCGCGTGCCGTCGCCGAGCCGCACCTCGCGCCGCAGATCGTCGTCGAAGCCCGCGAGGAGCGCGCGGGCCCGTCCCCGCGTGGCGGGCTCGCGCAGCAGGCGCCAGAGCAGGGCGTAGGCCCCCTCGCGGCCGGCGCGCTCCGGCGTCCCCGCGAGCGGGAGCGCGCCGAGCGGCTCGGGCCGGGCGTGGGGATCGCGCTCCGGCCGCAGGATCGCGACGCTCGCGCGTGGCGGATCGCGGAAGAGCGCGTCCACCGCCGCCCAGCCGCCGCGCTCTCGCACCGCAGCCACGAAGCGCGAGCCGTCGCCGTACTCGAAGAGCTTCTCGAAGAGGCTCGCCTCCACCGGGCCCCGCTCCGGGAGCTTCGCGTGGGCGGCGAAGTCGTAGTGCATGAGCTCGATCACCGCGAGCATGGCCTCGCCCTCGACCAGCGCGTCCAGCGCGCGGCCGGCATCGGGATCGCCCTTCACCCGCTCGTGGAGCGCCGCCAGGTCGAAGCGCTGGTCCTGGAGGGCGTGGGCGAGCTCGTGGAGCAGCGTGCCGCGGCGGAAGCGCGCGCTCCGCTCCGGCACCACCACGAGGCTCCGCGTCGCGGTGTCGTACCAGCCGGCCAGGTGGGTGTCCGGGGCCTCGCGCACCTCGAGCTCGACGGGGTGCAGGAACGCGACCCCGCGCCAGCGCTCGAGCGCGGCCTGGAGCTCCGGGAGGTCGCCCCGAAGCTGCGCGAGGGCGCTGGCGGCGTCGGTCGGCGGGGTCGCCGGCTCCGCTGCCCGCGCGCGCTCTCCCGCCGCGAGGGCGGCTGCGAGCAGGAGCACCCCGGCGGCGCGTCGCGGCATGGCGGCACGGTAGCGGCCTGCGCCCGGCGCTTCCGCCGGCGCCGCCGCGGCGTATCCTGCCCGCGACGGAGGTCCCCATGTCGCTGGCCGCCCTCTGCTTCGCCCCGCTGACCGAGGTGTCCGACCGCATCCGCCGCCGCGAGCTCTCGCCGGTGGAGCTCGTCCGCGCGCTCCTCGCCCGCATCGAGGCGATCGACGGCAGGCTCCATGCCTTCCTCCGCGTCCTCTCCGAGCCCGCGCTCGACGAAGCCCGAACGGCCGAGGCCGAGATCGCGCGCGGCGGCTGGCGCGGGCCGCTGCACGGCGTCCCGCTCGGGATCAAGGATCTCCTCGACACGCGCGGCGTGCCCACCACCTGCGCCTCGCGCGTGCTGCGTGACCACGTTCCGGATCGCGACGCCACCGTGGTGCGTCGCCTGCGCGAGGCCGGGGCGGTGATCCTCGGCAAGCTCCACATGACGGAGTTCGCCTTGAGCGGCTACCACCCGGATCTCCCGGTGCCCGTGAACCCGTGGGATCCGAGCCGCTTTCCCGGCCTCTCCTCCAGCGGCTCCGGCGTGTCCCTGGCGGCGGGGCTCTGCTTCGGCGCCCTCGGCACCGACACCGGCGGCTCGATCCGCTTCCCGGCGGCGGCCTGCGGCGTGGTGGGCCTGAAGCCCACCTACGGCCGGGTGAGCCGGGCCGGCTGCTTCCCGCTCGGCGACTCGCTCGATCACGTGGGGCCGATGGCGCGGCGGGTCGCCGACGTGGCGGTCCTGCTCGAGGCGATGGCCGGGCCGGATCCCGACGATCCGACGACTCTCGACGAGCCGGCACCGCTCTGTGTCGCGGCGCTCGAGGCGGGGCTCCATGGGGTGCGCGTCGGGGTGGACCTCGACTACGTCTCGAAGGAGACCGATCCCGCCGTGGTGGAGGCGCTCCAGGCCGCGCTCGGCGTGCTGGAGCGGGCCGGCGCCACCCTGGTCGAGGTGCACGTGCCGCCGGTCGACGAGCTGGTGGCGGACTGGTCGGTGATCTGCGCGCCCGAGGCGCTGGTGGCCCACGCGCGCTTCTATCCCGAGCGCGCCGCGGACTACGGCCCGACCTATCGGACCTTCCTCGAGTACGCGGCGCGCCTCTCCGCGCGCGACTACGCCGCAGCGAGCAGCCGGCGCCGCGACTGGAGCGGGAGGCTGCGCCAGGTCTTTCGCCGCGCCGACGTCCTGGCGTGTCCCTCGGCGCCCTTCCTCCCGCTCCCGGTGTCGGTGCTCGCGCCGCACGCGCCCTTCGACCCGACGGGGGCCCGCGCGCTGCTGCGCTTCACCGGGCCCTTCGACTTCAGCGGGAGCCCGACCCTCTCGGTGCCGAGCGGCTTCAGCGCCGAGGGGCTGCCCCACAGCCTGCAGCTCGTGGGCCCGCACCTCGGCGAGGCGATGCTCTGCCGGGTGGGTCACGCCTACCAGCAGGCCACCGCCTGGCACGAGCGCCGCCCGCCGCTCGCCGCCTGAGCCGCCACGACCCGAGCGGGCCACGAGGCCCGTCCAGGAAGGAGGAGCCGCGTGCGCCTGCCGGAGAAGGGCCTCTCCAGGGACGAGGTCTTCGCGCGTCTCGAGTCCTACCGCGCGGGCGACGTGAGCTGGCGCGACGGACGCACCTTCGCCTACGTCTACGATCCCGGGCCCGAGGCCGAGGCGGTGATCCGCCAGGCCTACGGCATGTTCCTCTCCGAGAACGGCCTCGACCCCACCGTCTTCCCGAGCGCGCTCCGCCTCGAGAGCGAGCTCGTCGCGATGGCCGCGAGCCATCTCGGCGGCGACGAGAACGTGGTGGGGAACGTGAGCAGCGGCGGCACCGAGAGCATCCTGCTGGCGGTGAAGGCGGCGCGCGACCACGCGCGCGACCGGCGGCCGGGCGTGCGGACGCCCGAGATGATCCTCCCCGTCACCGCCCACGCCGCGTTCCAGAAGGCCGCGCACTACCTGGACGTGAAGCCGGTGCGCGTGCCCGTGGACTCCGGGACCTTCCGGGCCGACCCGGACGCCGTGCGCCG
>Ga0316620_10000814_pt1 | contig 12837 bp, 9 predicted proteins | sample OWC_Aug_M1_C1_D5_FD_207651 | JGI IMG/M metagenome (GOLD analysis project Ga0316620, IMG submission 207651) | Wetland soil microbial communities from Old Woman Creek delta, Ohio, United States - OWC_Aug_M1_C1_D5_B | ecosystem: Environmental > Terrestrial > Soil > Wetlands | place: USA: Ohio... | reverse complement strand
CGTTGTCCATTTCCGAAACGGCACAGATACTGCACGACAAGTGAATCCCACGGTCGAAACCACGAAATACACGGCGCGGCCGGCGGCCGCAACCAATGGAACCACGAGGACCTCAAAGACCTTCCTTTTGATCTTGCAGCCTGATGATCTGCTCCCGGCGGTGCTTGTGACACTGTACGCCGGCTTCTTTGGGTTCTTCGAGGTCTTCGTGGCTGATTATGCTGCGGCTCTGCTGCGCCGTGCATTTCGTGGTTAAGATCCGACTGCCGGGGGGTATGTCAGCGCTTCACCGGCCTCAGGTTGCGCCCGTAATAGATGTCGGCCGGGATGTGGTGCCCGATATAGACTTTCTCCAGGATGGAGTAGAGCGTCGGGTCGTAGGCCTTGAGATCGTCCGGCGACTGGACTCGGGTCTCCCCGTCATAAAACTCGATGTTCGACCAGAACCACCACTGGGTTCCTTCCGCCCAGTATTCGGCCAGGGTATTGATGGCGTACTGGCCCTTGAAACGGTTTTTTGCCTTCGCGTCTTCATAGGCAGCCTGCAGCTCGAGCAGGAGTTGCGGGTCTACGGTGCGGAGCGCGCCCATGATGTTGTGGCTGAACTCGTGCACCAGGATGTGCTCGCCGTAGTAGCGTGTCGCCGGATAGCCGAGCAGGTTTTCCTCGGCACAGGAGGTGACGTTGCCGCCCATGCCTCTCGCGCGGCGATTCCAATACTGCTGATCGGTCATGCTGCCGATGCCGCCCGGATTGTCATAGTTCTCCCTTTCGCGCGGTGTCAGCCGCGGATCCTCCTTGGCGGGCTTTTTCATGTTCCGGTACTCGGGCAGGTCGGTTTGCATCTCGGTTTGCGCCATGATGCACACGCGGGCCCGGCGGCCCATCATCACCGCACGCACGTCCGATCGTTTGGCGAGCATATAATTCACGATGTCGCGCGCCATGAGCAAAGCCGTATCGGGCACTTTCTCGGAAGCCACAATCGGGATGCCCGCGGCATCAGCGTACTTTTTGTAGAACGGATCCAGGCCAAGTTCCGCCGGCGGCGCGCCGACCATCGTCTTTGCGTAGTCCTGCACGATGGGCTTCTGCGGCTCTCCGGTTGCCGCAGCCTGTCCTTTGGCGCTCCCCGCGGGTCCCGATGCGGAATACAGTAGAAGTGCCTGCAGCACTGCTGCCATGGCGAATGCTCGTCTCATGCCTAACTCCATTTCCTTCACGATCAGTATTTTTCTTAACCACGAAATACACGAAACACACGAAATATGTTTCGTGTATTTCGTGGCTGCTATGATGTTATTTCGCTACTTTCTGATCAGTTCCATTTTCGCGGCGGGCCCTGCCATCATCAGCTCGGCGCGCCACGGATAATCCCAGTTCCCCGTCTGAATCATGGGCACCGGTTTGCCGTCCTGCAGCAGCTCGTACTTCGAGTTTATCGGGAGCGAGAGGCGCACGCCGGTCCTGTGTGTGCCGGCCGTGCGGTTTTCGACGGTGAAGGCGATCTTCTGCAGCGCCTTGTCCATGGTGATCGTCCCGTCCCCGACAAAGCCGTCGCGCTCGAGTTCCAGCTTGAGGCGGCGGACATCTTCCGGAAACGGCAGGTACATGTCGGGAATGACGACGTGCAGGCGCCGCCGCAGGCCGTCGCGCGGATTGACCGATAGGGTGTTGCCGTCTTCCGTCATGGCGCCGCCATAAGCGAACCAGCCGAAAACCGGATCGCGTGTGACGATGGTCGCCGCCATGCGCAGCGCGCCGCCGTAGCCCAGGTCGATCTCGCCGTCGTACCACCAGGCGCCGCGGGGTACCATCACGCCGCCGGGATAGCTTGATCCCATCCACGCGCTGCCGGCCTTGGACGACATGAACTGCCAGCCCGAGGCGCCGTCATTCTCCGGGCCCGGATACCAGTAGCCGTAGTTGGTTTCCGGCCGGCCGGTGTTCATCAGGCACCAGGAGCTGAGGTAGGAGGCATATCCGAGCTGCAGCCATTCGTACGGCTGCGGGGCGAAGTTGAGGGCGTAGTCGAGGACGCCCCAGCCCCCCATGGCGGCCATGTAGCTGACACCGCCGTCGGCGCCGAGCGTGTAGTAGGCCGGATTGAGCCAGCCGCGCACCACCAGCCCCGATGCCAGCTGGCGGTCCATGAAGGCGCGCGAGTCCTCCCGCCGGACCATCGGGTGCGAGTACCATTTCTTGAGCCTGAGGTCGAACCACAGATTCAGGTCGGGCTTCATCTCGTGGGTCGCCCCGTATTTGGCGAAAGCATAGGTCGACTCGAACGCCGTGCGGTCGAAAGCGTACTCGGATCGGAACGGGTACAGATCGTCGTAGACGAAGTATTTGACCTTCTTCTCCCACTCGTTGCGCAGCCAGGCAGCCTGTTCCGCAAAGCCCTCCTGTTCGAGCGCGTCGATCAGCTCGAGCACGATGAGCTCGTTGTAAAGGCCCCATTTGTAGGTGTCGTAATACTCCGGATAGATCTCGTAGGGATAGATATAGAAGGCGCGGGCCGTCTCCCAGGCGCGCTGGAGATAGCCGGCAGCGTCGAGGTATTTCGACATCTCGGGATACATCTTGGCAATCTGGTACATGTGGAAGTAGAGCATGATCACGTGCGGATAGTCGTACGATCGCCAGACATGTTCCTTGACCAGGTCGCGCAGCGCCGTCGCCCCGGAGGTGAGTTTCTCGGCGTAAGCCCTGCGGCGCGCCGGATCGCGGTTGACGTACCAGTTCGGCGTGCCGTACACGCCGTACGGATAGGGGCGTTCGTCATCACGCCGCTGCAGGCCTCCCCAGACGAAGTTCTTCAGGTAGTACTCCAGCGACTCGATCTCCTTCGGATCGGGGAAGGTGACGTTTTTCGATGCCAGATAGGGCGCCTTGCAGAGGCCCGGATCGTCGCAGGTCAGGACGTACACCATGCGGTCCAGGAAGATGTCCGGATCGTCGATAGTGCGCGTGACCTTCGCCTTCATGTCGTAGGGACCGTACACGCCGTTCCACCACTTCGACGGATCCCGGATTTGCTGCCTGTTGACGATGAATGCCGCGCGTTTCTTGATCAGGGCCTCCATCGGCTCGGTGACAAAGAACTCGAGGCAGGTCCGGCGCCCGCCGTCGTGCCGGATCGTCAACAGGTTTTCGCCGAGCCTGCTGAAAGCCGCTTCGTAGACATAATGGCCGGGCACGGGCGTGCCGAGCGACTTGACGCGGGTCTGCCCGGGGAACTCTGACTGGATGTCCTCGATGGCGGCCCTGGTGTGCAGCGAAAAGCGCGCCGTCAGGTTCTCGGGGACCGTCATGCCCGGCACGACGCGGATATCGAAAAGCCCCTCCTGATAAAGCCGCTCGCGCAGCTCTTCATAGCTGCTGGCCCATTGCATGCGGAACCCGCACTCTGCCTTGCTGCCCGGCCTGCCGGCCGGAGCCAAGTCCAGTGTCGTGTGGGCCTGGCGCCAGGTGCCGCGCTTTTCGGCGGGGCCGCTGCGGCCCGAATGGACATAAACCTGAGCGCCGCCCCGCCCGCCGCCCCCGCCCGCGTATTCGAGCTTCGTTCCGGGACGGATGGTCACCAGAAGGAAGGGGGGCGCACCCGAAGCGCGCACGAAATAGAAAAAGGATCCGTGGCCCGAGATGAACTGGTGCCGGAGGAACCCGCGCTCGAAGATCTGGACGGGACTTTCCCCCGCAGGGCCGGTTACCGGGACGCTTATGCCGAGATCGCCGATCTGCACCGGTGCTTTTCCGGCGGCTGCCAGTTCCACCGTCCAGTCGAGAACCTTTCCGTCGGTGCGGTACGTCTCGACGACCTTGAGAGGCGCTTTTTCCCCGTCGTACGTGTACGCGACCGTGCCGTTTTCCGGCGAGGCAGTCCATTTCGGTCCGCGCGGCGGGAGATCAACCCAATCGCCGGTGCCCGTGCGATAGCACAGAATCAGGCCGAGCGTGGCGGTGCTGCCGCCGCCTGCACCACGTCCGCCGCGCCCGCCACCCGCTGCCGCCGCGGGCATCAGGACCGCTCCAAATGGGTCGCGCGGGTTGGCGAGCCGGGAAATTCCCCGTTCATCATAGGAGAAACGGAAGTCTCCCCTCTCGATCGTGCCGCCCGCCGCCTGAACCGCGGCAGGCTGCTGCCCGGGCGTCACGAACGGAAGCGCGCACAATATCCAAAGCAATATGAGCACGTTCATTTTTGATTCCCCTCGGTGAGCATGATTCCAATTCTGCGTTGATGAAGCGCCGATCCCGGCAGTGCATGTTCTACCATTTTCCGGAGCAGGCTGCATCCCGGAATTCGGGGAGCGATTCCAGTGATGATCCGACGAATCTTTCTGGACACGGAATAACACGGATATGCACGGATTCACTCCATGGAAATCCGCGCACACCGGCGTTGTTCCGAGTCCTTATTCGTCTTTCGAAGCAGCTCCTCATGCTCCGCAGCACACCCGGTGACCGACAAGAAAGAAAAAAGCAACCACGGATTCCACGGATTACACAGATTTGATGGACGGCCCCATTCCCGAGGGACAGAAATCAGTGAAATCCGTGGAATCCGTGGCTGCTTTTCAAACAAAACGTTTCTTATCGGAGCAGCCTAGCCTCAGCGTATCGAGCTGAGATCCGGCCTCGATAACAACAGGTTGGGCCCTTTTGGATCGCAGACACAATATCATGTAGTTCAAATACTTACGGTCGACTCGAAGAACATTCCGGGTTCACCCTGCGGATGAAAAAAGTAGAAAAAATGCATTGACATGGCTCGACTGCAGACCTATTTTGTGGGTAATTGTGGGTAGTGATGGGTAGTTTTTGGTGAGCGCTCATGTCGAGATTTCGCGGCAGGTACAACTACTCGATCGATCAAAAGGGACGCATCAATATCCCATCCAAGTTTCGACGCCTGCTGTCTCCCGAGGCACAGAAGACTTTTGTCATCAGCCGTGCTCCGGATGGCTGCCTGTGGGCATACCCCAAGGATGCCTGGGAGAAATTCGAGGATTCGCTCATGGCGATGCCTGTGAGCAGGGAAGTGAACAAATTCCAGCGCGAGATCCAGAATACCCTGAGCGATTCCGTGCTTGACAAGCAGGGGAGGATTACGCTGACGCCCCTGCAGTTGCAGATCGCCGGCATTCACAAAGACGTGAGCATCATCGGCCGCGGCCGCTACCTGGAAATCTGGGACACCCGTCGATTCGAGGCCTACACGGGCGGCGGCGAGGATTTCGACGAGGTTTACTACAAGACATTGCAGGCTGGAGTGCAACGCGACTGATCTCCGCTTTTCTGTGGACACGCACGTGGGCAGAGACGAACGGATTGTATGCGGGCTTGACGTCGGTACCCGGAAGACGTGTGCGGTTGCTGTCCGTCTGCATTCCGACGGGACACCTGAGGTGGCCGGCAGCGGTCATGCCGACAGCAGCGGGCTGGTCAAGAGCGCTATCGTGAACCTCGAGGAGGCCGGGGCTTCGATTCGCCGTGCCGTCGAAGACCTGGAATCCAGGTCGGGCCTCTGCCTGGATTGGGTCATGACGGGAATCACCGGAGCGCACATCGGCAGCCATCACTGTCGTGCGGCGGCCGGCATCGAGGGGAAGTACCGCGAGGTGACGGAGCGGGACATGGCGCAGGTGATGCGCGCTTCCCAGTCGATCTCGCTGCCGCAGGGGCGGGAGATTCTCCATGTGCTGCCGCAGGAATTCCTCCTGGACGAGCGCCAGGGGATCAGGGATCCGGTGGGGCTGGCGGGATCGCAACTGGCGGTGAAGGTTCACATGATCAGCGCCGACAGTTCGCTGACCCAGAACCTGATTCATGCCGCGAACCGCGCCCGGATGAGGGTGCGCAAGATCGCCTTCCTGCCGCTGGCAAGCGGCGAAGCAGTGCTGACCGCCGACGAAAGGGAGGCCGGGACGGTGCTGATCGACATCGGCTGCGGCACGACCGGCGTCGCGCTGTTTCTGGGCGATTCCGTGCCGTTTGCGTCGGTGATCCCCGCAGGCGGCGGCCATTTTACCAACGACCTGGCGGATGGCCTCAGTGCCCCGACGCATGAGGCGGAGCGGATCAAGAAGGAATGCGGCGACGTTCTCCTCGAGCGTGTCACCCGTGATGAGACGATCAAGGTCCAGGGTTTTGGCCATCGGGGCGTCCGGGATGTCTCACGCCGGGAGGCATGCGAGATCCTGCACTACCGCGCCCTGGAATTGCTGCAGCTCGTCAGGGACGAGCTGGTCCGCTCCGGCTTGCGGGAACAGCTCGTGGCCGGGGCGGTGCTCACGGGCGGCGGCAGCCTGCTGGAGGGCATGCTGGAACTGGCCAGCCAGATTCTGCAGATGCCCACGCGGCTAGGAGTGCCCTTGGCGATCGACGGCATGACGGCCGGGCTGGCCGATCCAGCGTATGCCGGCGCCATCGGCCTGGCAATGCTGCAGGTGAGGAATGTCCGCGCACAGAATCCTTATCGCGCGTGGCTGCCCGCGGGATCCTCATTGACTCACAAATTCCTGTCGTGGATCGGAAACTAGCCGGCCGAGTCTGGTAGCCGGCACAGCTCAGAGGTAATCATGCAGCTCGATCTGCCCAAGTCCACGCAACCGATGTCGATCACGCTGGCCGAGGACCGGCCTGTGCCGGTGAAGATTGTCGTCGTCGGCATCGGCGGCGCCGGCGGCAATGCGGTCGACCGGATGAGGGATGCCGGAATCGGCGGCGTCGAGCTGGTGGCAGCCAACACCGACATCCAGGCATTGCAGCAGTCACAGGCTCCGCTCAAGCTGCAGATCGGCGCCCAGATCACCGGCGGCCTCGGATGTGGAGGCGACCCTGAGCTTGGCAGGCGGTCGGCCCTGGAGGACACGGAACGCATCCTGGATCTCCTCGAGGGAGCGGACATGGTATTCCTGACGGGCGGGCTGGGAGGCGGGACCTGCACCGGCGCCGCGCCGGTAATCGGCAGTCTGGCAGCCGAATCCGGAGCGCTCACCGTGGCCGTGGTCACGACCCCATTTGGTTTTCTGGGCAGAAAACGCAGACAGTACGCCGAGGCGGCTCTTCGGGAGTTGCAGAGCGCGGTCGACACGCTGATCACGATTCCGAATGAGCGCCTGCTCGCCGTCCTGGGGGAAGATGCGCTGCTGGAGGAGTCCTTTTGTTTTGCCGACGACGTCTTGTGCCAGGCGGTTCAGGGCATCTCCGACATCATTACCAAGCCCGGCATCATCAACGTGGATTTTGCCGACGTGCGGGCCGTCATGGCGGGCAAAGGAATGGCGTGGATGGGGACCGGGACTGCGGAAGGGGCGGACCGCGCGGTGGCCGCAGCCAGGCGTGCGATCTCCAATCCGCTGCTGGAGGCGCCGTTTGCCGCCGGCGGCAGCACGGTGCTGCTGAACATCACCGGCCGCAGAGGAAGCATGAAACTGCGCGAGGCCGAAGCGGCTGCGGCGGCTGTCGGGCAGATGGCAAGCGTGGCGGACCTGTATTTCGGCGCCATCTATGACGACACCATGGGCGATCGCATCAAAGTCACCGTCATCGCCACCGGCTGCAGGCAGGCCGACTCTGATGATGCGGAACCCGCCGAAACCCCCTCCCGTCCTTCCGGCCATCCTGCGGGCACGCAGCCGCCGCCTGCAGTGTCCGGAATTTTCGAGGGCGCCCTGCCATCCTTCAAGGAAAACCTGGACGTACCCGCGTACAAACGGCGGAACGCAAAGTAGCGAAAGCGGCGCATCCCTGTCCGATATTTCCTGCATTGCCCGGGGCCTGTCAGAGTACAATGGCCAAAGCAAAGAACCGGCCACGAATCCCGGCGGGGGATCCGGCACTCGCCGCGGCCTTCATGACTGCGGTGACGGTGCGAGTGCCCATGCAACCACCCTTGTATTCAGGAGGTCCCATCATGAATCGCATCGCCAAACTGTTCAGCAGAACGCCAAGCGTGACGGATATCCGGCTGCAGCTCAAGGAGGTCGAACGCGATCAGCGAAAGAAACGGCGCGACCTGGAAGTCCTGGAACAGGCCAAACAGCAGAAGGTCAAACAGGCCGTGGCTGCCAAGAAGGCGGGCAACCAGGAGCTGCTGCAGGACATCTTCCGGGAGATGAGGCAGGTGGAGATCGACAACGGCCACGTCAACGACGACCTGCGCCGCATCTCCCTCACCAAGATCGCCCTCAACGCCTTTCTCCGCAAGGCGGAGCTGCTGGAGAAAAAGCAGGATCGAAAAAGCCTGCAGAACCTCGTCTCGCGGTTCAGCAGCAGCACGATCCAGAAGGCGATCGACAGCGCCGAGGTGGATGACGATACCTTCAACGGCATGCTGGATGAAATCCTGGGGGAGGAAGAACTGGAGGCGACCCACGGCAAAGCAAAGGAGGATGTCGGCTTTGCGGCGTTCGACCGGGCGATCGGCGAGATGGCGAAAGCCGAGGAATTCGGCGCCGCCGAGGAAGAGCCCGTGAAACTGCCCGCGGAAGACCGCTCTGCTGCAATCAAGTCTCCGGACAACTACCCTTCCTATGGCGACAAGGTAAAGGTGAAAGGCCCGGACAACTATCCCTCTTACGCAGACAAGCCCAAAGCCAAGGCTCCCGACAATTATCCTTCCTACGGCGACAAGCCCAAGGCTGTCGAAGACCTCATCCATGAGCCGCTTGAACCCGTATTCCCCGGGAGCATTAAAGAGGACGCGGATGCATCGGCGAACCCCAGTCCGAGCCCAAGTCCGAGCCCGAGTCCCAGTCCCTCTCCGACGCCGGACCCGTGCGAGGCCTATTGCACCGGCGCCCTGGCTCCGCGGGATCGGGTGCACGGATAAAGACCTCCTGTGGGGTAGTGTTGGCGTTACCTGGGGGAAGCCAGCTTGTGGATCAAACCCTTTCAAGCCGCTGGAAAATTTTACCTGTATTCCGCCTGGAACAACGCGATCCACCGCACCAGTGCCGGGCCGTACCGCCACTTTGCCGACCATGCCGATCCGGGCGAAACCGGCATGCAGAGCCGGGTTGCAGCTGCGCTCGGGCTGCTACCCGACCACCCGGTGCCTTTCGAGGTTTTTCCGGATGCCATGATTCGGACGGGCCTGGCCCGGCTGCAGCGGGAAGGCCCGGTCCGTCTGGTGATGACGGTCGGCGAGGCATGCAATTTCCGGTGCCGCTACTGCGTTTTTTCCGGAGTCTATCCTTACGCCAGGCGGCACGGTTCCGGCAGTATGCCCGTCGGGACGGCCCTCAGAGCACTGCGATGGTACTTCGGCTTTTCCAGACGACGCTATGGCATTCAGTTTTATGGAGGCGAGCCGCTGCTGCAGCTCCGCCTGATCGAGCGCCTGGTGGAGGAGGCCAGGAAACTGGCGCCTCCGGGTGCGCGGCTCCGTTTCGGCCTGACCACCAACGGTTGGCTGTTGGATGATGCGGCCATCGCCTTTCTGGCGGAGAATGCTTTCGATCTGGCCATCAGCCTGGACGGGCCGGCGTCGGTACATGACCGTTATCGGCGAACGCTGTCCGGCCGCCCCACATTCCGCCGTGTCTGGAACCGCGTCCGGCGTATCCGGGAGATCTATCCGGATTATTTTGACAAGCAGGTGACCTTCCTCATGACGCTGGCCCCTCCGGGCCGTATCCCGGAAATCATCGAGTTCTGCCGGCAGCATTCCGACGTTTTTGCCGGCAAGCTGCCAGGGCTGGTGACGCTGAACGAGGCGCCGCCGGCGCTGTACGAAGCTCTTGGCGTGGCATGCGGCCGGGAGCGCGTCGATTTGACCTCCCTGCGGGAGCAGTATCACGCTGCCCTTGCCCGAGGGGAGGTCCCGGATGGTCTGGGTCGTGCAGCGAGTGAGGTGGCCATGAGGATGCTCGTGCGCCGGAGCATGACGTCGCCGCCGGTCCTGAGGATTTCTGCCGGCCAGTGTGTACCCGGCGCACGCTGTCATGTGACCCCCGACGGAGCGTTGCACATGTGCGAACGCGCCAACGTGAATCTTCCGATCGGCCACGTGGATTCAGGTTTCGATGAGCGTGGAATCGAGGGACTGCTGAGGAGCTTTTCGCAACTCATCCGCACGCACTGCCGCGATTGCTGGGCAATCCGGCTATGCCGGCGTTGCATGGCCGATTTTGCCGAGGGTGCGCTGCTTGCGCCTGACCGGTTGGCGGCAATGTGCCCGGGCCGCAAGCTGGCCCTGGAGCGAGATCTCATCGATTACTGCAGGGCGCGTTCCCGGGATGACCACTGTTTTGACGATCTGGCTGCCGGCCGGGACGATGAGGATGACCCTGCGGATTAGCGGCGACCGGAGAATCGCGCCGCAAAGACAGCAATGCGCCGGGCGCGATCCGTGAATCCACCCTGTCCTTGATGGAGTCCCGGCGCTGTCGCCGCACAGCTGCCTCAGTCCGATGCCGCGCTTCCAGGGGAGAGCATGGTTGAGGTCGAGTTTTGCCGCCGGCCGGCTACAGCCGCCCGAACAGATCCTCGGATCCGGCGCCGAAGTAATTGATGACGCTGACCGAGCGGACCAGGGCTTGGGGCATATCAATGATTTCCAGCGCGTGGCCGGGGCATCCCAACCTGGCGCACACGTGGATCCTGTTCTTGCCGCCCGGCAGCAGCAGCAGGACGCACTTTTCTGAGCCGCACCCTTTCTGAGAGCAGGCATGCCGCTCGGTCATGGCCGTATCGCAATAAGGACAATGCGCCTCGGCAAATACCGGCTCATGACCGGAAATCTTGGGAACAAAGCTGAAAAGTTTCGTATGACTGCCCCAGAACGCGTCAACGAACAGCAATCCCGATTCCTGATTGATGACAACCTTCAGCTTGATCGACGCTTCGTCGTGAATACGGACGCTGTCCACGACTAGGTTGTGGCCCTTGGGGCAGAACAGGGATTCGACCAGCAGGAAGTCATGATCCTGCTTTTTGACCAGCCGGAAGCCTCGCGGAATTGCCCGGATGAACTCATCCGGGATTTTTTTTGCCGTCAGATTCATCGCATTTTCCCCACAAATCTATGAAACAGTCGTCGTGCTGTCACATCATAATAGAAATCCGGGTCAATTGGACAGTCCCGTGCTGACAAATCGACGAATACGGTGGTGGCCTGCAACCCGGCATGAGCGTACAATAAGCTCCGAGTTACCTATCATTGAGGGATTGTGAGGAGGCAGAAGATGAGGGTTTTACGTGGAGTAAGCAGGGGATGGATGGCGATCGTCGTGCTGATGGTGGCCGGCAGTGTCAGTCTGCAGGCGCAACAGGCCCAGCAGGCTCAACAGGTGAAACCATTTCAGCCGGAAGTGGGACAATCCGGCAAGGACGTGGTCTGGGTGCCGACGCCGCAGGCGCTGGTCGACAAGATGCTCGACATGGCCAAGGTCACCCCGTCGGACTTTCTGATGGACCTCGGATCAGGCGACGGACGGACCGTGATCACGGCGGCCAAGCGCGGCGCGCGAGCCCTCGGCATCGAGTACAATCCCGACATGGTGGATCTGTCGATTGCCAATGCCGCCAAGGAGGGGGTCAGCGACAGAGCAAAGTTCATGAAAGCGGACCTGTTTGAGACCGACTTTTCCCAGGCGACCGTGATCACCCTGTTTCTTCTCCCCGATATCAACCTTAAGCTGCGGCCGAAAATACTCGAAATGAAGCCCGGAACCCGGGTGGTGTCCAACAGCTTCTCCATGGGCGAATGGGAGGCCGATGAGACCGCCACGGTGGAGGAAGGGTGCACAAGCTGGTGTACGGCTCTCTTCTGGGTTGTTCCCGCCAAGGTGGCGGGGAAGTGGCGGCTGGGCAACGGGGAACTCACGCTTACGCAGGAATTCCAGATGCTGCAGGGATCGCTGGCAATGAACGGCAAAAGCCTGCTGATTTCGGACGCCAGGATGCGTGGGGATCAGATCACCTTCACCGCCGGCGGCTCGGTCTATACAGGCCGCCTGAAGGCGGGCACGATGGCGGGCACCGTACAAACCGGCGGCAGCCAGGCCGCCTGGAGTGCGGTCCACGCAGACAAATAGCGAGCGGTCGAGCCTGCCGCGCTTTCCGCAGCCGCTCCCCCCTGTCGCGGGTTGCCTGGGGGAAGCCTTGTCCTGCGGCAGCCGGCAGAATGCACTTCTCTGTTCCGAAAATACCGACCTCCGATCCCAGACCTCCGACCTCCGACCTGGAACGTCGGGGTCGGGATCGAAGGCGCATCTGCTCGATCCCGATCCCGACCCCGAACATCTTCATGCCTCACCGGGTGCGCCGCGGCGCATGAAGAGCTGGTCCGGAAACAAAGGTTTGCCCCTAAGAACAGCACCGATTCCACGGATTTCACTGATTGCAGTCTCTCGAGAATTTGGTTGTCAATCAAATCCGTGGAATCAGTGGAATCCGTGGCTGTTTTTCATGCGTCACCGTGTGTGCCACCCCCCATGAAGGGCTGCTGCGAAAGCAACCCCATGCAGCCTTGCGTCCCGGCGGTTTCGTCAGATGCGATCGCCATAGTGCCGGAACGCGAAGGCCCGAGAATTTCCTGCGCGCGGCGGTCACCTGAGGTGTCCGGCTGGAGTGTCGGAGAATTTGATTTATTAGCCTGACAGCTATGCTATCCTGCAGTTGACATCTCAATTGTGTCTTCCTCAAAAGGGAGAGAAGAGGGCGGACACGTGGCCGACAGGCGCCGGGACTTCAGCGCCACCTGATACGAAACGGATCGAGCGTCATTTCAATGAAAGCCATCAGCCTCTGAGAGGTTCGCCGCTTCGGGCCGTCAGCGAAGCGATTCTACAAACCTGAGGGGCTTTGCTGGAGGAATGCCGCCAT
>Ga0316620_10000812_pt1 | contig 12852 bp, 11 predicted proteins | sample OWC_Aug_M1_C1_D5_FD_207651 | JGI IMG/M metagenome (GOLD analysis project Ga0316620, IMG submission 207651) | Wetland soil microbial communities from Old Woman Creek delta, Ohio, United States - OWC_Aug_M1_C1_D5_B | ecosystem: Environmental > Terrestrial > Soil > Wetlands | place: USA: Ohio... | reverse complement strand
CCGACGCCGGCGGCGCCCACCAGCGCCGGGTTGTGCTTGGTCTGCCGCAGCAGGATGTCGATGCAGCGGGCGACCTCGGCGTCCCGGCAGCGCACCGGCTCGAGGTCGCCGCGCCGCGCCGCGGCGATGAGATCCCAGCCGAAGCGGCCGAACGTCTCCTCCCGCCCCTCGTCCTGCGTCGCGTCCAGCGGATCGTCGGTCATGCTCACCAGGTGTGAGGTGTCAGGTGTCGGGTCTCAGGGACCCACGACAGTACGGAGGTACCAGGTCACGAGTTCCTGCCCCGCGACCAGCGCCACGGCGGCGCCGGGCGCGAGAAAGACGCCGAACGGCACCGCCACCTGACGGCCGGCCAGCCGCAGCGGCACGAAGACCAGCGTGCCGACCAGCGCGCCGAGGAAGATCGTGAGGATCACTCCGGAGGGCCCCAGGAAGGCGCCCACCATCGCCATCATCCGGAGGTCGCCTTCGCCCATCGTGGTCCGCTCCTCGCCCTCCTCCAGCACCGTGTCCAGCTCCTTGCCGCCGATCCAGCCGCGCCGCAGCGCCGCGTCGCCCGCGGCGCGCACCAGCCAGAGCGCCCCGTAGCCGAGCGCCGCTCCGAGCAGGGCGCGCCACCAGGCCAGGCCCCCCGGCGCCAGGGCGAAGCCCAGCCCCAGGATCAGGCCGCCGACGGAGAGGAGGTCGGGGATCACGTAGTGCCGCACGTCGGTGAGCGCGATGCCCAGCAGCAGCGTGAGCAGGACCGCCGCCGCGAACCCTCCCGGGGTGGCCCCGCGCCAGGCGACGGCCCCCGCCCAGGCGAGCGCCACCGCCAGCTCGACGAGGGGGTACTGCGCGCTGATCGGCGCGCGGCAATGCCGGCACCGCGCCCGCAGCAGCGCCCACGAGACCAGCGGCAGGTTGTCGTACCAGGCTATCGCCGCGCCGCACGAGGGACAGCGCGAGCGCGGGCGGATGATCGACTCGTTCCGGGGCAGCCGGTACACGCAGACGTTGAGGAAGCTCCCCAGCATCGCGCCGTACACTCCGGCGAGCACGATGAGCGCTGGCGGCGCCGCGACCGGCTCAACGCTCACCGAGCACCTCGTGCAGCAGGATGCCGGCGGCCACCGCGGCGTTGAGCGACTCGGCGCCCGGCCGCATCGGCACGGCGACGCGGCGCGCGGCGCGGGCGAGGAGTTCCGGGCGCAGGCCGGCGCCCTCGTTCCCCACCGCGAGCGCGAGCCGCGGCGGCGCGGCCTCGCCCTCGGCGAGCGGAACGCCGTCCATGGTGGCGACCCAGAGTTCGAGACGCTCCCGCTCCAGGACCTCGAGGCACTCGGCGGCGCGCGCCTGGGCGACGGGGTGGCGGAACAGCGCTCCCATCGCCGCGCGCAGCACCTTCTGGCCGCGCACGTCGGCCGTGCCGTCGAGCGCGAGCGTCGCCGCCGCGCCGAGGGCGTACGCCGTCCTCAGCATCGTGCCGACGTTGCCCGGGTCCTGCACCGCGTCGAGGACCAGCACCACGGCGCGCCCCGCGGGCAGCCGCAGCGACGCCGGCGTCGCGGGCGCCCACGCCACCACGGCCAGCACGCCGCTCGGCGTCTGGGTGTCGGCGAGGGTGTCGAACGTCGCGCGCGGCACGACCTCGATCGGGACGCCGCGCCGCACCGCCTCGGCCAGGACCTCCGCCACCGACCCTTCGGCGACGTCGTCCGCGGCCACCACTCCGCGCACCGCGGCGCCGGAGGCCAGGGCGTCGGCGACGAGGCGCCGCCCCTCCGCCACGACGAGGTCGCGGCGCTCGCGCGCCTTGCGGCGTTGGAGATCGCGGACCAGCGACTGCAGATTACGCCCCGTGGACATCGCCCTCACCATCGCGGGTTCGGATTCCGGCGGCGGAGCCGGGATCCAGGCCGACCTCAAGACGTTCCACCAGTACGGCGTCTTCGGCACCAGCGTCGTCACCGCGGTGACGGCGCAGAACACCGTCGGCGTCCGCGGCTGGGCCGCGCTCCCCGTGGAGCTGGTGAGCGCCCAGATCGACGCCGTCGCCGAGGACCTGCGCCCGGCCGCCGTGAAGACCGGGATGCTCGGCTCCGCGGACCTCGTGCGGGCGGTCGCGCAGGGCATCCGCCGGCACGCTCTGGCGAACTACGTACTCGATCCGGTGATGGTCGCCACCTCCGGCGACCGGCTCCTGCACCAGGACGCCGAGCAGCTGATCGCCCGGGAACTGATCCCCATCGCGGCACTGGTCACCCCGAACCTCGACGAGGCCCGCATCCTCGTCGCCGGGGAGGTCGACACCGTCGAGGCCATGGAGGACGCCGCGCGCGCGATAGTGAAGATGGGGGCCCGCGCCGCGCTCGTGAAGGGAGGGCACCTGTCGGGCGAGCGGGTGGTGGACGTCCTGGCGACCGCCGAGGGGGTGCGCCGCTTCGCGCGGCCGAAGCTGGCGACCACCTCGACGCACGGAACCGGCTGCACGCTGTCGGCGGCGGTGACGGCGGGGCTGGCGCTCGGTCGGCCGGTCGAGCGGGCCGTCGAGGACGCGCTCGACTTCGTCCATCGCGCCATCGCGTCGGCGCCGGGGCTGGGGTCCGGCCACGGCCCGCTGAACCACTTCACCCTGCCACCCCGCTCCGCCGCCAAGTGACAGGTGTCGGGTGTCAACTGTCAGGGGGCGTCAGGCCGCCTCCGGGCTCCTGACCCCCATCCCCTCTTCCCCGACACCCCCCGACACCTGACACCTGACACCTGACACCTGACACCTCACACCTGTCGTACGATCCCCCGCACCAGTCCGGCGAGCTGCCCCTTGACCCGCTCCGCCGTCTCCAGCACCTCCTGGTGCGACAGCGTGGCGGCGCCGAGCCCGGCGGCGACATTGGTGATCGTCGAGATGCCCACCACGCGCAGCCCGCGCGCCCGTGCGGCCACCACCTCCGGCACCGTGCTCATCCCCACGGCGTCCGCGCCGATGCGCTTGAGCATCTCGATCTCGGCCCTCGTTTCGTACGACGGCCCGAGGAGCCCGCAGTACACGCCCTCTTCGAGAGCGATCCCCCGCTCCGCCGCCACCCGCCGCGCCAGAGCGCGCAACGCGGGGTCGTACGGGTCGCTCATGTCCGGGAACCGCTCGTCCCCCGGCTCGATCGGGCCGACCAGCGGGTTCCGGAACATCAGGTTGATGTGGTCGGCGATCAGCATCAGCGCGCCCGGCCGGAAGGTGCGCCGGATGCCCCCCGCAGCGTTGGTCACGACCAGCGTCGTCGCTCCCAGGGACGCGAACACCCGCACCGGGAGCGCCGCCGTCCAGGCGTCGTGCCCCTCGTAGAGGTGGAAGCGGCCGCTCTGCGCCACGACCGGCACCCCTTCCAGCGTGCCGGCGATCAGCTCGCCCGCGTGCCCGACCACCGTGGGACGGTGGAAGCCCGGGATGTCCCCGTACGGGACGCGCACCGCGTCCTCCACCAGCTCGCCGAGGAAGCCGAGCCCGGAGCCGAGGACCACGGCGACCCGCGGCCGCCGCGGGTCGATGGCCGCGCGGACCACCTCCGCCGCGCGGGCGACGAGTCCTTCCCCGCGCTGGCTCACTGGATGGCTTCCAGCTGCTCGCGCACCTGCGCCACGATGGCCTGCTTGTCGCGCCACGGGAGGAAGGCCGAGGCGAACCCGTACAGGATGACCTGGTTCAGTTCCGCGCGGGTGAAGCCGAGCTTCTCGTGCGCGTGCCAGTACTCGTCGGTGAGCGTCGTCCCGCTCATCAGCCGGTTGTCGGTGTTGAGCGAGACCACCATCCCGAGGTCGAAGTAGCGGCGGACGGGGTGCTCCTCGTACGAGGCGACCGCCCTCGTCTGCACGTTGCTGGTGATGCAGATCTCGAGCGGGATGCGGCGGTCGGTGATGTACGCCTCGAGCTCCGGGTTCTCGAACAGCCGCGTGCCGTGGCCGATGCGGTCGGCCCGGCAGTAGTGCAGCGCCTGGGCGATGGACTCCGCACCGTACGCCTCGCCGGCGTGGATGGTTGCGCCGACGTGGTTGTCGATGACCTTGTAGAACGCCTCCTTGTGCTTCTTCGCGGGGAAGTTGTACTCCGCGCCCGCCAGGTCGAACGCCACGACCCCGTGGTTCTTGAACGCCACCGTCAGCTCGGCCAGCGCGAGCGAGGTGTCGGGGCTCATGTTGCGGATCCCGCAGATGATCAGCCCCGTCCGCACCCCGAACTCCTTCTCGGCGCGGTGCAGGCCCCGCAGCGGCGCCTCGACCGTCTCGGTGAGCGGCATCCCCTTGTGGGTGTGCAGGATCGGCGAGTAGCGGATCTCCATGTACCGAACGCCCTCGGCGACGCCGTCCTCGACCAACTCGAAGGCGATGCGCTCCAGGGCGTCGGGCCGCTGCATCACCGAGAGCGTGACCTTGAACCGGTCGAGGTACTCCACCAGGTTGTGCGCGTCGGTCACGTGCATCCGGCGCGCCAGAGCCTCCGGGTCCGCCACCGGGAGCTTCACCTTCTGCTCCTTGGCCAGCTCGACGAGCGTCGCGAGCCGCAGGCTGCCGTCGAGATGCACGTGCAGCTCCGCCTTGGGCAGCCTGCGCAGCAGGTCCTTCGTCAGCATCGGGGCTCCTCGGCGCCGCGCCCTAGCGCGGCTCTTCCCTGATCACGCGCACGTCGGCGGGCGCGCGCACCGGCTGGGGGCGGCGCCGCAGGTAGGCGACCAGCGCGTCCACGTCCACCACTCCGCTGTTGACGGCAGGCTGGTCGCGGAGCATCGCGAAGCCGCTCCCGCCGCCCGCCAGGTAGTCGGGCACGGCGAGGGTGTAGCGCGACCGTTCGCGCACCGGGCGGCCGTTCGCGAGCCGGAGCTCGCGCAGCGCCCCGTCCCGGCCGAATGTGACCCGGAGGCCCGCGACGTGCGCCTGCGCCGCCCGCGCGCCCACGGCGTGCACCACCGCGCGCCGCAGCACCTCGCCCGTCACCGAGACCCGCGTGACGTAGTTCTGGAACGGCAGCACCTGGAAGGTCTCTCCCCAGGAGACCCGGCCGGCGGGGAGGTCGGCGCGGATGCCGCCGTTGTTGACGATCGCCGCGTCCGCCCGCGCGGCCTCCCGGTACGCGTCGGCGATGAGGTTGCCGAGCGGGTACTGGTCGCCGCGCCGCGCCAGGGCCTCGGCGAGGGTCGCCACCTGCCGGCTGGTCAGCGGCTCCACGGAGCGCTCGGACTCGGCCACCAGCCGCTGCACGGCGGTGTCCGGCGCTTCCCGGTCGGCCCAGACGGTCTCGATCCGGACTCGTGCGGTGCGGGCGCCGCCGGGCGCGACGACGAAGTCCACGACGCCGACGGCGGTGCCGCCCGATCGAGCCTGGATCACGGGGATCCCGTTCACCACGGTGTTCACCAGCGAGTGCGTGTGCCCCGACACGATGAGGTCCGGGCGCTGGGTCAGCGCGCGCGCCAGGTCCATCACCTCGCCGTGGCACCCCTGCCGCTCGTCGCAGAAGCCACCGTCGTGGGCCAGGACGACGACCAGGTCTGCGGAGTCCCGCCGCGCCGCCAGCACCGCGGAGTCCACCGCCGCCGCGGCCCCGTCGAACCGCAGCCCCGCCACGTACGCGGGCCGCGTGACCGTGGGCGTGAGGACCGAGGCGGTCCCCACCACCGCCACGCGCAGCGGCCCGGCCCTCACCATCCGCCACGGCACCGCCCACTCGGGCCGCGCCCCGGACGCCGTGCGGATGTTGGCCGCCAGCCACGCGAACCGCGCCTCGCGCATCCGGGCCCGGAGCGTGTCCACCGTCCAGTCGAACTCGTGGTTGCCGATGGCCGCGGCGGCGTAGCCCATCGCGTTGAACGCGGCGACGGTGGCGCGGCCGAAGGTGAGGTTCGAGGCCGGCGTGCCCTGCATCACGTCGCCGGCGTCGACCCGGACGGTAGGGCAGCCGCACTCGCGGGCGAGGCGGTCCATCATCCCCGCGATGGCGGCGGCGCCGCCCACCTCCCGGCCGTTGCTCCACGACTGCACGCGCGGCAGCAGCGCGCCGTGGAAGTCGTTGGTGGTCAGCACGCGGAGCAGGATCGAGTCGGGCGACTGACAGGCGGGAACGACGGTGAGCAGCAGACCCGTGAGCGGCGCGACGAGACTCATCATAGGTCCGACCAAATGTAGCCGGGCCCCACCCTCCCGCAACAGAGTGCGCTCGACGCGCCGGGCGGACCCGCGAGGCCCGGAGCCGCTACGACACGATCGGCCGGAGGATGAGGTACGCCAGGGCCGCGATGACGCCGGAGAGCGGGATCGTCAGGACCCACGCCCACACGATCCGCTCGGCGATCCCCCACCGCACCGACGAGAACCGCTGCGTCGCCCCGACGCCGCTGATCGCCCCCGCGATCGTGTGCGTCGTCGAGACGGGCACACCGAGATGGGAGGCGACGAACAGGGAGACCGCCCCCGCCGTCTCGGCGCAGAAACCCCCGTAGGGTCTGAGTTGGGTGATGCGTTGCCCCATCGTCTTCACGATCCGCCAGCCCCCGGCGAGCGTGCCCAGGGCGATCGCGCCGTACGCCCACAGGATCACCCAAGCCGGGATCACCTCCATCGAGGTGATGTGCAGGAACCGGAGCGGGAAGTCCTGGAACGCCACCTGCGCCGAGAACAGCAGCCCCACCACGATCCCCATCGTCTTCTGCGCGTCGTTGGTGCCGTGCCCGAGGCTGTAGGCGGCGGCCGAGAGGAGCTGGAGGCGCCGGAACCACCCGTCGATGCTCCGCGGGTGGGAGCGCCGGAAGGTCCAGCCGACGATCACCATCATCACCATCCCGAGCACGAACCCGATCAGCGGCGAGAGGAAGATGAACAGGATCGGCTTCACCCAGCCGCCGGGGATCAGCACGGCGAGCCCTGCCTTGGCGATCGCGGCCCCGGCGTAGCCGCCCATCAGCGCGTGCGAGGACGACGAGGGTATGGCCCAGTACCAGGTGATCAGGTCCCACGCGATGGCGCCGACCAGACCGGCCAGGATGACCGTGGGGTCGATCCACTCCACGCGGATCAGACCGCTGCCCATCGTCTTCGCGACGGCTGTCCCGAACCCGAACGCCGCGGCGAAGTTGAAGAACGCCGCCCACAGCACCGCGAGCCGGGGGGAGAGCACACGGGTGGACACGACGGTCGCGATGGAGTTGGCCGAGTCGTGGAACCCGTTGACGAAATCGAACAGGAAGGCGACGAGCACGATGGCCAGGACGAATGCGACGGTGCCGTTCACGGGGCGTCTCCGGCTCGCGCCTCTGGGCCTGCGCTGGGATGGCGGACGAGCGCGCTTCGAGCCCGTCAACGGAGGCTCCGGTCGGTAACGGCTTGGCCCTCGGGGGTGTAACGGGGAGGTAACGGCAGGAGGAGGGCGGCCGACGGGCCAATCGGGAGTACGTTGCCCGACAATTGACGCGGGTCCGCCCGCGCCACTAGAATCGGCGCCAAAGGGGACCCCTGATCGCGTGAGCGACGCCCGAATCCTCGTCGTGGACGACGAGCCCGACATCACCGCCCTGGTGGCGTACCATCTGGCGCGCGCCGGGTATCGCGTGAAGACGGCCGCCACGGGGCCCGAGGCGCTCCAGGCGGTGGAGGCGGAGCCGCCCGACCTCCTCGTGCTGGACCTGATGCTCCCCGGTCGCAGTGGACTCGAGGTCCTCGCCGATCTGCGCCGGCGGGAGGAGACGCGGGACATCGGGGTCATCCTCCTGACGGCGCGCCGCGAGGAGGTGGACCGCATCAAGGGCCTCGCCGAGGGCGCCGACGACTACCTGACGAAGCCGTTCAGCCCCGACGAGCTGGTGCTGAGGGTGAAGGCGGTGTTGCGCCGGCTCGGCGCACCCGCGCTGGCGGGAGGCCAGGTCCTCAAGGTCGGATCGATCGCCGTGGATCGCGCGGCCCTCTCCGTGACCGTCGGGGGCGCACCGGTCGAGCTCACGCCGATCGAGTACCGGCTGCTGCTCACGCTCATCGAGCGGCAGGGCCGGGTCCAGAGCCGCCCGCACCTGCTCGAGGTGGTCTGGCAGGCGCAGCCGGACATCCACACCCGCACCGTGGACATGCACGTCAACCGCCTGCGCGCCAAGCTGGGAGCCGCCGGCTCCCTCATCGAGACGGTCCGCGGCTTCGGCTATCGCCTGCGGGAGCCCGAGGCCAGGGCGCACCGGCGGTGACGCTCACCCGCAAGCTGCTCGTCTCCTACCTCGTGGTCGTGCTGACCAGCGGGCTCGTCCTCGTGCTCGGAGCCGACAGCATCCTCCGCTCCCGACTCACCCGCGAGGCGGGTGCCGAGCTCGAGCGGGAAGTCGCCTTCCTCGCCGCGACGATCGCCGCGGAGCGTGACCCGCGACTCGATTCGGTGGTCGCGCGCATCGCGCGGCTGACCGGCCGGCGCCTGACCGTCATCGACACCGCGGGAGCGGTCATCGCCGAATCCGACCTTCCCGACTCCGTGCTCTCGTCTCTGGAGAACCACCGATCGCGTCCGGAGTTCCAGGCGGCGTTCGCGGGCGCCGTGGGCCGCGATCTCCGCCGCAGCATTTCCACCGGGCGATGGGAGTTCAAGGTCGCGGCCCCGGTGCCCGGCGGTGCGGTGCGGGTCTCGGCCCCGACACCGCAGGTGGACGCGGTGGTGCGACAGGCCCAGACAGCGGTGCTGTTCGGCGCCCTGATCGCCGCAGGGGTCGCCCTGCTGCTCGCACTCGGCTTCACGCGCTCCGTCACGATGCCCCTCCGGAGGCTGCGCGACGCGGCGCAGGCCATCGCGCGCGGCGAGCGGCCGGTGGTGGACACCCGCGGGAGGGACGAGGTCGGTGACCTGGCCCGCGCGCTGCGAAGCCTCGAGGAGAGCCTCGAGGAACGGATCGGGGCGCTGGAGCGCGAGCGCTCGGAGACGGCCGCCCTCGTCGCCGCGATGGTCGAGGGGGTCATCGCGTGCGACGCGCGGGGCGCCGTGGTCACCTGCAACCCCGCGGCGCGCCGGATGCTCGGCTTCCGGCCCGATGAGCCGCTCCCCGCGGTGGCCGAGGTCTTCCGGCCGCGTGCCGCCCAAGCCGCCGTCCAGGCGGCTCTCGCCGGGGTGACCACCGCGGCACTCGAGGTGGACCTCGGAGGCCGGAAGCTGCTGCTCTCCGCCCAGCCCCTCCAGGGCGGTGGCGCCGTGTTCGTGCTCCACGACCTCACGGAACTGCGGCGGCTGGAGGTCGTGCGCCAGGATTTCGTGGCCAACGTCTCACACGAGCTGAAGACCCCGCTGACCGTCGTCCGCGGCTACGCCGAGACGCTCCTCGGCGACGAACCGGCGGCGGAGCTGCGTCGCGGCTTCGTCACCAGCATCCTCGCCAACGCCGCGAGGATGCAGCGCCTCGTCGACGATCTCCTCGACCTTTCCCGCATCGAGTCGGGCGGCTGGACGCCGCGGCCGGAGCGTGTGGACCTCGCGCCGCTGGTGCGGGAGGTCTGGGCCGAAGTGGAGCGTGCCGACGCCGCCGCGGACCGGTCCTTCTCGGTGGAGATCCTCCCGGAGGCGTCCGTGATCGAGGCGGATCCCCAGGCCGTCCGCCAGGTCCTCGGGAACATCCTCGACAACGCGGCCCGCTACACGCCGTCGGGCGGCGCGGTGATCGTGCGCTCGACGCGCACGGACGCCGACGCGGTGCTCGAAGTCCGGGATTCCGGCCCGGGGATCCCGGGAGAGCACCTGCCGCGGATCTTCGAGAGGTTCTACCGGGTCGACGCCGGCCGCTCACGCGAGCTCGGCGGCACCGGGCTCGGACTGGCGATAGTCAAGCACCTCGTCGAGGCCCACGGCGGCACGGTGGAGGCGGAGAGCCGCCTCGGAGCCGGCACCACGATCCGCGTCACCTTCCCGCTCGCCACCCCGCCGACCACCGCAACGTGATGGCGGGGGCGCTCCCCCGTTGCAGGTTCGTTACAGTCCTCGCCCAATCCCGTTACGGAGGCCCACGATGCTCCCCCTCGGCAACGTCCGGTCGCACCTGTCACCCGAGGACCCGAGCCCGATGCGGAAGCCGCGTCGCACGCGTTCACTTGCCACCGCCCTCGTCGTCGGCGCCCTCGCGGCCGCGGTCCCCGCGGGCGCTGCGCTGGCCCAGACGCCCAGCGTCTCGCTCCGCGGCCGGATCCAGACGCAGTTCAGCGCCGCCTCCGGCGATTCGAGCGGCTCCTTCGACCCCGACGCGCAGGTGAACTCGTCGTTCGAGATCAGGCGGCTCCGCATCCAGGCCGACGTCCGCATCGGAGAGAACATCAGTCTCGTCATCCAGCCGTCGTTCGAGATGGGCGCCCTGAGGATGCGCGACGCGTTCCTGCGCGTGGCCCTTGCGCGGAACGCCACGACGTCCGTGGGCCTCACCGTGGGCCAGGAGAAGAAGCCCTTCAACAGGTACGAGCTGACCACCTCCAACACCCTCCCCTCCATCGAGCGGGGGGTGCGCCTCCGCGGTCTCTCCCCGGTCGCGGCACAGAACAACCTGCTGGAGGAGAACGGCTACGTCTCGCACGACATCGGGGCGAGCGCCGACGCGAGTCTCCTCTCGAATCGGCTGCAGCTCAAGGCGGGGCTCTACAACGGGGCGGGCGAGAGCAGCAACGACGTCAACGACGCCAAGACCTACGTGGGTCGAGCGACCTTCACGGCGCTCCGGACCGCCGACCGCCTCCCCGTGCTGCGCGTAGGCGCGGCGTTGATCTCGCGCGACAGGGCGGTCACCGCGACGGCCGCCGGCACCGCCTTCGCGCCGGACTCGTCGCGCCGCGCCTCCGCCTTCGGCCTCGAGGCCGAATGGGGCGACTTCCGGCCCGGTCTGCACGTCATCGCGGACTTCGCCACCGGCGACCATCTCGAGGACGCGACCTACCGCTACGCGGTGGGGCGCAACGCCGGCAACCTGCGGCCCAACACCCCCGACGCGGCGTTCTCCACCTTCCGTTCCCTGCACCTGGTCGCCGCCTGGAGACACCAGTTCCACGACCCGGAAGGCAGGCGCCTCGTGAAGATCCTCGAGCCCGCCCTGCGGCTCGACGTGACCGACCCCAGCACGGGCCGGGACGACGACCAGGGACTCCTGGTCACCCCCGTGCTGAACGTCTACTTCAGCCAGACGACCGTGATGCGCGCCGGCCTGGACCTCTATCGGTTCACGGCCTCCGACGGATCCAGCCGCTCGGTCCGCGCGTTCCGGATGTCCTGGCAGGCCAACTTCTAGGAGCCCGTCAGGATGCGCGTCGCTCTCCGGCCCCCCGTCCTCGCCCTGGTGGCCCTCGCTTCCGCGGCGCAGCTCGCCGCACAGAGCGAGGTCCGCATCACCGGAGCCGGAGCGACGTTCCCGTACCCCATCTACTCGAAGTGGGTGCTGGAATACACCAGGACGCGCCCCGACATCCGGGTCAACTACGCCTCCATCGGCTCGGGGGGCGGCATCCGCCAGTTCACGGACCGCACGGTGGACTTCGGAGGGTCCGACGCCGTGATGTCGGATTCGCAGATCGCCGCCGTGCGCGGCAACGTCCTGCACCTGCCCACCGTGCTCGGTGCCGTGGTCCCGATATACACGCTCCCCGGCATGAGCCAGCGGTTGCGCTTCACCCCGGAAGTGCTGGCCGGGATCTTCCTCGGGCAGATCACCACCTGGAGCGACACCCGGATCGCCGCCGCCAACCCCGGGATCGCCCTGCCCAGAGTGCCCGTCGTGGTGGTGCACCGCTCCGACGGATCCGGCACGACGTACATCTTCACCGACTACCTGACCAAGGTCAGCGGCGACTGGGCGCGGCGCGTCGGCCGCGGTACGGCCGTCAGCTGGCCGGTGGGCCTGGGCGGCCGCGGGAACGAGGGCGTCGCCACCACCGTGCGCCGCACCCCGGGCGCAATCGGCTACGTGGAGCTGGTGTATGCGCTCCAGAACCGGATCCCCCACGGCCTGGTGCGCAATCGGGCCGGCACCTTCGTCACCGCCACCCTCCAGTCCACCACCGCCGCGGCGTCCGCCGCCGTGGCGGAGTTGGGCGACGATACCGACTTCCGCGTCTCGATCACCGACCCTTCCGGCAGCGACGCCTACCCCATCGCCTCGTTCACCTGGCTGCTCCTGCCGCGCCAGATGACCGATGCGGCGACGGCGCGCGCGCTGGTCGAGTTCCTCTGGTGGGCGACGCACGATGGCCAGCGCTTCGCCACACAACTCGGCTACGCCGGCCTCCCGCCCCGCGTGGTACGGCTGATCGAGGCGCGCCTGAGGTCCGTCACCGCCGCCGGCCGACCGGTGCTTCCGCCCGGCCACGGCGGTGCAGCATCCGCCCGCCCCCGGGGCTAGACAGGGACCCGGCGATGCGGACGGCCGGATGAGCGTCCCAGCCACGCCGGCGCCCACGGGCCCGCCGCGCCTCTCCGGAGACCGCTGGCGGGCCTTGCGCGCCGTCTCCCGCGGCGACGTCGTCTACCGCGTCGTACTGACCGGCTTCGCCGCCGTCCTCCCGACGACCCTGCTGCTTCTGGCGTGCGAGCTCACGGTGAACGCCTGGCCCGCGGTGCGGACCTTCGGTCTGCACTTCTTCACCCGGAGCGTCTGGGACCCGGTGGCGGGGGAGTTCGGCGCACTCCCGCTCATCGTCGGCACACTCTACTCGTCGCTCGTCGCGACGGTCATCGCCGTCCCGCTCGCGCTCGGAGTCGCGATCTTCCTCACCGAGTTCGCGCCGCGCCGGCTCCGGCGCCCGGTGGCCACCCTCGTCGAGCTGCTCGCCGCGATCCCGAGCGTCATCTACGGCCTGTGGGGCATCTTCGTCCTGCTGCCGTTCCTCCGGGACGTC
>Ga0316620_10000809_pt1 | contig 12858 bp, 14 predicted proteins | sample OWC_Aug_M1_C1_D5_FD_207651 | JGI IMG/M metagenome (GOLD analysis project Ga0316620, IMG submission 207651) | Wetland soil microbial communities from Old Woman Creek delta, Ohio, United States - OWC_Aug_M1_C1_D5_B | ecosystem: Environmental > Terrestrial > Soil > Wetlands | place: USA: Ohio... | reverse complement strand
CGGGGGGGGCTTACCTCATCCCCCCCCCTTTTCCGGCGGGGGGGCGCCGCCCCCCCGCCCGCGCCGGGGGGGCGCCCCCCCGCGCCTCGTCGTCAGCGGCAGGTAATAGCTACCGTGATCGCCAAACCCACGGATGCGATCCGGGAGTACGGAAACGTTGAACTTATTGGTCAGAACGCATCTTGATTCTTCGCGTCCGCGGAGCGATGGTGGAAACCGGGGGGTTGACCATGGAGCGGAACGAAATTCTCACCCGAACCGAAGAGATTCCCCGCCGCCACTGGCCCGTGTACTTCGACGATTTCAGCCGCCGCCACGAGGGGTGGCTGGTCAACGTCGAGGAGCTCATGGGCGAGCGCGGCGCGCAGACGGAAGCGTCCAGTCTGCCGTTCCACGGCGCGACGGCCGTGCTCGACCCGAATCCGAGCATCACGATCGAGGTCGGCCGGGGCCCCGACGACCACGTCGAGCACCGGATCGAGGATCCGCGGCGCATCTGGATCGAATCGCTCCCGGGAGGAGCGGAGGCCGCCGTCAGCATCGAGTCCGCGGGAGGACGCAGGACGCTCATCGAATTCCGGTCTCCCCAGCCGACCGAAGCGGTCGACGGGATGGCCGCGCCCCCGCGCGCGCGGCGGAAAGCGGCGAGGAAGCGGCGATGACTCCGGCCGCGGCCGCTCCCGTCAACGAGCAGGTTGCCGGCCATCTCGAAGAGGTGGCCCGGCTCCTCGCCGCCGGCGGAAGCAATCCGTTCCGCGCGGGCGCCTTCGCCCGAGCCGCCCGGACCGTGCGCGGCCTCGATCGCAGCGTCGCGGCGATCCTCGCCGCCGAGGGGATCGACGGCCTCGACCGTCTGCCCGGGATCGGGAGGACGATCTCGCGGGCGATCCGCGACCTCGTCGTGACGGGCCGCCTCGCGATGCTCGACCGACTCCGCGGCGACACCGATCCCGAAGCGCTGCTGGCGACCGTCCCGGGGATCGGGCCGCGGTTCGCCCGGCGGCTCGACCGCGACTTCGGAATCCACACGCTCGAGGACCTGGAAACCGCCGCGCACGACGGGCGGCTCGCCCGGGTTCCCGGAGTGGGAGAAAAGCGTCTCGCGGGAATCCGCGACTCGCTCGCCGGCCGCCTCGGCCGGGTGCGCGTTCCCCCGCCGCCGTCCGCCGGCGAGTGCCCGATCGAGGAGTTGCTCGACGTCGACCGCGAATACCGGGAAGGCGCGGCGGCCGGGACGATCCCGAGGATCGCCCCGCGCCGGTTCAACCCGCGGCGCGAGCGGTGGCTCCCCGTCCTCCACGCGGCGCGCGGCGGCCGGCGCTACACCGCGCTCTACTCGAACACCGCGCGCGCGCACGAGCTCGGGCGGACCCGCGACTGGGTCGTCGTCTACGCCGACGCGGGCGACGGCGAGCGCACCTACACGATCGTCGACGCCCCGGACGGCCGGCGGTCGGTCCGGGGCCGCGAGAAGGAAAGCGCGGCGGCGCCGCTTCGACCCGCCGCGAACAGGAGTGCGAGATGAAAGACGATATCGGCACGATTTCCCGCGAAACGGTCCCGGCGGCGCTGAAGATCCCCGCCGGCGACGTCCGGCTGGACGGCGAGCTCACGATTCCCGAGGGCGCGAAAGGCGTCGTCGTCTTCGCCCACGGCGCCGGGAGCAGCCGCCTGAGCCCGAGGAATCGATACGTCGCCGAGGCGCTGCGCGAACACGGCCTCGGTACTCTGCTCTTCGACCTTCTGACGCCGGAGGAGGAAGAGGCGGATTTCACGACCGCCCGGCTCCGCTTCGACATCGACCTCCTCGCCGAGCGCCTGATCCGGGCTTCGGGCTGGCTCGTCGAGGAGATCCCGCCCGGAACGCCGTTCGGGTACTTCGGCGCGAGCACGGGAGCGGCGGCGGCGCTCGTCGCGGCCGCGTACCTCGGGCCGGAAGTGGCGGCCGTCGTCTCCCGCGGAGGCCGGCCCGACCTCGCCGGCGACAACCTCGAACGGGTCCAGTCGCCGACGCTGCTCCTCGTCGGGGGCCGGGACGAGCTCGTCCTCGCGTTGAACCGCGCCGCCCTCGGCCGGCTCCGCTGCGAGAAGCGGCTGGAGGTCGTGCCCGGCGCGACCCATCTCTTCGAAGAGCCGGGCGCCCTCGCGGAAGTCGCGCGGCGCGCTTCGGACTGGTTCGGCGAGCACCTCCGCCGGGCGCCCGCCGGGGAGAAGAAGTCATGATCTTCACCGACCGCCGCCACGCGGGACGCGCGCTGGCGCAGAAGCTCTCCGATTACGCGCACCGGCCGGACGTCGTCGTCCTCGGTCTCCCGCGGGGCGGCGTTCCCGTCGCGTGGGAGGTCGCCCGCGCGCTCGACGCTCCGCTCGACGTCTTCGTCGTGCGGAAGCTCGGCGTTCCCGGCTATCCCGAGCTCGCGATGGGGGCGATCGCGAGCGGAGACGTCACGATCCTCTCGACCGATCTCATCGCCCGGCTCGGTATCCCGCGCCCGCAGATCGACGCGGTGATCGCGCTCGAGCGCGAGGAGCTCGCCCGGCGGGACCGGCTGTTCCGCCACGGGCGGCCTCCGCTCGCCCTCGCGGACAAGACGGTCCTCCTGGTCGACGACGGGCTCGCGACCGGCGCCACGATGCGCGCCGCGATCGCCGCGGTCCGCAAGCTCGGGCCCCGGTCGGTCGTCGTCGCCGTGCCGACGGCGTCGCCCCAGGCGTGCGAAGACGCGGCGGCGGCCGCCGACGCGTGCGTATGCGTGTCGACGCCGCGGGATTTCATGGCGGTCGGGGAGTGGTATGCCGATTTCCGCCAGACGAGCGACGCGGAGGTGCGCGAGCTCCTCTCGGCGCCCGCCGAGGAGGCCGCCCCCGCGGGCGGCGTGCGGCCATGACCGCCCGGCGCGGCCCGGTCGTCGAGACGAGCCACTGGCATACCCTTCCGGACGGCCGGATCCAGTGCGACGTGTGCCCGCGCTTCTGCGCGCTTCACGAGGGGCAGCGGGGCCTCTGCTTCGTCCGCGCCCGGCAGGCCGACGCGATCGTCCTGACGACCTACGGGCGCTCGAGCGGGTTCTGCGTGGACCCGATCGAGAAGAAGCCGCTGAACCATTTCCTCCCGGGCACTTCCGTGCTCTCGTTCGGAACGGAAGGGTGCAACCTCTCCTGCCGGTTCTGCCAGAACTGGGACATCAGCAAGTCCCGGGAGATCTCGAAGCTCTCGGAAGAGGCTTCGCCGGAAACGATCGCCCGGGCGGCCCGCGACTTCGGATGCCGCAGCGTCGCCTTCACCTACAACGATCCGACGATCTTCTTCGAATACGCCGGGGACGTTGCCGACGCCTGCCGGGAGCTCGGGATCAAGTCGGTCGCGGTGACGGCCGGCTACATGTGCGCCGAGCCTCGCCGGGAGTTCTACCGGAAGATCGACGCCGCCAACGTCGACCTGAAGGCCTTCACCGAGGACTTCTACCACAAGGTCACCGCTTCCCACCTCGCGCCCGTCCTCGAGACGCTCGAGTACATCAAGAAGGAGACCCCGGTCTGGCTCGAGATCACGAACCTGATGATTCCGGGACTGAACGACTCGGAGGCGGAGACCGACGCGATGACGAGCTGGATCGTGGAGCATCTCGGCGCCGACGTGCCGGTTCACTTCACCGCGTTCCACCCCGACTGGAAGATGGCCGACGTCCCGCCGACGCCCCCCGCCACACTCCGCCGGGCGCGCGAGATCGCGCGTCGCAACGGCGTGCGGTACGCCTACACCGGAAACGTGCTGGACGACGCCGGCTCCACGACGTTTTGCGCGGCGTGCGGTGCGACGCTCATCACGCGGAGCGGCTTCCTGCTGACCGACTGGGCGCTCGACGAGGAGGGGCGGTGCCTCGAATGCCGGACGCCGCTCCCGGGAATTTTCGAAGCGATCCCCGGCGACTGGAGCGGCGTGCGCGTTCCCGTCCGTCTCCCGCTCGAGGGGGTCGCGACGCCTCAGTAACGGGATTCCGGCGCGGGCTTCCGGCAGGGCGTCCCTTCCGCCGGCCGCACCTCGACCCAGACGACCGGACTCCGGCCGAGTGTCGCGATCACGCGGTTGGCGTCCTCCGAACGCAGCCGCGCGCCGACGAGCAGCTCGCGGAGCTCCTCGGCGCCGCGCTCTGCGCCGATCCGGGCGCCGTCGAGATAGATGGCGAATCCCACGGCGCCGGGCCGGATCTCGCGATGGATCTCCCAGCACGCGGCCTGGGAGGAGGGAGGCGGGGCGGTCCCCAGGAACGGCGCCCGACGCGCCCCGCGCTCGCTCTTCTGCCGATCCTTTCGGACGTTGGAATCCCGCATGACCTGACTCCCCTTTCAGTCTGAACCGCCGCCCTTCGAAATTCAAGGGCGGCGGGAAGAGGCGCCCGGCCGCTTCTGCGCTCCGGGCGCCCCGGAGCCGCCCTTACGGAGAAACGATCAGCGGCGGGTGCGACACGCGCGTTCCACAGATCGCCTTCAGCGTGCTGAACGCCTCGCCGTAGGTGACCTCCGCCGGCCGTTTCGCCGTCGCCGGTCCCGCGTGGATCACGATGTCGTCGACCGACAGGATCCCGACGAGCCTCCGGTCGTCGTCGAGGACCGGGAGCCGCCGGACGAGCCGATACTGCATCGTCTCGAGGGCCGCCTGGATCTCGTCGTCGGGGCCGCACGCGAAGACGCGCGGCGACATCGCCTCGTCGACCGTGACCTCGGACGCGAGGCGGTTCTTCGACGTCAACGCCAGGCACACGTCGCGGTCCGTGAGGACGCCGACGATCTTGTTGTTGCCGTCGACCACGGGAAGCACGCCGCAGTCGTTTTCCAACATGATCTTCCCCGCCGCCGCGAGGTTGCTCTCGCTGTTGACGGTCTTGACCGGCTTGTTCATCACTGCTCGGACTTTCATGATGGCCTCCTTGCCGTATTTCCCCTTTGATTGTCCGGGATCCCGGGCGAATTTGCCTGATCCACACACATCGGTCGCATTCGGACGCGCTTGATTCAAATGGAGCTTTCGCGATCGGTTGATTCCGACGATACTGCGATTCCGGTGAGGTCTTTCGCCGCCGGCGCGGAACGGTACGCGAAACGCCGCCGGAGAATCTGGAGGACCGCATGCTTTTCGAGTTCAGCATCACTCCCGTCGGCGGGGACACGCACCTGAGCGCTCGAATCGCCGAAGCCCTGAAGATCGTCGACGCATCCGGTCTCCGTTACGAGCTCACGCCGATGGGCACGTGCGTCGAGGGAGAGTGGGACGAGGTTTTCGAAGTCATCCGGCTCTGCCACGATCGCGTTCGCGGCCTCTCGCCGCACGTCTTCACGACGATCCGCATCGAGGACGAAGAGGGCCAGCGCGACAAGCTCATACGCAACGTCGCCTCGGTCGAGGAAAAAGCGGAGCGGACCCTCCGTCACGTCTGACCGTCCGGTTGCGCTTCCCGTCCCGCGCGACGGAGCGCGCCCAAAGGAGAACCATGAAGATCCCGCTGAAGATCACGTTTCTCGGAATCGAGCCGTCGGAAGCCGTCGAGGCGAAGATCCACCAGCGTGCCGCCGACCTCGACCAGTTCTCGCCCCTCCTGCAGCGCTGCGAGGTCTGGGTGGACGCTCCTCACGGGCACCACCGGAAGGGGTACCTCTACAACGTCCGCATCCGCGCGACGGTGTCCGGCGAAGAGCTCGACGTCGACCGTCAGCCCGACGAGGAAGACGTCTTCGTGGCGGTGCGCGACGCGTTCGACGCGATGCGCCGGCGCATCGAGGACCACTTCCGGCGGTACCGCGGCAAGATCAAGCGGCACGAGCCTTCCCCGCAGGCGCGCGTGGAGCGGCTGTTCCCCGTCGAGGGATACGGCTTCCTGAAGACGCCCGAGGGGCGAGAGATCTACTTCCACCGGAACAGCGTCACCGCCGGCTCCTTCGACGAGCTCCGGCCGGGCGCCGCCGTGGTCTATTCCGAGGAGGAGGGGCTCAAAGGGCCGCAGGCGACCGTCGTCCGCCTCGTCACGACAACCGTGCCGGCCTGAGTCTGGGCCGCGACAGGCGCGACGACCGGCGCCTAGGCGCCGGTCGTCGGGACGGGCGGCGCGCCGGTCGACGCCGCCTCGGCGACGCCCGTCCCGATCAGCGTCTCGAGCTGCCCGCGATCGAGGGTCTCGCGGCGGATCAGCTCGCGGGCGACCGTTTCGAGGTCGCTCCGGCGCCGCAGGAGGATCGCCCGAACGGGGGAGTGCGCCTCGTCGACGAACCGGCGCGTCTCGCGATCGATCGCCTGTGCGGTGAACTCGCTGAAGTTGCGGACCCGTTCCTCGACCGGAGAAAGGAAACGGAGCGAGAAGGGCGCGCCGTACGTCACCGGGCCGAGATCGTCGCTCATCCCGAAGCGCGTGACCATCTGCCGCGCCATTTCGGACGCGCGCTCGAGATCGTCGATCGCGCCGGTCGACACGACCCCGCCGAACGCGATCTCCTCGGCGGCCCGTCCTCCGAGCATCACGGCGAGCTGGTCCTCGAGCTCCGGTTTCGTCATGAGGAACCGCTCCTCCGTCGGGAGTTGGAGCGTGTGCCCGAGCGCGCCGATCGACCGCGGGATGATCGTCACGCGGTGCACCGGATTGGCGTGCTCGACCGACAGCGCCGCGATCGCGTGGCCGGTCTCGTGGAACGCCACCCTCTCCTTCTCGGCCGGGGTCATCACGCGGCTCCTCTTCTCGAGGCCGAGCATGGACCGATCGATCGCCTCCTCGATATCGCTCATTTCGACGGCTTCCGCGCCCCGCCGCGCGGCGAGCAGCGCGGATTCGTTCACGACGTTGGCGAGGTCGGCCCCGACCATCCCCGGCGTCCGCGCGGCGATCGTCTTCCAGTCCACGCCGGGCGCGACCGTCACCGCGCGCGCGTGCACGCGGAGGATCGCCTCGCGGCCCCGGACGTCGGGCCGGTCGACGACGACTTGCCGGTCGAAGCGCCCCGCGCGGAGCAGCGCGGGATCGAGGACTTCCGGCGCGTTCGTCGCCGCGAGGATGATCACGCCCTTCGAGGTGTCGAAACCGTCCATCTCGGCGAGCAGCTGATTGAGCGTCTGCTCCCGCTCGTCGTTGCTGAGGAAGACGCCCCGGCCGGTCGCCCGCGATTTTCCGATCGCGTCGAGCTCGTCGATGAAGACGATGCACGGCGCCTTCTCCTTGGCCTGTTCGAAGAGATCCCGGACGCGCGCCGCGCCGACGCCGACGAACATTTCCACGAACTCGGAGCCGGAGATCGAGAAGAACGGCACGCCCGCCTCCCCGGCAACCGCCTTCGCGAGAAGCGTCTTCCCGGTCCCGGGAGGCCCGACGAGAAGCACCCCGCGGGGAATCCGGCCTCCCAGCTTCTGATAGTGCTGCGGGTTCCGCAGGAAGTCGACGACTTCGACGAGTTCGGCCTTCGCCTCGTCGACGCCGGCCACGTCGGAGAACGTGACCTTCGTCTTCTCGGACTGGTCGTAGATCTTGGCGCGGTTCTTCCCGAACGTCATGGCGCCCGCCGTTCCCGCGCCGAGGCGGCGGCGGGCCAGCATCCAGAGCGAGGCGAGGAGGGCGATGGGCAGCATCCAGCCGAGGAGGAGGGCGGCCCACGCGCCCCCCTGTTCGCTCCGTCCCGTGACGCGGGCGCCATGAGCCGCAAGATCGTCGAGGATCGCGCTGTCGTCGATCTCGGGCACGCGCACGGCGGCGATCTCCGCCGGCGCTCCGTTGGAAGAAGGCGCCGGCCGCAGCTTTCCAATCAGGCGGCGCTCCGTGATGACGGCTTCCGACACGCGTCCCGCCCGGACCGCGGCGACGAATTCGCTGTAGGGAACTTCGCGGGCTCCGGGCTCCCGAAGGCTCCGGGCGAGAAGCAGCGCGATCAGGGCGAGCAGAACGACGGAAGCGACGTGCATGTCGCGCCGGAGCGGCCCGCGCACGATCTTCTTCATCCTGTCGATTTCGTCACCGCCCGGCCGTCTCGCTTGACGTTCCGCTTCGAATCGCCGCGCCGGCTCATCCCTCCGGAACCAGCGTCTCCGCGGGCGGATGCTTCTCCGGAACTTCCGTCAGCGTCGCCTCGGTAAGAAGCAGCGTGCTGGCGACCGATACGGCGTTCTCGAGGGCGATCCGGAGCACCTTCGTCGCGTCCACGATGCCGCGGTCGACGAGGTCCGCGTATTCGCCCTTCGCCGCGTCGAATCCGAAGCTGTCCGTGCGCCCGCGCATCCGGTCGATGACGACGCCGCCGTCCACGCCCGAGTTCGCGGCGATCTGGCGGCAGGGAGATTCCAGGGCGCGCTTGAGGATCTGAAGACCCGTGCGGAAGTCTCCCTCCGACTTCGCCTCTTCCTCCGCCACCGCGTCGATCGTCCGCAGGTACGCGAGGCCGCCGCCCGGAACGATGCCCTCGGCGATCGCGGCCTTCGTCGCGCTGATCGCGTCCTCGAACGCCTCCTTGCGGCTCTTCATTTCCGACTCGGAAGGCGCTCCGACGTGGACGACGGCGACGCCGCCCGCGAGTTTCGCCAGGCGCTCGCGGAGCTTTTCGCGGTCGTACTCGGAGACTTCCTTCTCGATCTGCTCGCGCAGGTCGCGGCACCGCCCGTCGATCGTCTCCCGAGCGCCCGCGCCCCCGATGATCGTCGTGTGATCCTTGTCGATGACGATCCTCTTCGCACGCCCGAGGTCTTCGAGCGAGAGGTTCTCGAGCTTGATGCCGAGCTCTTCGCTGATCACGCGGCCGCCGGTCAGGACGGCGAGATCGTCGAGCATCGCGCGCCGCCGATCGCCGAATCCGGGAGCCTTCACCGCCGCCGTGACGAGCGTTCCCCGCAGCTTGTTGACGACGAGCGTCGCGAGCGCGTCGCCCTCGATTTCCTCCGCGACGAGGAGCATCGGCTTTCCCGACTTCGCGACTTTCTCGAGGAGCGGGAGCAGGTCGTTCAGATGGCTGATCCGCTTTTCGTGGAGCAGCAGGAAGGCGTCCTCGAGCACGCACTCCATCCGCCGCGGGTCGGTCACGAAATACGCCGAGAGGAAGCCGCGGTCGAACTGCATTCCTTCCACGACTTCGAGCGTCGTCTCCGTCCCCTTCGCCTCTTCGACCGAGATCACGCCTTCGTTTCCGACCTTCTCGACGGCGTCGGCGACGACCTCCCCGACCGACTCGTCGTTGTGCGCCGAGATCGTCGCGACCTGCGCCTTTTCCTTCCGGCTCGCGACCGGCCGCGAGAGCTTCTTCAGCGCCTCGATCGCCGCGCGCGCGCCGCGTTCGAGCCCGCGCTTCAGCTCCACGGCCGACGCTCCCGCGACGACGTTCCTGACCCCGTCCGCGAAGATCGCGTGGGCCAGGATCGTGGCGGTGCTCGTTCCGTCGCCGACGGCGTCCCCCGTGCGGGTCGCGGCCTCGCGCATCATCCGCGCGCCGAGGTTCTCCTCCGGGTCCTCGAGCTCGACTTCCCGGGCGATCGTGACGCCGTCGTTGCAGACGACCGGGCTTCCCCACTTCTTCTCGATCAGCACGCTCTTCGAACGGGGCCCCAGGGTCACGCGCACGGCGTCGGTCAGCATCGTGGCGCCCGCGAGGATCCGTTCCCGTGCCGCCGAGCCGAAATCCAGCTTCTTGTAGGTCATGGCGACCTCGCTTCCGGTACCCGTCCACCCTAGCGGCGGGCCCGCGGCCCGCCAAGATCAAAGTTCATCAACGGGAACGGTCGATTCCGGCTCGACCGGGTCCCCCGGGGCCGGTGACGGCCCCGGGAGCCCGGGGGAGGCCTACAGCGTTCGCAGGAACGCGGCGAGGTCTTTCTTTTCCTGCGCGGTCAGATGCAGCTGCTGAACGAGGTTGAAGTATTCGACCGTGTCGTCCAGCGTCAGGCACCTCCCGTCGTGGAGATACGGGGGCGAATCCTTGATGCCGCGGAGCGGGAACGTCTTGATCGGGCCGTCGTGGGCCATCATCATCCCGTTGACGAGCGTCGGGCGGTAGAACCGCTCGGCCTGGAGATTGTGCATCGTGTTGTCCGTGTAGTAGGGCGCCGGGTGACACGTCGAACATCGCGCCTTCCCGGAAAAAATCGCCTCGCCCCGGAGCTCGGCCGGCGAGGACTTCGCGTTGTCGAGCTCGCCGTATATGTTCAGCTTCGGTGCGGGCGGGAAGTCGAGGAGCGCCATGAACTCGGCCATGAAATGGACCTGTGAGCCGCGCTCGAGGACGTTGACGCCCTTCTTGGCCGCCATGCAGATATCCCCGTCGAAGTAGGCGGCGCGCTGCTCGAATTCCGTGAAGTCTTCGACCGTCTTGAGCGCGCGCTGGGAGCCGAAGAGGCGCTGCACGTTGACCCCGCGGAGCGAAGGCGTGTTGATCCGGTGGCGGAACTCCTGCGGCCGGATGTCGCCGACGAGGTGGGTCGCCTTGTTCGTGTGTCCGTTGACGTGGCAGTCGAAGCACGTGACCCCAATCATCCCGTCCGGCCGGTCCGTCCGCCGGTCCTCGGTCGCGTTGAACTGCTGCTGCGGAAACTGGGTGAGCAGGAGGCGCAGCCCTTCGAGCTGCTTGGGATTCAAGATCCCGTTGAACATCGCGTAGTAGTTCTCGAGCGTGACGACCTTGCCGTGCGAGACGTCGCCCAGGTCGGGCCGGGTCGTCAGGTAGATCCCCGGGGCCTTGTCGGGAAGGAAGGGCTCGGGAATGTCGAAATCGAGGTCGAACCGGGCGAGGCGCGGCAGGACGTCGATCGTCATCTTCGGGAACAGCATTCCGCCTTCCGCGTGGTCGGGAAACGGAAGCGGCGGATACGGGAAGACGCCATCCGACCGGATCCGTTCCGGCGTCATGCGGTCGAGCTGTTCCCAGCTCAGGCCGCGGAGCTTCGCCGTCGGGCCGACCGGCAGCGGCTTGCCGCCGCTCATCGCGGCGTCGGTGGCGGTCTTGCCGGAGAGGTCGTAGCGGCCGTTGAGAACGTCCGCGTGCGCCTTCGCCCGCTCCGCCTTGACCGCGAGCCGCGCGGACTTGATCTGCTCGAAGGTCATCGTCTGGTTCGTCGGGCCGTAGCTCGACGCGACCGGCGCCGGCTGCGCTCGAAGGATCATCGCCAGGGCCCCCGTGGCCACCAGGACGGCGGCGATCGCCAGCCCTCTGGTCCGTATGATTCGTCTGCTCATTGTTCCTCCAAATCGCGGAGATCGACGCCCGGCACCCGCCTCGGAAGATTCCCGCGAGGTCAAAAGTCCGGGACCGTCTTCTTGTAGCACCGGAAACGCGTTCGCGCATGGTGCACAGTGATCACGTTGGCGAGAAACGACGCAACCGACTCGCGTCCGTCCCCGCGGGATAGCATTCCGGCAGCGATGACGAACGCCCTCGAGGTGGAAGGCCTCTCGGTTTCTTTCGGAGAGGCGAAGGTCCTCGACGGCGTGTCGTTCGCGGTCGCCGAAGGGAGCTCGCTCGCGGTCATCGGGCCCAACGGCTCCGGCAAGACGGTCCTCTTCAAGGCGCTCGCCGGCTCGGTCCCGTTCCGGGGTCGGATCCGCTGGAGGCCCGGCGTCCGCATCGGGTACGTCCCGCAACGGCTCGATCTCGAGCGCGACCTGCCGGTCACGGGGTGGGACCTCCTCCGCGCGAAAGCACAGGTGACGGGCTCGTTCGCCGACGTGTCGGCCGCCGTCGAGCGCGTGGGCCTGGCGGAGGCCGCGGGCCGCCGGATCGGAGCCCTCTCCGCGGGCCAGTTCCAGCGGCTCCTCGTCGCAATGGCGCTCATCGGAAATCCGAACGTCCTGCTTCTCGATGAGCCGACCGCCGGGGTGGACGAACCGGGGGAGGAGACGTTGAACGAGCTGATCCGCCGCGTGCAGCAGGAGCGGCGCCTGACCGTTCTCCTCATCTCTCACGACCTGAGCGTCGTGTACCGGTACGCCGACGACGTCCTGTGTCTGGCGCGACAGCGGATGTGGTTCGGCCCGCCGGCCGAGATCCTGACGCCCGAGCGGCTCCGCGAAGTGTACGGAGCTCCGGTCGGATACCACGTGCATGAATCCTGATCCCGTCTCGCTCCTGCTGTCGCTCGCGATGGCCGCCGCCGCCGGCCTCGTCGGGTGTTTCGTCGTGATGCGGCGGATGGCGCTCGCCGGCGACGCGCTCTCGCACGTCGCGCTTCCAGGCATCGGCGTGGCCCTGGCGCTGCGGATCCACCCCCTGTTCGGAGCCGCGGCGATGCTCTTCTTCGGAGCGCTCCTCGTCTGGACGCTCGAGCGCCGCACGCGCATCGCGACCGAGACCGTCATCGGCGTCGTCTTCTCCGCGGCGCTCGCGGCGGGCAGCCTGATGAGCTCCGGAGAAGAGCTGATCGAGGCGCTCTTCGGAGGGCGCGGAACTCCGGGAACCGCGGAAATCATCTTCGGCGCCGCCGCGGCAGGGGCGGTCGTCCTCTTCGTCCTGAAAAGGAAGAGCAGCCTCGTTCTGGCTCTCGTCTCGCCCGAGATCGCGCGGACTTCGGGCGTTGCCGTCGAGCGGCTCGAGCTCTTCTTTCTCGAGAGCTTCGCGCTCACCGTCGCGCTGGGCCTGCGCTACCTCGGCGTTCTCCTGATGGGTTCGCTCATCATCATTCCCGCGGCGACCGCGAAGAGATTCGCCGGGAGCCTCGGAGGAATGCTCGGGTGGTCCGTGGCGATCGCAGTCGTCTCGACCGGCGCCGGCAGCTACGCCGCGGCCCTGCTCCACCGGCCGACCGGGCCCCTGATCGTCAGCGTCGCCGCCGCATTCTTCCTCGCGGCCGCCTTCCGGCGCCGCGACTGACGTCCCGCGCCGAGGACGCGCGGCCCGCTCGACCCTCTGGGC
>Ga0316620_10000808_pt1 | contig 12858 bp, 12 predicted proteins | sample OWC_Aug_M1_C1_D5_FD_207651 | JGI IMG/M metagenome (GOLD analysis project Ga0316620, IMG submission 207651) | Wetland soil microbial communities from Old Woman Creek delta, Ohio, United States - OWC_Aug_M1_C1_D5_B | ecosystem: Environmental > Terrestrial > Soil > Wetlands | place: USA: Ohio... | reverse complement strand
ATGTCGTCGAACTTCTTCCGCGTGGCGAAGCCGAGCGTCTTCATCTCGAGCGGGATCTTCCGGAACAGCGAAGCCGGCGTTTCCGCCTCCGCGGCCATGCCCGAGGCCCTGGCGGCCTTCACGACTCCGCCGAGATCGTTCCTCGAGGCCGCGGCGAGGATGCGCTGGGAGTTCTCCAGCCACGTGCGCATCTCGAGCAGCAGCGCATTGCGCTCGTCCTTGGTCAGCAGGATCGCCACGCGACCGTCATCGGAAGGCCGCACCTCGCCGACGGTGAACTTGTAGGCGAATGCGGCGACTACGACGGCCAGCACGACGACCAGCGTCCAGCACAGCTTGCAGGACTTCATGGCGCCTCCCGAAGAGTTCGAAACAGGCTCCCTGCCCTCCGACAGGTTGCTATCCTACGCCGCATGAACGACCTCAGAATCGCCGACGTCCAGGCCTACCCGGTCTCGTTTCCGATACCCCCGGAGCGCCGGGTCGCGCTCGGCATCGGCACCGCGGTGAAGCGTGACGCGGTGCTGGTGAAGGTGATCACGCACGGCGGCCTCGTCGGCTGGGGCGAGGCGCACCACGGCCGCGCGCACACCGCGGTGGCGAAGCTGATCGACACCACGCTGCGCCAGCTCGTGCTCGGCATGGACGCCGACGACGTGAGCGGCGTCTGGGACCGGATGTACCGCTTCCAGCTCGCGAGCCACGGCATGGGCGCGGGCGCCTGCCTCGCGATGAGCGGCATCGACATGGCACTTTGGGACATCCGCGGCAAGGCGGCGGGCGTGCCGCTCTACCGCCTGCTCGGCGGCTCGCGCAAGGGGATTCCCGCCTACGCCGGGGGCGTGTCGCTCGGCTACCAGCCGCCGCCGCAGCTCGTCGAAGAGGCGCGCGCGAGCCTCGAGCGCGGCTACAAGGCGCTGAAGCTGCGCGTGGGCGATGCGCCGGCGCGCGACGTCGAGCGCGTGCGCGCGGTGCGCGAGGCCTACGGCCCCGCGCTCGTCATCCTCACCGACGCCAACATCGGCTACACGTTGGACGACGTGCGGCGCGTGATGCCGGCGCTCGACGAGCTGGGCGTCGGCTGGCTCGAGGAGCCCTTCCCCGCGCACGACCATCGCAGCTACCGCGAGGCGAAGGGCTTCGGCCGCACGCCGCTCGCCGCGGGCGAGAACCACTACACGCGCTTCGAGTTCAGCCGCGTGATCGAGGACGGCTCGATCTCGATCCTGCAGCCGGACCTCTCCAAGTGCGGCGGCATCACCGAGGCGCTCAGGATCGCCGCCATGGCCTCGGCCTGGAAGCTGCCGATTCACCCGCACAGCTCGATGACGGGCCTGAACCACGCCGCGACGATCCACTTCCTCGCCGCGATCGACAACGGCGGGTACTTCGAGGGCGACGTGTCGAAGGCGAACAAGTTCCGCGACGAGCTGGTGTCCAATCCCGGCGAGGTCGACGCCGAGGGCCGCGTCTGGCCGCTCGAGGCGCCCGGGATCGGACTGGAAGTGAACGAGGATTTTCTCGCCAAGCACCCGGCGATCGAAGGGCCGGGCTACGTATAGGATGAAGCCATGAACCTGGGACAGGAAGGACACACCGAGCTGCGCGACGCGGTGCGTGCGTTATGCAGCCAGTACGACTCGGCCTATTGGCAGAAGGTCGACGCGGCGCGCGTCTATCCGGAGGCCTTCGTCGACGCGCTCACCAACGCGGGCTGGATGTCGGCGCTGATCCCCGAGGAATTCGGCGGCTCGGGCCTCTCGCTCACCGAGGCGAGCGTGATCATGGAGGAGATCACGCACTCGGGCGGCAACGCCGGCTGCTGCCACGGCCAGATGTACAACATGAACACGCTGCTCAGGAACGGCTCGCCGGAGCAGAAGAAGAGATACCTGCCGAAGATCGCCTCGGGCGAGCTGCGCCTGCAGGCGATGGGCGTCACCGAGCCGACCGCCGGCACCGACACCACGACCATCAAGACCACCGCGGTACGCAAGGGCGACCGCTACGTCGTCAACGGGCAGAAGGTGTGGACCTCGCGCCTGCAGCACTCGGAGCTCATGATCCTCCTCGCGCGCACCACGCCGCTTACGGAGGTGAAGAAGAAGTCCGACGGCATGTCGGTGTTCATCGTCGACAAGCGCGAGTCGCTCGGCAAGGGCCTGAGCATGCGGCCGATCCGCAACATGGTGAACCACGAGACGAACGAGGTGTTCTTCGACAATCTCGAGATCCCCGCCGAGAACCTGATCGGCGAGGAAGGCAGGGGCTTCAAGTACATCCTCGACGGCCTGAACGCCGAGCGCATCCTGATCGCGGCCGAGTGCATCGGCGACGGCTACTGGTTCACCGAGCGCGCCACCGCCTACTCGAAGGAGCGCGTGGTGTTCGGCCGGCCGATCGGGCAGAACCAGGGCATCCAGTTCCCGATCGCCGAGGCCTACATGGGCATCGAAGCGGCGAACCTGATGCGCTACAGGGCGGCGGCGCTGTTCGACCAGAAGAAGCACTGCGGCGCGGAAGCCAACATGGCCAAGCACCTCGGCGCCAAAGCTTCGTGGGAGGCCGCGAACGTATGCCTGCAGACGCACGGCGGCTTCGGTTTCGCCGCCGAGTACGACGTCGAGCGCAAGTTCCGCGAGAACCGGCTCTACCTCGTGGCGCCGATCTCGACCAACCTCATTCTCTCGTACGTCGCCGAGCACGTGCTCGGCCTGCCGCGCTCGTTTTAGCCTTTCGGGGTTAAGATGGCCGCCTTGGGCCTCCATCGGGAGGAACCTTGAGCGCTACGCAAATCCGCCAGCGGTTGGCCGCCATCCTGGCCGCGGATGCGGCCGGCTACTCGCGCCTAATGGCTGACGACGAGCGCGGCACCATTGCAGCGCTCGACGCCGCCCGGATCGTGTTCCGCGAGAATATTCGCGCCCATCACGGCCGCGTCATCGACATGGCCGGCGATTCCGTGCTCGCGGTCTTCGAGCTTGCATCCGGCGCGGTGGCCGCGGCGCTGGCGATCCAGATGGAGCTTGACGAACGAGCCGCTGCAGTGCCGGAGGGCAGGCGCATGCGTTTCAGGGTGGGCGTGCACCTCGGCGAAATCGTCGAGAAGGACGACGGCTCGGTGTACGGGGACGGCGTCAACATCGCTGCGCGGCTCGAAGCTCTGGCCCAACCAGGCGGAATCGCCGTATCCGACTCGATCCGAAATGCGGTACGGGGAAGGGTCGCGGCATCGTTCGCCGACCTGGGAGAGCAATCGGTGAAGAACATCGAGCAACCGGTGCACGCGTTCAGTTGTGCTCGCGAGGCGCCGCGCCTGCCAGAGACGCCGGGGTCGGGCTCCGGCGAACACCGGCGGCGACGGCAATCCATCGCAGTGCTCGCCTTCGACAACATGACGGGCGATCCGGAACAGATTCACTTCTGCGACGGAATAAGCGAAGACATTATCACGGACCTGTCGAAGATCGACGGCCTGGCGGTCATCGGCCGCCAGTCTGCATTCGCCTACAAGGGCAAGGCGAACGACCTGCGCCGCGTCGGCCGCGAGCTGGGCGTGCGCTACGTGCTCGAGGGCAGTGTGCGCAAGAGCGGCAAGCGCGTGCGCGTCACGGCTCAACTGGTCGAGACGGAAAGCGGCACGCACATGTGGGCGCACCGCTACGACCGCGAGCTCGATGACGTGTTCCTCGTCGGCGACGAGATCGCGCGCGACATCGTCGAGGCGCTCGACATCAGGCTGGCACACGGCGAGGAGGCGCGGATCTGGCGCCGCGCGGTGAAAACGGTCGCGGGGCGCGAGGCGTTCATGCGAGGTTGGGACGCCTATGCGCGGTTGACGCCCGAGGGAAATCGTGCCGCGCGCGAGATGTTCCTGGAAGTGGCGCGCTTGGAGCCCGAATCGCCGATGGGCTATGCATACGCTGGCGTCACGCATGCGGTCGACGTGACGCAAGGCTGGAGCAACGACATCGCCCTTTCCCTGTCCGAGGCGAGGCGGCTGGGATCGAAGGCGGTGGAACTCGACGAAGAAAGCGCCGGCGGACACTGGGCCAGGGCCGTTGCCGTGCTGTTCGATGGAGGATTCGAGGAGGCGATGGCCGAAGCGCGGAAGTCGCTGGAGATACGCCCGATGTGCGCGGGTCCAAGGGCGGGCCTCGCCTACGTGCAGCTGTACGCGGGTAGCTACGAGCACGCCATTCACAATGCCCGCAATGCGATCGAGCTGAATCCTGTCTATCCCGGTTGGTATCTCTATCTGATGGCGGCCGCGCAACACTTCGCGGGACACGAGCAAGAGGCGCTGACGACCCTCGACCAGGTGCTGGCGAGCAGTCCGCGCCTGAGCTTCGCGCGCACGCTCCGCATCGCAACTCTCATGGCGCTTGGACGCACCGCAGAAGCGAAGGCAGAGGCGGCCCAGGTGCTGCGCGAGCGCGCCGATTTCAGCGTCGAGCGCATCACGGCAACGCAGCCGTTCCGCGACGCGGGCAAGCGCGAGCGCTACGCCGAGGCCTTGCGCGCTGCCGGCTTGCCGTAGGCCGTACGCAGCGGATGGCACTCAACCCAAACCTCATCCTCTCGTACGTCGCCGAGCACGTGCTCGGCCTGCCGCGCTCGTTCTAGGCCCGGGCGCGCAAGGAGGAACGATCGCGCCGCTGCTGACTCGGAAAGTGCACGAGGCGCTGCGCGCCGCCGCGCGCGCCGGGGCGGCCACCGTCGAGTGCTCGTTGGACCTCGAGCGTTCGAGGACGACCGTCGAGGTGAGCCCCGCGGGATGGACCTGGCACGGCCGACGGTTCCCCTATCTGGAATCCTGCAGGGACAGGACCGTTTACCACTGGGACGGCGAGACCTTTCAGCCGGTGGCGCGCTTCACGACTGCGCTCATCAAGCTGGTGCCGACGCAGTGGGGGCCGCCGACGTTCGAGATAGACGGCATCAAGATGCTACCCACGGCGCAGGTCTCGCCCTACGCGGACGCCGAACGCAAGGTCGGCTTGATTCAGCCGCGCGCGAAGGTAATTCTGGACACCTGCGGCGGCCTCGGCTATTTCGCCGCCTGGTGTCTGCTGGGCCAGGCGAGGCAGGTGCTTTCTTACGAGAAGAGCGGCGACGTGATTTGGCTGCGCAGCCTCAATCCCTGGTCGCCCGAGAGCGGCGGCGGATTGACGCTGACCCACGGCGACATCACCGAGCGGATTCGCATGCTGCCCAGCGCTTCGGTCGACGCAATATTGCACGATCCGCCGCGTTTCGGCATCGCCGGAGAACTCTACTCCCAGGTCTTTTACGGCGAACTGGCCAGGGTGCTCAAGCGCAAGGGCAAGCTGTTTCACTACACCGGCGCGCCGAACAAACTGACCAGCGACCGCGATGTACCCGGTGAAGTGATGAAGCGCTTACGCCGCGCCGGGCTGGTCGCGGAATTGCGGGGCGACGGGGTGCTGGCTGCGAAGAAGTGAGCGACTTTTCTTTTGCTGCTTTCTCTGTTGCCGCAGCTTCTTCTTGATCGATTGCTTGCGCCTGCGGTTGCGAAGGTTGCGATCCGTGGACCTTCCCATTGGTGCGACCTCCTTCTAGCTAAAGCAGCGCACGCGCGCGATCCAACCCCTGCGGGTCCAGGACACGCACGTGCTTCTGCTGCACGTCGAGAAGCCCGCTTTTCTGGAACTTCGAGAACAGCCGGCTGACGGTTTCAAGCTTCAGCCCGAGGTAACTGCCGATTTCCTCGCGCGTCATCCGCAGAACGAATTCGGACGGCGAGTAGCCCCGCCGGACGAATCGCTGCGAGAGGTTGACCAGAAAAGTCGCGAGGCGCGCCTCGGCGCTCATCTTGCCCAGCAGCATCATGACGCCGTGGTCGCGCGTGATCTCTCGAGCAAGAATTGCATGCAGTTGACGTTGCATCGCCTGATCTTCCTGAGCCATGTCCTCCATCAGCGCGAACGGAAGCACGACGATTTCGCTGTCTTCGAGCGCGCTCGCGGTATTGTCGTAGCGCGCCGCAGCGACGCCGTCCAGCCCGAAAAACTCGCCGCGCATGAAGAATCCCATCACCTGTTCGCGTCCCGCAGCATCCACCTTGGCGGTCTTGAAGAAGCCGCTGCGGACCGCGTAGATCGCGTTGAATGGATCGCCAGTGCGAAACACGATCTGGCCGCGCATTATGCGCCGGCGCAGAAACGCGACATCGTCGAAAGCATCCAGATCGGCCAAAGGGTCGCCGGCTGGCGATTCATCGCCTGAGACGATTTGTCGACGACTGCGCGGATCGAGCGTATTCAGAGATCACCTGACGGTTGCGGTCAGGCTGCGCGCACTCAGGCATCGCGTCAAGCGATACCGGCGTCTATCCTTCGATGGCGAACGTCAGTCCCGCCCGCGCCTGCAGGCGCGACACCAGCTTCAGCCCCATCGCCGCGCCGGGTGTCCACACGCCACCGCCGGTCTCGGTACGGTCGACGTCCTTGACGAGGCACAGCGCGCTTTCCGAGATCATCTTCGAAGTGGAACCGTAGCCCGGGTCGCGGTCGCCCCGGACCGACGCGCGCAGCGTTCGTCCATCGGCGCTTTGGCCGATGAAGAGCAGGTCGTAGCCGCCGGATGCGCGCTCCCGCGCGCTGGGACCCTCGCCGGGCTTGGGCAGTGCGAAGCGACGCAGCAGCGCGCGCGTGGGCGCAAAGGCAAGCAGCCGGTTCTGCATGCGCGTCGTGCGTGCCAGCGCCCTGGCGCGCCGCTCGCCTTTGGCGCCGCCTCCGGTCAGCATGCGCTCGTCGTAGGTGAAGTCGCGCCCCCAGGGGTGGCCGAGCAACGCGTGGGTGCGATGCACGTTCTTCGTGTTGATCGGGGCCATGATGAAGGGGCCGGTCCAGGCATTGGCCAGATCGTCGTAGTCGACCGATTCGCTCTCGGGTTGCGCCGGCCCCCGGAAGCCAGGCGTGAGCGCAAACGGATCGGCCATCGTCCGCGCCACGGCGGGATCGAGTTCCATCTGCTCGATCGTCGCCAGAAGGCTGGCGATCGTGCCGCCCGAAGGCTTGCCCTTCATGCGCCGCACGCGCCCGCGCACCCGGGTCAACGGCACGCCGAAGCGCCGCCGGGCTTCATCCTGCAGGAAGACGACGCCGAGGTCGAACGGGATGGAATCGAATCCGCACGAGAACACGATCCGCGCGCCGCTCGCCCGCGCCGGCGCATCGAGCGCCGGGATCATCTGCGCCATCCAGGCCGGCTCGCCGCACAGATCGACATAGTCGGTGCCGGCCTGCGCACAGGCCGTCACCAGCCCCCGGCCGTGGCGCTGGTAAGGCCCGACGGTGGCGATGATCGACCTGGACTGCCGAACCAGGCCCGCCAGCGCGTCGCCATCGGATGCGTCGGCGGCGATCAGCGGCAGGGCCTCGCCGGCGCCTATCTGGCGGCGGACCTCGGCGAGCTTGTCGAGGTTGCGTCCCGCCATCGCCCACGCGAGCTCGCCGCCTACGCCGTACGACGCGTACAGGTACTCCGCCACCAGCCGCCCGGTGAAGCCGGTGGCGCCGAAGACGATGACGTCGAGGAGCTTGTTCAACCGAGCGCGCGATCTTCGTCGACGCACAGGAGGCGCACTCGCCCCTGCGCCACTAGCTGTTCTTTTTCATCGCGTATCCACACCTCCCATACCTGGCTCGAGCGGCCGCGCGTGACGGGCCTGGCCAGGGCGTGCAGCTTTCCCGAGCGCACGGCGCGAATGAAGGACGTGCTGTTTTCCAGGCCGACGACCCGCTGGCCGCGCGGATGCGCGACGGCCGCGGCACCGACCGAGGCGAGCGTCTCGATCACGCCGCAATGCACGCCGCCGTGCACGATGCCATAGCCCTGATGATGCTTCTCGCTCACTTGCCACTCGCAGCTCACTTCCTCGGAAGTGGCGGTGAGGATCACGATCCCCATCTCCCTCACCCAGCCGGGCATCGCGTTGACCTTGGCGACGAATTCGTTTGTCACTTTCTCTCCATGGCGAGTCTCTTCCCGGGACCAGGGTCAGCCGGCCCTGACGACGCCGCGCGCCGCGAATCGCGCGATGTCCGAATCGACGTAGCCGAGGCCGCGCAGGATCTCGGCGGTGTGCGCGCCGTGCGCGGGCGGATCGAAGCTCGGCCGCGCGGGCTCGTCGCGAAAAGCGATCGGCACGCCGAGGTGGTCCCAGCCGCGCGCGTCCTTGAGCACCATGCCGCGCGCCTTGAAGTGCGGATCTTCGAGCGCTTCCGGGAGCGTACGCAGCGGAGCGAACGCCACGTCGCGCCCCTTGAACCACTCGATCCATTCCGCCTTGGTTTTCATTCTGAAGACTCCACGGAGGAACTCGCGTACCGGATCCTGTCCCCTGCCCGGCGGCAGCTCGCACAGCGCCACCAGGTCGGGCCGCCCGAGCGGCTCGAGCAGGTTCTTCGCGAACTTCGCTTCCTGCCCGGCGAGCACGACGAAGTCGCCGTCCTTGGTCTCGTAGATGCCGTACAGCGCGTTGCCGCCGAGCGCGCGCTCGGCGGTGAGGTCCGGCTGGCGCCGCTCGGTCATCGCGGTGCCCATGTTGTTCGGCAGGCAGGCGAGCAGGCAGTCGGCCATCGCCATGTCGAGGTAGTCGCCTTTGCCCGTTTCCTTGCGGCGGTAGAGCGCCATCAGCACGCCGGCGAGCGTCATCATCGAGGCGAGCATGTCGGCGTTGGCGAGCGCCGGCATCGCCGGCTTGCCGTCGCCGCCGCGGTTCAGCGACAGCACGCCTGTCGTCGCCTCGGTGGCGAGGTCGTGCGCGGCGATGTCGCGGTACGGCCCGCTCTGGCCGAAGGCGGCTATCGAGGCGTAGACGATCCTCGGCGCGCGGCGCGATACTTGCGCGTAGCCGATGCCGAGGCGCTCGGCGACGCCCGGGCGGAAGGCCTCGATCAGCACGTCGGACTGCTCGGCGAGCCGCAGCAGGATCTCGACGCCTTCCGGGTCCTTGAGATTGAGAGCGAGGCTTTTCTTGCCGCGATGCGTGTTGGCGAAATACACGCTCACGCCGTCGCGCTGCGGCCCGATCCTGCGGTTCGGCTCGCCGCCCTCGAGCGACTCGACCTTGATCACCTCGGCGCCGTGATCGGCCATGAACTGCGTGGCGAGCGGCCCGGGCAGGAACAGCGACAGGTCGACGACGCGCAAGCCCTCGAGCTTCATCAGACGACCTTCTCCCCCTTCAATTTCGAGATTTCATCGGGTGCATATCCCAGCTCTTTCAGCAGTTCCTCCGTATGCTGGCCGAGCTTGGGCGCAGGGCGCGCCGGCAGCGGCTCGCCGATGCGGAACGGGCTCGCGACGAGCTTGAAGCCGGGGCGCTCGGGATGGTCGAACACCTGCACCCCGCCGCGCTCGAGGAAGTACGGGTTGTCGAGCGCCTGCGACAGGTCGTACACCGGGCCGCAGGGCACCGTGCCGCGCAGTTCTTTCAGCCAGTATTCGGTTTTATGCTTTGAAAACTCTTCATCCATAATTCCGGTCAATTCGTCCCGATGCTCGCGGCGGGCTTCGAAGTTCGGGTATTTCACCTTCAGGTCCGCGCGCCGAAGGGCATCGCAAAGCAGCTCCCAGAAGCGCTGGGTCTGCGCCATGATGAAGATCCATCCGTCGGCGGTGCGGTAGAGCTGCGACGGCGCGATGAACGGGTGCGCCGAGCGCGGCGCGCGGCCGGTGACGAGGCCCTCGTTCAGATACCAGGCCGCCGGGTAGTTGAGCTGGTGCATCGCCACGTCGTAGAGCGACACGTCGAGGTCGCGCCCCTTTCCCGTCGCGCGCGCCTCCAGGATCCCGGCGAGCAGCGCGAGCGCGCAGCTCGTGCCGGTCGAGTAGTCGACCACCGACAGGCCCATGCGCACCGGCGGCCCGTCCGGTTCGCCGGTCACCGAGAGCCACCCCGCCTCGCCCTGCATCAGGTAGTCGTAGCCCGGCCAGCCCTTCCTCGCGCCGTCGCGGCCGTAGGCAGACAGGTGCGCACAGACGATCCTCGGGTTTGCCTCCCGAAGCGATGCATAAGTGATGCCGAGCTTTTCCGGCTGATCGCCGCGCAGGTTGCCCATCAGGCCGTCCGCGGTGGCGACGAGCTTGAGCAGCACCTCGCGCCCGCGCGGATGCTTGAGGTCGAGCGTGAGCGACTTCTTGTTGCGGTTCAGGCACTGGAAGAAGTGGCTGTCGCCCTCGCCGAGGAAATACGGCCCCACCGCGCGCGAGATGTCGCCGCCGCCTTCGCGCTGCTCGATCTTGATCACCTCGGCGCCGAGGTCGGCGAGGTGCGCGCTGCCGAAGGGTCCGGCGCCGTACACCTCGACCGCCAGGATGCGGACTCCCGCGAGCGGCCCCATCAGGCCGGGTTCCGCGCGATCAGCTGCCTGGCGATGATGATGCGCTGCATCTCGTTGGTGCCCTCGCCGATGCACATGAGCGGCGCGTCGCGGTAGTAGCGCTCGACGTTGAATTCTGTCGAGTAGCCGTAGCCGCCGTGAATGCGCACCGCCTCGATCGAGTTCTCGAGCGCGGCCTCGGAGGCGAAGTACTTCGCCATGCCCGCCTCCATGTCGCAGCGCTCGCCGGCGTCGTAGGCGCGCGCGGCATTCTCCACCAGCAGCCGCGCCGCCTCGCAGCGCGTCGCCATCTCGCCGAGCTTCAACTGGATCGCCTGGTGCTCGCAGATGGGCTTGCCGAAGGTCTTTCTCACCTGCGCATAGGCGACCGCGTCCTTGAGCGCCGCGTTCGCCACGCCCACGCCGCGCGCCGCGACGTTTATGCGGCCGAGCTCGAGACCCCCCACGGCGTGGTGAAAGCCCTTGCCCTCGACGCCGCCGATCAGCCGGTCCGCGGGAATGCGGTAGTCCTCGAAGATCAGCTCCGCGGAATCGATGCCCTTGTAGCCGAGCTTCTCGAGCTTCTTCGACACGCGGAAGCCCGGCCCCTTCTCGGCGAGGAACAGGCTCATCCCCTTGTGGCGCGGCTCGGCGCTCGGATCGGTCTTCACCAGCAGCGCGAAGCACGAGCCCTTGATGCCGTTCGAGATCCAGGTCTTGGTGCCGTTCACCACGTAGTGATCGCCGTCGCGCACGGCGCGCGTGCGGATCGCCTGCAGATCGGTGCCACAGTCGGGCTCGGTGAGCGCGAGCCCGCCGCGCACCTCGCCCGATGCGAACTTCGCCAGGAACGCGCGCTTCTGCGCCTCGGTGCCGAAGCGCGCCACCGCCGCGGCCATGATGAGGTGCGAGTTGAAGATGCCGGTGAGCGACATCCAGACTTCCGAGATGCGCGCCACGATCTTTGCGTAGGTCGCCGCCGGCAGCCCGAGGCCGCCGTACTCCTGCGGAATGGTGGCGCCGAACAGGCCGAAGGCCTTCATCTGCCCGACCATCGCCTCGGGGTACTCGTCCTTCTTCTCCAGCTCGCGCGCCTTGGGGCGCACGTCGCGCTCGAGCCAGCGGGAAATCGCGTCCAGGATCTGCGTTTCGTCTTGCGTGTTCATGCGTCGCCTTCCACGTCCCCGCCGCGGGGCGGCTGCGATTCTACCGCGCCGAGCACGCGCAGCGCGCCCGGCAGGATGCCGATTTCGAGGCGCCGCGCGGCGCGCCAGGGCAGCTCGCCGTCGGCTTCGACCGGCAGCGGCGTGTCCGACTCGATACGCACGCGCCGCGCGCGCGCGAGGCGCAGCACCGGCTCGCCGACGTGCCGGCCGCGCATCAGCTTCGGCACGAGACGCAGGATCTGCGTGCGGCTCAGTTCCTCGGCGATCAGCACATCGAGCAGCCCGTCCTCGGCGCTCGCCTCGGGGCAGGCCCAGAAGCTGCCTCCGAAGCAGCGCCCGTTCATGACCGCCGTGATGGTCGAGCGCTGCGCGATCGGCGCGCCGTCGTCCAGCTGCACGCTCAGCTCGAGCGACGGGTAGCGCAGCAGCGTGCGCGCGATCGCCGTCAGGTAGCCGCCCAGCCCGGTAAACCAGCCGGGCAGCGCGCTGAAGTTTTGCGCCACGTGCGCGCCGAAGCCGACGTCCATGCCGTTGGCGAAGTAGCGCTCGCCTTCCTCGTCATTGCGCATCACGCCGACGTCGTGTGTGCGCGCAGCGCCGCGCGCCAGCCGCTGTACCGCGTCCTGCCAGCGCGGCCGCGCCGCGCCCGGCGCGCGCGGCGGCACCATCTTGGCGTAGTCGTCGCCGCTGCCGAGCGGCAGCACGCCGAGCGCCGGCCGGCGCGCCAGCGGCACGCGCATCAGGCCGTTCACCACCTCATGCACGGTGCCGTCGCCTCCCACCGCGATCACCGCCGCATAGCCTGCGGCGGCCTCGGCGAGCCGCTCCGCCTCGCCCGGCGCACGCGTCTGCGCCAGCTCGAAGCGCAGGCCCTCGGCCGCGAGCGCCGCGGCGACCTGCGGCCAAAGGCGCCGCGTCCGGCCGCGTCCTGCGGCCGGGTTGACGATCACCAGTGCGCCGCTCAGCGATTCCAGTCGGGCTTGCGCTTCTCGACGAAGGCCGCGATGCCCTCGCGGCCCTCTTCGCTCGCCGCGTTGCAGGCGATCACCTCGCTCGCCAGCCTGTAGGCGCCCTCCAGCCCCGTCTCCAGCTGCTGGTAGAACAGGCGCTTGCCGGAGGCGACCGCGCCCTGCGGCTTGGCGACGATCACGCGCGCGAGCCGCTCGACCTCGGCGTCGAGCTCGGCGGCGGGCACGACGCGGTTCACCAGGCCGTAGGTCTTTGCCGTGTGCGCGTCGATGAACTCGCCGGTGAGCAGCATCTCCATCGCCTGCTTGCGGCCGACGTTGCGCGCGAGCGCGACGCTCGGCGTCGAGCAGAACAAGCCGAAGTTGACTCCG